>Ga0302263_10000843_pt1 | contig 11646 bp, 10 predicted proteins | sample II_Fen_N1_4_FD_194564 | JGI IMG/M metagenome (GOLD analysis project Ga0302263, IMG submission 194564) | Peat permafrost microbial communities from Stordalen Mire near Abisko, Sweden - II_Fen_N1_4 | ecosystem: Environmental > Terrestrial > Soil > Wetlands > Permafrost | place: Sweden: Abisko... | reverse complement strand
GACCGGGGTCTTTGCCCCTGGGCAAACCTGCTGAGGTGACGTTGAGTCCCTTTCGGGCGAGGAGGGCGATCACCGCGAGACTGTGTCGAATAAGAGCGATCCTTACGGCGGGAACGTCGCACCCGCGAAATCGGCAGCGATTTCCGTATGACTGTGGCGTCGGCGGCGGGTTCCTGAGCGGCCTCGTGCCGCTGCGCTTCTCCGAAGCATGGGAGCTATTCGGGCTCGACAACGGCGTGGCGAGCCTGGAACAGATGCGACTGTTCGTCGGCGGCTATCGAGGATCCTTCACTGTCAACGAGGATCCGATGGTCGGGTGCGTGCTGACCCGGGACACGGTGTGTGGTGTCGCACAGGAATCAGGTACTCCAGGGGCTCACCGGGCGCGGAGTGCTACCGGCGGCCGGACCCATTTTCGCCGCAGGCTCGTGCAGGAACAAACCGGCGCCCGGTCGCGACGACCCTGGCCGCCAGGCAGCAACCGCGCTCGACGCGCCGGCCATAGGGCCGCGCGGTCTTGGATGGTCAAGTGCGGGGTTCGCCGTGCTGCTCCTCGGCGCGGCCGGGCCACCCCCCCCCGGGCAAGTCCTTCCCGGCCTACCCTTCCAGTATGACGAACATCGAGCTGAATCCCGCCGAGATCGTCTGCACCGGCACAGCACTCGGCGGTGTCGGCGGTCGACCCGAGAACGCTGGGCTGGAAGTGCTGGAGCCGCGGGAAGTCCCGCTCGGCGGACCACGGGCGATGACAGTCCGCCGGACCTTGCCGCAGAAGTCCCGCTCGTTGATCGGTCCGTGGTGCTTCGCCGATCACTACGGACCGCAGGACGTCGCAGTGAGCGGCGGGATGGCGGTGCCGCCGCACCCGCACACCGGGTTGCAGACGGCGAGCTGGCTGTTCACCGGCGAGATCGAGCACCGGGACAGCGTCGGCTCACACGCAATGGTCCGGCCCGGCGAGCTCAACCTCATGACGGCCGGGCGCGGCATCGCTCACTCCGAGGTGTCCACTCCTGGCACCTCGGTGCTGCACGGTGTGCAGCTGTGGATCGCGCTGCCCGATGCGGACCGCTTCACTCCGCCCGCCTTCGAACACGTCATCCCGCCGACCGCCACCGACACCGGCATCGCCGTGCGGGTGTTCCTCGGCTCATGGCTGGGCACCACCTCTCCGGCCACCGCGTTCTCGCCGATCCTCGGTGCGGAACTGACCGTCCAGCCGGGCTTTTCGGCCGAGCTGCCGTTGGAAATCGACTTCGAGCACGGTCTCTTGGTCGACTCGGGCGACGCCACGGTCTGCGGGGTTCCGGTCCCGGCCGCGTCGATGGGCTACCTGCCGCCCGGCACCACGACCTTGCAAATTAGCGCCGGGCCGGACGCGCCCGTGCGCGCGCTGCTGCTCGGCGGGCTGCCGCTGGGTGAACGAATCGTCATGTGGTGGAACTTCATCGGGCGGACGCACGAGGAGATCGTCGAGTTCCGCAGGCAGTGGATGACTGGGATCGGGATGACTGGGATCGGGATGGCCGAAATCGACGCCCCGGGAGCGAAATCCGACTTCTCGCAGGGTGAAAAGCTTTTCGGCCCGGTCGCCGGCTACCCTGGGCGCCCGCTGCCGGCCCCGGAGATGCCGGGCCTGCGGCTCAAACCCCGCCCCTGACAGCCCCGCCCCTGACAGCCCCGCACCTGAGAGCCCCCACCTCGGAGCCCCGCCCGTGACCAGCGAACTGGCGGCTCAGGCCGCCGCGCCCTTCAGCCGGTGCAACACCACGGGCAACGGCCCGGTGTGCAGCACCCCGAGTTGCTGGGTCGCCCTGGTCAGCGCGACGTATAGATCATTGAGCCCGCGGTCCGATTCGGTCAGGATGCCGTTCGGATCTGCCACGATCACCCGGTCGAACTCCAGACCTTTCGCGTCCCGCACGGTGAGCACCGAGACCCCGTCCCGCAGATCCTCGCCCGCTTGATAAGCGCTGTCGCCGGGCGTGGCGGTGGCCGTGGCGGTCGCCGTCGCCCGGTGCACCGCCGCCGCCACCACGTCCCGCACGGCGTGCGGGACGATGATCGCCAGCGTCCCCTCGCCGGCTTCGGCGTGGTCCTGCGCGGCCAGCGTTGCGGCTACGTTCGCCAACTCCGCGGCGTCGACCTGGCGGTGCCAGGGCGGCATACCGGATTCGCGCACCGACCGCGGCGGCTTTGCCCCCGGGTCGATCCGGGCCAACGTCGGCTCGGCGACATCCATGATCTCGGCGGGGGTGCGGTAGTTGACGGTCAGCTCCTCGATCCGCAGCTGTTGTCGTGCATAGGGTTTCAGCACCCGATCCCAGGAAGAGGCGCCTGCCGCGTCCGAGGTTTGGGCCAGGTCGCCGACCAGGGTCATCGAGCGCACCGGGCAGCGGCGCATCACCATCCGCCACGCCATCGGCGACAGCTCCTGCGCCTCGTCCACGATGACGTGCCCGAAAGCCCACTCGCGGTCCGCGGCAGCGCGCTCGGCCGTCGACGTCATCGTCACCACGTCGTTGTGCAGCGACGCCAGGTTCGCCGCGGACACCATGGACACCAAAGGTGCCTCGTCGCCGTAGGTTTCCTGCTCATCCGACGACACACCCATCAGGTCGAGCACCTCCCCGGCGTACTCCAGGTCGGCGGCGGCGTCGGCGGCCAGTCGCTCCTGGCCGACCGGGCCGAGTAGTTCGGCCGCCTCGTCCAGCAGCGGCACGTCGGCGGGCGTCCAGCCGCCCGCAGTGCTCTGCCGTTCCAGCAGTCTCCGGTCGGCGGGGCTGAAATGGCTTGCCGCAAAGGCGATCCGCTCCGGGGAAGCGAACAGGTCCGCCAACAGCCGTTGGGCGGTGAGCGCCGGCCAGATGCCGCGCAGGGCAACGGCCAGACCCTCGTGCTCCAGCAGATCACGCCGGATTGCGTCGAGATCGTCAGGGGTGGCAAGACTCTCGCCGTCCGGCCCGCGGCCGAGGCGGTCGGCAACCTGGGGCACCAGGGCGTCCATGATCCGCCTGATGAAGACGGACCTTGCCTGGTTGTGTGGACGCCTGGACTGCCAGGCGCGGTCCTGCGCGGCTTTCAACAGACCGCGATGCAGGTGCAGCACCCCGTCCGGAGCACCGTCGAACTTCACTCGCACCGCACGGCCGGGCATCGATTCCCGGTGCAACACGGCGTTCGCTATCATCGTCGTCATCGCGGTGCGGCCCTTGATGCGGCCGGCCCCGGCGTCCTCTTCGGCGCGCGCCGACACCCCGGGGAACAAATCCCCGATGGTGGACAGCACGACCGCGTTCTCGCCGAGGGAGGGCAGTACCTGACCGATGTAGCGCAGGAACGTCGGGTTCGGCCCGATGATCAGCACCCCGCGCTGACCCAGTTGCTCGCGGTGGGTGTACAGCAGGTACGCGGCGCGGTGCAGCGCCACGGCGGTCTTGCCGGTGCCGGGTCCGCCCTGCACGACCAGGATGCCGTTCCGGTCGGCCCTGATGATCCGGTCCTGCTCGGCCTGGATGGTGGCGACGATGTCGCTCATCCGGCCGGTGCGCGGGGCCTGGATCGCGGACAGAAGGGCGGCCTCGCCGGCCAGCCCGGCCGTGGACGAGCCGCCCTCGGTGCCGCCGGCCAGCACCAGGTAGTCGTCGGTCACCGACTCCACCCGGCGGCGCCTGGTCTGGATGTAGCGCCGCCGGCGGATGCCCAGCGGGTTGGCCGCGGTGGCCACGTAGAACGGTCGCGCCGATGGCGCGCGCCAGTCCATCAGTAGTTGCCGGTGGTCGCCGGTGTCGTCGAAGATGCCCATCCGGCCGATGTGCATGCTCTCGCCATCGGTGTGGTCGATCCGACCGAAGCAGAGCCTGTCCTCGGCCGCGTTGAGGGTCAGCACCGCTGCCGCGTGCCGGGCATACGCCACGTCCCGCTCCACCCGGCCACCGGGAGTGCCGTCGCTGTGCCGCACGTACCGGTCCCGCAGTTCCACCCGCTCCCGGCGCAGTGCGTCCAGCCGCCGGTACAGCAGGGTCAGGTGAGCCTGCTCCTCGGCGACCCGCTCGGCGGCGAGATCGGGGTCGGCGTTGTTCTGGCCGCTACTTCCAGGGTCGGCGGCGGGGGGTTCTGTGCTGGTGAGGTCGGTGGTCTGCCGCCCTGGCTCGTCGACGGGGTGATCACCGCCGGACCGGGCGGTGGCAGGGGAGAGGCTGGATTCGGACACGCACACCCTTCTGCTGGCTGACGGCGTCGGCGCGCGGCGCGGCGCACACGAACCGGACAACCAGGGTACTCGCGCAGCCGGGTACGCGATTTCTTGCCGTTGTGCGGAACATCCGGACCGCTTCGTCGGTTGCGGACGGGCATGACAACTTCCTCTGCTCCTCACACGGCAAGGACCATCGGGCTCATCGGCAGCGGGAACATCGGGAGCACCGTCGCGAGGTTGGCCATCGCGGCCGGACACGACGTGGTGCTGAGCAACTCCCGCGGACCCGAGACGCTGAGCGATCTGGTCGCCGAACTGGGACCGCAGGCGTCGGCGGGAACCGCGAGGCAGGCGGCGGAACGCGGCGACATCGTGGTGGTGACGATCCCGCTGAAGAACTACCGCGAGGTACCGGCCGCGCCGTTGGCCGGCAGGATCGTGATCGACACCGACAACTACTACCCGCGGCGCGACGGCAACATCGCAGAGCTGGACAGCGAACAGACCACCGTCAGCGAGCTGCTGCAGGCCCAACTGCCGAACTCGCACGTGGTCAAGGCGTTCAACCACATTCGTGCGGGCGACCTGGCCTCGCAGGGTCAGTCGGGCACGCAAGGGCGTAGGGCACTGGCCATCGCCGGTGATGACGACGCCGCCAAGGCCGCCGTCACGGAGCTGATCGACAGCTTCGGGTACGACGTCGTCGACGCCGGTCCGCTCTCCGAGGGCTGGCGGTTCCAGCGCGACACGCCCGCGTACCTGCCCCGGCTGGACACCGCAGGCCTCATCGCGGCCCTCGCGGAGGCCAAGCGGTACGCCGAGATGGGTTGACCGCGCCACTGTCTGGCGATGTCTGGCGATGCATGCGTCCGTATGGGCATCGTAACCGTTGTGTCGCAAGGGGTTTTGCCGCCTTCCCGCAGGTTGGCAGGGCAGCGCCCACGGCCAAGGCTCAGGTGCGGACCAAGGAGCCTTCCTGGGTGATCTCATGCGCATCGGGGTCGTCGAACCAGGTTCCCCCGTCGCCGAGGTAACGGAAGCGAACCTCCTGTCCGCGCGGAACACTCACGGTGACGCTGCGAGTGCCGTTGCTGCGGCGGACAAGTCGGTGAGTACCCGGTTGCCAGTCGTTGAACGAGCCAACCGCCGACACCGGCCCCTCATGGATCTCGTCGGGCAGCACGAACTGGATCTTGGTCGTCGTCGGGGTCTGTTGCTGTATACGAATCGTCACTGGGCTTCCATCTGGTCGTCGGGCGGTGTGCTGGTAGAGCAGTCGGCCGAATACTAATCGGATCGACCGAGGCTCCCGACCAGCCGCGCCGGGATCAATGTTGACGACTTGCATCACAATCGGCGGATGACGTGTGACCCCTGGGGGAACGATGTGACACGCAGCACTCACGCCTTGCTGGTGACGGCTCAAACCCACACCGGAGGTCACCATGCCGAACACCCGCACCGACTTGTCCCCCGAGCTGCGTTACCCGGTCATGACCGACGAGCGCACCGCCCGCGACCTGGCGGACAAGGTCATCACTTTCCTGGAAACCGGGATCGTCCCGGACGGACTCTTCGCCCCCGACGTCTTCCTGGATTTCACCATGCCGCTGTGGCGGGTGCAGGCGCAGGGCATCAAGGACGCCGTTGCCGTGCGCAAGGCCGGTCACCCCAGCCCCGGCCTGGTCCCGCGAGCCCGTTTCGATTCCACGCCAACGGGTTTCGTCATCGAGGTCGAGGAGTCGTGGGACCAGGACGGCGAATCCTGGTACTGCCGCGAGTTGATTCGGGCCGACATCGCCCGGGGCTCGATCTCGGAGCTCTCGGTCTACTGCACCGGGGACTGGGACAGCGCGCGCGTCGCCCGCCACGCCGGCGAGGTGGCGCTGATCCGCCGATGACAGCGGTCTCGGAACCGGCACGGCACGTCGTACCATCCGGACATGGAGCCCGCGCCCGGCAAGGTCGCCGACGCTCGGATGGCACTCGTCGGCGCGTTCAACGAGGCCCGCGCGGCCGGTGACCTCGAGCAGATGACAGCGCTGGCACTGACCATGCCCTCCGAGCAACGGTTCGGCGCGCACCCCGGACAGCTGCCGGCGCTGATCCACGAGGCGTACCTGGCCGCGGTCGAACCGGGGATGCGCTGTCGGCTGGCCGCAGCGCTCTCGCGGGCGTGGGTCTACGGCGGCGACGCCGCACGAGGGGTGGAGTTCGCCGTCGAGGCAGTGGATCTCGGCGATCGCCTCGGCGATTCCGAGATTCTCGCCGATGCTCTGGACTCGGCGCTGGTGGCGCGTTGGGGTCCAGACGACTTCTCCGAACGACTGCAGTTGTCCGCCAAGCTTGCGGACACAACGGCACACCTGAGCGGAGTCGAGCCCCGGTTGGCCGCTCACCTGTGGGGGCTGACCACCGCCTGGGAATGCTTCGATGTTGTTGCCGTGCAACGACAGTTGCGCGCCCTCGACATCTTGGCCGAGGAGTCCGGATCGGCCCGGGTGGCGTTCTTCGCGGCCTCGAGGCGCGCCATGCACGCCCTGGTGGTTGCCGATCTCCAGGTAGCCGACCGGCTTATCGACTTGACGTCAAGGCTCGGTGGACAAGTAGGTGAACCCGATGTGGCGGCTGTGATGCACAGCCTTTCTGCGAGCCGGGCCCAGCGAGTTGGCGACCTCGACCTGCTCGTGTGCGAGGCGGAGTCTTTCGAAGGTTACGGTGCGAGCGAGGGAATACCGTCCGTTTCCGCAGAGGCCGCGGTGTTCTGGCTGCAATCCGGCCGTCGTGACCGTGCGCGGGAACTCGCGCTCGAACTCACCGGCTCGGGATTGGACGGCGTTCGGCGGGACGTCGATTTCCTGCTGACCGTCACGTCGATCGTCGAGGTCGCCGCCGCGGTGGGGCTCGATGAGATCAGCGCCGACGGAGCGCGACTGCTGGAGCCGTACGCCGGACGCGGCGTGCTGAACGCGGGTGCGGTCAGTTTCCACGGCGTCGTGGACGACTACCTCTATCGCGCCCATCGGGCGCTCGACGACCCCGACGCGACGCGCTGGCGGCAGGCGACCGTCATCGGCTACACCCGGATCGGTGCCACCTGGTGGCGCGAACGGGTCGGTGAACCAGCGGCTACCGGGCGCGCACAGATTCACTTCTATCGAAACGCCGAGGGCCGGTGGATCATCGGCCGCGACGGGGAGCAAGCCGAGACAGCGGACGTCAAGGGTCTGCAGTATCTGTCCCACCTGCTGCGCCGTCCCGGCGTCGACGTGAGCGCGCTCGACCTCGCCGCGGCGGCGACCGGCCATCCGGCGGTCACCGTGCACGACACGGACGCGGGCGACCTCGTCGACCCCCAGGCGCTGGCCGCCTACCGAGCGCGGCTGCACGATATCGACGCCGAGCTGACCGAGGCGCAATCCTGGGCGGACGAGAACCGGCACGCACGACTGCGTCTGGAACGCGAGGCGCTGCTCGACCAGGTGGGCGCGGCGACCGGCCTCGCCGGACGCCGGCGTCGGTTCAGCTCATCGCAGGAACGGGCCAGGGTCGCCGTGCGCAAGGCGATCGCGGCTGCGCTCGACCGCATCAACGCCCACGATGTCGCCCTTGCCCGGCTGCTCCGCGACACCGTGCACACCGGCGCGCAGTGCCGCTACGACCCCGATCCGGGCCGCCCGGCAACCTGGCTGCTCGACGCACCCCGACAGACGGCGGCGACCGACGATTAGCCTGCCCCCATGGTGCACTCCGAGAGCGCAACGACCTGGGACGTGATCGTCATCGGCGGGGCCCCGCCCGGCGAGATCGCCGCTCAATACGCGATCCAGGGAAGCGACCGCACGGCCGTCATCGTCGAGCACGAACTGATGGGCGGCGAGTGTTCGTACTGGGCGTGCATGCCGAGCAAGGCGCTGCTCCGGCCGATTGAGGTGCGTGACGCGGCCAGGCACATGCTTGGTGTGGCAAGCATTGTCGGCGACCGCGGGCTCGACGTTCCGGCGGTGCTGGCCCGGCGGGATTCGTTCACCAGCAACCACGACGACACCTCGCAGGTGAATTGGGCGAACGACACCGGCATCGACGTCGTCCGTGGGCACGGCAGGTTGGTCGGCGAGAGGCTGGTCGAGGTCACCGAGCCCGGCGGTGCGACCAGGCTGCTGCGCGCGCGGATGCCGTCGTACTGGCCACCGGGACGACGGCGACGGTGCCCGACCTGCCCGGGTTGCGCGACGCGCTGCCCTGGACCTCCCGTGACGTCACCAATCTGCACGAGGTGCCCCGGCGGGTGGCGGTGATCGGCGGCGGGGTCGTTGCCTGCGAATCCGCCTGCTGGCTGCGCGGTCTCGGGGTGCAGGAGCTGACGGTCATCGGATCGGCGCCCGGCCTGCTCGGCAAGAACGAGCCGTTCGCCGGCGAGTTGGTTCGGCAGGCATTCGCCGGGCGAGGCGTCCGAGTCGTGCCCCGCAGCACGGTGAATCGGGTCGAGCGCGTGGCACCGAAGGACACCGGCGAGGGCCATGTGCACGGCGGCGAGGTGACCGTGGTCTTCGGCGACGAGCAGATCACCGTCGACGAGGTCGTGGCCGCCACCGGCCGCACCCCCTCCAGCGCCGACATCGGGCTGGCCAGCCTGGGTCTGGATGCCGCCACCAACCGCGGGTACGTGACGACCGACGAACATCTCGAGGTGGTCGGCGTTCCCGGCCAGTGGCTCTACGCGGTGGGCGACATCAACGGTCGGGCCCTTCTCACTCACATGGGCAAGTACCAGGGCCGGATCTGCGGCGCGGTGATCGGTCCTCGCGCCCAGGGCCGGCCACTGAACGGCACGCGGTTCCGGGACATCGCGGATGAGCAGAAAATCCCACAGGTCACCTTCACCGACCCGCAGGTCGCCTCTGTCGGGCTGACCGAGAAGGCCGCCACCGCAGCGGGTCTGGACGTGGAGATCATCGAACACGACATGGCCGGGTTCGCCGGCACCTCGCTGCTGCGGGACGGCTACGTGGGCAGGGCCAAGCTGGTCGTGGACCGCGCCTCGGACACCTTGGTGGGCGCCACCTTCGTCGGTGCCGACGTCGCCGAACTCGTGCACGCCGCTACTGTCGCGGTGGTCGGCGAACGAGCGGGTGGGGTCGGCATGGCACGATCATGCCCCCGACTCGACCATCCGACCCGGGTCAGCCGAAGTCGTCCTCGAAGGCTCGACCGTCGGGACCGTTCGTCGGGTACGGCAGCCGGTGCTGCCGGAAGAACGACGTCATGATCTCGGTCGCCTCCGGCCCGTTCGGGTCCATGTAGGACCCCGACGTCCGGCCACCCGACCACGCGTGCGCGAGGCCGTCGACCCGCCAATACTCGAGAACCCGCCGACCGCGCAGGTGGACATGGCGTCCAGCCATTGCTCGATCCGCCCCCACTGAGCGATCTGTTCAACCGCCGTGTGCAGGTCATGGACTATCTGCGCGGTCCGTTGATCCCCGGGCAAGTCCGCGTACCTGCCGGTACTCAGTGATGGCACTGCGGTCGGATTCGTTGGCGGATCGAGTTGCTGCGCGCACGTTCTCGTCAACTTCAGAGTCGAGCCCGCACCTATCAGTGGACCGGTCTTCATCTGCTGGCGGGTCGCCCCCGCCCTGATGTCGATGACACGGCCGACCGCCCGCCGCCTTTCGACCTGTACACGTCCGATTCGCTCCCTCCGACAAGTGCTCTCCGGGAATGGCGGACTTGTCGCCTACCTGCGCGGCCCGCCTATCGTCGGCGAGCGACGGACATGTGTTTGCGCCTGATTTATGGCGCTCTCTGTCGTCGGTGGGAGAAGCAGCGACAGCGGGCTGGGCGCGGCTTGAGACGGGCGCGATGAGGTGTCGGTATGCCTTCGCGATCGATCCGCGGTGGGGCAGTTGACGGGTCGGATCTTCAGCGTGAAGGGTAGCGCTGCACTCTGTTTCAGGTGATGGTGATGTCGGCCTGGTCGGCCAGGTCCTGCACGTTGTCGAATCCGGCACCGAGGGCCAGCGGCATGGGGATCGCGTTCGGGGCGATGTCGAGTTCGGTTTCCTGGACGCGGTCACGGAACAGGATCAGGGCGAGCGCGGTGTCGTATTGCCGGGACACCAATTGGATGCCGTCGAGGTGCTCGCGGTGGGCGTGCAGGCCGTGCGCCCACCGCGCGGTGTCCGCGTAGCTGCGCGGGTCGGAGTCGATGATCTCGGCGCGGGTGGCGCCAAGCCGGCGCAAGCCGTAGCCGGTGAGGTCGGCCAATCGTAGGTCGCGGGTGGCGGTCAGGGTGATGGCCAGTTTCCGGCGCAGCGTGGCGCGCGGCACATGTTTGGTGCCGCGGACGGGGACGTCGTGGAATCGGCTGGGTCGGGTGGGTGTGCCGGTCCAGAATCCGCGGGGGCTGTACAGCGCGTCGTACACCCGGACGATGCCCCTGCCGGCGGGCCACACGCCGATCAGCGGGTCGGCATCCGACGGGAACGGTGGGACCCGGATGGGCGGCGGTACACGGTGGCTGCTGCTGTGGAGTGCCGGGTTCACGTCAGGTCGTTGGCCAGCGCCCGGGCCGCGGCGAGGACCGCGTCCGGGTCGCTGTTCAATGCGTCGACCGGGCGCAGCCCACCGAGGCGAGGATTGTCGCCGGTGAACCACAACGCCAACGACCACGGATCCAACCGATCGGCCAGCGCGGTGAGGATGTCGGCGATGACCGGGACGGGTTGCCCGCCGGCGTCGAACTGGAACCCGGGGAACAAGGCCGCCTTGCCGCCGCTGGTGACGGCGAAGATGCGGCCGGCGGCGCGCCACCGGGCGGCGGTGGCCCCGGCATTGCGGGCGGCGGACCTGGACAGCTCCGCGACGTCGCTGCTGGACAGCAACCCGAACTCGGAGGCCAGGGCGTCGCGGGCGACCGAGTTCCGGTGTGCCTGCAGGACCGCTCCACGGCTCAGGGGTCGTTGGGGCGTCAGGTGTTCGATGAGCAGCCGGGCCGCCCGGCCGGCGTCGAGACTGTCGGCGAGGCTGCGCAGGACCGCCTGGACCTCCGGGGCCAGATCTGCGGGCACCGCCACCGCGATCACCTCACCGTCCGGGCGGAGCTCGACGTGGTTGGCGAGCACGGCCTTGGCCTCGCTGTCGTTCAGGGTCACGAATTCATTTCGATCACTGTTCTTGTTCTCGCGGTCGTCGATCACCATCAGGGTGGTGGACGGACGGCCATGCCCCCGCCGGGTGCGGTCGTATAGCTCGATGAGGACTTGGGCCATCGCGGCCGCTGGCGGTCAGCTCGGTGGCCAGGTCGAGGTGGTTGGTCCAGATGGCAGTGGGCGACGCCCAGATCGTGGGAGCACCGGCCCCGGCCCCGGCCATCTGCCGCATCCCGGTCAGCACGGTCCGGGGCTGGTTGGCGGCGGATGGGCGCCCGGTTGGAGGCGGTCGGG
>Ga0302263_10000839_pt1 | contig 11680 bp, 10 predicted proteins | sample II_Fen_N1_4_FD_194564 | JGI IMG/M metagenome (GOLD analysis project Ga0302263, IMG submission 194564) | Peat permafrost microbial communities from Stordalen Mire near Abisko, Sweden - II_Fen_N1_4 | ecosystem: Environmental > Terrestrial > Soil > Wetlands > Permafrost | place: Sweden: Abisko... | reverse complement strand
GTCCTGGGCGAATGGCTTGCCGCCGAGGGCGGGATCGGGACCGTGGGCCGCGATCGGGCTCGCCGCCACGGCGGCCACGATGAGGCCGACGGTCAGGCCCGCCAGGGGTCGGAGCGACCGAAAGGGTCGAACGGGTCGCTGCCGGGGTCGGGTCATCGGAGCACCTCGTCGATGGGGCCGGTGTGCCCGTCGAGGACATGGCGGAGGATCGGGACATGACCGGCGCCGTCGAACTGGGCACGTCCGTCTGGCGCGAGCAGGATCCAGTCGCGTGGCGCGCTCGTGGCGCCATCGGACCAGCGGCCGCGAACCGCCAACCCGAGGCCGCCAGGCAGCGTCCCGAGGTCATCGGTCTCTGTGCCGTCCAAGGTGACCGATGCCACCCGCCGGTCGTTGCGAGGACCGTGCTCGTGGACCAGCCGCGGTCCGTCCTCGGTGAGGGCCACGACCGCGGCCCCGGCATCGGGTGCGAGCACGCGCCGTCGCCCATCGGCGATCGTCACCGCGACCACCGGGCACGGCCAGCCGCGACAGGCGAGGTACGAGACCAGGCGCCCGTCCGCGAGGCCGATCGCCGGGCCGAGATCGGCATCGTCGATGAGTCGGAGACGCCCCGTCGCAAGGGTGAGGATGCGGGTGCGACACGCCACTTCGGCGCACGACTGGATCGCCAGATCCGCACCATCCATCGACCAGCTGAGGTCCGTCGACCAGGTCCGCCCGAACCGGGCATCCGGCCCGATCGCCGGCGCGATCCGGGTCGCCTCGCCGTCCCGTCCGAGCGGGCGGCGCCAGATGCCGAGGTCGGCGCGCGTCCGGCGGTCCAGCCGCGACTCCACGACGGAGCGCCCGTCCGGGGCGATCGTCGCGCGCCGGATGATGTCGGTCGACGTATCGGCCACCGAGACGCAGCCCGCGCCGGGATCCAGGACGAGGAGCCGAGACCCGGAGCCGTCATCCGTGCCGACCAGGACGACGGTCCCGAAGGGTCCGGTGGCGAAGGACTCCGGGTCGAGATCGAGGATCCGTTGGTCTCGTCCATCCCGACCGCCGACCGCCAGGCGCTGGCCGGCGAGCGCGCCGGTCGCGTCCAGGATCGGATCGAGCCGGAACCATGCGGCATCGGCCGACGGCCCGGAGGCCTGCACCGAGACGCCATGTGCCGTCGGATCGCCGACGGGGCCCGCGGTGGGGCAGATGGACGGGGCCCACGGATGGCCGCGTGCCCCGAGCGTGGTGGACGTGAGCAGCCCGACCGCGAGTACCGCGACCGCGCCGGGCCCGGCCCTTCGGATCCATGCCGACCTCATCGTGTGGTCCCTTCCCCCGGCGGTACTGCGGCGGGAGGGGGCGAGGGCGCGATGGTCGCAGGGCGGCCTTATCGGTGGCTTATCGAGCCGGGGCCGGGACCGTGGCGGGCACCGCGGTCCGCCCGAACGCCGCCCGCCGCGCCGTCCGACGCAGGACGGCCAGCACGGCCGGTCCGAGGAGCAGGATCAGGACCACGTTCGTGATCGCCCGCACGACGTCCCAGCCCAGCGACGTCGCGAAGCTGTAGAGCAGGAGCCGGTGCAGGTTCTCCAGGACCGGAGCGCCGGGCAGATACGAGATCGCCGTGTCGTCACCGAGCACGAACGGCCAGAACCACAGGTTCATCAAGAGCCCGAACGCCAAGGCGGCGGCCGCGGCATAGACCGCGAGCAGCGCGATCTCCCGGCGCCCGCGCATCGCGGGCAGGAGGCCCGCCCCGAGGCCGACCCACGATGCCGCCAGCATCTGGAACGGCAGCCACGGGCCCACCCCGCCGGTCAGGAGGGCAGACGCGAACAGGGTCGTCGAACCGAGGACGAATCCGAACCCGGGCCCGAACACGCGCCCGGCCACGATGAGCAGGAAGAACGACGTCTCGATGCCGGCCGTGCCCGCACCGAGGGGTCGCAGGGCGGCGCCGATGGCGGACAGGACACCGAGCATGGCGAGCGCCTTCGCATCGATGCCGCCGTCCGCGATCTCCGCGAGGATGACCACGAGCAGGATCGGCAGCAGGAGCAGGAACACCAGGGGCGCGTCCGTGGCGTGGCCGACGTTCTCGCTCGGGACGCGCAGGAGCGGCCAGCCGAACGCGATCGCCCCGGCGAAGGAGGCGAGTGCCAGCGTCACGGTGGAGCGCTTGTCGAACCCGATCGCGCTCGATCGCCCGCTCACGCCGGGACCTCCGTCGGGCCGAGCGCGTGCGCGACCGCGTCGACGGTCAGCCAACGGCTCGGGGCGAGGATCCGGGCGACCTGTGGCGCGAAAGAAGGCGAGGCGACCAGGACGTCGGCCGCCGGGCCGTCGGCCACGATGTCGCCGTCGGCCATCACGAGCACGCGGTCCGCGACGGTCGCCACGAACTCGACGTCGTGGGTCGAGAGCAGGATGGCGTGGCCGGCCGAGGCCAGGCCCTGCAGGATCGTCGCGAGGTGGCGTTTCGCGGCGTAGTCCAGGCCGCGTGTCGGTTCGTCGAGGAGGACGACCGTCGGCTCGGCGGTGAGCTGGATCGCAAGCACAAGGGCGAGCCGCTGCCCTTCCGACAGGTCGCGTGGGTGTGCCTCATCGGGGACGCCGGCTACCAGTCGATCCAGCACCGCCCGGCAGGATCCAGCCGCCGCGCTGGTCTCGCGGTCCGCCTGGGCGCATTCGGCCGCGACCGTCTCGAGGTACAGGAGATCGTCCGCGTCCTGCGGGACCAGGCCGACCGAACGTCGTGCGTCGGCCGCCGGCAGGTCGCGCGGGTCCCGCCCGGCCACCGTGACCGACCCACGCAGTCGCGGGCCGGAGCCCTGGATCGCCCACAGCAATGACGACTTGCCCGAGCCGTTGCGCCCCATCACGGCCGCGATCGAGCCGGACGCGAGCGCCAGGTCGACCTCCCGCACCGCGACGACCGATCCGTACGTGACGGTCACGCCGTGGGCCTCCAGCACGGTCGCCCCGACCGGGTCCGCCCCCGGGGCTGCCCCCGAGCCCGCGGCCGAGCCAGCCCCCGTGGCCGCGGGGCTGGCCGCCCGGCCCTCCGCGGCGAGCCGTTCGCGCAGGGCCGGCGCCGATCGCCGCGCGTCGCGGATCGAGAGCGGGACCGGCTCCCACCCGGCGAGGCGGGCCAGCCCGACGATCGGCGGCACGTCGTCGACGGTCGCGAGGACCGCCCCGGGGGCCCCGCCGACGACCGTGCCGTCCGTGCCGATGCGCACGACCCGATCCGCGTGCTGGATGACGCGTTCGAGCCGGTGCTCGGCGAGCACGACGGTCATGCCGAGGTCGTGGACGAGTCGGGTGATGGCCGCGATGACCTCCTCGGCGGCGGTCGGGTCCAGCGCGGACGTCGGCTCGTCGAGGACCAGGACGCGCGGATGCGCCGTGAGGGCCGCGCCGATGGCCACGCGCTGCTGTTCGCCGCCCGACAGCGTGCGCAACGGCCGATCACGCAGGTGCGCCAGCCCGAGGAGGTCGAGGATCTCCTCGACCCGCTTGCGCATGACCGGCGGATCGAGCGCGAGGTGCTCCATCGAATAGGCGAGCTCCTCCTCGACCGAATCGGTCACGAAACCCGCCGCCGGATCCTGGCCCACGTAGCCGATGACGTCAGCCAGCTCGCGCGGCGGATGCGTTCGGGTGTCGCGGCCGTCGACGGTGACCATCCCCGTGAGCGTGCCGCCCGTGAAGTGCGGGACCAGTCCGTTCATCGCACCGAGGAGCGTCGACTTGCCCGAGCCGGTAGGCCCGATGACGAGGCAGAGCTCGCCCTCCTCGATCGTCAGGTCGACGTCGCGCAGGACCGCTCGGTCGGCCTCGGCGTAGGCGACGCCGACACCATCGAAGCGGATCACGGCCGGGCTCCGGGCGCGCTCGCGGCGGGCAGGCTCAGCGCGACGTCGGCCGGCATCCGGACAGGCGGGGCGAGCCAGGCGGGCAGGGCCGCGACGAGGATCCCGATCGTCGCGATCGGTGCCAGGCCGGGCCAGCCGAGCGGGATCAGCGACGGCTGGAGCGAGGCCGGGTCGGCGATCCCGGCGACGAACATGGCGACGGCTGCCGCGATGCCCGTGGCCGCGACGAGCGTCTCGGTGCCACCCCAGGGATCGGGCCGGTAGGTCGTGCGGTCCAGTCGCCGTCCACCGATCGCGAAGCCCGCGATGGCCGCGGTCGTGCCGGCCAGCAGCATCGGCAGGCCGAGGATCGGCGGGACCGTCTCGTCCAGCACGCCGTAGGCACCGACGCAGATCCCGATCAGCCCACCGATGACGAGGGCCCCGGTCAGCCGCCGGGTCCGCAGCGGGACGTGCGCCGACCGGCCGTAGCCGCGGGAGTCCATCGCCGCGGCCAGGGCGAGCGAGCGATGCAGGGCATCCTCAAGGACCGGGATGAGGATGCCGATGAGGGCCCGCATCCCGCGCCCGCCACCGCCGCGAAGCCGGCGCGCCCGCCGGACCCGGCCGACGCTCTCGGCGAGTTGCGGTGCGACGCTCACCGCGACGACGAGCGTGGCACCGAGTTCGTATAGGGCGCTCGGGACGCTGCGCAGGAGGCGGCGTGGGTCGGCGAGCACGTTGGCCGCCCCGATGCAGATGATCAGGGTCGCAAGCCGGAGGCCGTCGTAGGCGGCGGCGAGGACGCTCTCGAGGGTGACGACGCCACCGATGGAGACGCCGACCGCCCAGTCCGGCAGCGGGACCTCAGGCAAGGTGACCAGGATGTGGTCGCCGTAGTCGCCCCCGAAAAGGATCCGGTAGACGACCCGCAGGACGACGATGACCAGGCCGGCGATGAGATAGCCCCGGAACCCCCGAGCCCAGGGCGCGTCCGACCGCCGCTCGCTGACCACGAACGCGGCCACGGCGATGATCAGGCCGAGCAGCAGCGGGTTCGTCGTCCGGCTGGCGGCCGTCGCGAGGCCGATCGCCCAGATCCACCAGGCGACCGGGTGCAAGGCCCGGGGCAATCGTCCGGTCCCGAGCGTGATCGAGGCACGGCGCGAGTCAGCCACCACCGCCCCCGCCGGCACCATCGGCCGGCCGGCGTCTTCGCGCCGAGAGCGCCCCCGCCGCCACCAGGATGACGAGGGCGACGCCGATCAGGGTCCCGATCGGCGGCCCACCGGTCGAGGTCAGCGATGCCGAGCCGCCATCCGAACCGTTGCCGACGACGCCGGCGCCCTCCGGCGAACCGGATGCCGACGATCCGGCGGTGTCGGGCGGGCCCGTGGCGGCGTCGGAAGCGACCGCCGATGCGAACGGCGAACCCGCCGGGGATCCCGTGGGCGTCGACGCGGGTCCGGACTGGCTCGGCGACGCGGTCGATGTCGCGGTCGATGGTCCGGACGCCGTCGGGCGAGCGCTGGTGGTCGGTCGGGGCGTTGCCGTCGCGGTGGCGGTGGCGGTGGGCCTCGGCGTCGGCGGCGTCGGTTTCGGCGTCGCGGCCGGCGGGAGGGCCGGCGGCGGGATCCTCGGGGGCACGGCGGTCCCGCCGGACTGGAACGACCAGCCATCGACGCCGCCCTGCTCGGGCTTGTGATCGGCGCCCCAGGGGTTGTAGATCCACTTGCTGCCCCCGCGCTCCGCATGCCAGTACGCCCAATAGGCGTTGCCGGGAGGAGTCCCAAGACAGTCCTCGCGGTCGGGGCCGGGCTTGCCGTCGATCCGACACAGGAAGTGCGACTGGTCCTGCTGCGGTTCCACAGCGAAGCCGGCAGCCTTGAGCGCCTCGAACCCGCTCGAGACCGAGCCCGGAGCGCAACGGACCACCGGGCCTCCCCCCAGGGCCTGGTAGTCCACGACGACGGTCACCCCGGTCGTGCCGGGGCACGCCCCCGAGGCCGCGGCAGCCGGGGTCGACCCGGCTGCCAGCCACGACCCGGCCGCCAGCAGGACGGCCGCGAGGAGCGACGCGTGCCGGCGGTGGCGGGTCATCGGATCACGACCGTACGACCGTCGTCAGCGACGAGCTCGCAGGCGAGCGGTCGCGAAGCCGGCACCGGCGATGGCCGCCAGCACGAGCAGCGCCATCGGCGCCCAGGTGCCGTCGCCGCTCGCCGGGGTCGCGGCGGCGAGGTCGGTCGGTGGCAGGGTCACGACCGGGCCGGTGCCTCCCTCATCGGTGGGCTTGGGCGTCGCACTCGGCGCGGGTGCGGCCGGGCAGTCGAGGACGGGCGCCGCCGCGGATGCCCCGTCGATGGTGAGCTGGTCGAGCCCCGGACCGCCGAACGCGAGCACCGCCTGCGGTGTCGAGAAGATCAGCTGGCCGGCGTACGAGGTTGCCCACGGGAAGGCGCCGCGATCGGGGACCGCGGCGTCGCAGCCGTACTGGAGGGTCTTGATGAAGGCGGCGGCGGCATCGGCGGCCGAGGTCTTGCCGGCGGCGCGAAGAGCCTGCCCGGCCACGCCGCTGCTGTTCGTGTTCGGGGTCCCGAAGGAGCTGAACGCGCCGTCGGAGCCCTGGATGGACAGCAGGAGCTGGGTCGACGAGGCGGCCGCCGAGGTCGCGCCACCGGCCAGCAGGGCCTGGAGCGCGAGGCCGGTCGTGTCCGGGTCTTCGGAGCCGGCGCCGGGGCAGGTGGCGTCCCAGTTGAAGTCGCCGTCGGCGCACTGGACGCCGACGAGCCAGGCGACCGCGTCACTCGGCGCGCCGGCACTGGTCCGGGCAAGGGCGATGATGGCCAGAGCCTGATCGGACGGCAGGGCCGCCCCGAACCGGCCAAGGTCCGGTCCGGCGGTCGTGACCATGAGCCCGCGCAGCTCGGTCTCGAGGTCGTGGCCACCGAAGGAGGTCGGGTCGCCGCCGGCGACCTCGACCGCGAGGAGGGTCTTGGCGAGGTAGCCAGGGACCAGGTCGGACCCGTCGAGGATGTAGCCGTCGACACCGGTCTCGAGCTTGGCCAAGGCGGACGCGGCGGCATCGCCACCGGCGCCGACCGAGGCGAAGGCGAAGATCGAATCGGCGAGGTTGCCGGGGGCGATGCCAGCGTCGACCTGGGCGGCGATCCAGCCGGCGGCCGCGGTACCCGGATCCGCGGTGGTGGGCGGATCGGCGGCGAGTGCGGCGCCGCCCGTCGAGAGGGCCAGCGTCGCAGCCAGCGTGACCGCGCCACCGATGCGCAGGAGGGTCCGGGAAAGGGCCATGGTCGCGTTCCTCTCGAAGCGGGTCGTCGCGTCCGACTGGGGCCCCGGTTTCGGAAGGTGGACACGGACTCGCCCACCCGTGCGCCACGGATGGGCGAGGTCATGAAGCGCCATCTTTGATCCGGGCTCCGTCCGCAGACCTCGACGGGTTGTGGAGCCGAGCCTTCTGGTCAGGTATCCCGGCTCGTCGCCGCGAGATGCGGGCGACTTACGGTTGCGGGTCAGCGCCGGTCTTGCACCGGCTTCCCCTGTCCAGGAAGGCTTGTTTCGAAGTCCGGACTGTACACCCGCGAGGAGACCTCGGACAACCCACGGACGACCGGCGGGCGACCTGCGGACGCCCCGACGAGCGGGCCATGGGACCGCGTTCGAGGGCCGGATCGGACCCCCGTGCTACCCTCCGCGGGTGACGCGACGCCGATCGAGCGCGCCGGGACCGCATCGTCCCAGCCGCCCTCGGTCCCTTTCGATCCCGGGCCGGCTCCTGCCATCGATCGCGCTGTCCGCGCTGCTCCTTTCCGCGTGTGGCGCGGCGGCCGGGAGCGCCTCTCCCGCCCGCCTGCCCGCCCCCGGCGCGAGCGCGACCGGACCGGCGACCTCCGCGGGGACCGGGCCTACGTCGGCGGCCTCGATGGCCGCGGCGCGCACGGATGACCCGACCGCCGGACCGAGCGACACGGCCCCCGACGCCACCGAGACCGCCTCCCTCGCCCTCGAGCCCGCCAACGATTGCACGGGCACGCCGGACAATCGGACCTTCTACAGCTCGGTGGCGGCGGCGGTCGCCTGGACCGTCTACTGCCCGGTCCTGCCGAGTGGCTGGTTCGTCGAGGGCGGCTCGTACCGCCTCGGCGGCGGGGGCCGGCTCGTCGTCACCTACCGCGGTCCGGCCGGGGCGCACTTCACGCTTCGCGAGGGTCACTGGTGCACCGACGGATCGGGTTGTGCGCCGACCGGAGCGGACGGCGGGGCGACCGGCTTCGGGGATCACGAGGGTTCGCTCGTCACCGCTCCCGATGGCTCGGTCGCGATCGTCGTCGACGCCGGCGCCCCGGTCAGCTGGGAGCTCGTCGGAGACGGCCTTGACGCCGGGACGATCCGGACGTTCGGCGCGGCGCTCATCGCCGTCGGCGGCTGACCGCCTCTCGTGCCCATCGCCGACTTCGCCCTCGAGCGGTACTTCGCTCGCTGGGAGTTCGCGTCCCGCCACCTCTTGTGCGCCTCGGACGTCCAGGGCTACCCGATGGCGGACCTGCTGGCGCTCGCCGACGATGAGACGCGGGCGCTCTGGGCCGATCTTCGGCTCGGCTACACGGAGTCGACCGGCCATCCGCTCCTTCGCACCGAGATCGCGTCGCTGTACACGTCGATCGAGCCCGACGAGGTCCTGACGTTCGCCGGCGCGGAGGAGGCCATCTTCTGCCTCGTCAACGTGCTCGTCGGACCCGGCGATCACGTCATCGCGACGTGGCCCGGCTATCAGAGCCTGTACGAGGTCGCCCGCTCGGTCGGGGCCGATGTCACGCTCCACGAGTTGCGTGAGGCGGCCGGATGGGCGCTGGACCTCGACCTGCTGCGCCGCCAGGTGACGCCCGCCACCCGGCTCATCGTCGTCAACGCGCCGCACAACCCCACCGGGATGCTGCCGGACCGGGCGACCTTCGACGGGCTCGTCGCGATCGCGGCGGAGGCGAATGCCCACCTGCTGCTCGACGAGGTCTATCGCGGCCTCGAGTTCGACGAGGCGGATCGTCTGCCGGCAGGCGCGGATGCGACCCCGCGCGGGATCTCGATCGGGGTCATGTCGAAGTCGTTCGCGATGGCCGGGCTGCGGATCGGCTGGCTCGCGAGCCACGACCGCGACCTGCTCGCTCGGATCGCCGCCTTCAAGGACTACACGACGATCTGCTCATCGGCGCCGTCGGAGATCCTCGCGATCGTCGCGCTGCGAGCGCGCGACCAGGTGCTCCGTCGGTCGCGCCGGATCGTGCTCGACAACATCGCCAGGCTCGATGCGTTCTTCGAGCGCTGGCCAGACGCGTTCACCTGGGTCCGGCCACGGGCGGGTTCGATCGGCTACCCGCGACTGACCGTGCCCGGCCTGACGATCGACGACTGGGCGGCGGATCTCGTCGAGGCAGAGGGCGTCCTGCTGCTGCCGGCGTCGCGTTTCGGCGACACCAGCGACCACTTCCGGATCGGCTTCGGCCGTGAGGACCTGCCCGAGGGCCTGGCCCGGCTCGAGGCCTTCGCCGAGCGGACCCTGCGATAGGCCGGGTCAGCCCGCCCGGCTGATGGCCCAGCCCGCCATGGCCCCGGCGGCCGCGAAGACGAACGCGAGCACCGATCCGCTGTTGCCGGTCCGGAGGATCTCGAGGATGGGCGTCGGCAGGCCGACGAGCGCGGCCCAGAGCCACGGCTGCCGGCCGCGCGCCATGACCGCTGCGCCACCGGCCCCGAGGAACAGGAGGCCCGCGGTGATCCCGTCGGAGTCCCATCCTGGGCTTGAGTCGATGAGGGCGATCGCGATCCCCAGGGCGAGCGCCGCGGCCGCGATGAGGGCCGTGCGCCCGAGCGTCATCCGCGTTTGCGTGGCAGGTCCAGGAAGGGGAGTGGCACGACCGTCGCCCCGACCCGCCCGCGCCGACCCTCGACGGTCCATTCGACCGACACGGTCGACCCGATCGCCTCGTACTTGGGCGGCAGCGAGGCGAGGGCCAGGGCCTGCTTGAGGATCGGGCTCCAGCCGTGGCTCGTGACGCGGCCGACCTGCGAGCCGCCGGCGAACACCGGCACGGGCGAGCGGTCGACCGTCGGGCTGATGGCGGGCGGCAGGCCCTGCGCGCTGTACAGGCCCTCGATGTCGTACCAGTCAAGCTGCAGGCCGACGAGGCGCCGGGCTGGGCCGCCGGCCGCCCGCTCGCGCTCGAGCGCCAGCCGCCCGACGAAGTCGCCCTTCCCGAAGTCGACGAGCCGGCCCAGGCCGATCTCGAACGGGGAGTAGTTCTGGTCCGGGTTCATGGCGTGCCGGGCGGACGTGTAGTCGACCTCGAGCAGGATGAGCCCCGCCTCCAGCCGCACGACGTCCAGCGCGAGCATGCCGGCCGGCCGGATCCCGTAGTCCGCGCCCGCGGCCATGACCGCATCCCAGACCGCGACGGCCGACGCGGTCGGCAGCCACAGCTCGTAGCCCAGGTCGCCCGTGTAACCGGTGCGCGAGACATCGATGCCGACACCGCCGATGGCCGACGCGCGCCGCTTGAAGTACCCGAGATCCGCGAACGACTCGCCGGTCGCGGCCTCCAGCACGGCCCGCGACAGAGGGCCCTGGAGCGCGAGAGCGGCCGTCGCCTCGGACTCGTCGGTGAACGTGACGTCCAGTCCGGCGCTGTTCTGGCGCAACCAGCGGAGCTGTGGGTCCGCGGCGGTCCAGCGGTAGCGGTCCTCGTCGAGCCGGTGGATCGTGCCGTCGTCGACGACCTTGCCGTTCTCATCGCACCACGGGGTGTAGACGACGCCGCCCACCTTGAGCTTGGTCGCATCGCGGGTGATGACCCGGTCGACCAACCGGGTCGCATCCGGCCCCGACACGATGTACTTGTAGAGCGGCGAGACGTCGAACAGCCCGGCCGCCTCGCGGACCGCGTTGTATTCGATGTCGTGTGCGTCCGCGTAGGCGCTGGAGGCGAAATAGCCGGACCACTCGCGCCACTGCATCTTGCGATTCAGCGGGGCGGTCCGGGGGTGGAACGGCGATCCGACGCTCACGTCCTGTGGCCTCCTGCGTAGGTCTCGAGAGTATGCCGGAGCCGGTAGACTTGCATCGAACGTATGCACGTTGGATACCCGCCGGAGGAGCGTCCCCTTGGCCCAGCGCTACGACGCCATCGTCATCGGCGGCGGCCATAACGGCCTGATCAGCGCGGCCTACCTGGCGCGCGCCGGGATGAAGACCCTCGTCCTCGAACGCCGGCACGTCCTGGGCGGCGCGGCGGTCACCGAGGAACTGTTCCCGGGCTTCCGCTTCTCGGTCTTCTCGTATGTCGTGAGCCTGCTCCGCCCCGAGGTCATCCGCGAGCTCGAGCTCCCGAAGCACGGCCTCGACATCCTGCCCCTCGACGGCACCCTGACCCCGCTCCACGACGACTACCTGTGGCGCGTCAATGACCACGGGCGGACGATCCGCGAGCTGCGCCGCTGGTCCGCGACGGACGCCGAGGCCTACGAGGAGTACGGCCAGCTCATGGTCGAGATGGCCCGCTTCATCAAGCCGATCCTGGCCATCACCCCGCCCGATCCCACGAGCCTCGACCCGCGTCCGTTCCTCCCGCTGGCCGGTCTCGCCCGCGCGTTCCAGGCGCTTCCGCAGCGCCAGCAGGCGGTCTTCGTCCAGCTCATGACGATGAGCGCGTCGGAGTTCCTGGACCAGTGGTTCGAGACCGACCCGCTCAAGGCGACGATGTCCGCGTCCGGGATCATCGGGACGTACCAGGGGGTCAAGAGCCCGGGGACGGCCTACGTCC
>Ga0302263_10000838_pt1 | contig 11690 bp, 7 predicted proteins | sample II_Fen_N1_4_FD_194564 | JGI IMG/M metagenome (GOLD analysis project Ga0302263, IMG submission 194564) | Peat permafrost microbial communities from Stordalen Mire near Abisko, Sweden - II_Fen_N1_4 | ecosystem: Environmental > Terrestrial > Soil > Wetlands > Permafrost | place: Sweden: Abisko... | reverse complement strand
CCGAACACGGAAGTTAAGCTCTCCAGCGCCGAAGATACTGAGAGGGCAGCCTTTCGGGAAAATAGGTCGTCGCCAGGATTTCTGCGTTAACGGGCCAAATTCCGGGCGGTGACTCGAAAGGATACGAGCGCGGCCAGCGCAGTCCCATCGAGCGCATGGACGCTGCCGTCGGGTCAGCGCTGGCAGTTGCGGCAGTAGCTCGTGACGAAGCCGCCGGCCTCGGTCTGGGTGATGCGATGGCCGCATCTGCGGCAGGGTTCTCCGCCGCGGTTGTGGACCTGCAGGAAGTCGCGGACCTCCGTTTCGAACGTGGGCGGCACGCGTTCGCGCAGAACCGCGACCGCGTTCGCCAGGGTCGCGCGCGTGGCCGCGTACAACTCGTCGACCTCTTCGGGGGCGAGAGTCCCGCGCTTGCGGAAGGGCTGCAGACGGGCGGCGTGAAGGATTTCGTCCGAGTAAGCGTTGCCGATCCCGGCGACGAACTCCTGGTTCCGAAGCAGGTTCTTGAGCTCGCCCGGATGCCTGCGGATACGCGCTCGCCATTCGTCGGCGCCGAGGCCGGGGTCGTCGGCGTCGGGGCCCATTTCATCGGGCCCCGATCCGGGGGCTTGCCGCTCTACGCCACTCGGAAGCAGGTAGATCTTGCCCATTTGGGTAACGTCTCGGTAGCGGAGCTCAGGTGTCGCGTCGGGACCGGGAACCCAAGGGGCGTCCTTCGTCCACGCGGCGGTATCTGCCGGCGCGCCGCCATCGCGCGGCCCGAACCGCATCACGAACATCGTCTTCTTCGGCCTTGCGACCTTTGGGCCGGCGGCCAGTTGCAATCGGCCGGTGAGCATGGCGTTGATCGCGATCCGGTCGCGTTCGAACTCCAACCACAGGAACTTGCCGCGTCGATGGAACCGTTCCAGACGCTGGCCAACGAACGCGCCCATCTCTTGTGGCGTGCCGCGCACCGTCAGGGGACCGGGAGCTTCGACCGCGAGTACGGACCTTCCCGTCAAGCCGGCGTGGAAAGCGTCGGCCAGAATCGCCAGGTCGGGCAGTTCGGGCATGCTTCAGATTGTACGGATCGGCCCACCCGGCGCGGACAAGCGCGCAAGCCTTTGCGGCAGGCGCGTTCCGCCATCGATTGTTGACCCCAGGTGTGTGTGCTAGATTCACCCGGCCCTAGGGCAAGATCTGTATAGAGCCGAGCCCTCGCCTGATCGAAGGAGTGGACCGAGCGCACGAAGCCTCCGGACTGCTGATCGATGAAACGGCTTGAGCCAGGCTCGAGCCGTTCTTGTTTTTCGGGGCACCGACCATCCATTAGGAGACTTATAGCCTTGACTGAGGAGCAGACGGGCGGGACCACGCCGGAGATGGAGGCAGCCGCCCCCATCGCTGACCAGGCGTCCGAGCAAGCCGCCGGCGTAGCGATCGCCGACGAGCCCGCCGAGACGAGCCCCATCGCGACGATCGAACCAAGCGCCGAGCCGCCCGCCCCGGCTGCGCTCGAACCCGTCGCGGTGAGCGAAGCGGAGGTCGCCGACGCGCCGGCCGCCGAAGAGCCCGAGGAGCCCGAGGAAAGCCCGGAGGTGCCGGTAATCCGGCGCCCGGAACCCTCCACGATGGAGGAGCTTCTGGCCGAGCAGGACGCGGACATCCGAAGCTTCAAGCACGGAGATGTCGTCGAAGGCACCGTCGTTCGGATCGATCGAGACGAGATCCTCGTCGACATCGGAGCCAAGAGCGAAGGTGTCGTCTCGAACCGCGAGCTCTACGGTCGGCATGCCGAATCCGCGCCGGCGCTGGCAGTCGGGGACGTTGTCCTCGTCTACGTGCTGCAGCCGGAATCCCAGGAGGGCCACGCGGTCCTCTCGCTGAGACGCGCCGGGCTCGAGCGCAAATGGCGTTCGATGCAGGAGCAGTTCGAAGCCGGAGCGATCATCGACGCGCCCGTCATCGACCACAACAAGGGTGGCCTTATCGTCGACTGCGGCATCCGCGGCTTCGTCCCGATCAGCCAGATCGTGGATTTCCCGCGCCGGCCGCAGAACGACCAGCCGCGTGACGCGGCCCAGGAGATCGCCGAGAAGCTGCAGCCGTACGTCGGTCGCAAGCTCCGCCTCAAGATCCTCGAGGTCAACCGCAAGGCCAACCGCCTGATCCTCTCGGAGAAGGTCGCGCTGTACGAGGAGCGCCGCGAGAAGCGGGACGAGCTTTTCAGCAGCCTCCAGATCGGCCAGAAGGTCAGCGGAACGGTCCGTTCGATCGCGCCGTTCGGCGTGTTCATCGACCTCGGCGGGATCGACGGCCTCGTCCACAAGAGCGAGCTCTCGTGGAACAAGGTCAACAACCCCGAAGCCGGCTACAAGGTCGGCGACCAGGTCGAGGCCGAAGTCATCGATATCAACCACGAGCGTGGTCGCATCAGCCTCTCGATCCGCAAGCTCCAGCCGGACCCGTGGCATTCCACGGTCGCCGACTTCAAGGTTGGCGACGTGATCGACGGCACCGTCACCAAGCTCGTCAACTTCGGCGCCTTTGTGCGAGTGCGCGACGGCCTCGAGGGCTTGATCCATATCTCCGAGCTGTCCCATCAGCGCGTCGCACATCCCGGCGACGTCGTCCACGAGGGCCAGACTCTCAAGCTCAAGATCATTTCCCTCGACTCCGAGCGGCATCGGCTCGGCCTCAGCCTCAAGCAGGCCGAGGAGCCGCCGGCTCGACCGGTCGAGACAGCAGCTCCCACCGCGATGCCGGCACCGGCAGCCCCGCGACCCGAGCGACGTCCTCGCCCGGAGCGTGGTTACTCAATGACCGACGCTGTGCAGGAGCCGGAAGGCGGCATCGACAACACGCTCGCTTCGGCGTTCGCGCAGATTCGAGCCCAGGTCGCCGAATCCGAGGCGCAGGCCGCCGTGGACCCGACAGCAGACGCTGCCGCTTCAGAAGCTGCCCCCGTCGCCGAAGGCGAAGTCGCGCCGGCCGAAGTGCCGGCCCCGGCCAAGCCGAAGGCCGTTCGAGCCCCCAAGGCCCCCAAGGCCGAAGCCGCACCTGCGGCCGAAGTGCCTGCGGAAGCCGAGGCACCCGCCGAAGCCGAAGCCGCGCCCGAAGCCAAGGTCGAAGCCGAGGCGGCCCCGGTCGCCGAAGCTGCGCCTGAAGCCAAAGCCGAAGCCGCTCCCGAAGCCAAGATCGAAGCCGAGGCGGCCCCGGTCGCCGAAGCTGCGCCTGAAGCCAAAGCCGAAGCCGCACCCGCGGCCGAAACCGAAGCCGCTCCCGCGGCCGAGGTGGAAGCTGAGGCCGAAGCCCCAGCCGAAGCTCCGACGGAGGAGCCCAAGGAGTAACTCCCAAGCGGTCGGCAGATCCGCTGCCGCCTCCCGCGCGTACAACCTGTAGACGTAACCGACGACCCGCCGGCCCCGCCGGCGGGTCGTCTGCCCCTCCGGACTCCTCAGCGGCCGGCTCCGGGGAACCGCAGAACGGGTCGATCAATCAAAGCTCGGGCCCACGCGTTGGGCCACCCGGCCCCTCTCCTGTTGGGGCGAGTTACACGGCAAGCGGGGCGTGCTAGCATGGCCCCACGGTCGCCTCCCGGCGAAGAGACAGAACAGGCGTTCAAGTTGATGGATCGTTTCGACAAGTTCACGGACCGGGCTCGCAAAGTCCTGACTCTGGCTCAGGACGAGGCGCAGCGGTTCAACCACAACTACATCGGAACGGAGCACCTGCTCCTCGGACTCGTCCGTGAGGGCGAGGGAGTGGCCGCGCGCGTTCTCGAGAACATGAACGTTGAACTGCCCAAGGTCCGGACCGCCGTCGAGTTCATCATCGGCCGGGGCGATCGGCCGGTCGTCGGCGAGGTGGGGCTGACCCCGCGCGCCAAACGCGTCATCGAGCTCGCGATCGACGAGGCCCGCCGACTGGGCCACAACTACATCGGAACCGAGCATCTGCTCCTGGGCCTGGTCCGTGAAGGCGAGGGCATCGCCGCGGGCGTGCTGGAATCGTTGGGCGTGAGCCTGGACAAGGTCCGCCACGAGGTCATCCGGGTTCTCTCGCAGTCTTCGTCGGCCGGTCCGACCCAGGAAACCAAGCGCGCCAGCAAGACGCCGACCGTCGACCAGCTCGGTATCAACCTGACTGAGGCGGCACGGCTGGGCAAGCTCGATCCGGTGATCGGGCGTGAGAAGGAGATCGAGCGGGTCATCCAGATCCTCAGCCGCCGCACGAAGAACAACCCGGCACTCATCGGCGAACCGGGAGTCGGCAAGACCGCGATCGCGGAAGGCCTGGCCCATCGCATCGTCAACGGCGACGTTCCCGAAACCCTCCTCAACAAGCGCGTCCTCACTCTGGACATCGGCTCACTCGTGGCCGGCACCAAGTACCGGGGTGAGTTCGAGGAGCGGCTCAAGAAGATCATCGAGGAGCTGCGCAGCACCAACGACGCGATCCTCTTCATCGACGAGCTGCACACGCTCGTCGGCGCCGGCGCTGCCGAAGGCGCGATCGATGCCGCGAACATCCTCAAGCCGCCGCTCAGCCGCGGCGAGCTGCAGTGCATCGGCGCCACTACGCTGGACGAATACCGCAAGTACATCGAGCGCGACGCCGCGCTCGAGCGCCGCTTCCAGCCGGTCATGGTCGAGGAGCCGACGCTCGAACAGTCCATCGCGATCCTGATGGGCATCCGCGAACGCTACGAGCAACACCACAAGGTCGTGATCACCGACGCCGCGGTCAAGGCCGCGGTGGACCTTTCGATCCGCTACATCACCGACCGTCATTTGCCCGACAAGGCGATCGATCTGGTCGACGAGGCGGCCAGCCGGGTCCGTCTGCGCTACGCCTCGGCTCCGCCGGCGCTGCGCGAGGCCCAGAAAGATCTGGACCGCATCACGCGCGAGAAAGACAGCGCCATCAACTCCCAGGCCTACGAAGATGCCGCCACGCTGCGCGAGTCCGAGGCCGGCGCCCGCCAGAAGGTCGACGACCTGCGCGCGTCGTGGCAGGCCTCGATCTCCAACGAGCAGCCTCAGGTGGACGAGGAAGAGATCGCCCAGGTCGTCGCGATGTGGACCGGCATCCCGGTCACACGCATCGCCGAGGAGGAGTCGAAGCGGCTGCTCCACATGGAAGACGATCTCCACAAACGGGTCATCGGCCAGCAGGAAGCGATCGAGATCGTCTCCAAGGCGGTCCGACGCGCTCGTGCCGGTCTCAAGGATCCGAAGCGGCCTATCGGCTCGTTCGTCTTCCTAGGACCCACCGGTGTCGGAAAGACCGAGCTGGCCAAGGCCCTGGCCGAATTCATGTTCGGATCCGAGGACGCGCTCATCAAGATCGACATGAGCGAGTTCATGGAACGCCACAACGTCAGCCGTCTGGTAGGGGCGCCCCCCGGATACGTCGGTTTCGACGAGGGCGGGCAGCTGACCGAGGCGGTCCGGCGCAAGAGCTACTGCGTCATCCTGCTCGACGAGATCGAGAAGGCTCACCCCGAGGTCTTCAACATCCTCCTGCAGATCCTCGAAGATGGGCACCTCTCCGACGCCAAGGGCCGCCGGGTCGACTTCCGCAACTCCATCATCATCATGACCTCGAACCTCGGCGCGAGGCAGCTCCAGACCAACTCGTCGCTCGGCTTCCGAGTCCAGGGCGACACGGACGAGCAGCGCGCCACCGCCAGCTACGACCTGATGAAGGACAAGGTCCAGAACGAGCTGAAGCAGACCTTCCGACCCGAGTTCCTCAACCGGCTCGACGCCACGGTCGTTTTCCGGTCGCTCACGGTCGAAGAGATCCGCCAGATCGTGGACCTGATGCTGGCCCGCGTCCGCGACCAGCTCAAGGCGCAGGGCATGACCCTCGAGGTCACGCAGGCGGCCAAGGACCACATCATCAAGATCGGCTACGACGTGGCCTATGGGGCCCGGCCGTTGCGGCGGGTCATCCAGAACATGATCGAAGACGTTCTCGCTGAGCAGCTGTTGCTCGGCAAGTACAAGAACGGCATGCACATCGTCGTCGACAAGAACTCCGAGGCCGGACTGGACATCCACGTCGCCGAAGAGAAGCAGCCCGCCGAAGTCGCACCCTAGCGCGAGGTCGAGGGGGTTGGCTCGCCAGCAAAGCCGGTACATCTGCCAGGCGTGCGGCGCTGCCCATCTCCGCTGGGAAGGTCAGTGCCGGACATGCGGCGCCTGGAACACCCTCGTCGAGACGCTCGTCCGCGAACCGGATCACAAAGGGCGGGCCGCCGGGGCGGGCACCGGGCCCGGCGCCGGCCAGGTACCGCAATCTCTGGCCGGCTTGCGCGAGGCCGAGCCGGTCCGCACTCCAACGGGCATTTCCGAGCTCGACCGCGTCCTCGGCGGGGGGCTGGTACCCGGGTCTGTCGTGCTGCTCGGCGGCGAGCCCGGGATCGGCAAGTCCACGCTGCTACTCCAGGCCGCCGCGGGGCTGACTGCCACGGCTGGAGAGGTTCTGTATGCCAGCGGCGAGGAATCGGCGGGTCAAGTGCGGCTGCGAGCCGGCCGGCTGGGGCTCCTCGACGGCACGGTCGGCGAGCGGATCCGGGTCGTAGCGGAAAACGAGGTCGGGCGCATCACGGCCTTGACCCGTGAGGGCCGGCCGGGGGTCCTGGTCGTCGACTCGATCCAGTCGGTGACAGTGGACGAGCTGGAGGGGCCTGCAGGGTCCGTCGGCCAGGTGCGTGAGTCGGCGCTCCGCCTGATGGAGCTCGCCAAGGGCGACGGCATCGCGGTCATCGTCGTCGGCCACGTCACCAAAGACGGGTCGCTTGCCGGGCCCAAGACACTCGAGCATCTCGTCGACGTCGTGCTGAGCCTCGACGGCGAGCGGACCGCCACGCTGCGCTTGCTGCGAGCCACGAAGAATCGCTTCGGTTCGACCGAGGAGGTCGGCGTCTTCGAAATGGCGGAGCGAGGTCTGGCCGAAGTCACCGACCCCGGCCGAGCCTTCCTGGCCGGCGCCGACGAGCACGCGCCGGGCAGCGTCGTGGGCGCCACGCTCGAAGGGACGCGGCCGCTGCTGGTCGAGGTGCAGGGCCTGGTGGCGCCGGGTGCTTACGGGAGTCCTCGACGCACGGCGTCCGGCATCGACACGAACCGTCTCGCGCTCCTGATCGCGGTACTGGGGCGACGGGCAGGCGTCGGCCTCGGGAGTCACGACGTGTACGCGAACCTGGCGGGCGGCCTCGATCTCGCCGATCCCGGGCTGGATCTGCCGCTCGCGCTCGCCCTGACGTCGTCGCTGCGCGACAAGCCGGTCGCGCCCGACCTGATCGCGATCGGCGAGGTGGGGCTTCTGGGTGAGCTGCGGCCGGTGCCCGGGCTGGAGCGGCGTCTGCGTGAGGCCGCCAGACTCGGCTTCAAGAAGGCCATCGTCCCCAAGTCGAGACGCGGGGATGTACCCGAGGTCAAGGGAATGGAAGTCGTCGCCGTCTCGAACCTGCGCGAGGCGATCGTTCACGCCCTGGCCTCGAACGCCGGCTAGGACCGAGCGGAGCGGGGGAGCGGCGGCTTCAGGAGCGCGCCGCACGGGCGAAAGTGGCGGCGTGCCGGGCGCGATGCTAGGCTGAACCCACTGAGGCACCCTTTATCGCACTCATTCATCATCTCGGTCCCTCGGTAGCCCCTGAGGCGAGCAGCGTGGTCCGGATCATTCGGTTGCTTGGAGCGGCTCTCGGAGCTGTCGTCGGTCTGACATTCGTTCTGGCCGACGCGAACCTGTTCGAGAAGACCGTGTCTCCTGGCTTGATCATCTTCATCTGGGTGCTGGCCTGGATTTCGGTCGGCTTCCTTCTGCTGCCCTACCTGACGGTCGTGCCAGCCGGTCGGTTGGTGCGCGAAGTCCAGGCGATGTCTACCACCGAGTTCGTGGCTGCCGTGGTCGGGCTCCTGCTCGGCCTGTTGATCGCTCTCCTGCTCGGCCTTCCGCTGGCCGCGTTGCCTGAGCCATTCGGGCGCTATCTGCCGATCGGCATCTCGATCTGCTTCGGGCTGGGGATGGTCGGCCTGACCGTCGCCAAACGCGAGGATCTCGTTGCCGCCGCACAGGCCGCCGGGTTCTTCCGCACCGAGCACCCGGCTTCGACGGGCACTCAGAGCGCCCAAACGCAAGTCATCGTCGATACCAGCGCCATCATCGATGGCCGCATCGCCGACATCGTCGACTCGGGCTTCCTGTTCCACAAGCTCGTCATCCCGCATTTCGTCCTCGACGAGCTGCAGCGGATCGCGGACAGTTCCGACACCCAGCGCCGGGGTCGGGGACGGCGCGGGCTGGAGATCCTGGCTCGGCTCCAGAAAGATGGTCCGACTCCCGTCGAGATCGTGACCGACGACCCAGTCGAAGCCGGTGACGTCGACAGCAAGCTCGTGGCGTTGGCTCGGCTGAGGGGCGCCGCGATCCTGACCAACGACTTCAACCTGAACCGCGTGGCCGACCTGCAGTCGATCCGCGTTCTGAACATCAACTCGCTGGCAAATGCGCTCAAACCGGCATTGCTGCCCGGAGATTCGCTGCGCATCAAGATCATGACCGAGGGCAAGGAGCAGGGTCAGGGGGTCGGCTACCTCGACGACGGGACGATGGTCGTGATCGAGGGCGGTGCCCGGTTTGTGGATGCCGAGCTGGAGGTGATGGTCACGCGCGTCCTTCAGACGGTCATGGGTCGGATGGTCTTTGCCCAGATGCACCAGGAGTGAGCATCCGAAAGAACCCGCGCCCCGATTTCGCAGGTCGGATCGAGGCTGTGGTCGTGGCGGCGGGCGCCGGCAGTCGAATGGGCGGGCTCGACAAGATCGAGGCGGAGCTCGCAGGTCGATCGGTATTGCGCTGGTCGGTTGAGGCGCTGGCCGCGGCGGGCGTCGAGCGGATCGTCATCGTCACGTCGCCGGCGCGCATCGCCGCGATTGCTGCGGCCGAATGGCTCCCAGACTCGGTGGTGGCCGTTGTTGCCGGCGGGGAGCGACGGCAGGAATCCGTTGCAGCCGGCGTTGCGGCCCTGGCCGAAGCCATGGTGGAGATGCGAGACGTGGCCCCGGAGAGTGGCGATACGGCGGCGGCTCGGCCGTCGCGGCGCACCACGGCAGTGGACCCTGTGGTCCTCGTCCACGACGCGGCCCGGCCGCTGGTCAGCCCCCAGCTGGTTCGGGCGGTGGCAGCCGCGACCGGCAGGTATGGCGCCGCGATCCCGGTCCTGCCGGTCACCGAGACCCTCAAGAAGCTGGACGGGGAGCGCGTCGGCGCCACAGTTGATCGAACGGACGTCGTGGCGGCGCAGACTCCTCAGGGGGTGCGGCGCAGCCTGCTCGAACGGGCTTACGCGGCGTACCCTCCCGACGGCCCCGAAACCTGGACGGATGAGGCCTCTCTGCTCGAGGCCTGTAGAATCGCCGTCCATGCAATCAGCGGCGAAGCGACCAATCTCAAGGTGACCGTGCCCGTCGATCTCGAACGCGCCCGAGCGATGCTCGAAGGCGGGCTCGTGCCCGGCCGTCCCGTCACGCCCGCCGGTTCGGGCGCCACCGAAAGCGCCCGGTTCGGCGCACCCGCCGCCTTCTGGCCGCCCGGCCGGGTCGGGCTCGGCACGGACAGCCATCCGTTCGGTCCGGGCGAACCACTTGCCCTCGGCGGCCTCCAGATCGCGGGTGCGCCACGGCTGGTCGGGCATTCGGACGGCGACGTCGCAATCCACGCGATCGCCGACGCGCTGCTCGGGGCGGCCGGTCTGGGCGACCTCGGTCGTCTGTTCCCCGCCGACTCGCGGACCCCCGCCGGGATCGACAGCAAGGTGATGCTGGGCGCGGTCGCCGAGAAGGTCCGAGCGTCCGGCTGGACCCCCGTCAACCTCGACATGACAATCGTCGCCTCACGCCCGCGCCTGGCGAAGCTGCTGCCGGCGATGGCCCAGACGATCGCGGCCATCCTCGGCTTGGATCCCGGGTCGGTCAACGTCAAGGCCTCGACCGGCAACCTGGAGGGATCCGAGGGCGCCGGGCGTTCGATCTCGGCCAGCGCAATCGTCTGGCTCGCGCCGCTCGACCGCCGGGCCGTAGAGAAATCCTGATGGCGATTCGACTTCACGACACCATGGCCGGCGCCGTTCGCGAGTTCGTGCCGCTCGAGCCCGGCCACGCCCGCGTCTACAGCTGCGGCCCGACGGTGTACGGCCCGGCTCACGTCGGGAACTTTCGGTCGTTCCTGTTCGCCGATCTGCTGGTCCGCTACCTCCGATACCGGGGCCTCAACGTGACGTGGGTCATGAACATCACCGACGTGGACGACAAGATCATCAAGGGCGCACGCGCCGAAGGAGTCTCGATCGCGGAAGTTTCGGCGCGGTACCGGGAGAGCTTCCTGGCCGACGTCAAGACGATAGGCATGACGATGCCGGACGTGATGCCCAGCGCCACCGAGCACATTCCACAAATGGTCGAGCTGATCGGCAAGCTGCTCGAGCGCGGCAACGCGTATCGGACCGACGACGGCTCGATCTTCTTCCGCATCGCGTCCTGGCCGCCTTACGGTCGGCTGGCGCGGCTCGACCCCGAAGGGATGCGCGTCGGCGAGCGCGTCGAAGCGGACGAATACGGAAAGGACGACGTCCGCGACTTCGCCCTCTGGAAGGCTCCGAAGCCTGACGAGCCGAGCTGGGAGACGGCCATCGGACCGGGCCGACCCGGCTGGCACATCGAATGCTCGGCCATGAGCATGGCTTACCTGGGGCCGTCCTTCGACATCCACACGGGCGGGATCGACCTGATCTTCCCGCATCATCAGGACGAGATTGCCCAGAGCGAAGCCGCCACCGACAAGACTTTCGTCGCCTACTGGCTCCACTGCGCGCATCTGCAGATGGGCGGCCAGAAGATGGCCAAATCGACCGGCAACATCGCCCGGGTCGCTGACATTCTGGCCGGCGGGGTCTCCCCGCGAGCGCTTCGGCTGGCCTTGATCTCCGCGCACTACCGGATGGGGCTTTCGTTCGGGGACGACTCTTTGCAGTCGGCAAGCTCGGCGATCGACCGCCTGGACACATTGCTCGCGGCCTTGTCCTCATACCGCCACGACTGCCCGGACGATGCCACCCTGCCGGCATTGCTGGACGGCGCGCGAGAGGCATTCGTCGCGGCCCTGGACGACGACCTGAACATTTCGCCCGCGCTGGCGGCGGTCTTCGAACTCGTCCGCGAATTGAACCGGCGGATCGACGCCCGCACGATTTCGACTGCCGATGCCGGCCGCGCAACTGAATTCATCCGCGATCTAGACCGCGTCCTGGGGATCGTCCCGGCCGCGGAAGAGTTGCTCGACTCGGAGTTGCAGAAGCTCGTAGACGACCGGGCCGCGGCTCGAACCGCCCGCGACTGGGCGGCTTCCGACCGCTTGCGGGCCGTGCTCGCGGAGCGCGGCATCCTTGTGGAAGACACGCGCGACGGCCAGCGCTGGCGCCGCGCCGACTAACCGCGTAGCCGCGCGCCATTTGGTGCGCAGAGAGAGAACGGATCAACTTGCCTGACCATCGACACAAGCCCGGGGACGACCACGCCGGAGGCCGAAAGCCCGGCGGCAAGAAGCCGCGCCCGGATGGTTTCCGCCACCAGGGCCCGCGGCCGGATGGGCCGCGACCCGATGCCCCCCGGTTCGAGGGACCGCGGCCCGACGGGCCGGCG
>Ga0302263_10000837_pt1 | contig 11740 bp, 9 predicted proteins | sample II_Fen_N1_4_FD_194564 | JGI IMG/M metagenome (GOLD analysis project Ga0302263, IMG submission 194564) | Peat permafrost microbial communities from Stordalen Mire near Abisko, Sweden - II_Fen_N1_4 | ecosystem: Environmental > Terrestrial > Soil > Wetlands > Permafrost | place: Sweden: Abisko... | reverse complement strand
GGCTGGATGCTGAACAGGCTGTTGTTGTTGTTGGTGACGATGAAGTCGACCAGCTGGCCAGACTCACCCACGCCCTGGCTGATGGCCGTCGCCCAGCCTGCGACGGTCTGGGGACCATCGGTCACCACATCGGACTGGTTGGCGCCCTTGGTGAAGCCGGGCACCTCGTTGTGGGCATTGACGGTGAGGTTGACCGTCGTAGTGGTCGAGTCGAAGACGCCGTCGTTGGCCTTGTAGGTGAAGGATGCCGCGCCCCTGAAGTTCGCCGGCGGGACGTAGACGAACGAACCGTTCGCGTTGAGCGTCAGGCCTGCCGTGCCCGAGACGAGGACGGCGGACAGGCCGTCACTCTCCGGGTCGGTGTCATTCGACAACACCCCGGCAGCTGCTGTGATGTTGAGGGTGGCGTCTTCGTTGGTGGTGTAGGCGTCGGCGACGGCCGTGGGCGGCGTGGTGAGCGCGACGTTGTCAAAGGTGGCGGTAAGGAGCTTGGTGTTGTCGTGCGAGCCGACCGCAAGACCGACCTTGAGGCTCGCAGTCATCGGGACGGTCTGGGTGGTCCCCTGGGTGGTCCAGGTCACGCCGTCGGGTGACCGCTGGGCGGTCACCAGGTCGCCGACCCGGGTGATCCGCACCCAGTAAGGGGCCGCCAAGCCGCCCGTGCCGTCGGCGGCCGTGGACTGGTCCGTGGTGGCGCGATACAGGAACTCCGACCCATTGTTCTGCATCATGTTCATATACGCGTGCCTGCTGCCTGCGGCCGTCGACTCCCGGAACATCACACCGGCCTTCGCCGCAGCATTGGTACCTGCGGGCAGCTCCGACACGACCTTCGCGGTCAGGCGTCCGTCGCCAGCCAGATCCCGGGACAGGAACTGGAACTGGTCTGTGGTCCCCCAGATGTCCCCACCGCTGCCAACGACCGTGTAGGTTCCGGCCGAAAACGCACTGGAGCCAACCTGCCCGGGTGCGCCGATGTCCTGGTTGGCGGTGAAGATGCCCAGCGCGTTGACGGTGATCGCGATCGTGTCGCTGTCGGTCAGCGTCCCGCCCGTCCCGGTGTTGCCCAGGTCGCTGGTGACCACTTGCAGGGTGGCGGCACCGGCGACGTTGTTCGTCGGGATGAAGGTCGCGCCGTTGAGCCCGAGATTGATGTTCGCGATCGTGCCCCTGAACGTCATCGTCGCATCAGCGGTACCGTCGCCGACCGTGAACGTCAGTCCGGTCAGGACCGGTAGCGTCACGGTGCCGCTGGTCGCGGTCAGCTGGACCTGGACGGTCGCCACCCCGGCGTCGGCATCGCTGATCGAGATGGGGTTGTTGTTGGCGGCCGAGAACACCCGGTTGGTGTTCTTCGGCGTCTGCTGGGGGCCGGGCACGCTGTTCGCGGGTGCGTCGTTGACGGCCGTCACGGTGAGCGTGACGGTGACGACGTTGGAGTTCTGCGTGCCGTCGTTCGCCTTGTATGAGAAGGAGTCTGTGCCGTTGAAGGCCGGGTTCGGGGTGTAGGTGAACCCGCCGTTGGCTTTCACCGACAGCGCACCATTCGCCACACCTGAGGCAAGAATCGCGGTGAGCGGGTCACTGTTCGGATCGGAGTCGTTGCCAAGGACGCCGCTTGCCCCAATGGTGAGCACCACGTCCTCGGCCACCGTGTAGCTGTCGGCGACGGCGGAGGGAGGGACGTTGCCGACGACCACGTTGGCGCTCTTGGCGCTCTCGACGCCCGCCCAGTTGGTCGCGAACACCGGGGTCACCGAATAGGTCCAGACGCCTGTGGGGACATTGCTCTCGACGCAGCTCGTGCTGGTGATCGTCCCGGTGCAGGCCGTAAGGATGGTCTGAGCCGTGGAGCCGGAGTAGCGCTTGACCACGTACCCACTGACTGCCTGGCCAGTGGTCAGCGTGGTCGGGGCCCAAGCGACAGTCACGGCGCTGCCGGCCACCGATCCGGTCGGCGTGGCGCCCTGGCTGACGCTCGAGACTGCCGCAGCTCCGTACCCTCCGAGCACCGAGCCCGCAGTCCAGAAGGCCCACGCCGTGGCCGCAGAAAGGGTCAGGCATATCGCCAGGAGAAAGGCGATGGTGACCGTTCGCCGCTTCACGGGCCGACCTTGAGGTAGACGGTAAAGCTCGCACCCTGGCAGGCGTTGGCCGCGTTCGTGTTCATCGACAGCGAGTTGGCCAGCGAGAGCACCGATGACCCGCTGGCCGGGATGGTCCAACCAACTCCGCCGTTGGTCTGGGTCGTGAAGGTCAGGCTCGCGACGCCGCAGGCCGCGTGGGCACCGTCGACGGTGAAGCCGCCTGTTCCCTGGGTGGTTTCGAGGGCGAGCGACGGGGCGTTCACGGGGCCCGGGTTGGGATTGGTCACAGTCACTGCGACGGCCGACTGGCCGCCGGGATAGAGCTGGTTGGATGCCGTCCCCGGGCTCAGCACGAGAGCTTGCGTCGTGCCTGTGGCGGCTGCAGCGGAGCCGCCCCCGGAACGGGCCCAATAGGCAAAGGCGGTCCCGGTCGCGGTGAGCGCGAACACGATGAGGAAGGCGCTGAAGAGAAGTCCCCCGCGTGTGTTCATTCCCATGGTCGCACCTCCGTTCCGCTGCCTCGTACACGGACCTGATGTGGGTGGCGGTCCGGATCTGGACCGCCACCCACAGATCAGTCAGATCGCCTGACTGCTAGCCCGCTCAGCCGGCAGCGACCGCGTAGGTGATGGTGATGGTGGCGCCCTTGCAGGCGTCCTGGTTGGTGGCCGGCTGGTTGACCAACGCCACATTCAGGCCTGACCAGGCACCCACGGCGGTCCCTGCGGCAAGCACCTGCGTCGCTGGAGTTGCGGTGCCGGTGATCGCGTACCACGAGGCGAGGCAGGTCCCCGGTGCGCTGGTGGTGGTCACTGACGCGGTAACGAGACCTACGGTGACGGCCGCGGTGTTGGGGTTGTTGAAGTTGCCGGCAAGGGCCACAGGAGTGCCACCCGGGTACAGGCCCGTGATGGTGCTGGTCTGGTTGACCACCACGGCAACGGTGGTTCCTGTGGTGGCGGTGCCGGTGCCTGCGCCCAGCTGGGTCCAGTAAGCGAAAGCTGTTCCGCTGACCCCGAACACCAGTGCTGCGGTGACGATGGCTGTCTTGGTTCTCTTGTTGAGCTTGGCCATGGTAGTTCCCCTCGGATCGAGGAGGGCGGGGGGCTCCTCCAAAAATCGACCCCTCCCAGGCGCCAGGCGGATACCCGTCACCGTGCGGTCGTGTTGTCAGCAAGCTGGCCCCAAAACCAGCGTGACTACGGTTTGAAGATATCGTTGCCACCACCGGCTGTGACGTCCCCCATGGGGGACTGTTGCGGCCCATCCGCCACTTTTCGTCTTCATCACGGCATTTCCACGCCGCGTGCCTCGTAGCCGAGCGTGAGGGAGGCCCCTTTGCACCCGTCCTGGTTGACCGGCTGGTTGACCATGCCGACCGCCGGCCAGGTCTCCTCGGGCACAGCGAGTCCGCTCAGGTTGTTTGCGCTGTTGGCCGGCAGCCTCACGACGACGCCACCTGAGAGGTGCTTGACCTCGAAGTCGGCGACGCTACAGGGATGATCTGCGTCCGCCCGCGGCGCGTCGACGGCAACGAGGGCCACCGTGATCCGGTCGATGGTGAGGTCCAGGTCGGTTGTGTTGTCGAGTCTGAGATCCAGAGCCACCAGTTCGCCGGGCGAGATCGAGCGACTGACGTCGCCGCTGATCGTGAACGATGACGATGTGCCGCTGGAACCATTACCGGTGGCCTCAATTGAGCGACCCACCGGCCCGCACCCGTGGAACCAGAGCAGGACCACAGCGACGAGCGTGCCGAGACCGACTGCGAGGCCTGTCTCGCGCGTTGTTGGTCGTCTCATCTCGCCCCCCCTCAAGAGCGTGTGGGTGAGGACCCCGTGCCCGGACCCTCACCCGCAAGTCAGCCAGATCCTCTGGCTGTCAGCTCGTTCAGGCGCCGGCAGCGACCGCGTAGGTGATGGTGATATTGGCGGTCTTGCACACATCCTGGTTGGCCGCGTTGTTGAGCATCGCGACGCTCAGCCCTGACCAGGCCCCCTGTGCGTTGCCTGCGGGAAGAATCTGGGTCACAGCGCTGGTGCCGCTGATCGCGTACCACGCCGGAAGGCAGCCAACGATGCTGGTGGAAGTGACTGTCGCAGTGACAGCACCGACAGTGACGGCGGCGGTGTTGGGGTTGTCGAAGTTGCCGGCAAGGGCCACAGGAGTGCCACCCGGGTACAGGCCCGTGATGACGCTGGTCTGCTTGACCACCACGGCAACGGTGGTTCCCGTGCCGGCTGTGCCGGTGCCTGCACCCAGCTGGGTCCAGTAAGCGAAAGCTGTTCCGCTCACCCCGAACACCAGTGCTGCGGTGACGATGGCTGTCTTGGTTCTCTTGTTGAGCTTGGCCATGGTAGTTCCCCTCGGATCGAGGAGGGCGGGGGGGCTCCTCCAACAATCGACCCCTCCCAGGCGCCAGGCGGATGCCCGTCACCGTGCGGTCGTGTCGCCAGCAAGCTGGCCCCAAACCAGCGTGGCGACATCTCGAACCATACGGTTCTCCTGCCGCGCTGTGACGTCCCCTCAAGGGGACAGTTTTCCCTGCAGGACCTGCGTGACCAGCCTTGTCAATTCATCATTTCCCGTTGCTCCCTGCGAGCGGGATCCGCTTCGCGCGTTCGTGCAGTACCAGGATCAGGGGCCAGGACCAGCCCGAGGGCTGCGTTGACGAGGACGAGCAGGTTGGCGCTGTTGGAGGCTGCCGGGGCCGATGAACTGGGGGAAGTCCCAGAACCCGTGCACGAGCATCGGCAGGACAGGCTTCCGGACACGCGCCGGATGACGTGCAGCATGGAGCCTGACCACCGTTATCGAACCGTGCTCAACCGGTCGCATCGAACCGCTTGACAACCAATCGCCGCCGTTCGAACATTGAGAGAGATTTGATCGATCAAACAAGCTCCCCGAAGTTGCGGAGACGGCTTGGCGGAGTCGCAGTTGATCGATCCAAACGGAAGACTGTGGGCATGAACCCGGAACTGAGAACGTCGCGGCCAACGCTGTTGAGCCTGGCCGGCGAGCTGGGCGTGTCCCGTCAGACCATCTCCAACGTCATCAACAACCCCGCGATCGTGAAGCCAGAGACACGCGAGCGTGTGCTGGCGGCCATCGCCGCCACCGGCTACCGGCCCTCTGCCGCTGGACGTGCCTTGCGGACGCAGAGGTCCCTGAGCATCGCCTTGCGGCTTTATCCGGCCGTCGACGGGGTAAATGGCACCATCATGGACCGTTTCGTGCACAGCCTCGCCGTCGCGGCGCAGCACGAGGGATACCGCATCAGCCTGTTCGCGGCCGACAGTGCTGACGACGAGGTGGAAGTGATTGACGCGCTCCACCGGGCTTCATCGATCGACGTCGCCGTCCTCACCGACACCCTCGCCGGCGATACCCGTCCGGCGGGCCTGCTCGCAGCCCGGGTGCCGTTCGTCGCGTTCGGACGGCCGTGGGGCGAGCGTGGCGACAGTCACTGCTGGGTGGACGTGGACGGCAGCGTCGGCACGGAGGCAGCCACGATGTCGCTGCGCGCGGACGGCCACACCCACATCGGCTTCCTCGGCTGGCCCGCCGGTTCAGGCGTCGGCGACGACCGTCGCTCCGGGTGGGTGCGGGCGGTCAGCGACCTTCCCGGATCCCGTTCGCTCGACCTGGGCGTCGAGGACGGCGCCCAGCCGGGGGCTGAGGCAGCAGCGGTGCTGCTCGCACGCGGCGCGACCGCGCTCGTGTGTGCCTCGGACTCCCTCGCCCTCGGAGCGCTCACCGTCTTCCGGGGGCTCCGCAAGGACGGCCGGCTGCCCCTCGTCGGCTTCGATGACACCCCGGTCGCCCGTGCACTGGGGCTCTCCAGCGTCCACCAGCCCGTGGAGCTCGCCGCTGAGCGGCTCATCGGGATGGTGGCGGACCTCCTCGACGGCAGGACCCCCCACGAACCGCAGCAGCTGCTCAACCCGGAGCTGGTGCTGCGCGAGCTGGCGCCGTTCGCTCAATAGAAACACCACACCCCACGAAAGGGATCAAGAGATGCACCCCTCATCACGTCGAGCTGCGACAGCAGCCGTCGCCGTCCTCGCTTCGTTCAGCCTCGCTGCCTGCGGCAGCGGGTTCTCCTCCAGCTCGTCGGCGCCAGCATCGGGGTCGGCGTCGAAGAACACCAACCCCGTGACCGTGCTGATCGGTTCCTCCGGCGACGCAGAGACCGCATCGGTCAAGGCTGCCGTCGCCGCCTGGTCGACCAAGTCCGGCGTCCCGGCAGAGGTGAAGGTCGCCTCAGACCTCGTCCAGCAGGCCACCCAGGGCTTCGCCGGCGGCAAGCCGGACGACGTGCTCTACGTCTCCACCGACCAGCTCACCGGCTGGGCGAAGAACGGCTCGCTCGAGGCCTACGGCGACCAGCTGGCCAACAAATCCGACTTCTACCCGGGCCTGGTCAGCGCGTTCACCTACGACAACAAGTTCTACTGCGCCCCCAAGGACTTCTCCACGCTCGCGCTCGTGATCAACACGGCGATGTGGAAGGAAGCGGGTCTCACCGACGCCGACGTCCCCACCACCTGGGACCAGCTCGCAGCCGTTGCGAAGAAGCTCACCAAGGGCAAGCGGGTCGGCCTCGCCTTCGGTCCGGAACTGCAGCGTGTCGGCGTGTTCATGGCCCAGGCCGGCGGCGGCCTCGTGAGCGCTGACGGCAAGGCGCAGGCCAACGCCCAGCCCAACATCGACGCGCTCGCCTACGTCAAGAAGCTGATGACCGATGGCAACGCTGCATTCTCCAGCGACCTCGGCGCGGGCTGGGGCGGTGAGGCCTTCGGCAAGAAGGAGGCCGCCATGGTGATCGAGGGCAACTGGATCACCGGCGCCATGTCGAGCACCTACCCCAATGTCGACTACACCGTGGCAGAACTCCCTGCCGGCGCCCAGAAGGGCACCCTCCAGTACACCAACTGCTGGGGCATCTCCGCCGACGGCGACAACAAGACTGCTGCCGTCGACCTGGTCTCCTTCCTCACAACGAAGGACCAGCAGCTGACCTTTGCCAAGGACTTCGGCGTGATGCCGTCCGTGCAGTCGGCGGCCGAGGGCTACAAGACCGACAACCCCAAGATGGTGCCGTTCATCAACGGCGCCGCCTACGCGCAGAACCTGCCGTCGATGGCCGGGGCGGCCGACGTCATCAAGGACTTCAACAGCCAGCTTGCCGGCCTGAAGACCAAGGACCCGAAGGCGATCCTCGACGCGACCCAGTCGAACCTGCAGGCGATCGTCGGCTGACATGAGCACCACCGAACTGGCGCGGGCGGCAACGCCCGCGCCGGCCCGGGGGCGGAAGAAGCGCTCCCGTCTGAACACACAGGCCGGGGCGGGCTGGCTGTTCGTCCTGCCCATGGTCGTCGTCCTCGGGGTGTTCCTCTTCCTCCCGGTGCTGATGGCCGCCTGGGTCTCCGTCTCCGACTGGGGCGGACGCGGCTCGCCCTGGGGCGCAAACGTCAACTTCGTCGGCGCCCGCAACTACGTCGAGGTGCTCGGCGGCAAGGGCCTCGCTGCACGCGACTTCGGAACGGCCATCCGCAACAACCTCTACTACGTGATCCTCGTGGTCCCGCTGCAGACCGCCATCTCGCTGGGCCTCGCATTCATGGTCAACAAGCGCGCCCTCCGCGGCAAGGGCTTCTTCCGGACGGCGTTCTACTTCCCGTCGGTGACCTCGACGGTGGCGATCACCGTCCTGTGGCTGTTCCTGTTCTCCGCCTCCGGTGCAGTGAACGCCTTCCTCTCCTGGTTCTCGATCACCGGGCCGAACTGGTTCGCCGACCCCCGCGGCCTGATCCACCTCGCGCTCGGTGGCGGCGAGGCTCCCGCTGCCCTCAGCCAGCCAGGACTGTTCGGCATCAGCACGTGGGAGTGGATCGCCGGGCCGTCGGTGGCGATGTCGGCCTTCATCCTGATGGCCGTCTTCACCACGTCCGGCACTTTCATGCTCCTGTTCCTCGCCGCGCTGCAGGCGATCGGCGAGGAGACCGACGAGGCGGCCATGGTCGACGGTGCCAGTGTGTGGCAGCGCTTCTGGTACGTCACCTTGCCGATGCTCCGGCCGACCGTGTTCACCGTTGTCACGCTGGGATTGATCGGCACCTGGCAGATCTTCGACCAGATCTACACCGCCGGCCAGCAGGGCGGTCCCGCGAAGACGACGCTCACCCCGGCCTACCTGTCGTACAACGCTGCGTTCATCTCGCAGGACTGGGGACGCGGAGCAGCGATCGCCTTCGTACTGTTCGGCATCATCGTGATCTTCACGGTCCTGCAGCGCCTCATCCTCGGAGGCGGCGACCGGTCGACCCGCAAGCAGGTACGCGCAGAGCAGCGCATGCAGGCACGCCTCGCAGCGACCGGCAGCGCCGGCGGCACCATCCCCGGAACCCTGGCAGGGAGCGACCATGACGAGCACTGAGGCCGCCCGGCGCCACGCCGGCGAACGTCACGGCCCGGGTCACCTTGCGACCTACGCCGTACTGACGGCGATCGCGATCGTCTACATCTTCCCGTTCCTCGTGCAGGTGGCGAACTCGTTCAAGACCGACGAGGAGGCCACCAGCGCCGGCATGGCGTTGTGGTCGCCGAACTGGACGACGGCCGCCTACCAGACCCTGTTCGCCAACTCGAACTTCGCCGTCTGGACCATGAATTCCCTGATCGTCACGGTCTGCGTGACCCTCGGGCGGGTCTTCTTCGTCTCGCTGGCGGGTTACTCGCTCGCGCGGCTGCGGTTCCCCGGACGTCAGGTCGTGTTCCTCATGCTGCTGGCCGTGATGTCGGTGCCCGCTGTGGTGCTGCTGATCCCCAAGTTCCTCGTCATCAAGTCGCTGGGGATCTACGACAGCTATGCCGGCATGATCCTGCCGCTGCTGGTGGACGCTGCCGGCGTCTTCATCATGCGGAACTTCTTCGAGTCCATCCCGGTTGCCGTGGAGGAGGCCGCCCGCATCGACGGGGCCGGCACGTTCCGCACCTTCTGGTCGGTCGTCCTGCCGATGTCACGCCCGGCCCTGATGACGATCATCATCCTGAGCTTCCAGGGGTCGTGGAACGAGCTCAACCACTTCATCATCTCCACCCAGAGCCCATCACTCACCACGCTCACCAAGGGTGTCGCAGGGCTCGCCTCCGGTCAGCTGTCCTCGGGCAACCAGTACCCGATCAAGCTGGCGGCCGCAGCCCTGATGACCATCCCCGTCGCCATCATCTTCTTCGTCTTCCAGAAGCGGATCATGAACGCCTCGGGAGGCGCAGTGAAGGAGTGACGGGAGAGCGGTGCCTGACCTGAGTCATCCCCCTGCCGGGTCCGGTACCGCTCAGGCTTCGACCACCACGCGTTGGCGTACGCCGTGGTGGTCGAAGCCGAACTCCACCCGCGTCCAGTGCTTCGGCAGCATCGGTGTCGTGTGCCAGCCGTGGGGAGTCACCACGAGCCCCGCGAAGCCGAACACGACCGCCTGCCACAAGCCGCCGGCCGACGCCCCGTGGATCCCGTCGCCCGCGTTGTGCCGCACGTCGACCAGGTCGGCCCGCGCCGCGCGCAGGAAGTGCTGGTAGCCGACCTCCGGCTCGCCGGCACGGCAGGCCATCACAGCGCTGATCGCAGGGCCGAGGCTCGAGCCGTGCTCGTGGTCGGTGCGGGGGTCGTAGTAGGCGTAATTGCGGGCCAGCCCGTCGCCGGGGAACAACTCGGGTAGGAGGTAGGCCAGCATCAGCACGTCGGGCTGCTTCAGGACCTGGGTCTGTGCGATGCCCTCGATGCCGTAGAGCTGCTGCATGGAGACGTTCCGGGAAGGGTCGCGGAGCTCCGCGACATCCAGGTCGGTGAGGGCGAAGTAGCCGGCGAACTGCTCGAGCAGCCCGTCGGATCCCACCGGCAGGTACATCGCAGCGGCCACTGCTGACCAACGCTCCAGCTCGTCACCGTCGATGGCCAGCGCCGCCGACAGCTCCGCCCAGCGTCCCGGGTGGTGCTCGGCGAGCCACCCGGCCATCGCTGTCGCCGTGCGCAGGTGCCAGGCTGCCAACTGGTTGGTGTAGGCGTTGTCGTCCACGCGGTCGTGGTACTCGTCGGGCCCGACCACGTTGCGGAAGTGGTAGCTGCCGTCGTCCTCGAGCGCCGCGGCGGAGGCCCAGAAGACCGCACCGTCGAGGATCAGCTCTGCACCGTGCTCGCAGATGAAGGTGTCGTCGCCGGTGACCAGCCAGTACTGCATGACGGCGAGGGCGATGTCGGCGGTGATGTGGATCTCGATGTCGCCGGTCCAGATGCGGATCAGCTTCGTCCGGTCGTCGGGGTCGGGCACCCAGGTGGGCGTGACCTCCTCGCCCGTGCCGGCCGACTCCCACGGGAACTGGGCGCCGCGGTGGCCGTTGGCGCGCGCCTTGTCCCTGGCGCCGGCAAGGCCGTGCCAGCGGTACATCAGCATGTTGCGCGCGATCTCCGGCTGGCTGTAGCTGAACGGCGGCACCATGAACGTCTCGGTGTCCCAGAACACGTGGTGCCGGTAGCCGAACCCGCTGAGGGTCTTGGCGCCGATGCTGGCGTGCTCGGTGAACCGGGGGGCGGCGATGAGCAGCTGGAAGAGGCTGAACCGGAGCGCCAGCTGCGCCTCGGGGTCGCCCTCGATCACGACGTCGCTGCGCTCCCAGGCCTGCGCCCAGGCAGTGTCGCTCTCCTCGCGCAGGGCGTCCCAGCCCGCTCCCGACGCTTCCTTCGCGAGGCGGGACGCCTCGGTGACCGGGTCGACTGCGTCGACGCCGGAAACGATCGCCACGTGCTTGGTGAGCCGGGCCGTCCTGCCGGGGTGCAGCACGAAGGTGTGCTCGACGGTCGGGACGCCGTCCGTGCCGCCCGCCGCGGCGTCCGCCTCTGCCCCGTCCAGCGTCACGGCGAAGGCGCTGCCAAGGTCGATCCGGGTCGTCCTCGTGCGGGTGTGCAGCCAGGCCGCAGTGTCGTCTGCGCCCTGGTCGACAACGCGCCAGTGCAGCAGCCCGGTGTTCTCGACGTGGGCGTCGAGGCCCGCCCGCGTCCGCACCTGCACGGGACGGTCGCTGGCCACGCTGACGCGGACGGCCGCCCGGTGCGGGGAGGAGAAGTCGACGAACCGCTCGAACCCCAGCTCGACAACGGCGCCGGAGGGCGCCTCCCAGCGCACGGTCCTGCTGAGGACGCCGGTGCGAAGGTCGAGGCGCCGGGTGAAGGCGAGCAGGCGGCCGGTGTCGAGACGGAAGCGCTCGCCGTCGAACCACAGGTCGACACCCCACCAGCGGGGAAGGTTGGCGAGCTCGGTGACCGAGACCGGCATGTCGTCCCAGACTCGGTGCAGGAACGCTGCCGGGTGGTCGCCGGGGTAGCCCTCCTCGAAACTGCCCCGGACGCACAGCTGGCCGTTGCCGATCGTGAACACCGTCTCACTGTGGAGTTGGGCGTCGGGGTCGAAGGCGTCCTCACTGACCTGCCAGGTCGCCGGGTCGCCGGCGGCGAGGTCGAGGGCACGCAGCTCGTTCATGGGGCAGCTCGCAGGGGACGTAAGGCGCGGATACTTCACGAGCACACTAGCAAGGTCATTGGATCGATCAAAAGGGGTCTGGCCTACGACTTCTGGACTACACGGGGATCA
>Ga0302263_10000836_pt1 | contig 11745 bp, 7 predicted proteins | sample II_Fen_N1_4_FD_194564 | JGI IMG/M metagenome (GOLD analysis project Ga0302263, IMG submission 194564) | Peat permafrost microbial communities from Stordalen Mire near Abisko, Sweden - II_Fen_N1_4 | ecosystem: Environmental > Terrestrial > Soil > Wetlands > Permafrost | place: Sweden: Abisko... | reverse complement strand
CTCGATCTGCTCGCGGTAGACGGCACGGATCGTGGCGTCGTCGGGGTGGCGAAGCTCGCGCGTGGGTGGGCCGAGCGGGCCGATGCTGCCGCCGACCCAGGCGTCGATCCCGGAGACGTCGCGCGCCTCGCGGGCGACCTGGGCGGCGCGCCGGTTCAGGCGCCCGGTGTCCGCGGCGAGCCCGAAGCCGTCCAGGCGCCGCCGGTTGGCCCCGAACGTGAGGGTCTCGATGAGCTCGGCGCCGGCGTCGAGGTACTCCCGGTGGATCGTGCCCACGAGGTCCGGGCGGAGGGCGGCAAGCTCGTCCAGGCAGGCGCGCTGCGGGATGCCGCGGGAGAACAGGAGGGTGCCCATGCCGCCGTCCGCGAGGAGCGGACCGGCGGCCAGGCGGGCGGCGAAGCGGGCTCGGGGCTGGCTCATGTCGGGGACAGCCTAGCGGAGGGGCGCGTCCGCGGAGCTACCGGCTCGTGCGGCCGCGGCGTCGGGCGAGGGTCAGCGATCCGTCGCCCTCGAGCAGCACCTGGGCCGCGGCCGGGCGCCCGTTGTAGGTCGAGGCCATCGACGCGGCATACGCACCGGTCTCGCCGATCGCCACGAGGTCCCCGCGGCGGAGCGGCGGCAGGTCGTACTGCCCGAAGGTGTCGGTGCTCTCGCAGACGGGGCCGTCCACGCGAACGGGGGAGAGGCCCGGGGAGTAGCCGGGAGCTCGGGGATCGGGGCCGGCGTCCTCGGTTCTCGAGCCGGCGCCCGTGGCCGCGCCGGCGTCCTCGGTCCCCGCGCCGGCGCCCGGGGCCGCGGCACCCGCATCCGGCGCGACGGCCACGCCCAGCGACGTGAGGGCGGTCACGGGATGCTCCGCGTCGTAGAGCATCGGCCTGATGAGCTCCGTCATCCCGGCGTCCAGGACGACGACCCGCTCCGCCTGGTCGCGCTCCCGGACGTGCAGCACGGCCGCGACAATCCACCCGGCCGAGGCGACCAGGAACCGGCCCGGCTCCACCGCGAGTCGCGCCGGCCGCCGGTCCGCGGGGATCGCCTCGAGGAGCGGCCCCACCTCCGCGGCGAAGCGCGCCGGGGAGGGCACGGTGCCCGCGTCGCCCACCGGGAAGCCGCCGCCGACGTCGAAGGTGTCGAATGCCGGCAGCCCCGCCCGGAGCAGCGCCAGGAGCGCGAGCCCGCGCCGGACTGCGTCCCGCCACGCGTCCACGGCGCCCAGCTGGGATCCCACGTGGAGGTGGATCCCGCGCGCGGCGACCGGCCCGTCCTGCGGGAGCGACGAGACGGCCGCGGTGAGCTCCGTCTCGGTCATCCCGAACTTCGAGGAGCCACGCCCCACCGCCAGCCCGGGATGGGTCTCCGGGCGCACGTCCGGGTTGAGCCGGAGCAGGACGTCCAGCGCCGGGCGTCCGCCACGCCCGAGCCCGGCCCGGGCGGCCAGCGCCACCAGGGCGTCCAGCTCGTCAGCGCTCTCCACGGCCACCCAGCGCAGGGGCAGGCCGTCCGCGCACGCGCGGACGGCCGCGCGAAGGTCCGCCGACGACTTGCCGACGCCCTCGAGGGTGACGCGCGCGTTGGCCAGGCCGGCCGCCCGCGCCGCGGCCCACTCGCCCGACGAGACCACGTTCGCGTCCAGGCCCGCCGCGGCCAGGCGCACGACCAGCGCCGGCACGTCGTTCGCCTTGAGCGAGAACGCGCGCAGCCAGGGGTCGGGGAACGCCGAGGCCAGCTCGGCCGCCGCGGATTCGAGCGCGGGCACGGACGTCACGTGCAGGGGCGTGCCGAACCGGCGGGCGGCGCGCCGGAGCGCCTCGCCGGGGACCGTCGCGCCACCCATCACGGGGTTCAGTCGCGGACGACGAGGCCGATGACCGCCGAGAGCAGCGACAGCAGCACCGATGCCACCACGGCCCCGATGATCGTATCCGCGGTGATCCCGGTGGTCGGCCAGCCGCCGATGGTGAAGTCGAGCTTCGCGACGTTCTGGACGCCGTACGCGATGCCCATCAGCAGCAGGGCGTTGATCACGAAGCCGGACAGGCCCAGCGTCACGAGCGAGATCGGGAAGGACAGGATCCTGACGATGGGCTTGATGACCGCGTTGACGAGGCCGACGACCAGGGCGACCACGACCTGGGGCGGGAAGAACGCGCCCTTCATGTCGATCATCGAGGACGGGAGGACCTGGAGCAGGAGCAGGAACGCGATCGCGCCTGCCAGGACCGACAGGATGAAGCCCTTCACGTTCAGCCCTCCGAGTGGTGGACGATGCGGCCGCCGATGACGGTGAGGCGCACGCCGGTGCCGATGATCGCAGATGGACCGGCCGCGAGCAGGTCCCGGTCGAGGATCACGAGGTCCGCGTCCAGCCCGGGCGCGATCCGGCCGCGCCGGCCCTCGGCGAAGGCGGCGAACGCGGACCCGGAGGTGTAGGCCTCGAGGGCGTCCGCCATGCCGAGCCGCTCCGCCGGCAGCCAGCCACCCGCGGGCCGGCCGTCCTGCGTCTGCCGGTTGACGGCGTTGTTGAGCGCGATGAACGGGTCGAACGGGACCACGGGCCAGTCCGAGCCGAACGCCAGGGTCCCTCCGGCGTCGCGGATGGACCGCCACGCCCAGGCGCGGCCCGCCCGCTCGGGCCCGATGTTCCCGGCCCAGACGTCGATCTGGCTTGGGCTCGGGTCGCCGTGGTACGGCTGCATCGAGGCCACGACGCCCAGGGACGCGAAACGACCGATGTCAGCCGGGTCGATGGTCTCGATGTGCTCGACGCGGTGGCGGCGGACGTGGGTCCCGGCGATCGCCCCCGTGCCGTGCGGGTCCCCGGTCCACGGGCCGTTGGCCCGGGCGGCGTGCTCGAAGGCATCGAGCGCCAGGCGGACCCCGCGGTCGCCGATGGCGTGGAGCTCGACCTGCCAGCCGCGCCGGTCGGCCTCGGCGACGAATGCGTCCAGCACATCCGGCTCGAAGGTCGGGAGGCCGCTGGCCGTGTCGCCCTCGTAGGGGGCAAGCATCGACGCCGTCCGTGCCTCGACGACGCCGTCCACGAAGCCCTTGAGGATCCCGGCGTCGAGCCGGCTGCCGCCGCGGAGCGGGAAGGCCTGCGCCTCGTAGGCGTCCAGGCGGTCGCGCCACTCGGCGAGTGTCTGGCCGGGTTCCATGATCAGCGCGCCACGGAACCGGACGCGCAGCTCGCCCGCCGCATGGACCCGCTCCCAGAACGCGAGCTCGTCCGGGTCCAGCCAGGCGTCCTGCACCGAGGTGAGGCCCAGCGCGTGCATCGCCGCCTGGGCGCCCCGGATCGCGGCCCGGTCCTGCGCCTCCGTCGGCGCCGGGACGTGGCGCTCGACGAGGAGCTGTGCCTCCTCCTTGAGCGCGCCCGTGGGGTTGCCGCCGGCGTCGCGGACGATGACCCCGTTGGGCGGGTCCGGCGTGCTGCTGTCGATGCCGGCGATGCGCAGGGCCGCCGTGTTGGCCCAGCCGCTGTGGCCGTCGTAGCAGTCCATGTAGGCGGGCCGGTCCGCGACCGCCTCGTCCAGCAGCGTGGCCGTGGGAAGCCCCCCGGGGAACGGCGCGTACAGCCAGCCGCGGCCCAGCACCCAGGGCGCGTCCGGGTTCGCGGCGGCATGGGCGCGGACGGCGCCCTGCATCTCGGCCACGGTCTGCAGCGGGTAGAGCTGGGCACGGGTCATCGCGCGGGCGCCGCTCTGGAGGTGGATGTGGGCGTCGTCGAAGCCCGGAACCACCAGGCCGCCCCGGGCGTCGACCACCTCTCCGGCGATCCCGGTGTCCGCGACCCGGCCCACCGCCGCGACGCGTCCGTCGCGGACCCGCACGGCGTCCGCGTCCCCCGCGCCGAAGATGCGCCCGTTGATGATCGTCAGCTCGGTCGACATGACCCGATCGTACGCGGCGGCGCCCGGAAGCGGGGTCGTCATGACGCATCCGTGACACCGGTAACGGCCCCGGCCGGGGCTATGCTCGACCACCGCCTTCCACGGAGACCCCATGCCCGCCTTCGACGACCTCGTCGCCGCCTTCCTCGAGGAGCTCTTCTCGCTGCAGCCGGACCTCGCCACGGCGGTCGGCGACCATCGCTACGACGACCAGTGGCCGGACATGAGCGAGGCGGGCCATACCGCCCGGGTCGCGTTCATCGACCGTTGGGAGGCGATCCTCGTCCGGCAGGACCCGGCCGCGCTGACACCCGACGAGAGGATCGACCTCGACCTCGTGCGCGGCGAGCTCGCCTCCTACCGGTTCGCCGAGACGGAGCTGCGCGAGGAGACCTGGAGCCCGCTCCTGTGGGTCTACCTGCTCGGCGGCGGGATCCACCCGCTGCTCGCCCGCGACTTCGCCCCGCCCGCCGTGCGCCTCGCGTCCGCCCTGGGCCGGATCGAGGGCATCCCGCGCCTCATCGGCCAGGCGCAGGCGGTGATCGGCACCCACCCGTCGCGCCCCGTCTCGAAGCTGCACGCCGCGGTCGCCGCGCAGCGCATCGGCGGGATCGCATCGCTGGCTCGCGAGGCGGTCGCGCTGGCGGAGGCTGCCGCGCCGACCGACCCCGACGTGGCGGCGGTCCTGCCCTACCTGCGGTCCGCGGTGGACGAGGCGACGGCGGTGCTCGACGCCATGGCGACCCACCTGGCGAACGAGGTCGCTCCCAACGTGGATGGGCCGTCGGAGCTGGGCGAGCCGCTGTACACGGCCAAGCTCCGGCACACCCTCCAGGACCCAGACGCGACCGCCGAGGCGATCCTGGCCAGGGCGGAGGCCGAGTACGCCGCGGTCCGCGGGGAGATGGTCGCCATCGCCCGCGAGATCTGGCCGGCCTGGCGCCCCGGGGAGGCGATCCCGGACGAGGATGGGGCGCTTGTCCGCGGCACGCTCGACGCCATCGCGGCCGACCACCCGGCCGCCGGAGACCTCGTTGCCTTCTGCCGCGAGGAGCTGGCGGGGATCGAGGCGTTCTGCCGGGAGCGCAGCGTCATCGGCCTCGTGGACGACCCGCTCCAGATCGACTGGACACCGGAGTTCATGCGCTCCTTCGGCGGGGCGATGCTCGACGCGCCTGGCCCGCTCGACATCGGCCAGAAGTCGTTCTTCTCGGTCACCCCGGTCCGGGACGAGTGGTCGGCCGACGAGCGCGAGTCCTACCTGCGCGAGATGAACGGCCGCCAGCTGCGGCTCCTGACGATCCACGAGGCCGTCCCCGGGCACTACCTCCAGCTCGCCTACGCGAACCGGGGCTCGTCGCTGGCGCGGCGCGTGTTCCGTTCCGGGCTCTTCGCGGAGGGCTGGGCGGTCTACGTCACGCAGGTCATGCTGGACCGCGGCTACGGCGGCGGCGACCCGGCGCTGTGGCTCGTGCACTGGAAGTTCTACCTGCGGGCGGTCGTCAACACGATCCTCGACATCCGGATCCACACGATGGGCATGACGTCCGAGGAGGCGATCGCGCTGATGGTGGACGGCGCGTTCCAGGAGCGCGCGGAGGCCCTGGCCAAGGACGAGCGGGCGAGGCTGTCGTCGACCCAGCTCGTGACCTATTTCCTGGGCTCCGCCGGGTTGTGGGAGATCGAGGACGCCGCGCGGCGCGGGGCGGCCGTCGCCGCCGGGGAGGGCGAGGACGTGGTCCCGGCTCCGCGGATCGTGGGCGGCTATCCGGCCACCCCGGGCTTCGACGAGCGGGCACACCTCGAGGCGGTCATCGCGCACGGGGCGCCACCGATCCCGATCCTGCGGCGGATCCTGCTGGGGTAGGGCGAGGCGCCGGTTCGAGCCCTCCCGTACCTGAGTCGCCGAGGACTCAGGGGGCCGGGTTCCCCGCACACTCATGCCGTGAAACCCGGGTTTCGGGTCCTGAGCCGTGCTTCACATGCCCGCCGTTGAGTCCGTCGCGACTCAGCAGGCGACGAGACGTGGACCGGCTACTTCTTCTTGGGCTTCTTGCTCCTGTCGATCCTGGCCGCCTTCTTGGGCTTGACCGACTTCTTGCTCTTCTCGACCTTGGGGGCCTTCGCGGGCGCCGGCTCTGGCCCCGTCTCAGGCTCAGGCTCGGGTGCGACGGCCACCGCCTTCTTCGTCGCGCGCGGCTTGCGGGTCGTCGCGGGGGCCGCCTCGACCTCCGGTCCCGCGACCGCTTCCGATGCCGCGGCGGCCTCGCGGTCACGCGCTCCCAGCGCCTCTCGCAGCCAGTCCACGCGGTACCCCGACGCATCGGCCGCCGCGGTCAGCGCCGCCTCGAGCGGCGAAGGCACGTGCGCTGCCCTCGCCTCCGGCCGAGCCGGACGGGCGTCCTCGGGCGCCAGGATCCATTCGAACCGGTCCACCCACCCGAGCAGCTCGTCGAAGGACTCGCGGTGGAACCATTCGACGCCCTCCCACGCATTGACCCGCAGGAACGGGCGTACGGCCGGGTGGTTGAGCCACGCGTCCGCGAGCCGAAGCGGCAGCGTGGCCGCCGGCTCCGGGAACCAGGACGGGATCGGCAGGTCCAGCAGGGTCCGCACGCGCTCGGCGGCCCACCAGGCCGCCTGCTCATCGAGCCCGCGCGTCCGCAGCGCCTCGGCCACCACCGGCGCCAGCCGGAGCTCCTCGTACCAGGCCCGGCTTGTCGGGCCCACCATCGCGCCCTCGGGCAGGGTCCCGAGCGGCGAGAGCATCGACCAGACCAGCAGCGCGGCCGTCTGCGACGCGTCGTGGATCTCGCCATCCAGCCGCAGGGCCGCCGTATAGCGCTCGAGGATCCGCGAGACCACCGCCGGGCGGTCGCCCGCCGTCCCGGTCGCCTCGGCCACCGCGTCCACGATCCGCGTCGCCGCGTCCATCCGCGGCTCTCCGTCCCGCGACCACCCGATGATCGCGTCCCTCACCGCCCCGTGCACCGGGCCCAGCTGCTGGTAGCGCAGCTCGTCCTCGAGCGAGGTGACGCCCCGGTCGCCGAGCCGCTCGGCCAGCCGGCGCCAGATCCCGGCGCCGTCGTGCACCTCGCGGAGCTCCCAGAAGACGCGGGTCTCGTAGGCGTGCAGCTGCACGTGGAGGCCCCGCTCCCTCACGTCCGCCACGGACCGCAGGTACTCCAGCCCGGCGCGCTGCTCGCGGAACACGATCCAGCGGTCGTCCGCCGGCCCGTCGGCGAGGCCCAGGCCCTGGGCGAGCGTCCGCGTCTCGAGGTGCTTCGAGCCGTCCTCGTCCTTGACCGCGAAGGCCGCCGAGTCGCGGATCCAGCCGGATGTCTCGCCGTAGCGGTTGTGGTACACGACCAGCGACCGCGCGCCGCCCGCCCCGTTCGTGTAGGCGAAGACGTTCTCGTCGACGCCGCCCGCGTCGTGCCCGAAGTCGAAGAGGGTGAAGTGATGGGCCTCCGCGAAGTCGCCGCGCCGGTGGAGCAGCGGCACGATCTCGCGCTCGTGGCGCGCGACCAGCCACTCGTCGGCGTGCTCGTCGCGCGTCGCGCGCCGGAACTCCATGCCGTACTTCTCGGAGAAGCCCTCGAACTGGCCGTGCCCGAACATCGGCAGGCCCGGCAGCGTCGCGAGCAACGTCGCCACGCCGAAGTACTTGTCGCCCTTCCCGAACTGCTCGGCCGCTGTCTTCTCGTCCGGGTTGTTCATGAAGTTGACGTAGCGCTTGAGGATCTCCGGGTCGAACTCCAGGGTCTCCTTGATGACCGTTCGGTAGCCCGCGTTGTCCTCGTCCCGGAGCATGTGCATGAACGCGCTGTTGTAGACGCGGTGCATGCCCAGCGTGCGGACGAAGTAGCCCTCCAGCATCCAGAAGGCCTCGGCCAGCAGGAGCGTGTCAGGGACCTCGGTCGCCACGCGGTCGACGACCTCGCGCCAGAACTCGACCGGCATCGCGGCCTCGAACTCGGCCGCCGTCATCGTCCCGTGCTCGGCGCGCGAGGGGATCGCCCCGCCGCCCTCGCCCGGTGCCGGGAACCAGAGCCGCCGGACGTGGCGCTTGGCCAGGACCATCGCGGCGTCGAAGCGGATGACCGGGAACCGGCGCGCGACGGCGAGGATCGTCTGGACCACCTGCTCGCGCACCGCCGCGGACGAGAAGTCGAGCTGCGCGGTGTCGTTCCAGGGGAAGCTGGTGCCGTCGTTGCCGTGGTAGATGTACCGGCGCTCGCCCGACCAGCGGTCCCGGCGTTCGAAGACGACGGCCGCATCGGTGTTGTCCCAGTAGTGGTCCTCGAGTCGGACCTCCACGCGGTCGTGCTCGCCCAGGTTCTCGCCGCTGAACTGGTACGCGGGGTAGGGAGGCTCCGGGAGCGAGAGGAACCATTCCGGGTGATCGGTCACCCAGCGGGAGTCGATGCCCATGTGGTTGGGAACCATGTCCGACGCGAGCCGGACGCCGCGCCGCCACGCGCGGTGGCGCAGGTTCGCCCAGGCGTCCTCGCCGCCCAGGTCCTGGGCGATCATGTAGTCGTCGAGCGAGTACGCCGACGCCGCCGCGTCCGGGTTGCCGCGCCACACCTTGATCCGCTGGCTGGCCTTGCTGCGCTCCCAGAGCCCGATGAGCCACAGGCCGGTGATGCCGAGGCGCGCCAGGCGGTCCAGCTCCTCGTCAGGGATGGCGTCCAGCGTCCGGATGTCCCGCTGGTACCGGCGGGAGAGCTGGTCCAGCCAGACGTGCGTGCTCTTGGCGATGAGGACGAGCCGTGGCATCCACGCGGAGTCGCTCGAGAAGCGCTCGGGCTCCGCGTCGAGGCCGGTCAGGCTCGGCGCCTCGCCGTGGCCGCCGCCCCCGCCGTCACCCGGTCCGGCGCCGCCGCCGCCGAACCGCAGGTGGAGCCCGCGCTCCTCCTCCGCGATGACGTCGGTGATGAGCAGCAGCCGGTCCAGGAGCGAGTCCAGCGCGTCGCCCAGCAGGGAGCCCCACTGCTCGCGGATATAGCGCAGCTGGCCGGCGAGCGACGTGGGATGGGCGCGTGCCGGGGCCCGCAGCAGCTCCACGAGCGTCTCGCCGTTGGGCCCGATGGGCGGCAGCGCGCCCTGGTACGCCTCCAGGGCGGCGATCGCGGCATTCCGGTCCGGGCCGGCGAGGGCGGCGTCATCCACCAGCACCCAGAGCGGCCGGGCGGCCGGATTCTCGTTGGCCAGTCGGAGGAGCAGGAGCTCCTCGAGGCGCTCCGGTGTGGGTGCGGCGCCGACCTCCGGGAACTCGTCGCCCACGGCGCCCAGGAGCCCCTCGACCTGCTTCTCCCCGACCGCGAGGCGCACGGCATCCGCGGTGATGTCCATCGAGGTCGAGGGCTGGAGCTCCGCTGCCCGTGCGATCAGGATCTGCTCGATCTCGTGGAGCAGGTCCAGCGCCGCGAGCTCGCCGGCCTGGGCGCTCGGCTCGCCGGCCCGCCGGGTGGCGTTGACCTGGGCCACGACGCGACGCGCGACGGGCAGGTTGGCGGCCAGTCGGGCAGAGGGCTTGACCTGGACGGGGGCGGGCGCCTCCGCCTCGACGGCCTCGAGCTCGAAGCGTCGGCGGGCGGTGCGCGAGAGGGGCAGTGCACGCATGGTGCGAAGTGTCGCACCTCCGCGCGCCCGCGCGTGGACGAGACCCGGCGGGAGGTCGGCACGATCGCCGGCCGTCCCCACGGCGGGTCGCGAAGCCGTTGGGCACGCCCGAGCGCGTCAGGTCGCGGCCGGCTCCCTTGCCGCCACCCGCTCGATCGCGCGGCGCAGGATCTCGAAGGCCGCCGGGTCGAACTCGTAGCTCCACTCGCGGAACCGGTCGGGGCGTTCGAAGCGGGTCTCGAGACCCAGGGCCATCGCCTCGCGGGAGAGCAGCACGAGGTCCGCCTCTCGGTCCACGCGGTCCAGCTCGGCCTCCGTGTGCGCGACCGCCGAGATCAGCTCGACGCCCGTGGCGCCCGCGAGCTGGAGGACCTCGGCGATGTTCTCGACGCCGCGCTGCGAGCCGCACACGACGCCCACCCGGGAGCCGGGCGAGAGCGCCGTGATCTCGTGGATCAGCGACATGTACCCGGGCCCGACGAGCATGGCGACCACGGGAACCCGGCCCGCGACATAGGCCTGGGCCTCGTCGGCATGGAACGTGGTCGTGGCCACGAGGTCGTAGTGGTAGCGGTCCAGGCGCTCCGGCAGCTCGTCGAGGAGGACGGGGATGACCTCGACGCGCTCCGGGAAGGCCTCGATGATCCGTTCGGCATCGACGTTCGCGTCGGCCGTGGTGCACTCCGCGAACAGGACGCGGACGTGCGGCCCCGGGCGCTTGCGCTCGGTGGCGGCGGTGAACGTGGCCTGGGCCACCTCGTCCGGGCTGAAGCCCAGCGCCGCGGCGCGTCGCAGCGTCTCCGCCACGATGCCGGCCAGGGCGTCCGCGCCGCGCCGGACCGGCGGCCGGTCCACGACCCGCGTCCCCGCGCCGTGCCGCCCGACGACGTACCCGGCGTCCGCAAGCCGGCGGTACACCGCGCGGATCGTGTTCGGGTTCACGCGGAGTGCGGCGCCCAGCTCCCTGACGGGGGGCAGCCTCGTGCCCGGCTGCATGCGCCCGGATTCGATCTGGTACGCGAGCTGCCAGTAGATCTGCGTGGAGATCGGCACGTCCGAATCGCGCTCGATATCCAGCTCGTGACCGCCGCCGCCCGGCACGGTCGGGGTGGGCCGTTCGGCGGCAGAGGACGGGCCATTGCGGCTACTTGACACAGTGGACTAGTCCAACTATCGTTCGGCTTGGCCTAGTTGACTATATCAACCACGGACCTCACGGCCCGAGAACATCACGAGCGTACCGCACATGGAACTCCTCATTCTCGCACTGTTCATGGGTCTCCTGGCCGCGTTCGCCATCACCGCGAACGAGCTCGGCGTCGACTCGCGCGAGTTCTCGGACGACCCGCACACGAACTTCCCCATCGGCGTGCACTGACCGTCCGACCACAGACGGGGCGCCGGAACCCTCGCCTCCAATCGGCGCCCAAGACCAACTCGACCCCCGGAGTTCCGCCCGGGGGTCGTTGGATTCCGGGGCCCGTGATCCGCTCCGGGGGATGCGCCCGATGCTGCGCCCGGTGATGCGCCCTGTGACCGGGGTCGCCGTCCCTACTCGTGCGGCGGGGGCTGCCCGACCTCGCTGAGCGCCCGCCGGTAGATCATCGCGCCGTCGATCCCGAGCGACGGTGAGGCGAGCAGCGCGAGGTCCGCCACGAGCCGGCGCTCGAGGTCCGTGCCGGCCAGCGCGTCCACGATCCGTACGGCGCGCGCCGCCGACCGCAGGACCTGGCGCGTCTCCGGCCGCGACGGTTCCTCCCAGAACCAGCCGCAGGACGAGAACATCGCCAGCCGCCAGCGGTGGGCCTCGAGCAGCGCCAGGAGCCGGTGCCGGTCCTCCACGGATGCCCGCGGGCCCAGCTCGGTCGCCGCGAACTCGTCCCCGTCCCGGGCGCCGATCACCACGTCCCCGAACCGGTCACGGGTCGCCCAGATGTCCTCGATGCCCGACAGCTCGCGCCCGAGGGCCTCGGTGACCGTGTCGATGCCGCCCGCGAGGCGCTCAAGGGCGGCCCGCAGCGGCGCCTTCCACCGGGCGTCGGCAGCGTCCGGGCACTCGGCGGACCAGCGCAGCACCCCGTGGTGGCAGCTCCAGGAGGTACGGTCACGGACACGGATCTCCGGGTGGGGGTGCCCGGTCGCCTCCGCGATGACCGCGCCGAGGGTCACGACGTCGAACCCGCGGTCCGGCGTGGTCTCCGAGGGCGCAACGAGCCGGTGCAGGAAC
>Ga0302263_10000834_pt1 | contig 11752 bp, 12 predicted proteins | sample II_Fen_N1_4_FD_194564 | JGI IMG/M metagenome (GOLD analysis project Ga0302263, IMG submission 194564) | Peat permafrost microbial communities from Stordalen Mire near Abisko, Sweden - II_Fen_N1_4 | ecosystem: Environmental > Terrestrial > Soil > Wetlands > Permafrost | place: Sweden: Abisko... | reverse complement strand
GTGCTTCTGCGCCACGACCTGTGGGCTGGCCGACGAGATGTTGAACTCGTCGGCGTAGCGGGCCGCGATGCGGAACGAACGCGGCGTCCCCTGTCCGCCGACGATCAGGTTCGGCCGGCCGCCCTTTCGCCCCGGCAGGCTCCCGGGCTTCGGGCGGAACTGCGCGTCCTCCACGACATAGTGGCGGCCGCGGAACGACCACCCGTCCTCACCCTCCCAGAGGCCGTGGATGATCTCCAGCGTCTCCTCGAGTCGCTCGGCACGCTCCCCGATCTCCGGAAAGGGCAGCCCGTGACGACGGTGCTCGTCCGCCAGCCAGCCAGCCCCGACGCCGAGCTCGATCCGCCCGCCGCTCATCTCGTCGACCGTGGCGACCACCTTGGCGAGGTTGCCCGGGAGCCGGAACGTGACCGGCGAGACCAGCGACCCCAGGCCGATCCGCGTGGTTTCACGCGCCAGGCCCGCGAGGACCGCCCAGCTGTCGGTGGACGGCTGTGGGGCTCCGCCGATCGTGTCCGAATAGTGGTCGGACCGGAACAGGGTCTCGAAACCGGCCGCCTCCGCGCGCAGGGCGACCGCGAGCTGTTCCTCGTAGGTGAGCCCCTGCTGCGGCTCGATCATCAGGGCAAAACGCACGGCGATCCTCCGTGCCACACGAATAGGTTCCGCTTGACAGGACTATTCGTATGACGTAAATACTTCATTCCATGCAAACAACATTGCCCACCACCCCGGCGACGGACTCCCGGCTGGTCGCCGAGGCCGTCCTCGCCGACCTCGGTCGCGCGGTCGGGTCCCTGCGTTGCGCCGGCTCACAGAGGCTGGTGCGGCTCGGCATCAGCATGACCCATTTCCACGTCCTGACGCTGCTCCGCCACCACGACGCGATGCCCATGGGCCACCTGGCCGAGATCCTGGACGCCTCGATGTCGAGCGCCACCGGGATCATCGACCGGATGGAGGAACGGGGGCTCGTCGAGCGGGTCCGCGTCTCCGGCGACCGGAGGGTCGTGATGGTGCGGCCCACCCGGACGGGCCTCGACCTCGTCGACGAGGTCGAGCTCGTCAAGAGCGAGGTCCTCGCGTCCGCTCTTGCCCGCCTGACGCCCCAGGGCCTGGACCGGATGGCCGCAGCCGCCGCAGACCTGCAGGCCGCCCTCGACTCGGAGCTGGCCAGTGCGCCGGACCGATACGCCGCGATCGCCCAGTGCTCCCACGCCCACGGCCAGCCCGGCCACCGGCATGCTGCTCTCGACAAGCCCGCTCTCGACCAGCCGGGCGCGTCCCCCATCACCGGCTCCGCCGGCGCCTGACGAAAGGAACACATCTTGGAAGCCATGCCCATGGAGCATGACGCCGGGCCGTCCCACGGCTTCGGAGCCATGGACCTCTCCCACCGCGCGAAGATGGAGATCCTCTTCGCGATCCTGCTGGGCCTGTTCCTGGGCGCGCTCGATCAGACGATCGTGGCTGTCGCCCTGCCCAGGATCGTCACGGATCTCGGCGGCCAGACGCTGCTGACCTGGACCATCACGATCTACCTGCTCACGTCCACGATCACGGTGCCGTTCTACGGAAAGCTGTCCGACCTCTACGGCCGGAAGCCGATGCTGATGATCGGCATCACGGTGTTCCTGATCGGGTCGGCGCTGTCGGGCCTCAGCCAGAACATGACCCAGCTGATCATCTTCCGGGGCATCCAGGGCCTGGGCGCCGGCGCCCTGTTCCCGATCAGCCTCGCAGTCATCGGCGACCTGTTCAGCCCGCAGGAGCGCGGCAGGTACCAGGGGCTGTTCGGCGCCGTGTTCGGGATCGCGGCCATCCTCGGCCCGCTCCTGGGCGGCTGGCTCACCGAGAACGCGAGCTGGCACTGGATCTTCTTCATCAACATCCCGATCGGCATCGTCGCCCTCGCGGTCATCGCCCGCCTGCTGCCGACGGTCAAGCGCCCCGACGCCTCCCACAACTTCGACTACCTCGGCGGTGCCGTGTTCACGGTCGCCGTGTCGGCGTTCCTCGTGGGGCTCACCAACAAGCAGACCAACGACTGGGGCACCGTCGCCGTGGGCGGCCTGATCGCCGTCGGCCTGGTCCTGTGGGTGGTGTTCGTGTTCATCGAGGGACGGGCCAAGGAGCCGATCGTCCCGCTCGGCCTGTGGAAGGACCGGACGTATTCGGCCTCGATCGTCGCCACGTTCCTCGTGAGCGTCGGGTTCTTCGGCGCGGCGGTCTTCCTGCCCCAGTGGTTCCAGTTCGTCCAGGGCGCCACGCCGACGTACTCCGGGCTCTACACCCTGGCGCTGCTTGCCGGCCTCATCATCAGCTCCGTGGGATCCGGGATCCTCGTGTCCAGGACCGGCAAGTACAAGCCGATCATCATGGCCGGGCTCGCCGTGATGGCCGTTGGCCTGTTCCTCATGTCCAACATCCGGGCCGACACGCCGCTGCCGGTCCTGTGGGTGTGGATGTTCATCACCGGCCTGGGCATCGGGCCAACGCTCGGCGTGTTCACGATCGTCGTCCAGAACGCGGTCCCCGTGCGCGCCCTCGGTGTCGCGACGTCGAACCTCACGTTCTTCCGGCAGATCGGCGGGTCGGTCGGCCTGGCGGCTCTGGGCACGGTGTTCGCCACCAAGCTGTCCGACGGGATCCCCGTCCAGCTCGTGGCCGCCGGCGTGCCGCGACAGATGGTCGACCAGTTCGTCGGCCAGGACCAGGGCAACGCCACCAACTTCGTGCGGGTTGGCGTGGACCTGGGGGCGTCCATCCTCGCCGCGGTCCCGGCGCAGTTCCAGGAGGCCGTCAAGCCGATCATCCCGAACATCGTGTTCGGCATCCACCAGGCCTTCAGCCTGGCGATCGGCCAGGTGTTCCTGATCGGCGTGGGCAGCACGATCGGCGCGCTCGTCGTCGTGACCCTGTTCATGCGCCAGATCCCGCTCCGCAAGGCCGTCGGCCGGCGCGAGAACCTGGTTGCCGAGGCGATCGAGGAATCGCAGGCCGCCGGGGCGGGCGTCCCCTCCGACCCCGGCGTGATGCCAGAGCCCGCGCTGGACTGATCCTCGGGCAGGTCCTCCTCCGGCCCGGCGTCCTTCGGGGCGCCGGGCTGTTACCCGTGCCGCGCTACCATCCATCGCGTGACCGACCTGCTGCCGTTCCGGCCCGAGCTCACCGCCACGGGCGCCGGCGAGGCTCCCTTCCGTCCCGCCCTGCTGCTGGCGGACCTTCCTCCGGGTGCGCTTCGACGGGTGACCTTCGGCGAGATCGACGTCCTCCTCGCGCACACCGCCGAGGGGGTCTGCGCCGTGGACGACCGCTGCCCGCACATGAGCGCCCCACTGTCGATCGGCAGCCTCGAGGGGTGCGTGGTGGCGTGCCCGCTCCACAGCGGCCGGTTCGACCTCGTGTCCGGCGACCCGGTCCAGATGCCGAACACCGGTGGCCTCGATCCCGACGGCAGATACCACCCGACCTGGACGCCGCCCGGCCGCGAGCCGAAGCCGGATCCGCCCGGCCCGAAGTCCGAGGCACGGAGGCTGACGCGCGTCCGCCGCTTCCGGTACTACCCGGTGCGGGTCGTTGACGGCATGATCGAGGTGGCGGTCCCAGGCTGAGCGCGGGCAGGCAGCCGCCTCGACCGGAACGGGGCCCCGGCGACCCGGCAACCCCGGATCCGCCTACCGGCTGCGCTCCGCCACCAGAACGCTCGCCAGGACGATACCGGCACCCACGATCTGCACGGGCGTGAGCGACTCGCCCAGCACGATCCAGGCGATCACCGTCGCGAAGATCGGCTCGGTCATGCCCACGACCGAGGCCTGCGACGCTCGCAGGTGCTGCATCGAGATCACGACGAGCGAGAACGGCAGCACGGTCCCGAGCACGACCAGCCAGCCCGCGAGACCCGCCGCCGGGACCATCGGGCCCCCGTCGCCGAACAGCTGGAGCGACCCGGTCAGCCCGTTTCCGGGGAACGACCACCACGGCGCCACGATCGCCCAGAACAGCGCGGCCGCGCCCATGCCCCACATGGTGAGCGAGACGGGGTCCCGCGCCCCGGGCCGACGGACCTGCATGTCCGCGGTCACGAAGTAGATCGCGAGCGCGACCGCCGCGCCGACCGCGAAGGCAACACCCAGCGGGTCCAGCGTCAGCCCCTTCCAGACCTGGGCGACGATGGCGAGCCCCATGAGCGCGGCCACGAGCGCGGCCCAGACGGCCGGCTTCGTGGCGTGGCCGAGGCCGAACCGGAACCAGATCGCGATCATCAGCGGCGCGGTGAACTCGATGAGAAGCGCGACCCCGATCGGCAGGCGCTCGATCGCCGCGAAGTACAGGTACTGCGTCATCGCGATGCCCAGCACGCCGTAGACCAGCAGCAGCGGGATCTCCCCGCGCTGGAGCCGCAGGGCCGGCCGCCGCGTGAGCGCGACACACCCAAGCAGGATCAGGAACGCCAGAGTCGCCCGCAGCTGGGACAGGCGGGTGGCCTCCATGCCGCCCAGCAGAAGTGTCTTTGCGACCGTCCCGTTGAGCGCGAACAGGAGGGCGGCGACGAGGTAGAGCGCATACCCGGTTGCCGGGTGTCGTGCCCCCTTGATCGAGACGCCGGGCAGCGGCTCGGCGAGGTCGGTCACCCGTCGATGCCGTTCGCCTTCGCGTACGCGGTGATCATCGCCACGGCCTCACCGGGGTCGTCCGTGACGCGGAGGAGGTCCAGGTCCGCCGCGTTGATCGCCCCCGCCGGCAGCTGGACCTCGCGCATCCAGGCGATGAGGCCATCCCAGTACGCGTGCCCGATGAGCACGACCGGGAAGTTGCGGATCTTGCCCGTCTGGATGAGCGTGAGCGACTCGAACAGCTCGTCCAGCGTCCCGATCCCGCCGGGCAGGATCACGAAGGCGTCGGCGTACTTGACGAACATCACCTTGCGCGCGAAGAAGTAGTGGAACTCCACCGAGAGGTCCACGTACGGGTTGAGGTGCTGCTCGTGGGGCAGCTCGATGTTGCAGCCGATCGAGAGGCCGCCCGCCTCGTGCGCGCCGCGGTTGGCTGCCTCCATCGCGCCAGGGCCGCCGCCGGTGATGACCGCGAACCCCGCCTTCGCCAGCTCCGCGCCGATCTGCCGGGCCAGGTCGTAGGTGGGGTGACCCTCCAGCGTCCGCGCTGAGCCGAACACCGCCACCGCTGCCCCGAGGCCGGCAAGGGCCTCGAAGCCCTCCACGAACTCCGACAGGATCCGCAGAGCCCGCCACGTGTCCGTCTCGAGGAACGCGGGGCGCTCCACGCGGTGGCCGCCGAGGAGCTTCTCATCCTCGGTGGGCCGGTTGCCGTGAAGACGCGCGGCCGTCTCGGGCCGCATCGAGACCCTGCCACTGCGCATGGTTCGCGGGGAAGGCTGGCGGCGATCCGCGTCGTGGTCGGTCATGCGTGCAGGATGCCACTCGCCGGGCCCGGATGCGACGGCTGGCCGTCGGGACGGGTGCTGACACCAGTCGCCGTATCCCCGCGCGCAACGAGACGCCGTGCCGGAACGTCTCAAGGTCGGGACGAGGACGCGTGAGCGACCGGCCGCCGGTCGCGCCGAGTCCCGAAGCGTGCGGCCGGGATCCGCGAAGGTGTGCAGATGCGCCGAGCCTCATGGAAGCGACGTCCCCGCGGCCTTGGTCTCATCACCATCCTCGTCGTCGCCCTGCTCGCCGGCGCGTGCGATACGGGCGCCACCCCGTCGGCCCCCGGCGCCGCGCCGACGCCGACGCCGACGTCCGTTCCGACGACGGTCGGTCCGACGTCGCCGGGCTCGACGTCGCCGGAGGCTACCCCGGGCGACAGTGCGACCCAGGTCCCGAGCATCGCCATCGGCGGCGGCATGGTCCCGGGGTCCATGGCGGTGACCGTCTCCAATCACGTCCGCGTGCGGTCGCAGCCGCGCGTGAGCGACGACTCGGTGATGTACGAGCCCCTGCTCCCCACCGGGACCGAGCTGACAGTCGTCGAGGGCCCGGTCCGGGGCTCCGGCTATGACTGGTACCGCGTCGCCCCGGTCTCGCTCACGCTGAGCGGTGGGGTCGCCGACGGCTGGGTGGCCGCGGCCGATCACGATGGGACCCCCTGGGTGGCCGTCTCCGGAGATCCCCTCGCCGGCCTCGAGTTCGCCAAGGCGACGGTCGCCCGCTCGACCGGAAGCGCCGCCGACGCCAACCGGGCCGCGACCGCCATCAACGCGTTCGCGCTCGACCTCTACCGGCGGATGCGCTCCGACCCGTCGACCGGGCTCACGGGCCGGAACATCGTGTTCTCGCCGACGAGCATCGCGCTCGCGCTCGCCATGGCCCGTGCCGGCGCGCGTGGCACCACCGCGTCCGAGGTGGATGCGGTCCTGCACGCCAGCGGGCTGGACAAGCTCCTTGTTCAGCTCAACGCCCTGGACCAGGAGCTGGCCGGGCACAACGCGACCTGGACCGATGAGGAGAAGACGTCGCACGCCCTGTCGCTCCAGGTCGCGAATGCCGCATTCGGGCAGCGCGGCTGGGCGATCGAGCAGGAATACCTCGACGCGATTGCCGCAGCGTTCGGCGCGCAGCTTGGCCTCGTGGACTACGAGGCAGACCCGCAGGCGGCACGCAAGACCATCAACGCGTGGGTCAGCCGCCAGACCGCGAAGCGGATCCCGCAGCTGCTCGCGCCGACGGATGTCGACTCCCTGACCCGCCTGGTCCTCGTCAATGCCATCTACCTCAAGGCCGTCTGGCAGACACCCTTTGACGTGGAGCTGACGGCGAACCAGCCCTTCACCGCCGACGGCGGCAAGAGGGTCCAGGTCCCGACGATGAGCCTGAACGGCGGTCAGGTCGTGCCCCTGGCGAGCGGCGCAGGCTGGAAGGCCACGGAGCTCCAGTACCTGGGAGCGGACGGTTCCACCCCGCTCGCGATGACGCTCATCCTCCCGGATGACGTCGCCGCATTCGAGAAGGGCCTGAACGCCGGGACGCTTTCCTCGATCGTCTCGAAGCTCGGCGCAGAGCGGCAGCACCTCGAACAGTTCAGTGCTGGCCCGGACCCGGAGGACTGCGGCACCTACCCGTACAGCCTGCACCTGTTCATGCCGCGCTTCGGCATCGACACGCGCACCGACCTCGTCCCGGTCCTGGAGAAGATGGGGATGAAGGCTGCCGTCGATGCCGCGTCTGCGGACTTCTCGGGCATCACGTCGTCGAGCAAGCTGTTCATCGGCCATGTCATCCACCAGGCGAACATCGACGTGGACGAGAAGGGGACGGAGGCTGCTGCCGCAACGGCCATCGTCATGCTCGCAGGCGGCTGCACGGGACCCGAGCCGGCCAGGACCGTCACGTTGCGCCTGGACCGCCCCTTCCTGTTCTTGCTGCGTGACGTCAGGACCGGGGCGATCCTGTTCATGGGCCGGGTGCTGGACCCGTCGACCCGCAGCTGACGGGCGGCAGCGCGGTTCGCCCCTACTTCGGCCGGGCCAGCCAGGCCCTCCATGTGGTCTCGTCCTTGCCGGCGGTGACGTCGTCGCCGTAGCGCACCAGCGGCAGCTTGAGCAGCCGCACGTCGGCGAGCAGGCGCGCCGTGATCCCGGAGGCGTCGGTGGTGAGGTACGCGAGGCCTCCCTCCCTGTAGGGCCGGCTCTCGGTGTCCATCAGCGCGGCGGCCCCCAGGCGGTCCGAGAACCGGCGGAGCTCACCGGCGGCGATCGGCTTCTTGCGCAGGTCCACGAAGTGCACCACGATCCGCCGCTCGCGGAAGAACCGCAGGGCGCCGCGCGTTGCCTGGTTGTCCTCCATCCCGAACACCTGGATGTTCGGCATCTTCTTCGTGACGACCTTCCCCAGCGGCGGCGGCACCGGTCAGCCCTCCCCCGGCGGCTCGAGCACCGGCTCGGGGGCCGGCTCGAGCACGATCACAGGGAGATGGCGGTCGGTCATCGTCCGGTACAGCTCATAGCCCGGGTAGCCGCCCGCCGCCAGCCCCCACAGCCGGTCGCGCTCCTCGCCATCGACCTCGCGCGCCCGCATGCGCCGGACCACGGTGCCCACGCGGACGCTCGCGGACGGGTTCGCGCGGAGGTTGCCGACCCAGGCGGGCTCCCGGTCGCTGCCGGCGTTCGACCCGATCACCACCAGCCGTGCGCCGTCCTCGAACGCGTACAGCGGCACCTCGCGGAGCCTGCCCGACGAGCGACCCGTCATCGTCACGATCACGTTGAGCACGCCGAAGTTGCGGCCGACAAACCAGCGGCCCCCGGTCGCGCGGTAGACGTGCGGATGCACCCGCGTGACCAGCCTGTTGGTGCCGACCGCGCCGATGAGGCGGTACATCCCGGACGAGTGGTGCTTCGCCATGTCGGAGCGCAGGGTAGCGCGCGGCCCGCGTACCATGGGCGGCCAGGAGGTTCCCAGTGACGATCTGGTTCACCGTGCAGCTCGACGACCGTCCCGGGGCGCTGGCGCAGGTCGCCCAGGCGCTCGCCGATCGCGGCGTCAACATCACCGGCATCGTGGGCGTTGCCGAGGACACCGACGGCGCGCTCATGCTCACGACGAGCGACGCCGCGGCCACCCGCGAGGCGTTCACCGCGCTCGGCATCGCGTTCGAGGACCACGATCCCACCAGCGCCGAGCCGACGGGCATGTCCATCAGCGACGTCATCGCCGGCCGGGCCGGCTGACCGATGCCGAGGCGTCACCCACAGCCGCTCCCGCCCGCGGTCGCCGTCCGCCTGGAGGTCGTGGACGATCCGCGCGCGATCGCACTGATCGCCGGTCGCGTGGCCGACGTCGGAGGGCGTGTGCGAACGCTGTCCACCGTGCGCCGGGCGGGGCGGGCCGGGCCCGAGCCGGAAGCCGCGGCGACGGTCGAGGTGGAGATGGAGGTCGAGGACGCGGACGAGCGGGCCCTCGTCGCCGCGCTGGAGCCGCTGGCCGAGGTCGTCACCCTGCGCCTGACGCGCCCGATGGGCAAAGTGTTCGGGAAGCGGATCATCGTCGTGGGCGGCGGCGCACAGGTGGCGCAGGTGGCGCTGGGCGCCGTGACCGAGGCGGACCGCCACAACCTGCGCGGCGAGCGGATCTCCGTGGACACGATCCCGCTCGTCGGCGAGGAGCACATCGCGTCCGCCGTGCGCGCGGTGGCGGACCTGCCCCGCGCCCGGATGCTGGTCCTCGCGGGCTCGATCATGGGGGGCGAGATCAGCAGGGCCGCGGACGAGCTGCGCGCGGTCGGCATCCCGATCATCGCGCTCAACATGGTGGGCTCCATCACGGAGCACGTGGACCTCGTGATCAGCGACCCGGTCCAGGCGGGGACGATGGCCGTGATGGCCGTGGCCGACACCGCGACATTGGACCTCGCGCGCCTGCGCGGCCGCCGGTACTGAGCCCGGCCCGGCGTCATGCGCATCGCCACCTGGAACGTCAACTCGCTCAAGGCGCGCCAGGAGGCCGTGGAGCTCTGGCTAGCGAAGGCGGAGCCGGACGTGCTGCTGATCCAGGAGACCAAGCTCGCCGACTCCGACGCCCCGATCATGCCGCTGCGGATGCTGGGCTACGAGGTGGCCCACCACGGCGAGGGGCGCTGGAACGGCGTGGCGATCCTCTCGCGGGTGGGGATCGACGACGTGGTCACCAACTTCGGCGACGGCCCGGTGCGGGATTCCTCCGCCGGCTCTGCGGTCGCCGCCGGCGAGGACGACTTCGACCCGTTCGACGAGGCACGGATGGTGTCCGCGGTCTGTGGCGGGGTGCGGATGGCCAGCCTGTACGTCCCGAACGGGCGGGAGGTGGGTTCGCCGTTCTTCGACGGCAAGCTGCGCTGGCTTGACCGGCTGTCGCGCTGGCTGGCGGAGACCCGGTCACCCTCCGAGCCCCTGGTGCTGGGCGGCGACTACAACGTGACCCCGACGGACGACGACGTCTGGAGCCCGGCACGCGCGCACGGGGGGACGCACGTGTCCGACGTGGAGCGCGAGGCGCTCGCCCGCCTGCGCGCCTGGGGACTGGTGGACGCGTACCGTTCCGTCCAGCCGGCCCACGGCCGCTTCTCGTGGTGGGACTACCGGGCGGGCATGTTCCATCGCAACGAGGGGATGCGGATCGACCTGCTCTACTCCACCCCGCCGGTCATCGCGCGGCTGGTCTGGGCAGAGATCGACCGCGAGGCGCGCAAGGGGCCGCCCACGCCGTCCGACCACGCGCCGGTGGTCATGGACCTGGACGAGCCCGGCAAGGCGTTCGACCCGGGCTGGTCCGGGGCGCTGGAACGGATCGCGGCCCGGACGAAGCCCCGGCCGTAACCCCGTGGACACGTGCCGCCACGACGCGCTTCAGCGTGCCCCGTCCCGGCTGAGCGTGGCGACCAGGACGGCCTTGATCGTGTGCATCCGGTTCTCGGCCTGGTCGAACACGATCGAGGCGTCGGACTCGAAGACCTCGTCGGTGACCTCCATCGCCGTCAGGCCGTGTCGCTCGAACATCTTCCGCCCCGTGTCGGTCTCGAGGTCGTGGAAGGCCGGCAGGCAGTGCATGAACTTCGTGTCGGGGTTGCCGGTCAGCGCCATCATCGCGGCGTCCACCTGGTAGGGCCGCAGCAGCGCGACCCGCTCGTCCCACACGGCCTCGGGTTCGCCCATCGACACCCAGACGTCCGTGTAGATGGCGTGTGCGCCCCGGACGCCCTCCGCGATGTCGTCCGTGACGGTGATCCGGGCGCCGCTCGACGCCGCGATGTCCTGCGCGACCATCAGGAAGTCCGCCCGCGGCCAGACCGCGTTGGGGGCCACGATCCGGAGGTCCATCCCCATCGTCGCGGCACCGATCAGGAGCTCGTCGCCCATGTTCCCGCGGGCATCCCCCACGTACGCCAGGGCAACCTCGCCCAGCGGCAGCCCGACGTGCTCGCGGATCGTCAGGAGGTCTGCCAGGACCTGGGTCGGATGGTCCTCGTCGGTGAGGCCGTTGTAGACGGGGACGCCGCTGAAGTGCGCCAGCGCCTCGACGTCGGTCTGGTGGAAGCCTCGGAACTCGATCGCGTCGTACACCCGGCCGAGCACGCGGGCCGTGTCCTTCACGGACTCCTTCTTGCCGACGTGGCTGCCGGTCGGCCCGAGGTACGTGACGTGGGCGCCCTGGTCGTAGGCGGCCACCTCGAACCCGATCCGGGTCCGCGTCGAATCCTTCTCGAAGATGAGCGCGATGGAGCGGCCTGCGAGGTGGCGGACCTCGCGGTGCTCGCGCTTCTCCCGCTTGAGGCGGGCGGCCAGCTGCAGGAGGTGCTCGATCTCGTCCGCGGTGTAGTCGCGAAGGGTGAGGAAGGAGCGCCCGAACAGGTCGGCGCCAGGGTCGAGAGCCATTGCCGGACTCCAGGATCTGGTGGCGCAGCGACGGGTCGGGGCCCGGACGCGCCGTGCCGACGTCCGGGTCGAGGTGAGCCGAGCGTGCGCCCCGGGTCGTCGGGCTGTCATGGTCCCTCCGGCCCATTGCGGACAGGCGGGACGACTCAGGCCGACTCCGGCTCCGGGGCCTCGATGCCGGCCCGGACACGGCGGAGGGCCGCTGCGCCGATGACGCCGGTGACGGCGATCGCGATCCCGAAGGCCACGGGAATGCCCGCCGGGACGACGAGCGCCCGGATCACGCAGTAGAAGGCCACGGTCCCGAACAGGCCCACGAGCAGCCCGCGAAGCACGCCGAGCGCGCCGGGGCGCCCGCCGTGCACCTGCTCGAAGACGGCG
>Ga0302263_10000833_pt1 | contig 11761 bp, 10 predicted proteins | sample II_Fen_N1_4_FD_194564 | JGI IMG/M metagenome (GOLD analysis project Ga0302263, IMG submission 194564) | Peat permafrost microbial communities from Stordalen Mire near Abisko, Sweden - II_Fen_N1_4 | ecosystem: Environmental > Terrestrial > Soil > Wetlands > Permafrost | place: Sweden: Abisko... | reverse complement strand
ATCACGAGCTGCTCCTTCCACGAGCTGGCGGACGAGAACGCGTCGGTCCGCTCGGGGGTTCGCGCGGGTGAACCTGGCCGCTCAGCGGGTAAGGTAACGCAATTCGGACACCGGCCACGGGATGCTGTCGGTACGGTCGTTCAGGCAAGGGCGGGACCGCTCGCGGACCGAGGAGGATGACCGGTGCAGCCACGGCAACCGCGTGTGCTCATCATCGTCCAGAACCTCCCCGTGCCCCTCGATCGTCGGGTGTGGCTCGAGTGCAGGGCCTTGACCGCGGCCGGGTACCGGGTGACCGTCATCTGCCCTCAGGGGCCGGGTGACCCGACGCGGCAGCTCATCGACGGCGTCGCGATCTACAAGTACCGGCCGGCACCCGAGGCGCGGGGCGTCCTCGGCTTCGTCACGGAGTTCGTCTACAGCTGGCTGCGGACCGCCGCGCTGAGCGTCCGGGCGCACCGCGAGCGCGGGTTCGACGTGATCCAGGCCTGCAACCCGCCGGACACCTACTGGGCGCTGGCCCTGCTGTGGCGCCTCGCCGGCGTGCGGTTCGTCTTCGACCACCACGACCTCAACCCCGAGCTGTTCGTCTCGCGGTTCGGTGTACCACGCGGTGCCGGTGCGCGCCTCCAGCTCGCGGGGCTGCGATGGCTGGAGCGCCGCACGTTCCGCGCTGCCGACCGCGTCATCTCGACCAACGAGTCCTACCGACGGGTGGCGATCGAACGCGGTGGGGTGCGGCCGGACCACGTCACCGTCGTGCGCAGCGGGCCCGACACCCGGGTCATGCGACCGATCAGCGGCACGGAGCAGCTCGCCCGGGGCCGGCACCTGCTCGTGTACCTCGGGATCATGGGTCCGCAGGACGACGTCGACGTGGTGCTGCGCGTCGTCGACGAGCTGGTGCATCGCCGGGGGCGCACCGACGTGCGCGCGGCACTGCTCGGCTTCGGCGACTGCCTCGCGGACCTCCGGCTGCTGTCGACGCAGCTCGGCCTCGACGACGTCGTGGAGTTCACGGGACGGGTCGACCGGGGTCCGATCACCGACTACCTCTCGGCCGCGAGCGTGGGCCTCTCGCCGGACCGGCGGACCCCTCTCAACGACGCCTCGACCATGAACAAGACCATGGAGTACATGGCGTTCGCGCTGCCGTCGGTCTCCTTCGACCTGCGCGAGACGCGCACGTCCGCCGGCGACTGTGCCCTGTACGTCCCGGACGGCGACATCGCCGGATTCGCCGACGCGGTCGAGCGGCTGCTCGACGACGCGGACCTGCGCGTCGAGATGTCCCTGCGTGCGCGCACGCGGGTGGCCGCCGAGCTGGACTGGCGGCCGCAGGCACGTGCCTATGTCGGGCGGTACGACGAGCTCACCGGGCGAGAGTCTGGCGCGGGCCCGCTGGTCGAAGCGGCCGACGCGCCCGAGCTCGGGGCGGGCCGGCGGGTGGTTCCGGATGGCGAGCTGGCGGCCTTCGTGCGAGCACGCGGGCCGCGGCAGGAGGCCTCGTGACCGCCGCCGGCCGGACGGTGGTCGTGCCTGCCCACAACGAGGCGGCCGTCATCGCGCGCTGCCTCTCGACCCTGGTGCGCGACGCGTCCGACGGCAAGTTCGCCGTCGTCGTGGTGAGCAACGGATCGACGGACGAGACGGCCGCGATCTCGCGTCGTACGCTCCCGTCGGCGGACGTGCTCGACCTGCCGGTGGCGTCGAAGCCCGCCGCCCTGCGGGCCGGCCTGGCGCTGGCGGCGCCCGGCTCCGTCGCCGTCGTGGACGCTGACGTCGAGGTGCCCGCGGGCACCCTCCGAGCATTGTTCGCCGCGCTCGATGCCGGCGACCCCACGGTGTCCGCCGCCCGCCCCGTCTTCGCGACCGAGAAGTCGTCGTGGTTGGTCCGGCGCTACTACCGGGTGTGGCTCGCACTGCCCTACGGGGGTCGCGCGACCGTCGGCTCCGGGGTCTTCGCCCTGAACCAGGCGGCGCGTGACCGGCTGGGCGAGTTTCCCGATGTGCTCAACGACGACGCGTGGGTGCGGCGCACGTTCCCCCTGGCGGCCCAGCGGGCGGTGCAGGAGACGTTCGTCGTTCATCCCGCCCGTACAGCCCGCGCGCTGGTGGCACGACGGGCGCGCGTCATCGACGGGAACCGCGAGCTCGCGGCGACGCTCGGTCCCGACGCCGACGGGGCCGGGTTCGGCGCTCTCCGGACGGGGCTGGTGGCGCGTCGCTTCGGGCCGGTCGACGCCGGGGCCTTCCTCGCCCTGACGGCGGCGGCACGCCTCGCCGCCCGGCGACGACGGATGCGCGGGTCCACCTCCTGGTCGACCGACACCGGCTCACGGGAGCTGTCGTGAGCGGCCGCCGAGGTGCGGGCATCCTCGACCTGATACGGCCGAGCACGCTGCTCCACCTGGCGAAGGTAGCCAGGTTCCACGTCTACTCCCACGCGGTGCCCCGCCGGGAGATCGTTGCGGGTCCCGGTCTGCGGATGTCGCCGACCGTCAGCCTCCGCAACGGCTCGCGCCTGCGGTTCGGCCGGGACGTGCACGTCGGCGAGCGCTGCTGCCTCTGGGCGGGCAACTCGACCGGGTCGATCACGCTCGGCGACAACGCCCTCCTGGCGCCGGAGGTGTTCATCACCGCGAGCAACTACGGGCTCGCTCCCGGCACGCCGATCATGCATCAGGAGACGATCGAGCGCGACGTCGTGATCGGTGCGGACGTGTGGCTCGGCGCGCGGGTGATCGTGCTGCCGGGAGTGACCATCGGCGACGGAGCGGTGGTCGGCGCCGGCGCGATCGTCGCGCACGACCTGCCGGCGGGGTGCATCGCGGTCGGGGTCCCAGCGCGGGTGGTGGGCTGGCGCGACCCGGCGGGGCCGGTCGGTCATGCCGCCGCGGGCGCCGACCCGGGGTCCGAACCGGGGTGACCGAGCAGCCTCTGGTGACGGTGGTCGTGGTCAGCTACAACGGCGACGACTGGCTCGACCGGTGTCTCGGCGCCCTCCTCGTCGACGCGCGTCCGCGGGTCCCCTTCGAGGTCGTCGTGGTGGACAACGGGTCCGACGCGCCGACGCGTGCGGTGCTCGCGCGTTGGTCGACGCAGGTACGGGTCCACTACAGCGCAGAGAACCTCGGCTTCGGGCGGGCCTGCAACCTCGCGGTCAGCCTCAGCGAGGCGCCCCGGATCGTCCTGCTGAATCCCGACGCGGTCGTGCGACCCGAGTGCATCGACGCCCTCATCGACGCGCTCGACCGCAATCCGGGCGCCGGGATCGTCGGGGGCCGAACGATCCGTCCCGACGGCACCCTGGAGCCCAGCAGCTGCTGGGGCCGACCGACGCTGTGGAGCCTGTTCTGCTTCGCCACCGGTCTGTCGACGGCGCTGCGCGGCTCCACGGTGTTCGACCCCGAGTCGCTGGGCGGCTGGGAACGGGACACCGAGCGCCGGGTCGACATCGTCACCGGCTGCTTGCTGGCGACGGATCGCACCACCTGGGACCGCCTCGGCGGTTTCGACGAGCGATTCTTCATGTACGGAGAAGATGCCGACCTCTCGCTGCGGGCGCGGAAGATGGGCTTTCAACCGCGCATCACCCCGCACGCGGTGGCGGTGCACGCCGTCGGCGCCTCCTCGGACCGCAAGGCTCACAAGAATCGGCTTCTCATGACCGGCAAGGCGACACTGGCGCGCACCCTGTGGTCGGGTCCCGGGTCCCGGGTCGCGCTCGCGCTGCTGACCATCGGTGTGCTCGTGCGGGCGACGGGGGAGACCTTGCTGCGCTCCCGGAACCCCGCATGGCGGCCTCTGATGGCAGATCTCGGCTGGACCCGGGGCTGGTCCGGGGTCACCCGCACGCCCTGAAAAGCTCCGCAGTTGTGGCGTTCCCGTGGCGGGATCGTGGAGATGTCGTGAAGATGGATCACATTTCGGGAACTATGAGAGACATCCCGCCGTTTGTGTGACCTGCAAATTCACCCCCTCGGCGCCGGACTATCGCCCAAATTGTCCGATCTCCCGACGGCCCCGCTGACTGCCTAGCGTGGTTGTCGACGGGCCCCTCGCTCAGTTGGTCGGGGGGCGTGTCTCGTGTCTGGCAGGACACGCTCGTCGTGCTCTCGTGCTCAGGCACCCGGCGGCCGTGCATGTCCTGGCTGCGGTCGTCAAGGACGAAGTCCTTGAGTTTGGCCCACTTATGCCGATATATCGGACGGGCGGGTATGTCTCACTGGCGGCTGGCTGCCAGATGCTATCGAAACGGAGTACGAAATGCCCAGGAACACACAGATCGTCCCGAATCGTCGGCGACGGTTGACCATTGCCGCGGTCGCGATCGTCGCCGCCATGGCGGCCGTGCCGATCGTCTCTGCGGCGCAGGCCGCCACCGCGGGGCCGAACCTCTGGGCCGACTCGCGCCCGGCGGCGGTCAAAGCGGCCACCACCGACCGCGGCGCTGTCGAGCTCGGCTCGAGCTTCACTCCGCAGGTCGATGGTGACGTGCTCGGTGTGCGGTTCTACAAGGCGACTTCCACCACAGGGACCCACACCGGGTCCCTGTGGAGCAGCGACGGCACCCGACTCGCCACGGCGACCTTCACCAACGAGACGGCGAGCGGCTGGCAGTCCGTCCGCTTCTCGGCGCCTGTCGACGTCGTGAAGGGCCGCAGCTACGTCGTGTCCTACTTCGCGCCGACCGGTGGCTATGCCTACACCGAGTACTTCTCGGGGTCGTCGGTCAGCACCCTGCTCCGCGTGCCCTCCGCCAACGTCGGCCGCTTCGTCTACGGCGCCAAGGGCGGGTTCCCCTCGTCGACATACCGGTCCATGAACTACTGGGCCGACGTGATCTTTGAGGCCAGCACCGCCGCGCCGACGGCATCCCCGACTGCGACGGCGACCCCGAAGCCGACCACGACGCCGACCGCGACGCCGAGCCCGACGCCGACCGCGACGCCGACTCCCAAGCCCACGGCGACGCCGACCCCCCAGCCGACGGTGACCCCGACGCCCACGCCGACACCCACGCCCACGCCGACACCCACGCCGACACCCACGCCGACCGGAGCGCTCCCCGGCGCCTCGAACACCGGCGTTCCGGCCGGTGTGACGCTCAAGCCGTCCGGCTCCGTGACCGTGACCCAGGCAGGCGCCGTGCTCGACGGTCTCGACATCAGCGGCACCGTGACGATCAAGGCATCGAACGTCGTCATCAAGAACTCGAAGATCCACGGCTCCGGCACGGATGACGGCGTCCGCGTCGACAGCGGCAACGTGACGATCTACGACAGTGAGATCTACGGCTTCGAGAACTCGATCGCGTACACCGACTGGGCCGCCTACCGGGTGAACATCCACTCGAACACTGGCGACGGCGTCAAGCTGGGCAGCAACGTGACCCTGCAGGACTCGTGGATCCACGACCTCACGCCGGGTCCCGGCTCGCACACCGACGGCGGTCAGATGCAGGACGGTTCGACCAACGTCGTCGTCCGGCACAACACCATCACGATCCCGTATGACGGCCCCGGCAACGGCGCGATCTACATCCAGCCGATCTTCGGGCCCAGCACCAACGGCCCGGTCATGATCGAGGACAACTACCTCGCCGGCGGCGGGTTCACCGTGTACATCATCAGCGGTGGCGGGTACGTGGTGTCGGGTATCACGGTCCGGAACAACATCATCGGCCCGCAGCACGAGTACGGCCCGGCGTTCGTGTCCGTTCCGGTCACCTGGACCAACAACCGCTATTCGGACACCGGCGCGCTGGTCCTGCCCACCAGCTGACGCGTTCCGCTCGAACGGCCCCGAAGCGCCATGCTCCGGGGCCGTTCTGCGTGTCGGTGGGTGGTCAGGGGGTAGCAGCCCGAGGTCTGCCCAGAGCCTGCTCGAGCAGGTGTGCTCGGCGGGCGCCGACCGCGCTGTAGGTGAAGTCGGCGGCAGCCCGCTGGGCCGCAGCTCCGTACGCGCGGCGTGCGTCGTCGTCGAGCGCCAGCAGCCGCAGGGCGTCGGCCAGCTGGTCAGGGGCGGCGGCATCGACGACGAGCCCCGTACGCCCCTGCTCGACCAGCCGCGCCGCTCCCATCGGGGTGGTGATGACCGGCAGCCCGCAGCTGGCGGCCTCGTAGGTCACCTGCGGCCCGCCCTCCTCGAGCGTGGGGAAGACGAAGAGGTCCGAGCCGCGGTAGACCGCGCCGGGGTTGTCGGCGTAGCCGTAGAGCCGCACCCGTCCCGTTCCCACGTGGCGGTCGACCAGACCGGCGATCTCCGGGTCGACCGCCCCCACGAGCAGCAGCTCGCCGTCCACTGCGGCCTTCGCCCACGCCTCCAGGAGGTCCGGCACGCCCTTGCGGACGCCGATCCTGCCCACGAACACCGCCCGGAACGTCGTTCGCTCGATCGGTGCGGCGCCGGCGAACCGGGCCGGGTTCCAGCCGAACGTCGTCCGCAGCACTCGTTCCGGTCCGAATCCGAGCCGTTCGAGGGACCTCTCGACCTCGGGGTTCGACGCGAACGCGAAGTCGTAGAGACCCAGCTCGGCCACCTCGGCCGCGATCTGCTCGTCGGTGATTCCATGCGTGGCGGGCATCCCCAGCCGCCGGTACGCCGCATCGAGGATCGGGCCCGCGGTCGCCAACGCCGAGTTGATCATCTCGCGCACCGTGACGATGCCGCGGTCGTGGGCGTGGCGCACCACCGATTCGGGGCTGCCGGGCCAGAACCACGCCACGGTCGTCGCGGGGTCGGCGCGGTCCAGCGCACGCCGGAACTGCCGCTCGAGCATCCGCTGCGCCGGTCGGTCGACGTAGCGCCACGGGATGCGGCTCCCGAGGGGCGCCAGGGGGGCGGAGGCGTGCACGCCCGCGGGCAAGGGCGTGCGCAGACGCCCGGCATGGACGTACGGTCGGACACCCTCCGCGGCCATTCCGCCGGCGATCTGCGCGCAGCTCTCGGCCGGACCGCGTCCGCTGAAGGAATAGGGCGCGTAGACGAGGCAGCGCAGGGCTCCCTGCCCCGTGGTCACCGCACCACCGCGGGTGACCACGCCCCCTCGATGAGAAGCCGCGGCCGCGCGCCGGGCGTGGCGATGTCCAGCGCCCAGATGTCCGTGGTGCCGGGCTCGTCCTGGCGCGGCATGCCGTAGAGGATCGTGTCGTTGTCGAGCCACTCGATCTGGTCGTCGCAGCCCTCGGTGACGGGGAACAGGGTCTCGGTTCCCGTCGCCAGCTCCAGCACGGCGTAGGCCCAGACCTTCTGCGCATCCTCGACGCGCACCACCTTCTTGTACGCCACCCGGCTGTGGTCCGGTGAGACCGAGGGGCACTCGCCGCCCGCGCGCAGCGTGGTCAGCGTCCGGCTCGGCACGTCGCCCGTGACGATCCAGGTGGTGTTCGCCGACAGCGACTGGGCGGTGGCGTAGAACAGCTTGTCGTCGACGAAGCTGATCCCCCAGAAGTTGCGGTCAGAGCTCGTGAACGGCACGCCGTCCACGAGGAAGGTCCAGCTCTCCAGGTCACCGAGGTCGGTGCCGTCGAGGCGATGGATCTTCGTCTCGGTGGAGAACCCGATCTGCGCGTACGAGTGCCCGGTGACGAACGCCGTGCTGCCGATCAGCGAGCCGTCGGGGCTGACCCGAACGCGACTGGGCACGCCCGGCAGGGGCCACGTCGTGATGCCGGCCCAGTTCTCGTCGAGCAGCTCCGCCTCATACCGGGTGGCCACGCCGCGGACCGTGCGCAGGCACGCGGTGGTGCCGCCGGCGGCGTAGAGCCGGTCGCACGCGACGTCGGTGAAGGCCCGCGGCCCTGCAGGGTCGTCCAGCGCGACGGCCGCCACCAGCCCGTACTGCTCGCCGGGCAGGGTGTTGCGGAACAGGATGTGCGGTCCGGCGAGCACCGCGGCCAGGTCGGTGGACAGCGGCGTCGGTGCCTCGTTCACCGCTCGCCGCTGCGCCTGCCAGGAGCCGACGACGAAGGCCCCCACGCCGAGGACGACGACCGCGACGACGGCGACCAGCGCGACGACCCGGCCCGACGGCCGCCTCACGTGAGGGCCCGGTCCGCCTCGCGTGGCGGCACTGCATCGGCCGGTGCGGTGTGGTCGAGCCCGCGCAGGGCGAGCCAGCCGAGGGGGACCGCGAGGAGTAGTGCCACGGCCACAGACAGTATCGCCGGTTGTCGTCCCACGGTGTACCACAGCACCCCGAACGCGGCGGACGAGGCCATCCGGGCGACGGCGACCACGGTCTGTGCCGTGCCGATGGCCGACGCACGCACGGTGACCGGCGCCATCCGCCCGACCAGGGCAGCCAGCACGCCGTCGGTCGCGGCGTAGAAGCCGCCGAGCAGGCCGAGCGCGGCGAGTGTCGCGGCGGCCGAGGTGCCGCCGACGCCCGCGCACACGTACGCGCCCAGGAGCAGCGCATGCCCGCCGACGAACACGCGGGCTCGCCCCACGCGGTCTGCGAGGCGACCTGCGGGCACCGCCAGCACCATGAAGACCACGTTCGTCCCCACGTACATCAGCGGGAACCACTGGGTGGCGAAGCCACCGCGGGACTGCAGCACCAGGTAGACGAAGCCGTCGCCCACGGTGAGCAGGGCGAGCGCGCCTGCGGTGAGCAGCAGCCGGCGCAGCCCGGGCTCGGTGACGAAGCGCCAGCTGAACGGACGGGATGTCGCGACGGAGCCCGGCATGGAACCAGGAACCGCGTCGCAGGTACAGCCCTTGCACTTCGGCAGCGCGCGGGCGGGGCGGGTCTGGTGATCGGCCACCCACGACGCGCGGCGCGGCCTCAGGTCGGGCACCAGCAGGCCGAGGACCGCGAGGCCGACCACGGCGCACCCGAAGGAGATGACGAAGACGGTGTGATAGCCGTCCGGGATCGCCCACAGCACCACGAACGCCAGCAGCGGCCCGACGGCCGCCCCCACGGTGTCAAGCATCCGGTGCACCCCGAATGACCGACCGAGGTTACGCGGCGTGGACGACGCGGCGATCATCGCGTCACGGGGCGAGGTGCGCAGTCCCTTGCCGACCCGGTCCGTGGCGACCAGGGCGGTCACCGCGACGAGCCCGCCGGCGAACAGCAGGCCGACGCGGGTCAGCGTGGACAACCCATAGCCGACGAACGCCACCCACTTCGGGTGGTCGCCCCGGTCGGCCGCCCAGCCGCCGGCGATCCGCACCAGTGCGCTCGCACCTTGCATCAGGCCGTCGACGAAGCCATAGGCGATGGTCGTCAGGCCCAGCGCGGTGGTGAGGTACAGCGGCAGGACCGCCGCGACCGACTCCGACGAGATGTCCGTCAGCAGGCTGACGATGCCGAGCGTGATGACGACAGAGGAGACCCGGGACGCGCGGGCAGCCCGCTCGGCGCGAACCTCCTCGATGGGCCGCGTCGGCCCCAGCCGGCGAACGCCGGACGTGGCGGCGGCAGGATCCCCGTCGGCGGTCTCGTCGCAGGAGCTCGCCTGCTCGCACGAGTCGGGCCGGGGGACGACGATCCCGCCAGCCGGCGCGAGGTCCGCGACGCCGGTGGCGCTCCCGACGGCCTCCTCTGTCGTCGTCATCTCAGCCGCTCGTGGTGAGGGTGGCGGCGACGGACATCTCGGTGCCGCCTCCGAGCCGCGACCGGACGGTGACCACGATCCCGTCGTCGCCGCGCACGTACGCGACGGCCGTCGAGCCGGGCACTGCCGGTGACGTGGCGGCGGAGAAGCCGGTGCCGGCGAAGGCCTGGTCGTAGGCCTCCTGCACAGCGGCCGGCTCTTGGTCGCTGCGCCCGGTGAGACCCACCTCGAGGCGGTTGCCCTCGGCGGAGACCGAGCTGGAGACGACGGTCACCGCGGCGGGCACCGGCACCACCTGGGCGGGGAAGCCCGCGACCAGCGCGCCGCGGGCCGATCCGCTGGCCGGCAGCGGGCCGGTCAGCGACGGCGCCGCAGGTGGGGCGGGGGTGATGCCGGGCAATGCGGTGGGTGCCGACTGCGCGTCGGCGGGCACCTCGCCGGTGACCGGGTGCCCACCGGTCGTGCCGTCCGCACCCGTCCCACCGTTCGCCCCCGTCGTCCCGCCGGGCGTGGACGCGGGGTCGGCACCATCGGTGGGCCGCGGGCCCGTGCTCGCGGTGCCGTCGGTACCCGAGGTGGCTCCCGCGACCGCCCTGGCGCCCCCGGACGGCGCGTGGCTCGACCCGTGCGTGCCCGAGTACGCCGCGACGGCGATCCCCAGGACGATCGCAGCGCACAGGCCAGCCACGACGGGTGCTGGCGGGCGGCGGCGGGGGGGCACGGTGGCGACCCTTCTCGTCGGAGGGAGCGAGCCCGGGCCTGCGCGGTGCACATCGGCACGATTGCGCGGAAATCCGGACATCTGGGGCATCCCCACCCTACGCACGCCCGGGGGGACCCGGTGCCCACACCGGCGAGATTCACCCGCGCCCGTTCAGCGCGGCAGCAGGTCCACCACATGCCGGGCGATCTCCAGGCTGGCCGTCGCCGCGGGTGACGGCGCGTTGAGCACGTGGACCTGTCGCTGCGTGGTCGCCACCAGGAAGTCGTCCACCAGCGTGCCGTCCCGGCGCAACGCCTGGGCGCGCACCCCGGCCGGCGCCGGGATGAGGTCGTCGGCCGTCACCCCTGGCAGGATCCGGGCGACGCTCGCGGCGAAGGCGGGCCGGGAGAGCGACCGGACGATCTCCTTGACACCCGGCACGAGGTTGCGCGCGGCCAGGGACCACAGCCCGGGCCAGGTCATCTCGTCCACGACGTCGGCGGGGCTCACGTCGTGCCAGGTGTACCCCTCGCGGGCCAGGGCGAGCACGGCGTTGGGGCCGACGTGCACGTCGTCGTGCACCCCCCGGGTCAGGTGCACGCCCAGGAACGGGAACCGGGGGTCCGGCACCGGGTAGACCAGGCCGCGCACCCGGGCGGCGGCGCGGTCGGCCAGCGTGAAGTACTCGCCGCGGAACGGCACGATGCGCACGTCGGGCTCCAGCCCGCAGGCCCGGGCGAGCCGGTCGGCCTGCAGGCCGCCGCACACCACGAGTGACTCGGCCCGCAGGTCGAGGAGGGACCCGGCACGGTCCGTCGTCGCGCGCACGCGGACGTGGTCGGCCTCCTCCCGGGCGGCCAGCAGGCGGGTTCCGGTGAGCACCCGGCCGCCCGCGGCCCGGACCTCCTCGGCGAGCGCACGGCACACCGCGGCGTAGTCGATGATCCCGGTGCTCTCCACCCGCAGCGCCTCGAGGCACACGACGTCGGGCTCGTAGCCCAGCGCCTCCTCGCGGGTGACCAGCCGGGCAGGCACGTCGTTCGCGGCGGCCCGCTCGGCGAGAGCGTGCAGCGGCTCGACCTCGTCGCGACGGGTGGCGACGACGAGCTTGCCCGTCACGCGCGCCGCGATGCCGTGCGCGGCGGCGAACGCGAGCATGGAGCGGGAGCCCGCGGCGGCCATCCCCGCCTTGAGGCTGCCCGGCGCGTAGTACAGCCCGGAGTGGATCACCCCGGAGTTGCGGCCGGTCTGGTGGGCCGCCAGCACCGGCTCCTTCTCCAGGACGGTGACGTCCCGGCCGGCGCCCGCCAGGCGCGCCGCCGTCGCGAGCCCGACGATCCCCCCGCCTACCACCACGACGTCTGCCATCTCGCCCCTCCGGCCCGGTCCCGTGGTTGCCGACACTAGGGCCCCGCCGCGGGGCGGCGGCGGTGCCCGACCGATCTTCACCCGCCCCGCCCTCCTAGACTGGCAGCCCCCGTCGATC
>Ga0302263_10000831_pt1 | contig 11768 bp, 14 predicted proteins | sample II_Fen_N1_4_FD_194564 | JGI IMG/M metagenome (GOLD analysis project Ga0302263, IMG submission 194564) | Peat permafrost microbial communities from Stordalen Mire near Abisko, Sweden - II_Fen_N1_4 | ecosystem: Environmental > Terrestrial > Soil > Wetlands > Permafrost | place: Sweden: Abisko... | reverse complement strand
GCCGAACTTCATGACGACGAGGGGAGTGGGCATGGCGGCATTCTAGCCGAGGGCGGCCGGAGGCCCGGGATACGCACCGGGATCGTCCTTATGCTGTCGTGGTGACCTCCTCGCCCGGCCGCCCAATCGTTCGCGTCCGCATCGTTCACCTGGACCAGGCAGCGCTCACGGCGCTCGCCGCCGGTGACCTCGAGGCGGCCAACGCCTGGTCGCCGGTGCCGCTGACGCCCGCGTTCGTCGACCCCGAGTGGCGTGGGACCTGGCGGCGGAGGGCCGAGCAGGTCGCCGTGACCCCGGAAGACCTGGACTGGGTCACCGGCGTGATCTGGGACGAGGACCGCCGGCTCGCCGTCGGCAGGGCCGGCTTCCACGCGGCGCCCGATGAGCAGGGAACCGTCGAGGTGGGGTACGCGGTCGACGCCGAGCACCGCCGCCGCGGCTACGCCCGCGCCGCCCTGGCTTGCATGGTCGAGCGAGCCCGGGCCGATCCCCGGGTGACGCGCGTGCTGGCCAGCGTCGCGCCGGGCAACGCCGTGTCCCACGCCCTCGTCGCGCAGGCCGGCTTCGTGCGGATCGGCGAGCAGTGGGATGACGAGGACGGCCTGGAGTGGGTCTTCGAGCTGCCCACCGGCTGACGCTGCCCGGAATCCGCGGCGGTCGCGCAGAATGGCGTCACGAACTTGGCTGCGCCCCAGGAGACCAGACCCATGTGCTTCGACCACGACTCCCGGCCACCGATCGCCCCCATCGAGGGCGGGTCGCTCGACGCTCGGGAGGTCGCGCTCCAGGCTGCGGACGGAAACCGGTTCGCGGCCTTCGAGGCCCGGGCGGCAGAACCGACCGGCGCGGGGATGGTCGTCCTGCCGGACGTCCGCGGGCTGCACACGTACTACCGCGATCTCGTCCTTCGCTTCGCCGAGCATGGCGTCGACGCGATCGGCATCGACTACTTCGGGCGCTCGGCCGGCATCGGCGACCGCGGCCCGGACTTCGACTGGGCGGCGCACGTGCCGCAGACGACCTACGAGGGCCTGCGGGCCGACGTGGTCGCCGCCGTGGAGCACCTGCGGGCGACGACCGGCGCGGCGCGGGTGTTCACGATGGGCTTCTGCATGGGCGGCCGCCTCGCGTTCCTGACGGATACCTTCGGCCTCGGCCTGGCGGGCGTGGTGGGCTTCTACGGCTGGCCCGTGGGTCCGTCCCGGAACGGGACGCCCGCGCCGGCCGACGAGGTGGCCGGGTTCGAGGCCCCGGTCCTCGCGGTCTTCGGCGGAGGCGACCAGGGGATCGACGCGGACGCCGTTGCCGCGTTCGAGGCGGCGCTCGCCGGCGCCGGCGTGGAGCACCGGGTGATCACGTACCCGGGCGCTCCCCACTCCTTCTTCGACCGCAAGGCGGAGGAGTTCGCGGACGCCTCGGCGGCCGCCTGGGACGAGACCCTCGCATTCGTCCGCGGGACGGGCGTGAGCGCATGAGCTTCCTGCGGCGCATCCTGAGCGGCGACCGGCCGGCCGACGAGGCGCCGCCCGAGGCCCCGCCCAGCGCCGCGGACCTCCAGGCGGCCGAGGCCGCCCGCGACCGCGAGCTGCTCCTCGAGGAGGCCCACCGCCTCGATGACGACCTCATCCAGCGCCAGCTGCGCTACGCGGACCGCGCCTGGACGCCGCCCGCGGAGGGCGGCACCCGCCGGGCCGACGACGTGGACGCCGACGACGGGGGCTGACCGGGCGGCCGGGGCACAGCGGCGACGACGACGGGGCTAGACGCCGACGCGCCGGGCCGCCCACGCCGTGGCCCCGCACGCGAGCGCGAGCAGCGCCGTCCCGAACATCGCCGCCTGCAGGCCGACGCTCGCCGACAGGAACCCGATGGCCGGTGGGTAGAGCACCGCGCCGATGACCGCGGAGAAGACCAGCGTCCCGGTGACGGTCGCGGACTCCCCCGGCATCCGGGCCCCGGCCGCGGCGACGACCAGCGGGAAGATCGGCCCGAACGCGAGCCCCACGGCGCCGAACAGGAACGGCGTCACCCCAGAGACGGGCACGACGATCGCGACCGCCAGCAGCAGGCCCCCCGCGACCCCCAGCGCGGAGGCGCTCCGCTGCGGGTCGAGGCGGTTGCCGATGCGCGCGAAGACCAGCCGTCCCACCGCGATCCCGCCCCAGAACAGCGCGAGCGCGAGGCTCGCCTGGGCGATCGGCAGCACGGCGAGGTAGCGGACCAGCCAGTCCGACACGCCGGCCTCCGCGGCGACGTAGCACACGATCGAGACCGCCATCACGAGCAGGAACAACGGCAGGCGGCGCGTCCGCACCGCGGCCTCGACGGCCGCCGCGTCCGTGTCCGGGAGCGTCGCGGCCGGGTTGGCCGGGACCGTGAGTGCCATGGCGACGGCCGCGATGCCCACCGCGATGCCGCTACCGGTCATCAGCCACTGCCACGGGATGCCGAGGCTCACGAGCGCGGCGAGCATCAGCGGGGCCGCCAGCGCGCCGGCCCCGTAGGCGACGTGCAGCAGGTTGAGCGCCCGGCCGCGCGCTTGCGGGAACAGGTCCAGGGTCAGCGCCTGGATGCCCACGTCGGCCGAGGACGCGCCCACGCTCACGACGAGGCCGCACAGGGCGAAGACGAGCCACGCCCCGGTGAAGCCCTGGATGACGAGCCCGGTGGCCATCAGCAGCGCGGCCGCCGGGAGGATCACCCGTGCCCCGAACCGGCGGATGAACCGGCCGCCGAACAGCGCCCCGACCCCGTAGGCCAAGGCCGTGACCAGGTAGTACGTGCCCATCCCGGCGTCCGTCTGCCCGAAGGCGGGCGCCACGAGCCGGATGAGCGACGGCACGAGGAGCGCACGCCAGCCGACCATGACGTACGCGACGCCGGCGACGAGCCCGGCGCGAAGCGCGCGGTCAGGCTCCGGGCCGCCGGCCTCGATGGCGGACGCCGGCTCGGGGGTGGTCATGCGCCCGATGGTAGCCGGGGTCACCGGTCCGGCGGCGGACCCGCCGGAGCCGGCGCGTCTTCGCTACCCCGAGCGGCGACGTCCCGCGTACCCTGTCGGGGTCAATCACGCGCAACCACGAGGGCTCGATGAAGGAACGGCTCATCGGCGACGACCAGCTCCTCGTCACCGCCGACACGACCATGGGTGATCCGCTTTGGGACTGGGTCGCCGCGGACGCGGCCCGCCGCGCACCGGATGGCTGGCGCATCGCCAACATCGGCGCCGTATCCACGGGTTCGGCCGCGCCCGCCCCGGCCTACGGCTACGCACCACAGCCGACGGGCGTCTCGCTCTGGATCCTGTACCGGCGGTGAGCGAGGAGCCCTCCGAACCGGTCGCGGCCGCGGGCCCGCCATCCGATCGGGCCCGCCTGCGCCGCAAGCCCAGGCGTGGGTTCTACGACGCCACGACGATCCACGAGATCCTCGACGCGGCGATCGTGGGCCACGTCGCCTGGGTGCTCGACGGCCAGCCGTACGCGACGCCGACGAACGTCTGGCGCCAGGGCGACCGGCTGTACTGGCACGCATCGGTCGGAAGCCGGATGCCGCGCGCCGTGGACGGCCGGCCCGTGTGCGTCACCGTCACCCACCTCGACGCGCTGGTCCTGACCCGAAGCGCGACCAACCATTCCGTGGACTACCGGTCCGTGATGGCGCTCGGGACGGCGCACCTCGTGACGGACGACGCCGAGACCGACGAGGCGCTCGAGGCCCTCGTGGAGCACCTGTACCCGGGTCGCTGGGCCCAGCTCCGCCCGATGACGGCCCCGGAGCGGACGGCGACGTCGGTCCTGTGGATCGACCTGGCAGAGGCGTCCGCGAAGATCCGGTCCGAGGGCGCCCACGAGGACGCGGGCGACGAGACCTGGCCGGCCTGGGGCGGCGTGATCCCGCTCCGGATGGTCCGCGGCGAGCCGGAGCCCGACGCGTTCGTGCCGGACGGGATGCCCGCCCCGGAGGTGCGACTCCCCTAGGTCGCGCGTCGATGCCGCGTGCTCGTGCGCCCACCATCCGCGCCGCACGCCCGCCATCCGCGTCGCGCGCCGGGTCCGCCGGGCCTCGTCAGCGCTTGAAGACCAGCCAGAGCAGGACGAGGACGCCCGCGATCGCGACCGGCACCAGGAACGGTCCCAGGGCCGAGCCCAGGCTATGGCCGATGCCCGCGAGCGCGGCACCGATCGCGTGCAGGGCGCCGCCCACCAGGCCGGTGATGCCGTCGCCGATCGACCGGAGCAGGCCGTCCATCAGGCGCCCTCGACCACCTCGGGGCCGCGGTTGCGCGGCAGCACGGTCTCGATCCGCCCGGCCAGGTCCACCGCGGCGGCCGCCTCGGCCAGCGCCCGCTCCACAGGCCCGGCGTCCGCGCCGGGTGCGACGAAGGCCAGGACCGTTGACCCGGCGCCCGAGAGGAACGCGCCGAGCGCCCCTGCGGCCCGGGCCGCGCCGGTGAGCCTTGGCAGCTGGGGGTAGGCCACGGAGCGGTACGGCTCGTGGATGCGGTCCACCGTCAGGTCGGCGAGCAGCTCGAAGCGGCCGCTGGCGATCCCCGCGACGCCGATCGCGATGCGGCTCATGTTGGAGACGGCGTCGCGGAGCGGGACTTCGGCCGGGAGGACGCGCCGCATGTCGGCGGTGGACAGGCGCCGCTCGGGGATGAACAGGACGGCGCGCAGGCCGTCGGGGGCGTCGAAGCGGACCGCTTCCACGCGCTCGCCCAGGTGCGCCGAGACCACGAACCCGCCGAGGAGCGCCGCGCCGGCATTGTCCGGGTGGCCCTCGATCGCCGTCGCGAGCCGGAGCTGCTCCCCCAGGCTCAGGCGCTCGCCGCCGAGGACGTGCCCGGCGAAGACGCCGCCCACGCTGGCCGCCGCGGAGGACCCCATGCCGCGCGAGAGCGGGATCCGGTTGTGCATGGCGATCCGCCAGCCGATGGCCGCGGGACGCGGCCCGATCGACGCCTCGAGGGCGTGCTCCAGCCCCACCACGAACCGGTTGGAGCGGACCGGGGGGAGCTCGCCTTCGCCCTCGCCGGTCACCTCGATGGACAGGCCGCCGTCGCCGTCGACGGCCTCGACCGCCACCCGGTTGCAGACGTCGAGCGCGAGGCCAAGGCAGTCGTAGCCGGCGCCGAGGTTCGCGGTGGAGGCCGGCACGTCGATGACCAGCCGCCGACCCACGAGCGCGGCCCAGGACCCCTCGTCGAAGGGGGCCGCGGGGAGCGGCGGCGGGTTGGCGATCGGGACCTTGCCCGGGACGGGCGGCGTCACCACCAGCCGAGGGCCCTGCTGACGCCGGCGATCGTGGGCTCCGCCTCCAGCACGTCCACCGCCAGGCCCTGCTCGGCCGTGGTCGGGTCCTTGAGCCCGTTCCCGGTCAGGACGGCGACGACCAGCGCGTCGGGGTCCACCTCGCCCGCCCTCGCGGCCGCGATGACACCGGCCACGGAGGCGGCGGACGACGGCTCGCAGAAGACGCCCTCGAGCCGGGTGAGCTCCCGGTAGGCGTGGAGGATCTGGTTGTCGGTCACGGCGTCGATCCGGCCGCCGGACTCGTCGCGGGCGCCGATCGCCAGGTCCCAGGACGCCGGGTTGCCGATGCGGATCGCGGTCGCGATGGTCTCGGGGTGCTCGATCGGGTGCCCGGCGACGAGCGGCGCGGCGCCCGCGGCCTGGAAGCCCCACATGCGCGGCGTGGTGGTGACCCGGCCGGCGTCGCGGTACTCGCGGAAGCCACGCCAGTAGGCGCTGATGTTGCCCGCGTTGCCGACGGGGATCGCCAGGATGTCCGGGGCGCGACCCAGGTCGTCGCAGACCTCGAACGCCGCGGTCTTCTGGCCCTCGAGCCGGAACGGATTGACCGAGTTGACGAGCGTGATCGGGTGGTCGTCCTGCTCGGAGAGGGCGCGGACCACGCGCAGCGCGTCGTCGAAGTTGCCCGAGACGCTGATGACCCGCGCGCCGAAGACGAGCGCCTGGAGCAGCTTGCCCAGGGCGATCTTGCCCGCCGGGAGCACGACGACGCACTCGAGGCCCGCGGCGGCGGCGTAGGCGGCGGCGGATGCCGAGGTGTTGCCGGTCGAGGCGCAGATGACGCTCCTCGCCCCTTCCTCGAGCGCCTTCGCGACCGCCATCACCATGCCCCGGTCCTTGAACGACCCGGTGGGGTTCATGCCCTCGAACTTGACGTGGAGGTTCGGGACGCCGATGGAGGCGCCCAGGCGGCGGGCCGGGATCAGCGGCGTCGCGCCCTCGCCCAGCGACACGACCGGGGTCGCGTCCGTGACCGGGAGGAACTCGCGGTACCGCTCGACGAGGCGCGGGCGGGCGGGCATCGTGGTCACCGGGTCAGTCCCCCACGGGGTAGCAGGCGCCCGACGGCGCGGCGACGCACTCGCCGGCAACCGGTCGCACGACGATGCCGGACAGCTCCGTGGCGGGCGGCGAGCCGGCCCACGTGGACCCGAGCCCGCGCGCGATGCACACGAGGTCGCCCAGGACGGCCGCGCCCGCGGCGGCACCACCGGCACCCGGCCCCTCGAAGGCCACGCGGCCCACCGGGGTCGCGTCCACCTCGATGCGGTTGAGCACGCCGTCACAGCGCCCGAATGGCGAGCCGGCGGGGACCGCGGTCGGCACCACGGAGGCCTCGATGGCGCCGTCCTCGGCCAGGACGGTCGTGGCGATCAGCCGCAGGACGCGGCCCTCGGCGAGGAGCGCGGCGACGTCCTCCGCCGTGACGCCGGTGATGCCGGGCAGGCCCGGTGCGCCGGTCGTGGTGCCGGGGCGGTTGCCAACCGACGAGGGGCTGATCCAGGCACCGAACGCGATGCGGGCGAGGATGACCAGCTTGTTGAGCGCGTCGAGGCCCTCGACATCGGCGGCGGGGTCCGCCTCCGCGTAGCCCTTGGCCTGCGCCTCGGCGAGGACGTCCGCATAGGCGCGGCCCTCGCGGGTCATGGCCGTGAGCATGTAGTTGGTCGTGCCGTTGACGATGCCGCGCACGCGCCCGATCCGGTTCGCGGCCAGGTCCTGGGCGATGGGGCCCAGCAGCGGGATCCCGCCGCCGACCGCCGCCTCGAAGCGGAATGTCGCCCCGGAGGCGCGCGCGAGGCGCTCCAGCTCCGGGCCGTGGTGGGCCACGATGTGCTTGTTCGCGGTCACGACGTGCTTCCCTGCGGCCAGGGCGGCGGCCACGAGCGTGTGGGCCGGCTCGGCGCCGCCCATCGTCTCGACGACGATGTCCACGTCGTCGCTCGCGATCATGTGGGCGGGCGCGTCCGTGAGGAGGGCCGCCGGGATGCCGGAGGCGATGGCGCGCTCGGTGGCCTTCTCCGCGACCGCGGTCAGCACGAGCGGCGTCCCGTCCGAGGGCGAGAGGCGCGGGGACCGCTCTAGGAAGGCGCGCACGACCTCGCGGCCGACGGTACCGGCGCCGATGACGCCGACGCGCAGGGGCTGAACGCTCACGGTGGGGATCTCGATAGCTGGGAGGGATGTGGGCGCGATGGTAGCGAACGCGCGCGGGCCCGGTCGCGACGATGCCCACCCCACGGGCCGACACGGTCCCGTACACTCCCCGACGATGACCGTCGAACTCATGCCCGCCCCTGCTCCGGCCGAGGCGGCCGCCCCCCGCCCGCGCATCTTCTCCGGCATCCAGCCGTCCGGCATCGTCCACCTGGGCAACGACCTGGGCGCGATCCGGAACTACGTGCTGCTCCAGTACGAGTACGAGGCGATCTACTGCATCGTCGACTACCACGCGCTCACGAGCACCCACGACCCGGACCTCATGCGGCGCCGGACGCGTGAGATGGCGGCGAGCCTGCTCGCGCTCGGGCTCGATCCGGACCGCTGCACGCTGTTCGTCCAGAGCCACCGGCCCGAGCACACCGAGCTCATGTGGCTGCTCTCGACCGTCACGCCCGTCAGCTGGCTGGAGCGCACGCCCACCTACAAGGACAAGGTCGCCAACCAGCCCGACGACGTCAACCACGGCCTGCTCACCTACCCCGTGCTGCAGGCGGCCGACATCGTCATCTACAAGGCGTCGATGGTGCCGGTGGGCAAGGACCAGGCGGCGCACCTCGAGCTGTCGCGCGAGATCGTGCGTGCCTTCAACTACCGGTACGGCGAGACCTTCCCGGAGCCGCAGGCGGTCTACACGAGCGCCCCCGTGGTGCTCGGCACGGACGGCGTCAGGAAGATGAGCAAGTCGGTGGGCAACACCATCGAGATCCTGGCCTCGCCGGACGACATCCGGAAGCAGGTCATGAGCATGGTCACCGACACGAAGCGCATCCTGCGCGCAGACCCCGGGCGCCCGGAGGTCTGCAACGTGTGCCAGCTCCACCGGTTCTTCGGCGACGACTGGGAGGAGATCCAGGACGGCGAGCGGACCGCGAGGACCGGGTGCGTCGACACCAAGAAGCTGCTCGCGCAGCGGATCGTCGACCACTACGCCAGCGCCCGGGAGCGCTACGCGGAGCTGATGGCCAACCCGGCCGAGATCGACGGGATCCTGGAGGCTGGCGCGGACAGGCTCAGGCCCATGGCGGCGGCCACGATGGCCGAGGTCCGCGCGAAGATGGGCCTGCGCTAGACCCCTCGCAGCGGCGCCCTCCTCCGGCGTAGGCTTCGCACATGCCCAACGACCTGCTCACCGAGCGCCAGCGCCGACTGCTCGACACGGTCCTGGTCCTCGGCGTCGTCGCCCTCGCGTTCGTCGTCATCAACTTCACGAGCACGGTCTTCTACGCCTTCGGCGACATCCTGCTCGTGTTCTTCCTGTCCTGGCTGCTGTCGTTCGCGCTGCTGCCGGTGATCAACGCGGTGGCCAAGGTGCCGAAGGTGCCGCAGGGCGCCGCCGTCATCGTCGTCTACCTCGCGATCGTCGTCGTCCTGCTCGGGATCGTGATCCAGGTCTCGGCCGCGCTGGCGACCTCCATCGGCGACTTCATCAAGAACGCGCCGCAGTTCGAGACCCAGCTGGCCAACGTCCTCAAGGAGGTCGAGTCCCGCCTGGCCGGCCTCGGGCTGAGCGTGGACCTCGTGGGCCAGGCGCCGCAGATCGTGGCCAACCTCCAGGCCTTCGCAGCGCAGCTCGTGGACCCGCTGCAGAAGGTGGCCGTGGCCAGCATCGGGATCTTCGGCAACATCCTGATCCTGGTGATCCTGTCGATCTACATCGCGATCGACCGGGACGACATCTCGGCCTTCCTGTACCGCCTCGTGCCCCCGGCCTACGTGCCGCAGGCCCGCGTCCTGTCGGTGAGCGTGTCGAAGAGCTTCGGCGGGTTCCTGCGCGGCCAGCTGATCATGGGCCTGGTCTTCGGCCTCTTCACGCTGTTCGTGAACGTGGTCTTCGGGCTCCAGTACGCGGCGGTGACCACCGTGCTCGCCGGCGTGCTCCAGATGATCCCGTTCTTCGGCCCGTTCGTGTCCTGGGCGCCGCCGGTGCTGGTGGCGCTCCTCATGCCCAACGCCCCGGTCGTTCCCGTGGCGATCCTCATGGGCATCGCCTGGTTCGTGACCATGAACATCCTCCAGCCACGGCTGATGTCGGGCTCCGTGGGCATCCACCCGATCGTGGTCCTGGGCTCGGTGCTGATCGGGTCGAAGATCGCGGGCATCGCGGGCGCCATCTTCGGCATCCCGATCGCGGCCGTGATCTCCGCGCTGTTCTTCCACTGGGTGGCACGGTCGCGCGAGAGCGGCGCCGTGGCGGACCGGGCGGCGAGGCGGGTCGCCGCGCGCGAGGGCCGCGAGGTGCGCCGGCCGCGGGAGCCCGTGCCGGGTGTCGACGCGGACGTCGACGAGGTGATCGCCGCCAAGACCCTGCAGGCCCACCCGCTCGCGACGAACGCCGAGATCGACGCGGTCGTGGACCCGGCGCCGGACGCGCCGGAGCCGGACTGGGACGAGGCACAGGACGTCCCGGCACCGGGTGCCCCGGCACCCGATGCCCCGGCACCCGATGCTCCGGCACCCGATGCTCCGGCCGGGGCCGTCGCGGCCACCAGGTCGGACGCGTGACCGACGACCTCCCGCCGGGCCCCGAGGGGACGGACCGGTCCGAACCCGGCGAGGCGGACGCCCGGGCCCCGGAGATGACCAGGGAGCGTGCCCGCAGCGAGCGCCGCGACCTGGACAAGGAGCGCGGTGAGCCGGTCGCCGGACCGCGCGGCAAGCACCGCTCGCTCAAGCGCGTCGGCCGTCCGCTGGGCCACTGGACGAGCCGGCCACGGATCCTGGTCACCAACGACGACGGCATCGAGTCGCGCGGGATCCTCGCCCTCAAGCTCGCGCTCGACCCCATCGGCGACGTCACCGTCGTCGCGCCGGACCTCAACCAGTCGGCCGTGGGGCACACCAAGACGCTCATGCGACCGCTGCGCGTGCGGGAGCGGACCCTGGCCGATGGGTCGACCGGCTACTCGGTGGACGGCTCCCCCACCGACTGCGTCTCGCTCGCGTTCCTGGGCTTCTTCGAGGAGCGATTCGACCTCGTCGCGTCCGGCATCAACTACGGCGCGAACCTGGGCGACGACATCACCTATTCGGGCACCGTGTCGGCCGCGATGGAGGCGGTCATCAACAACTGCCCCGCCTTCGCGATCAGCCAGGAGTACGAGGAGCCCATCGACTTCGCGCTGGCGGCCAGGGCGGCGGCGGTCACGGCGCGCAACATCCTGGAGCACGGCCTGAGGCGGGGGGAGCTGCTGTCGGTGAACGTGCCCGCGGTCTCCGTCGAGGACTGCGGCGGGTTCGAGGTCACGCGCGTCGGCCGGCGGATCTACCAGGACGAGCTCATCCAGCGCTTCGACCCGCGCGGCCTCCCGTACTACTGGATCGGCGGGCCGCCGCCGTCCGGGATCTCCATGCCGGGCACGGACTTCAACGCCGTCGTCAACCGGCGGATCTCCGTGACGCCGATCCACCTCGACCTGACCGGACGCCGGCTGCTGCGGCAGCTGCACGAGTGGGACTGGGCGCTCGAGGGGGTGCCGGGGAGCGGGGGCACGGGCGAGGTGCCGGCCTCGAGCCGGGCGGAGGAGGAGCGCCTCGCCGACGAGGCAAGGCTGGACCGCCGCTGATCGAGCGCGGGCGGATCGCCCGGCGGTGAGCCACGGACAGCCCCTCGAACAGGACGGCCCCGCGAACCCTTGACACGGATCCTGCGCCCGGCGCACGATGACTACATCGTAACGTGAGGTAGCCGACAGGTGGGCACTCCCAGGCCGCTTGGGGCGGAGCTGCAGAAGGGAACCACGCCGATGCTCGTGCTGTCCGTCATCGGGGACGGGGAGCTCTACGGGTACGACATCGCACGGCGGATCCACGAGCGCAGTGGCGGGGCATTCGCCCCGTCGGAGGGGTCGCTGTACCCGACACTCCACCGCCTGGAGGCGGACGGCGCGCTCGAGGCGACCTGGCGGGCCGGTGAGCAGGGCCCGCGGCGCCGCTACTACCGCCTCACGGAGCGGGGGCAGCGGCTCCTCGCCGACAACCTTGCCCAGTGGTCCGCGTTCTCCCGGGGGATCGCGCGGGTCGCCCGGCCGGACGTGTCCGGTGGCTGAGCAGCAGACGACTGACTACCTGGCCGCGGTGCGTGCGCGGCTGGGTCTCCCCGAGCCCTGGGCCTCCGAGGTCCGCGAGGAGGTCGCGGCCCACCTGGCGGACGCGGTCCAGGACGGGCTGGCGAACGGGCTCTCGGCGGACGGGGCCGAGCGCGCCGCGATCGAACGGCTTGGGCCGCCGGAG
>Ga0302263_10000829_pt1 | contig 11792 bp, 8 predicted proteins | sample II_Fen_N1_4_FD_194564 | JGI IMG/M metagenome (GOLD analysis project Ga0302263, IMG submission 194564) | Peat permafrost microbial communities from Stordalen Mire near Abisko, Sweden - II_Fen_N1_4 | ecosystem: Environmental > Terrestrial > Soil > Wetlands > Permafrost | place: Sweden: Abisko... | reverse complement strand
CACTCCGGGGTGTACCGAGGGATCAGCCGCTTGGCCTCGTCGACGATGTCCTGGAACGTCCGGTCGTCCAGGTTCACTGCGGGCAGCGCCATCAGCCCTCCTCGTGCGGGATCACGTAGAACGGGTACACCAGGTTGCGGCGGTCGTTGGTCGCCTTCACCCGGTAGCCGACCGAGATGGTGACGATCGCCGAGTCGTGCGGGTCGGGGATCGGATCGACCGATTCCACCTGCACCCGCGGCTCCCACTGCGCCAACGCGTCCCGCACCGCCTGCGCCATCAGCCCCAGCAGGTTGGCCGTCACCGGTTCGAACAGCAGATCCCAGATGCGGCAACCGAACTCGGGACGCATGACCCGTTCGCCCGGCGCCGTCGCCAGCACGACGGCCATGGCCGCGTCGATGTCGGCGGCACCGTCGGTCAGCCGGATCGCCCCCGTGTGGTCGACCTGCATCGGCCAGAAGAATCCACGCCCGACGAACGACGCGTCATGGTGCGCGGGGCGCATGGAACCGCCGGACCCCGCCGCTGACCCCACGCTCGATCCCGGGCCCGATCCCGGCGACGGCGCATTGGACGGAATGGCCATCTCGGACATCAGTTCACCGCCACGACGGCGCCCTTGATGGTCACCGGCCCGCCGGCGGAGAATTCCCCCGTCGCCGACGCCTTGACCTCCGTCATGGTTCCGGAAATGGCCGCCTTGACGCTGGCCTTTGCGGTGATGTTCACGCCCGAGATCTCCACATCGGTCTGGGATTTCAGGGTGATCTTCTTCCCGGACAGGGTGATCGAGCCGTCCTTGGCGATCTCGATCGATGCGTCTCCGGCACCGACGGTGATCGGGACACCGGCCGGGACCTTCGCGCTCAACGCGTCCTTGCCCAGCCGTACCTGGTGGGCTCCACCCGCCAGTTTCAGGTCGATGTGCTGGTTCGCAGCGTCGGTGCCGTCACCGAATTCGACGAAATGCCCCAGCCGTGAGGTGATCCGGCGCCGCGACACGGTGTTGTTCTGCACGCCGAACTCGACCGGGATGTCCTTGCCGTTGTAGACACCGCCCAGCACCACCGGCCGCCGGGCGTCGCCGCCCTCGAACCCGACGATCACCTCGTCGTTGATTTCCGGGACGAAGGTCATGCCGCGTCCGGACCCGGCGCCGAGGGTGACGACCCTGGCCCAGTTGCTCTCCACCTGGTCGCCGATCGAGACGTACTTGACCTTCACATCGCCGGCGGAGCCCTGCTTGTTGCCGACCATGGTGACGATCCCGATCACCAGGCCGTCCCGGCGAAAGCTCGACGGACGGTCGCCGGAGAGTACGTCGACCAGGCTCGACGGGCGTCGATCTCCTGCGGTGAAACGGGTTTCGAAACCGCGTGCGCTGTAGGAATGCTCCACCTCGCTGACGTGGTAGGTGCCGGACGCCGGCCCGGCGTCGGCGATCTCCACCGAACCCCCTGGGGTGATCCGCGAATCGGCCGGACAACTGCCCTTCGCGGTGACGGCGCCCGCCGTCCAGCGCTCGACCAGCCTGTTGGCCAACGATTCCGCTTCGGTCTGGTCCCCAGGCATGTCCGCGGTGCTGACCGTGCGGTTCGTCTGCTTCAGCTTCGACGCCGTCAGGTAGGGGCCGACCAGGTGCGCCGTCGAACCGGAGGTGGACGTCGTTCCGGTCGCGGTCACCGACTGCTTCGTCTTCGGCCACCACCCGCAGATGGTCGGGGTGCCGGGGTGCAGCGCGCTCGCCCGCACGGAGAAGGTCTCGAGTTGCTCACCGACCGTCAGCCGGACGGCCGGCGACGCTGTTGTCGCGGGACGGAAATGCAGCGTGCGACCGTCCACCCACCAATCGCTGCCGGTGCGATCGGCGATCTCGGCGATGAAGCCGAAATCACTGTCCGCCTGCATCAGGTATTCCTGACGCTCGCTGGTCGCCGACACCTGCGCGCGCAGGCCGTATTCTTGGGCGATCTTCGAGATCACCTCGGAATAGGTCACCGTGGTGAACGTCCTGACCTTCGTGCCGAGCGTCATCTTGTAGGCGAGGTCGTCGGCGATCACGGTGAACTCGGGCTGACCGCGATCCAGGTGCAGCTCGACGCCGGTGACCTCGCCGAGGAACAGTGCGGTGCTGCCGGGGCTGCTGATCTCCACCTCGCTGCCGATGGCGAACAACTGCCCGGCCGCCACCGAGTAGCCGATGTCGGAGAATCGGAGCACCGCCCTGCCGGGCAAGCCAAGTGACCGGGAAATGCGGACGCCGTCGAGTTGGTCGAGTTCGCGATCGCCGACGAGCGCCCCGTTGATCTTGATCTCGGGAGCGATGAGGCTGAGCGCACTGGTCATCGTCCGGCCCTCGGGATGCTCAGCAGTGACCCGGTGCGCAGCGCCAGCGGGTCCACCACGCCGTTCGCGGTGGCGATGGCGCGCCACCGGGTGGAGTCCCCGTAATAGCGGGCCGAGATCCGGTCCAGCGTCTCGCCGGGCTGGACCCGGTGCACGCGATGCGGCTCCGGCGTGCCCGACGTCGGGTTCTGCGGACCGAACGCCGCCGACTGGGCGAACTGGGTCAGCGACAGGTCGACTTTCGCGCGGAGCGGCACGCCGGTCGAGGAGAAATAGGTGAATTGCAGGTTGAGGCTGCTGACCACCGCCTTGAACGAATGGAGGTTTCCCCAATGGAAGACGACATACGGCGGGCGGGCATTGTTCGTCTGCGGGTCGGTGCCCGGCAGTGTGGCATCGACGTCCATCAGCTTCAGCACCTTGCCGGTGTGCCGGGTGACCGCTTCGCCGGTGTCGGTGGTGTCGAACATCAGCTGCAGCGACATGGTCCCGGAGTTCGCACCAAGGTACTTGACCTGCGGAACACCCTGCCCCGCAAGGGAGACCCCGGACCAGGAATTCGACCTGGCCACCGAGAGCTCCGCCGGGTTGAACATGCAGGGCACCGTCTCGGCGCTGCCCTCGATTTCCAGAAATGCCTTCTCGGTCAGGCTCATGATCGTTCCCCGTTGTGGTTGGTGGCGCGTGTGCCAGTCACGTCAGAACAATCTCGTCAGAACAGTCACGTCAGAACACCCCTGGGGAGAACCGGCGGCCGCGACGGGCGAGTTCGTCCCTGACCCGGTCCTCCAGCCGATCCACGATGAGATCGACGAGTTCGTCCCACTCCCGCGGCGTGAGCGCGTCGGCCACCGCCGGTGCGGCGAACGACTGCGTGTCGATATCCGTCATGGCACTCCTTGTCGAGACGGTCTGTCCGAACCCGCGGAATCGTCTGATGGGCCCCGAGCCGGAAAGGTTCGCTGCGAACGGCTCTCGGACGGGTGGCGCGGCGTCCGCCGGATGCGGTGGCTGGAGCCCGCCCGGCGCGGCGGGCGATGCCAGGCCGGCACGGGCGCGCTCGAAGAGTGACACCGGCACCATGTCAAGCAGGCTGGCTCTGGGCGCACCAATCGCTCTGGACGCTGTGGACGCTGTGGACGCTGTGGACGCCTGGGACGCCTGGGCGACACTCGCCGGCACGGGGGGTGGGCGGCGGGTGTGACCGGCGTCGGCCACTGAGTCCGGGATCCGAACGGCGCCCCGGCGTGGCGTGCCGACCGGTGGCGCCGCCGGTGCGCGGAGGATCAGACCCGCGGTCGCGGGAACGACGCCGGCTGCCTGGTGCGGAATCATCTGCCGGAGCGCGAGCTGATGCAGGTTCCCGCCGGAATGGTGTGTGGTGGAATTTCCGGACGGTGGGGTGGCGCCGAGCGGGAGGTCGCTCCGTTGGTGGACCGACATCGACTCCCTGGAGGGGGTTTCGGGCGCGCCGCCCGTCGACGGGATGGGGGCGGGAGTGGGCGTCGCCGACCCGCGGTCCCGGCGGTCCGGGTGCCGCGACGTGCTTCTGCGCCCTTGCCCGGCAGCCGGACCAACTCCGGTCTGAACGATCACCGGCGCCGTCCGCGCGGGCAACGGCGGATGGGTGGCGATCACCCGGTGGGCCGCCACCGTGGCCGAGGCCCCGGTCATCGTCACGGCGAGCCGGCCCGGTAGCGGGAGCGGGCCGGCGGCGACGGTGCTCACCGGGGGCGATGCCGGTGCCGTCGGGTCACCCGCTGTCCGACGGGCATCCAACCGGTGGGGGTGCTCTGGGGCCTCCACCGCCGGACGATGCACCATGTGTGAAGGCCGGATGATCGGTGAAGGCCCGCCGGCCGGCATCGAACGGGCCGCGGTCGAGGGCGCGATCTCGGTGTTCACGGCCAGCACGAACGGACCTCGCCGGATGGGACCGGCGATCGGCTCCGCGAATCTCCGCGACCAACTCCACCGGCGGCGCACGGGTGCCGCGCTGGAGGTCAGCGGACGGATGGCGACCGGGCCGAGCGCCGAACCTTCGAGGAGAAGGCGTGGAGGCGAGGTGCCGCTGGTTCGCCTGGGAGGGGCGCCGGTCCATGCGGGAGGGTCCTCGGTCCATCGGTCTAGTGCCAGAGGTGCCGCCGGTGCCGCCGGTGCCGCCGGTGCAGCCATTGCCGCCATTGCCGCCGGTGCCGCCGGTGCCGCCGGAGCGGCGGGCTGCCCCGTCGCGTCACCGGGCGCTGCAGATCCCGGCACCCAGGCTGCAGGTCGGGGTCCGCTCGAGGCACGGAGCGGGACGTCAGGCGTTGCCGATCCCAGGGCGGCGACCGCGGCGGGGGTGGGACGCGGGCGCCGGTGTACGACCGCAGGCGAAATCGTCCCGAATGGCGTGCCATTCGCGGGAGCGATGGTGCGTCGAACTCCGGAAATGGCGCCGGGTCCGGCGAACCGCCCGGTGACGGTCCCGGTCGTTCCGCGGAGTTCGGGCAACGGACGGAGCGCCCGCGACAGCCGCCGCGGGGCGACGAGACGCGCGGCGACGAGACACGCGGTGGCGAGATGTGGGGTGCCGTCACGTTGTGGGGGATCGGTGAGGCGATGCCGGGAGTGTGCCTCACCGCGGGCCGCCTGGTCCGCCATGCCCGCCGACGCGACTGGTGCGAAAGGTGCAAGAGGGGATGGGGCGCGGACCTGAGCCGCGGCGGCCGCTGCGCTCGTCGACCTCGCCATGAACCGGCCCGACCAGAGGTCCCAATGGGTGCCGCTTGGGGCGGCGTCACCCCGGGTGCCCGCGACCCGACCGCCCGCGACCCGGGTGCCCGCGACCCGACCGCCCGCAACCGGGGTGCCCGCGACCCGACCGCCCGCGACCCGGTCGCCCTGAAGCTCTCCGCCCACGGTGCGACGGCCCGTCACCCCGGCGGCGGCAGTCGTCGGTGCCGACATCGGCCCTCGAACCACGCGGCCCGCGGCCGGTGAGATCGCCACCGGGGTAGCGACGCCCACCGGCAGCGCGACGGTCCGCCGCACCGGTCCCGCCGCCGGCCCCGCCGAGTTCATCACCGGGACGGTGGCGATACCGCGCGCCAGCAATGGCGATCGGTACACCGCGATCCGCGTGCTTCGGCGTGAAGCACTCGACAGCGCCATGGGAACCCATGGCCGACGTTGCCGCGCAACCGCAGCGGCGCCGGTGTACCTCGCCGGAATGGACCGCGACGCCGGACCACGCCGGCGCGTCAGCCGGGTATCGGCTGGGACCGGGGCTGCTGTCGAGGCGGCGAGAATTGCCGCTGCCGCTGTCCCAGCGGCTGCCTTTGCGGCTGCCGCTGCCGCTGCCGCAGCCGATTGACGTGCGGTGCCGCCGGTCGTACCCGCGGTGGCCGCGGTCAGGCTGCCGTCCAGTGTGATGGGCGGAATTGCTGCCGAGCCCGATCTCGCGGTTCCGGTTGGTGGCGAGGGCGACAGTGTGGCGGCGGGCACCGGCGCGGCCGCGAATCCGTTGGCGGCGGGCCGGGGAAGGTGGGTTGCGCTGGCCGGCCGCGGCAGCCGGTTCACGGCGGCCGGTGAGATCGCCTCTGCTGCTGGCATACTCGAGGGCAGCAGAGCGGAGAGGATTGCTGTGAATGGTGTCCGACGGGCAATCCCACCAAACTTCTTAACGCTGAAGGATTCCCCGGACTCGGCCAGCGCAGCCGACGCATCCTCACCGGAGATCGCTCGGATCGCCCGGGGCAGCAAGGGTGAACCCGCGAGCCAACTCCGTCGCACGCCGGTCTTGTTGCGCGGCCTGTCCGCGACCGCCGGAGGGGTGGTGGCGCCACGATCCTGCGGACCGGCGTGGTTGGCGGCTGGGTTCTGGCCGTTGGGTCGGCCGGCGGGGCTGAACGTTGTGGTGGCGGGTGACTCCGACGATCCGGTGATGGGCTTGGTACCGGCGGGCACCGGCGGCTGTGCTCGGGCAGGTGCTTCCGTTGGCGGCACGGGCTGATCGTCCGTCGGCGCTGTGCTGATCGATCGATCTGCTGCGACTGGTCCGCCGTTGCGAACAGGAACGGGAGCGCGCCAGGCGACGGCGGTGCGCCGGGCGACGACTGGCGGGGGGAGGGCCAGCCCCCATTGCCGGCGCTGCACCGTGAAGTAGCCCGGCACCGACGGCGCGACGGTCGGCACCGACCGGGTGGGCGAGATATCCTGCGGCGCGGCCGCTCCCACCGGGAGCGGTGTTCCGCGGCGCACCCCGGGCTGGTCGGTCTGGCGCGAGAGGCCGGCGTTCGGCAACCGGGACATCGCGAGCGGGAGCAGCGGGAAGCGGTCGTCGGTGGATCGCCGGAGCCAACCATCGGTGGTGGCGCGAGCAGCTGTCTGCACTGTGCTTACCAGCCGTGGTTCCGGGCTCACCTGCTGTGTTCCCGGCGCGCCGCCCATGATGGGCGCCGCGGCCCACCCGGTTTCGGCCAGGTCCGGCCGCGATGACCGTCGCAGGCCGGCGTTGCCGCCGACGCGGATCTGCCCGGCTACAGGATCGATGGCCGTGCCGCCGTCGCCCCCGACGACGGCCTGGCCCGGGGCCTGTGCGATGACATCGGCAACACCTCCGCCGACGTTCCCGGAAAGACCGGTGTTGCTGCTGCTGGCGACGCTGCCGCCGTTCGCACCGGTGATCCCACGCGTTTCGGGCTCCGCCCGACCGGCGCCGTTGGCCGGCCAAGTCGGCGAAGTCGGAGCAGACGCTGGCGTACCGGTGGTCGAACCGCTCCCCGTGACAGCAGCACCCACGGCCCTGAGGATGACAGCTGACGAGGGCGGCTGCGCCGTGAGCGACGACTGCGACTGCGCGGTGGGTGATGACTCGGGGAGCGCCGTGAGCGACGACTGCGACTGCGCGCTGGGTGATGACTCGGGGAGCGCCGTGAACGACGACTGCGGCTGCGCCACAGGCACTTGCGGCCGGTCAATGCCGGCACCGGCAGTGTGTGTCGAGTGAGGGTCGACGCTCGTCGGGAGTGCCCGAGGCAGCCGCGGCGATGACGGCGGCGACGGTGTCAACGGCTGCATCGGTTGCCGTGCTGTGGGCGGCGCTGGTGCCTGGCGCGGTGGTGCCTGGCGCGGTGGTGTCTGACGCTGTGGTGCCTGGCGCGGTGCTGCCTGGCGCGGTGGTGTCTGACGCTGTGGTGGTGTCTGGCGCGGTGGTGTCTGACGCTGTGGTGGTGTCTGACGCTGTGGTGCCTGACGTGGCGGTGCCTGATGTGGCGGTGCTTGATGTGGTGGTGCTTGATGTGGCGGAGGCGGCGTGTCAGGGGATGACGGCGGCGCCCATGCACGTCGAATCGGCGACGCAACCACCCCAGCAGGACCGGACGGAGGCACCGCGGGCGTGGCCCAGGACGACCGGGCGACCGCTGACGAGTCGCGCGCGAGCGCTGCGCCATTCGATGGTCGCCGGGTGGCACTCGCCGACCGAGCCAATTCGCGACGGGTATCCGTAGCGCCCCGACGAGCAGGGGAGACCGCGGGCGCTGCCACCCGAGCGACACCGGTGGACGGCGTCGTGCCGGTCGAGAAACGGGGGACGGCGCGGGCAGCCAGGAAAGCGGATCCGCCGCCCCCCGATGACGGCCCCGGCGGTCCGACCGCCCCTCGGGAGCCCGCGGAGCGTGGACCGCTGGGAGACAGGCCGTTAGGGCCGACCCGACCATCCGGACCGGGCGGCCCGGGTTTCGACCCACCGTTGACCGCCCGCGGCGGAACCAGTTTGGTGGCAGCACCTTTCATCGCGCCGGTGAACTGCACGTCGGGTATCCGCCGCACCGGCACCGCCTTGCCGGTCATGGCCGCGCCGGCGCCGCCGGGCCAGTGACCAGTCAGGCTCGGCACCGGGCCCGCGGCCCGCCGCAACAGCCGGTCGGGGACGGCCACCGGCGCACTCTGCCCGCCGCCCTGTCCGCCACCCCATGCGTCGTCGGTCCGACGTTCCGCGGGGAACCACCACAGCGGTGGCCGGACCGGCGGGGCGCCAATCCTCGGCCTGACCACGCTAGGGCCGGCCAGTTGCCGCCGCACCTGGGGTGCGCGCCCGAGGCCGGCCGAGAATCGCATTGCCGCAATGGCGACGCTGCCCAGCGGAACGGGTCGCGGGCGACCCAGGGGACCCGGTGGCGCCCACCGCCGACCGACCTGCGCGCCGAGGCCGCTCGCCGACCGGTCGGTGTCCGTCGACGTCGGTGACCGCTCTGTGCTCATCGGTCGCTCATCGGTCGCTCATCAGATGCGGCATCGGAATCGTGATCGAGTGCGTCATCGGGCGCTTCATCCGCTCGCGGACGAACTGCGGAAGCCGTGGTGCGCGATCTCGAGTTCCTCGGTGAGCGGGTCGTCCTTGTCGGAGGCGAAATCCGGTCCGGTCCAGCGCACCGGGAAGACGCCCTCGAGCGACCATGAGCGCAGCCGATTGCCGTTGCCAGCCACCGCGGTGATCGCGCCGGTGGAGCGGGTGATCTTGTTCCCGGCGGCGGCGAATCCCTCGCCCGCGGTCTTGTTCATCCAGTCGAACAACGCGTCCGCATCTGTCAGGCCGCGGGAGAACGTGATGTTGGGCCATTCCAGGCGGCCGGGCAGCCGATAGGTGTAGCCGTTCTGCCCGCCCTCCGTGATGTTCTCGGTCTGCGAGCTGACCTGCAGACCACGAACCGAGGCGAACAGCCCGATCTCGACGCCGTCCACCTCGAACAGGAACCGCGACCCGAGGGCGGGTTCGCCGCCGAGATAGCGGACTGATTCAGGCGAACTCACGCACGACCTCCCACGCTCGTTCGTTCAACCCGGCGACGGCGCGGACCATCCGCACCCTGTCCATGTGCTCCAGATCCAGCAGATCGTCCATCGGCCAGTGCAGGTGATAGGCCAGATAAGCGATCTCCTGCCAGAGCACCTCGACCGGATAGCGGAGCATCGCGGATCAGACCGGGACTCGCGGGATCTCTTCGACCCTGGCCCGCTGCATCGGCCGAGATTGGGCGCCATCGGGGGCCTCGGCATTGCCGGCGCTGCCGCTGCCCCCACCGACACCACCGCTGGCCCCACCATCTGAGCCACCGAAACCGTTGCTGGCTCTGCTGTTCCGCGCGGGCACACCGATCAGCGGGGCCGACTCCGCCTGCGCGGCCAGCAGCGCCTCGTACTCCTGCTGGTTGCCGAAGTTGATCACGCCGTAGAAGTCCTGCAGGAAGGCCAGGTCCGCCGCGAACAGCCCCTCGATCTCGTGCGGGGTCACCATCGACAGATCACCGAGTTTGTCCACCACCCTGGCCAGGATCAGCACGGTCAGCCGCGGATCGTCCGGTCCGGTCACCGTCGGATCGCGCAGGGGCTCCAGCTCGTCCCGAGCGGTCGCCAAGCGCATCATCCCGGTGCGGTGCACGCCGCCGTCGCGGTCGACATAGCCGCGCGGCAGCGTGAACTCGTACTGCGTAGTCAGGCTCACTTCACCCTCGCCAGGCTCTCCACCGTGAGGGTGATCGTTTCCTTCACCGGATCGTTGGACTCGACCGAAAGCTGGTCGGTGGAGATCTTGGACGGCCAGCCGTGGGTGAAGTTGAACCGGGCGATCTCGGCGTTGGTGGAGTCGTACATCACGATCGAACCGTTCTTGCGGTTGTTCGAACGGTCCGACAGCAGGATGCCCTTGTCGCGGATGTCGTTGAACCAGCCCCAAAGCTTGTCCTGGGTCATGTCCGGCGGCGCCATCCGGGTGAGCGACAGGTCGGGTGCCTTGTTCGCCTTACCCAGGGTCTTGACCACCTGGACCTTGCCGTTGGCGCCGGCCTGTTCCGTGGTGACCACCTCCATCTCGATGTCCAGGCCGCTGACGCTGGACAGGATGGACACCACATTTCCGTCGATCTCCAGGAAGAAGTTCTGGCTGACGATCGGGTCGCTGCTGATCAAATCATTGGGCATGCTGTGCTCCTTGGGTGGTTGTGCTTGACGGTCCGTGCTCTACCTGCGGTGCTCGACAAAGCGTCAGCTGGCGATCTGCTTGTGCTGAGCGATGCGGAAGACGACGAACTCGGCCGGCTTGACCGGTGCGATGCCGACCTCGACGATGAGCAGCCCCTGGTCGATCGATTCCGGCGGGTTGGTCTCGGCGTCGCACTTGACGTAGAACGCTTGATCCACCGACTGCCCGAAAAGCGCTCCGGCACTCCACAACCCGCGCAGGAAGGCGTTGAGCGTGCGCTTGATGCCCTCCCACAGTGCGACATCGTTGGGCTCGAAAACGGCCCACTGGGTGCCCTGCGCGATCGTCGTCTCGACCATGTTGAACAGCCGCCGAACGTTGATGTAGCGCCAGTCCGAATCACTGGCCAGGGTGCGCGCGCCCCAGATCCGAATCCCTCGTGTCCCGAATGGCCGGATGCAGTTGATGCCGATCGGATTGAGCACGGACTGCTCGTTCTGGCTGACGGCGTAGGCGACGTCGAGGCAGCCGCGGATGGTGTCGTTGGCCGGCGCCTTCCACACCCCGCGGCTCTCGTCGGTGCGTGCCCATACGCCCGCGATGTGCCCGCCTGGCGGAATGTAGACCTCCGCGTCGCCGTTGACACCGATCGGGTTCTCCACCTTGATCCAGGGGTAGTACAACGCCGCATAGGCCGAGTCGTACATGGCGGTCTCGCTCCGCCAGTCCCGGATCTGCTGGGGGGTCAATCCGGGAGGCGCGTCGAGCACCGCCATCCGGTTGCCGTTCTGCTCGCAATGGCTGATCAGCGCCGTCTGTACGGCTTTCCACAGGCCAAGATCGAGGGAGCCGTCCGGTTTGGTGGCGGCGGTGACCAGGTCGGGAACCACCACCATGGTGACGTCGTCGGCGACGGCCAGGCCGTTGATGCCCTGCCGGGTGGTCTCGGAACCGGCGAATTTCCGGCCGGTCACCGGAACCGCTGTCGGGGCGGCCTTCTCCAGCGGGTAGCTGCCCGGCTTGAGGACCTCCAATTGCCCGGAGAGATCGGTCTTGTCGTCCAGCAGGATGCTGACCTTGATCTTGGTCGAGGTGCCGTTGATCACCGTGGCGACGTTGCGGTCACCGCTGTCCAGGGTGAGCCCGGGGAAGGACTCGACGACCACATTCCCGGACAGCACGTCGATGCCGAACGGGCTCGGGCCCTCTTCCTCGGTCTCCTCCGTGCGGACCTGCAGGGTGAGCTCGTCGTCCGGCTCGAGGCTCTCCACCACGATCGGAAGGCCGAGAGCCCTGTCAGCTGCTGGGATCTCGCGACGGGACGGCTCGCCGGACGGTGTCGTGTTGGGTACCCGTACCACGTACGCCAGCGATCCGCCGTTGGCGAAGTAGCCGTACACCGACAGCGGCAGCACCGCACCGGGAGTGAAACTGCCGTAGAGATTCTCGAACTGGGTCCAGCTGGTGATCAGCCGCGGCG
>Ga0302263_10000828_pt1 | contig 11798 bp, 9 predicted proteins | sample II_Fen_N1_4_FD_194564 | JGI IMG/M metagenome (GOLD analysis project Ga0302263, IMG submission 194564) | Peat permafrost microbial communities from Stordalen Mire near Abisko, Sweden - II_Fen_N1_4 | ecosystem: Environmental > Terrestrial > Soil > Wetlands > Permafrost | place: Sweden: Abisko... | reverse complement strand
CTCCGCGATGGTATGGGGCGCGCGCGGACCCTCCTGCGCGATGCGAGCGGACGCGAGATCTGGTCGCGCGTGCTCGAGTACTCTTTGCGCGACGCGGAGATCTGCGAGAAGGGCGAGGTCGTCGGCTGGGCCATGCGGACCGAGCCTTCGGCCACGCGGCGCCAAGTTGGGATCGTGATCCTCGATCCCGACGGCAAGGAGCGCAGCGTCGAATGGATCGGGGATTCGGCGAGGTACTTCGTGTCGGGGATCGTCCTCTCGCCCGGTGCGGATCACGCCCTCGTCCGCCTCGACCAGTTCCGCGGGGACATGCGCACAGGCCGGGAGCGGGAGGAGTGGCAGACGCTGCGGATCTCCACGGGAGAGCGCCTGCGCCGGTTCCTTCCGCCCGTCCTCGATCGGAAGGGCTTTGCGGTGTTGCGCCGCGTACTCGCGGTGTCCTCGACGCCGTTACTCTGCTGCGAGGCGTGGTTCGAGAGCAGCGGCGAGACCCTCGTAGAACTCCTCGACTTGGACGGCCGCCAAGTCTGGTCCGTCGCGCTCGAGGAAGCGGGCCGTGCACAGCGCAAGTCCGGCACCTGGAACTGGAGCGCGGAGCGCCTCTCTTCGAGTGCCCCAGGCGAGTTCACGTTCCAGCGCCTCGGGCCCGACGAGCGCATTCGCTGGCGAGCTGTCGAACGGCCCGAAGCTACCGGCACGTGGAACGTGACGGAGGTGTCGCGCGAGCCTCATGCGCCGCAACTCGAGGACGGCTCCGGCGTCGTCGAACCCGTCACCTTCACGCCGAAGATCCTGTTGGAGAGACGGATCACGCCGCCTTGCGCGGTCGGCACTTGGTCGGACGCCGCGATTGACTGCCAAGGTCGGTTGCTCGTGCTCGAAGCCGCGGAATCGCACTTGCACCGCTTCGACGCGCAGGGCGAACACGTGGAGACGATCGAGCTCCGGGAGGCCGGCAAAGCCGTCGATCGCATCTTCGGTGTGCGAGCGGATCGGTTTGATCTCGCCCTCGGCGACTCGTTCGCCACCTGGAACGGCAAGGGCGAGCGCCTGACGGTCGCCTACGATCGCTGGCATCACGGATTGCCGCGACCGGCCGCTCACTCGATCGAGGTCACGCGCTGGTTCGTCGAATCGAACGAGGTTCTGCGTTTCGCCGAGGACGACCCTCAGGCTGCGGTCACTTCGCGCATCGCTCGCCATCCGGACGGAACCTGGTTCGGTGAACTGAGTGGCGGCGCCGTCGCGCCCGACGGCACGCTCATCACGGTCGATCATCCGCAGACGTTCGCAATGATGCAGAGCGGCGGCCTCAGCACCCTCTCCCGCTTCGACGCGCAGGGAAACGGGAAGAGCCAGTCCCGTGCACGGCTCGTCTCCCCGCGGTACCTGAGCGCAAGAGGTCGGTGGCTGGCCGGCAACGATTCCAACAAGGCGGCCTGCTTCCTCGCCGACCTCGACGCCAAGCAGCTCTACTCGCTCGGCGGCGAGGTCACGAACTGGAACTACCGAGTGCTCCTCCCGCCCGCGGAAGGGGAGTTCTGGATCGTCGACCTCGTGGCCAAGCGGCTGCTGCGCGCCGCGCTTCCGGTCCGCTGAGAGCGATCCGCGCGCTCAGCGCCCCGCGTTCGGGGTCCAGTCGTAGTCCTGGAACGTGAGCTTCTTGCCGTCGGTCACGTGCTTGCGCAGGAAGGCCTCGAGCGAGCCCGACTTCGCGACGAAGTCGTCCTTGTACCAGTCGCAGAGCTTGGTCGCGCGCAGCTCCTTCTTCGACTCGTCGAGCACGAGGCCCGGCCCGTCGAGGAACGTGCGCGTGAGCTCGTCGAGCGTCGCGCCGAGCTTGTCTTCGGTGAACGCGCGCGAAAGCAGCGGCGGGCACGAGAGCGCGCCGCAGTTGAGCGCGAAGTGCACGCGCGGGTCCTTCCACTGCTTGCGCACGAAGCCCTCGATCTCGTTCAAAGTCTGCTCGGCGCCGTTGACCTTGTGCTTCTGCGCGTCGAAGAAGCCCTTCAGGTCGGTGACCTTGGCCGGCAGCTTCTTGCCGCTGTCGACGAGGTCGCGCAGCACGCTCGCGTTGTAGACGTTGATCCAGAACGCGAGGCCGTGCTCGCCGCGCGCGTCCTCGGCGGCCTTCAGGTAGGCGTCGAGCGCGGCGCGGTCCTTGCGCAGGCCCTCGTAGTCGACGAGACCCTTCGCGACATGCTTCTGGAGCAGAGCCGAGTACGCCGCCGTGTCCGGATCGGGCGCCTTCTTCGGCGGCTCCTGGACGAACGCGGTGGAAAGGACGAGGGCGAGTGCGGCGAGGATCATGGCGGGGTGCTACGGGACGTGCCGCCGTTCGTGACGCACGAACTCAGCGCTTCGCGGGGGCGGGCTTCTTCGGCGACTTCTTCGGGCTCTTCGCAGGGCTCGTCGCGCCCGCGAGCGGATAACGGCTCTCCTTCTCGAGGCGCGGCGCGTTCTTCTTGACCTCTTTCATCAGCTCGGCGAGCAGCTTCTCGCGCTTTGCGAGCAGCTGGTAGCCCGCCTTCGGGCGCAGGTAGCCGCGCGCCGCGGGGTGCTTCGCGAAGAGCGCTTCCTCGCCCATGCGCTCGGCCCACTTCTCGAAGCGCGCGCGCTTCTCGAGCAGCGCGCGCACGAGGAAGGGCATGACCATCGAGTAGTCGGCCTGCATGCTCTCGCAGGTCGAGCGGAAGTGTTCCTGGTCGACCTTGCCCCAGGTCACGGCCTCGGCCGGCGGGCACGACGAGAGCGAGCCGTCGGTGACCGGCGCCGTGGTGATCTGGATGTCGTAGAGGTAGCCCGAGATGTTCGGGAGGCCGAAGATCTGCGAGAGCGCCGGCTCGGGCTGCAGGTTGAAGTTCTTCGGCACGCCGCCGCCGAGGATCAGCGTGCCGATCGCGGCCTCTTTGTTCTGCTTCAATCCCCAGAAGTGGTAGGCGCAGCTCTCGAAGACCTCTTCGTGCAAGTCGAGCTCGAAACGGTGCTCGCCGCCCGCGGCCTGCGCGAGGGCCCAGAGCTTCATCGAGTTCAGGAACACCGAGCCGTCGCCGGGCGCGCCGACGAAGATCGGCAGGTCCTTGCGCGCGCACAGCGCCAGCAATCCCTCGGGACAGCCGTTCTGCTGCTCCTGCGCGGCGTAGCGCTTCCCGAGCAGCTGACGGAATACGGGGCCGGTCATGCGGCGCTGGAACTCGGGCTCGCGCAGGCAGGCCGTGATGAACTGGTCCTGCTCGAGCAGCACGTCCTCGTCGAAGCCGATGTCGGTGACGCGGATCGTCTTCTCGTCGCGCAGCGCGCTGTCGTCGCCGTTGATCGAGACCTCGTGGAAGGGATGCTTCTTCGCGCCATCGAGCGCGCGGTGTCCGTCGTGGTAGCAGACCGCGTCGGTGGTCGAGAGCAGCATGAACCAGCCCGTGTCGAGCAGCGGGTTGAGCCAGGCGTAGTGCTGGCCCGAGACCGTCACCGGCCCCGCGATCGAACAGGTCATCGGCAAGCCCTTGCCGACGCACTCGTCGAGCAGCGTCCAGGTGCGGCGCAGGTAGGCGCCTCCGAACGAGGGCAGCGAGCGCTCGAAGAGCTGGTCGAGCCCCTCGTTCTCCATCACGTTGGTCGTCACGAGCTCGCGGCCCGCTCCGGGGGCCATGCGGCAGGCGGCCTTGTGGTCTTTGCGTGTCGGCATGCGGCGAGAGTGTACGCGATCACCAGCGCCAGCAGAGGCCGAGTCCGACGATCCAATCGCCGCTCGTCTCGCCCAGGCCGTAGTCGAAGCCGAGGTCGACCTGCAGGTCGGTCGAGAGGCGCGTGATCAGGCCGCCTCCGACGAAGAGCGGGTCGGGCTCGAGGATCGAGCGCGGGAACCAGCCCGCCTCGAGGTAGACGTTGCTCGCGTCCATGACCGGATGGCTGGCGCTCGCGGCCATCGAGACCGCGAGCGAGAGGTGGTCGGGGTCGTAGGCGAGGCCGAGCTGCGTGCTGAGCTGCCACAGGCTGTTCTGCGGCGTCCAACTCGCGACGCCGCTCACCGAGGGCGAGAACGAATCGGGCGAGCCCTCGAGCGAGCCTCCGGGCATGCGCAGGTCGGCGATCCAGGCCGTCGAATCGGCCCAGCCGAGGTCGATGCCGACCCAGCTGAGATCGAGCGGGCCCTTGAGGCCCAGCGAGAGCGGCCCGAGGCCCGAGTCGTCGGCCGCTCCCTCGCGCTGCGCCCAGTTCCAGAGGCTGTTCGAGGCGCGCAGTTCGAGGTCCGCGCACAGGCCGTAGCGCAGCGCGCTCGGAATCGAGGCCGCGTCGCCGCCGCCGCGCTCCTTGCCGTAGCGCATGCCGGTCTCGAGCTGCGTGCTGCCGGTCGGCACGAGCGTGGAGCTCTGCAGCAGACCCGTGCGGTCGCCGCTGATGGCCGTCTGTCCGCCGGCGGCGAGCAGGAAGGGGAGCAGCATCGGTACGCGCTAGCGTACCAAGGCGCGGTTCAGCTCCAAGACGTTGACGTGCGGCTCGCCGAGGAATCCGAACGTGCGTCCTTCGACGTGCTGCTCGACGAGCGCGCGCACGCTTTCCACCGGCATCCCGCGCGCGGCCGCGACGCGTGCGACCTGGAAGCGCGCGGCCTCAGGGCTGATGTGCGGATCGAGTCCGCTGCCGGAGGCGGTCACGAGATCGACCGGGATCGGCGCGTCGCCGCCAGGCAGCGCGCGCAGCCGGTCCGCGCGTTCCTTCAGAGCCTTCGCCAAGTCCGGATTCGTGGGCCCGAGGTTCGAGCCGCTCGAGGCCGAGGCGTTGTACGGCGGTGTCGTGGCCGAGGGCCGGCCCCAGAACAATTTCGGGTCGTCGAAGGACTGGCCGATGAGCTGCGAGCCGCGAACCACGCCGGCCTCGACGATCAGGCTGCCGTTCGCCTGCTCGTGGAAGAACAGCTGCGCCAGCCCGGTCACGAGCAGCGGGTAGAGGATGCCGGTCAGCACGGAAAGGACCAGCAGCATGCGCGCGGCGACGGAGAGTTGCTTGAACATGGAGGACTCCTTCAGGCGAGGCCCAGGCCGGAGAGTGCGAGGTCGATCAGCTTGATGCCCGCGAAGGGCACGACCAGACCGCCCAGGCCGTAGATCCACAGGTTGCGGCGCAAGAGCGCCGCCGCGCCGACGGGCCTGTAGGCGACGCCGCGCAAGGCGAGCGGGATCAGGAAGACGATGATCAGCGCGTTGAAGATCACCGCCGAGAGGATCGCCGAGCTCGGCGTCGAGAGGTGCATCACGTCGAGCGTCTTCAGCTCGGGATAGGTCAGCGCGAAGGCGGCCGGGATGATCGCGAAGTACTTGGCCACGTCGTTGGCGATGCTGAAGGTCGTCAGCGAGCCGCGCGTCATGAGCATCTGCTTGCCGATCTCGACGATCTCGATCAGCTTCGTGGGGTTCGAATCGAGGTCGATCAGGTTGCCGGCTTCCTTCGCGGCCTGCGTGCCGCTGTTCATCGCCACGGCGACGTCGGCCTGCGCCAGCGCGGGCGCGTCGTTGGTGCCGTCGCCGGCCATCGCGACGAGGTGGCCGTGCGACTGGTGCTCGCGGATCAGCTCGAGCTTCTTCTCGGGCGTCGCCTGCGCCAGGAAGTCGTCGACACCCGCTTCGGCCGCGATCGCGGCCGCGGTGAGCGGATTGTCGCCCGTGATCATGATCGTGCGGATGCCCATGCGGCGCAGCTCGCCGAAGCGCTCGCGGATGCCGCCCTTGACCACGTCCTTCAAGTGGATCACGCCCAGCACGCGGGCGCCCTCGGCCACGAGCAGGGGCGTGCCGCCGCCGCGCGCGATCTTGTCGACCTGCGCGCGCAGCTCGGGCGCGTACGCGCCGCCGCGCGCAGCGACCCAGGCGGCGATCGCGTCGTCGGAGCCCTTCCTGATCTCGCGGCCCTCGAGGTTGACGCCGCTCATGCGCGTCTGCGCGGTGAAGGGCACGAAGGTGGCACCGATCTCGTGGATCTGGCGCTCGCGCAGACCGTGGCGCTCCTTCGCGAGCACGACGATGCTGCGGCCTTCTGGCGTCTCGTCCGCGAGCGAGGCGAGCTGCGCCGCGTCGGCGAGCTCCGAGGGCGTGATGCCCTGCGCCGGCAGGAACTCGACCGCCTGGCGGTTGCCGAGCGTGATCGTGCCGGTCTTGTCGAGCAGCAGCACGTCGACGTCGCCCGCGGCCTCGACCGCGCGCCCGGAGTTGGCGATCACGTTGGCCTGGATCATGCGATCCATGCCGGCGATGCCGATCGCGGAGAGCAGCCCGCCGATCGTGGTCGGGATCAGGCACACGAGCAGAGCCACGAGCACCGTGACGGTCACGACCTGGCCCTGGCCGCTGGCCTGCACCGCGAAGGCCGAGAAGGGCAGCAGCGTTGCCGTCGCGAGCAGGAACACGATCGTCAGGGCGGCCAGCAGAATCCCGAGCGCGATCTCGTTGGGCGTCTTCTGGCGCTTCGAGCCCTCGACCAGCGCGATCATGCGGTCGAGGAAGGCCTCGCCCGGATTGGCGACCACGCGCACCACGAGCCAGTCCGAGAGCACGCGCGTGCCGCCCGTGACCGAGCTGCGGTCGCCGCCGGACTCGCGGATCACCGGCGCGCTCTCGCCCGTGATGGCGCTCTCGTCGACGGAAGCGACGCCCTCGACCACTTCGCCGTCGCAGGGGACCACGTCACCGGCCTCGACCAGCACGATGTCGCCCTTGCGCAGGTTGGGCGCGGGCACGGGTTCGTGACGCGTGCGGTCCTTCGCGTTGAGCAGGCGCTTCCCGAGCACGTCGCGGCGCGTCTTGCGCAGCGAGTCCGCCTGCGCCTTGCCGCGGCCCTCGGCCAGCGCCTCGGCGAAGTTGGCGAAGAGCAGCGTGATCCAGAGCCAGAAGGAGACCGCCAGGATGAACGTGAAGGGCGCTTCGCCGTGGCCGGCGAGCGCCTGCATGGCGAGGCCGCTCGTGAACACGGCGCAGACCCAGACGACGAACATCACGGGATTGCGGATCTGCACGCGCGGATCGAGCTTGCGGAAGCTGTCGCGCACGGCGCGGCGCGTGATCGCGGGATCGAAGAGGTTCTTCTTGTTCATGACAGGCTCAGCGCAGCATCTGCAGCTGCTCGACGATCGGGCCCAGGGCCAGGGCGGGGATGAAGGTCAGCGCGCCGACGAGCAGCACGGTCGAGACGAGCAGCAGCACGAACAGCAGGCCGTGCGTGGGCAGCGTGCCCGGTCCGGCCGGAACGAGCTTCTTCGCGGCCAGCGCGCCTGCGATCGCCAGCACCGGGACCTTGACCAGGAAGCGCCCGATCAGCATCGCGGCACCCAGCGCGAGGTTGTAGAAGGGCGTGTTGGCGGACAGGCCGGCGAAGGCGCTGCCGTTGTTGTTGGCGGCCGAGCTGAAGGCGTAGAGGATCTCGCTGAAGCCGTGCGCGCCCGGGTTGGCGACGCCGGCGCGGCCCGCGTCGAGCAGCACCGCCACGGCCGTCCCGAGCAGCACCGCCATGCAGGGCGCGAGGATCGCGAACGAGGCCCACTTCATCTCGAACGAGCCGATCTTCTTGCCCAGGTACTCGGGCGTGCGGCCGACCATCAACCCGGCGACGAAGACCGCGACGATGGCGAAGAGCAGCAGGCCGTAGAGGCCCGAGCCCACGCCGCCGAAGATCACTTCGCCGAGCTGGATCAGCCACATCGGCCACAATCCTCCGAGCGGCGTGAACGAGTCGTGCATCGCATTGACGGACCCGTTCGAGGCGGCTGTGGTCGTGGCGGCCCAGATCGCGGAGTTCGCGATGCCGAAGCGCAACTCCTTGCCCTCCATGTTGCCTCCCGGCTGCGCCTCGCTGGCTGCGAGATCGAGCCCGAGCGTCTGCTGCGCGCGCGTGCCGGCCTGCTCGGACACGTGCACCATCACGATGCAGGGCACGAGCACGATCAGCATCGTCGCGAGCAGCGCCAGGCCCTGGCGCTTGTCCTTGACCAGCTTGCCGAAGGTGAAGCACAGCCCGGCCGAGATGACCAGGATCGAGAGCATCTCGAGCAGGTTCGAGAAGGCCGTCGGGTTCTCGAACGGGTGCGCCGAGTTGGCGTTGAAGAATCCGCCGCCGTTCGTGCCGAGCTGCTTGATCGCGATCTGCGAGGCGGCCGGGCCCATCGAGAGCGACTGCTCGGCGCCCTGCAGCGTGTGCGCCACGACCGGCGCCGCGAAGTTCTGCACCACGCCCTGCGAGACGAGCACGAGCGCCAGCACGATCGAGAGCGGCAGCAGGATGTAGACGGTCGAGCGCACGAGGTCGACCCAGAAGCTGCCGATGGTCGAGCTCGCCTTGCGCGTGAAGCCGCGCACCAGCGCGAGCAGCACGGCCATGCCCGACGCGGCCGAGACGAAGTTCTGCACGGAAAGTCCGAGCATCTGCGTCAGGTGGCTCAGCGTCGTCTCGCCCGAGTAGCCCTGCCAGTTGGTGTTGGTGGCAAAGCTGACCGCGGTATTGAACGACGAATCGGGCGAGACGGCTGCCATGCCCGCCGGATTGAGCGGCAGGACACCCTGCAGGCGCTGCAGCGCGTAGACCACGAGCAGTCCGAGCAGGTTGAACGCCAGCATCGCGCCGGCATAGGCCTTCCAGCCCTGCTCCAGGTCGGCGCGCAGGCCGCAGAAGCGGTAGAGCGCGCGCTCGAGCGGAGCGAGCCAGCGCACGAACGCGGGCAGGTCGCCCTCGTAGACGCGCGCCATGAACTTGCCCAGCGGCTTTGCCAGCACGACGAGCACGAGCAGATAGAAGAGGATTTGCAGCCAGCTCATGGCGGGTTCCAGTTCAGTCGAAGCTCTCGGGCTTGAAGAGCGCGAGGAAGAGGTAGACGAAGAGCGCCAGGGTCACGATGGCGGCGATCCAGTGCACGATGGACATGGGCTCAGCGTTGTCCTTCCGGATCGTGGTCCTCGATGCGACGCACGATCCAGTCCAGCACTACGAAGAAGGCGAGCGCGCTCGCCAGGCAGACGATCTCGAGGAACATGCTGAAGAGGCTAGAACGCTCGCGCGCTAAGGAGCTGCTAAATTGAGCGGGCTGCGCGTGAATGCGCAGCAAATCCAGGTCAGCTACCCCTTGTGGCGCGCGCCGGTTCACCGAAGACTGCGCGCATGAAGAAGATCATCCGTGCGCGGCAGGCGTGTGCGCTCCTGTCCGTGCTGTCCCTCTGCGGCTCCCGCGCGTTCGCGCAGGAGACGCTCACCACCGATCGTCCGGGCCTCGGCCTCTCGACCGGCACCGTCGCTCAAGGCAGGTTCCAGCTCGAGTTCGGCCTGCCGACGATCACGTTCCTGCGCGGCGATGGCGCCGATGTGCGCGCTTGGAGCACGCCGTTCCTCGCGCGCTACGGTCTCTCCGGGAACGCCGAGGTGCGTCTCTCCGGATCCGGCTGGAACGACGTCAAGGACGAATCGAGCAGCAGCAGCGTGAGCGGTTTCGGCGACCTCGAGCTCGGCGGCAAGCTCGCGCTCACGCCCGGTGGCGGCGCGGCTCCGTCGCTGGCGCTCGTGGGCGGCGTGCGCTTCCCGACGGGCAAACACGAGTTCAGCTCGGGCGAAGCGGGCTACGACCTGACGCTCGCCGCCGGTTGGAGCCTCGACAGCAGCAACTCGCTCGGCGCGACGGCGGGCGCGTTCCGCATCCCGCTCGGATCCGACTACGTGGCGAACGGCGTGCTGACCGGCACCTTCACGCACTCGATCGACGAGCACTGGTCGGCCTACGGCGAACTCGGCTGGTTCCCGAGCCTGCACGGCACGAGCGACCAGGCGCTCTGGGGGTTGGGCACGACGTACCTGCTCTCGCACGACGTGCAGCTCGACCTCTCCGGCGACTTCGCACTCAACGACCAGTCGGTCGACGCGAGCTTCGGCCTCGGCATCTCCATCCGTTTCTGAGTTCCGCCATTGCGCGCTCTGCGTTTTAGCAGCGATTTGATGCGCGCGGGCCGAGTCTTAGCGGCCCGTATCCGGGGCTGCGTCGTACATGTGGTCCTGGAGGACACATGTGGATCGACCTCTTCATCGTTGGCATCCCGGCTGGAGCCTACGCCTGCGTACTGTGGCTGGCGTGGACAGGCGAATCCGCGCGCGCGCGGCGACGTTGGCCTTGAGCGTCGAGCGCGCGCGCTGGAGCGCCGGCCCAGTGCCTGCTAGGCTGCGCGCGTCCGCATGAGCGACACGCGCCCGAGCCCGGAGGAACTGCTCGCGCGCATCGCGCGCGAGAAACAGCAGGCGCTGCGCGGCCGGCTCAAGCTCTTCTTCGGCATGGCGCCCGGCGTGGGCAAGACCTACGCCATGCTCGAGGAGGCGCGCGCGCGCGCGGCGCGCGGCACGGATGTGCTCGTGGGCGTGGTGCTGACGCACGGCCGCGCGGAGACCGAGCGCCTGGCGCAGGGCCTCGTGCAACTGGCGCCGAAACGCGTCGAGCACCGCGGCATCGTGCTCGACGAGTTCGACCTCGACGCGGCGCTGCAACGCAAGCCGGGCCTCTTGCTGCTCGACGAACTGGCGCACACCAATGCGCCGGGTTTGCGGCACCTCAAGCGCTGGCAGGACGTCGAGGAGCTGCTCGAGGCCGGCATCGAGGTCTACACCACGCTCAACGTGCAACACGTCGAGAGCCTGAACGACGTCGTCGAGCGCGTGACCGGCGTGCGCGTGCAGGAAACCGTGCCCGACTCGATCCTCGAGCGCGCCGATGCGATCGAGCTCGTCGACCTGCCGCCCGACGAGCTGCTCGCGCGCCTGACCGAAGGCAAGGTCTACGTGCCGGCGCAGGCCGAGCGCGCGCTGCAGAGCTTCTTCCGCAAGGAGAACCTGATCGCGCTGCGCGAGCTCGCCCTGCGCAAGACCGCCGAGCGCGTCGACCAGCAGGGCAGCGAATACCGCCGCGCGCAGGGCGGACGGCGCGGCGCGGGCGCGCGCGAGCGCCTCCTGATCGTGCTCCAGCCGGGCGCGCGCGCTCTCGACGTGCTGCGCGCCGGCCGGCGCCTGGCGGTCGAGCTGCGCGCGCCCTGGATCGCGCTCGTGCCCGAGGGCGAGCGCATCGAGCGGCTCTCCGACGAGGCGCGCGAGGAGGTCGCGGAGCTGCTCGAACTCGCGCGTCAGCTCGGAGGCGAGAGCCTGGTGGTGGGCAGCGAGCGCGCGGCGGAGCAGATCCTGCACGTCGCACGCGACCGCGGCGTGACGCGCATCGTCGTGGGCAGCTCGCGCCGGCGCGGCTTCTTCGCGGCGCTCTTCCCGCCGCTCGCAGAAGAGCTCGTGCGGCGTGCCGAGGATCTCGAGGTGCTCGTCACGCCCGGCATCCAGGACGAGGCCGTGGAGAAGCCCGCGCCGCGCCGCGGGCTGGCGACGCCGGCGAGCGAATACCCGCTGGCGCTCCTGCCGGTGCTGCTGGCGGTGCTGCTCGGGATCGCGACGCGCGATGCGCTCACCATCGCCGACCACGCGCTGATCAACCTGCTGGCGATCCTGATCGCGGCCAGCATCGCCGGCCGCGGTCCGGCCTTCCTGGCCACGCTGCTTTCCGTCGCGAGCTTCGACTTCTTCTTCATCCCGCCCTACTACACCTTCGCCGTCAGCGACCTGCACCACGTGCTGACCTTCGCCGTGATGCTGGTCGTGGGCTTCATCGCCAGCCAGCGCACGATCGTGATCCGCGAGCAGGCGGCCGCCTCGCAGGAGCGCGAGCGGCGCACGGCCGCGCTGTATGCCATGACGCGCGCCTTCGCGGTCGAGGACGACCCGCTCGCGATCGCGCAGTCGAGCGTCGA
>Ga0302263_10000827_pt1 | contig 11801 bp, 9 predicted proteins | sample II_Fen_N1_4_FD_194564 | JGI IMG/M metagenome (GOLD analysis project Ga0302263, IMG submission 194564) | Peat permafrost microbial communities from Stordalen Mire near Abisko, Sweden - II_Fen_N1_4 | ecosystem: Environmental > Terrestrial > Soil > Wetlands > Permafrost | place: Sweden: Abisko... | reverse complement strand
GCCTCGAGTGCTGGTGATCGTCCGACCCGTCCCCGGCGTGAGGATGGCGATACACGACCCCGGCCCTCCTCAGGCACCAGTGATCGCCCCGCCCGTCCCCGGCGCGAAGACGGTGACGAGCGCCCCCGCCGCACCTTCGGTTCAGCGGACCGCCCCTCCCGTCCCAGGCGTGAGGATGGCGAGGCCCGTCCCCGGTCCACCTCGGGACCCTCGGATCGTCCCGCCCGTCCGCGAAGCGACGATGCCGGTGAACGGCCTCGCCGCACTTTCGGTGCCGCCGACCGGCCAACCCGTCCCCGGCGTGAAGACGGCGAAGCTCGGCCCCGCGCTGCTTCGAACCGCGAGGACCGTCCCGCACGGCCCCGCTCCGAGGGCAGCGATGAGCGGCCCCGCCGCACCTTTGGCGCCGCCGATCGCCCGGCCCGTCCCCGGCGTGAAGATGGCGAAGCTCGGCCCCGCGCTGCTTCGAGCCGCGAGGATCGTCCCGCACGGCCCCGTTCCGAGGGCAGCGATGAACGGCCTCGCCGCACCTTTGGCGCCGCCGATCGCCCGGCCCGCCCCCGGCGCGAAGATGGCGAAGCTCGACCTCGCGCCGCTTCGAACCGCGAGGATCGTCCCGCACGGCCCCGTTCCGAGGGCAGCGATGAACGGCCGCGCCGCACCTTCGGTGCCGCCGATCGCCCGGCCCGTCCCCGGCGTGAAGATGGCGAAGCTCGGCCCCGCGCCGCTTCGAACCGCGAGGATCGTCCCGCACGGCCCCGTTCCGAGGGCAGCGATGAACGGCCCCGCCGCGCCTTCGCCGCCACTGGACGTCCCTCCGGCCCCCGCAAGGATGGCCCCAGCAGCCGACCCGCTGGCAAGTTCGCGCCCCGCACGGGAAAGCCCAAACCCCGGAAACCCTAAACCGGATTGGCGGTATCTCTGTTCGGATGCGCGCCCCGCCCTGGTGAAGTCCCTCCAGAATCGTTTCCATTCCCTGCCGCCCCGGCCCCTTCCGGTCCGGCAGGAGAGAATTCGGGCAGCTCCGAACAGGGCCTGCGGCATTCTGTTTTCATGAGCATTCCGCTTTGCCTTCTGCTCCCTTGGCTTCTGGTTTTCCAAGAGCCCGAACCGATTCAACAAGGCGCTCTGGATCTGCGGACGGAGCTGGGTGCGGATTCTGCCCTCGGAATCCGGTTGGCGCCACCCGGTTGCTGGGACGGGCTGCTCCTGGGGCCCTCCCCCCGGCCTGCGGCGATCCATCAGCGGCGCCTGGCCGAGGCCACCGTGGAAGTTTGGGACTTGCTCCCCCCTTCTTCACCTCGCCGAGAGGTCTTTGGGCTCTATTTGGGTTCTCTGCGCGAGCGACTGTCCAAGGCCTGGCTGGCCCCGCCACCCAAGCACCAGGCCATCGAGCTGAGCGACATCATGGCGAACGATCCCAGCACCCCGCAGAAACTGGATATCACCAAGGTGAAGTCCATGCAGGAGCGCTTCAACCGGCTGCCGCCGCACGGGTCTTCCGTGAAGGAAAACAGACCCTAGATATGTTCCTGGTACAGCCGGTCGAGCGCCTCCGCCAGATCCAGGTCACGTGGCGTGATGCCGAGGCTGACGTGGGTCATTAGGACGGCGACAACCCAGCGATAGCCCAGCGTGAGATCGGGATGATGATTCACTTTCTCGGCGTACTCGGCCGCGGCCACCACGAAGCCGAGCCCCCGTGGATAGGCCGAGAACACGAAGCGGCGGCGCAGCGTCAGGCCATGCGAATCGCCCTGTGCAACCCAATCGGGATGCTTCGCGAGAAAGACCTCCATATCGTCCGGGCTGACCAGATCCTTGGACATGCTTTCCCCCCTGGTGCATCCTAATCCGTTGCAACTGGATCATGCCATGCCCTTCGCCACCCCACCTCTGCTCGGTCGCATCGCCTTCGTCACCGGATCCTCCCGGGGGATCGGGCGGGCCATCGCCGTGGAGTTGGGCCGCTGGGGTGCCGACGTGGTGGTGCATGCCCAGAAGAACCTGGACTTGGCCGAAGCCGTGTCCGAGGAAATCCGAGGGTTGGGCCGTCGATCCATGGTCGTGCTGGCGGATGTGCGCGTGAAGGCGGACCTGGAATCCGCGGCGGACCGCGTGAAGGCCGAACTCGGCCCGGTGGACATCCTCGTGAACAACGTGGGAACACGACAGGATGGCCCATTCATCCTCATGGGCGACGAGAAATGGGAAGAGGTCATGAACGTGAACCTCCGCGGGACGGTCTACGCCACCAAGGCCTTCGTGCGCGGCATGATGGCCCGCAAATGGGGGCGCATCGTCAACATCGTCAGTCCCACCGGCATCATCGGGATGGCGGGCCAGACCAACTACGGCGCCAGCAAGGGCGCGGTGATCGCCCTCACCAAGAGCCTGGCCCGCGAGATGGCGACCTTCGGCGTGCTGGTGAACGCCGTGAACCCGGGCCTCATCCACACGGAACTCACCCAGGACGTTTCTGCCGAAATCCGCCGAGAGTTGCTCGCGCCGACCATCCTCAAGCGTGAGGGCGAACCGGAGGAGGTGGCCGGTGTGGTGGCTTTCCTTTGCTCCGATTGGGCGAGCTACATGAGCGGCCAGATCATCAATGTGGACGGAGGACTCTGTCCTTAGGCCCCTGTGGCCCGGTCTCCACGCAGAGGTATCTCCACCATGAAGGCCGCGCCCTGGTCCGGTTCGCTTTCGATCCAGACCCAGCCATCGTGGAGTTCCACCATCTGCTTGACGATGGAAAGACCGAGCCCTGTGCTGTACTCGCCCCCGGTGGGCTGAGCAGATAGGCGCTGGAACGGCCCAAAGGCCTGCACCAGGTCCTCGGGCGTCAGACCGGGACCCTGGTCCCGCACCTCGACGTGCACCCGATCCTGACCCTCCACGATCCGAAGGCCCAGTTCCACTTGGACGGTGCCGCCAAAGGGAGAGTACTTGATGGCGTTGTTCACCAGGTTGTCCATCGCCTGGGCCATTCTCATCTGATCCAGCATCCCCCAGCACTCGGCGGCCAGGGTCTCCACATAGATGAGGCGGATGCCTTTGCTGTCGGCGTAGGACTCATTCTCCTGAACGACCTTGTGGACGAGATCGCCCAGGTTGGTCATCTCGAGCGAGAGGTGGACTTCTCCCATTTCATGGACCGCGGCATCCAGGACACTGTTGATGATCTGGATCATTTTCTGGACCATCTCGTGGATCCGTGACGCCTGCCCAAGGGTGGCCGCGCTGGCCCGCCCGAGCTCGGCTTCCTCGCGGATGCGGTCGGCCATGAGGAGAATGCCCCCCAGTGGATTCTTCAGATCATGGGCTGCGGTGGCCAGGAACCGACTCTTGATTTGGTTGGCCTGACGCAGACGTTCGTTCATGACTTGAACCTGGGCGCTCATGGATTCCACTCGCCGGGTGTACTCGCGTTCCAGGTCATGGCTGCGCTTCTTTTCCAGGCAGGCGGCGATGCGGGCTTTCAGGAGCTGTTGATTGACCGGCTTGGGCAGGTAGTCCTGAGCCCCCAGCTGGATGCACTTGAGGACTGTCTCCTGCTCGTTGAGCGCCGAAAGCATGATCACCGGAAGACGGTTCAGGATGTCGTCGCCATGGATGGTCTCCATGACCTGGACCCCATCCATGCCCGGCATCATCACATCCAGCAGCACCATATCGAAGGGCGCGCTGCGGAGCCTGGCGAGCGCGTCGGCCCCATCCACGGCCGTTTCAACCCGGTAGCCTTCCCGCTCCAGGATGCGGGTCATCACTTCGCGGTTGGAATCCGCGTCGTCGACCACCAGGATACGGGAGCCGGACGGGGTGTTCATCACGCACCGCCCGTTCCCAGCAGGGCGCGGATCTTGCCGACCAATCGCGGGAGGTCCGCAGGCTTCGTATCGTAGTCATCACAGCCCGCCGCGTAGGCCGCCTCCTGGTCGGAGGTCAGCACTCGGGCCGTCAGAGCCACCACGGGAATATGGGCGGTCTTCGGATCCCGCTTGATCATCCGTGTGGCCTCGAAGCCATCGATGCCGGGAAGGCCCAGATCCATCAACACCAGATCCGGGAGGCACTCCCGGCACATCTGGACGCCCTGTTCACCGTCCGCGGCCATCACCACCGTGAACCCGCGTCGCTCCAGCAGACGCGAAATCGCATCCCGGTTCATCTCGTTGTCTTCTACCAGCAGGAGTGTGGTCATCCCTGACCTCCTTTCACATCGTCACCCAGACCACGCTGGACCGCCCGACGGACTTCTTCCATCAATTCACCTTTGGAATAGAGACCTTTCTGAAGCACCGCCGCCACCTGCGCCTGGCGCAGCCGGTCACGCTCCTTTTCAGAAAGATCACGAGCGGTCACGACAATGACGGGGATGGCCACCCATTGGGGGTTCTGCTGCTTCTCGGCGAGGAAACTGAAGCCATCCATGCCCGGCAACATCAGGTCGAGCAGGATCAAGCTGGGTGTTTCCTTGTGCAGGTAATCGATGGCCGCAAAGCCATCCATCGCGGGCCAGGATTCCCAGCCCTCGGAAAGCAGGCTCCGCTGCACGGCCTGCTGGGTGGGGATGTCATCTTCCACCACGAGCACCCGGGCCAGGGAACCACTCGGTCTGAACTTCTTCATCGCATTCGCCAGCTGGGCACGGTCAATGGGCTTGAAGAGGTAGTCCACGGCACCCAGAGCCAAGCCCTTCTGGGCCTCGTCAAGAATGGTCAGCATGACCACGGGAATGGGCGCGAGGGCTGGGTCGCCCTTCAAGGCCTTCAGCACGGCCCAGCCATCCATGTGCGGCATCATCACATCCAGCACAATGAGCCCCGGATGGGATGCTGCAGCCAAGCGAAGGCCTTCGGTCCCGTCGGAGGCGGTCAGGACTTCGTGACCATCCAGCACCAACAGTCTGGACAGGGCCTTGAGCAGAGAGGGGTCGTCATCGATGAGGAGGATCGGCCCTTGGATCGGGGCCGGGGAAGGTTGTGGATTCCCGGGCCCCCGCGCTGGCCTTGGCTCGAGCTCCAGATCGGGTGGCACCAGGGGAAGCACGATCGTGAAGACCGCCCCCCGGCCCAACTCACTGCGCAGCCGGATATCCCCACCGAGCATCTGGCAGAACCGGCGGCTCAAGGCGAGGCCCAGGCCCGTGCCTCCGAACTGACGGGTGGTGTTCTCCTCCGCCTGGATGAACTCACTGAAGATGCGAACTTGCTGCTCTGGGCTGATACCGATCCCGGTGTCCTCCACCGCAATGTGCAACCAGGGCTCCTGCAGTCCTTCCGGGATGGACATGTGGGCTTTGACGGTGACCGTTCCGTGATGCGTGAACTTGCAGGCATTGCTAAGCAGGTTGAAGAGGGACTGGCGGAGTTTGGTGGCGTCGGAAGTCATCGGGCCTAAAGCCTGGTCCGCTTCAAGGGAAAGGGTGTTCCCGTTCTGGTTGGCCAGGGGGCCCACGGTGTTCACCACCTCCTCGATCAGGGGAAGGACTTCGAACGTATCCCGATGGATGGTCATCTTCCCCGCCTCGATCTTGGAAAGATCGAGGATGTCGTTGATGAGGCTCAGGAGATGGCGGCCCGAGGTCTCGATGCGTTGGGCATCCGAAAGAATTCCGGCCTGCCCGGCCTCTTCCGATTCCTCCCGGATCAGCTCGCTGTACAGCAGGATCGCGTTGAGGGGTGTGCGCAGCTCATGGCTCATGTTGGCCAGGAAAGAACTCTTGGCACGATTGGAGACATCGGCCCGCTCCTTGGCGAGCAGCAGTTCATTGTTGGCACTCAGCAGCTCCGCTGTGCGCGTCGCCACCTGAATCTCCAGCTGCCCCCGGTGATCCTCCAGGCGCCGATCCTGTTCCTGGATCCGTTCCAACATGCCGTTGAACGAGTTCACCAGGACCCCCAATTCATCGTTGGAAGGGGCTGGCCGGGCCCGCAGGCTGAAATCCCGGGTACCGGACACCTGGGAGGCCACTGCGGCCAGATCCAGGACTGGATCCGTGATGACGTGCACCCACCGCCGGCCGAGGGTCCAGACCAGGAGGCCCACCAGGGCGAGCACGACCAACAGGAACAGGGCCGTGGAGGCCAGTCTTCTGGCCCGATCTGACTGATCCATCTCCAGGAAGAGCACGCCGACGACCTTGCCATCCGGAGTGCAGATCCGCTTCGTCGCCCGGATGTGTCCATCCTCAAACCAGACGCGATCCTCGAGGTAGACCCGGAGGCGACTCAGATCAACGGACCCGCTCGATGGATAGGTCGCCAGCACCTGCAAGGAGGCCATGTAGGCAGCGGCGCGGGGAATGTGGCCATGGGTTTTCAGGGCATTGAGGATCGCCTCGGCCGAATGCTTATCCTCGAAGGCGACCGGTACCGCCACATTGATGGCGAGGGTTTCGGCCAGGGAACTCAATCCCAGCGCAGCGGCATTGCGCGAGGCGAATCCCTCGAAGCCCAGAAAGGCACCCGCCCCGAGGATCAGCGCCGAGGCCGTGATGCCGAGAACCAGGATCATCGCCTTCTGCCGAAGGGAGGTCTTCGATCGCGCCAAGAGGACTGGGAAAGAAGGCATCATGACCCCGACCCTGCGGTGGCAAGGCACCGGGCCTTGCAGGCATGGTCGGGGCGGCCTTCGGCGCTGGTGCCCATCAACATCGACAAGCAGGGGCCCACCGCGAGGCCAATCATCCACGCCCCACAATGCGACCTGCCCGGGAGAGGAAAGGCTGCTCTGGTTGGGTTGAGAGGGGCGTCGGGGACATGGTCGATGGGAGAGCCCTAGACTCGCATGCCTGGGATGAATGGGGGGTTACACGAATGACTGCTGGTTCGACCTGTCGGCAGAAAAGGCATAGATCATAAGAAGCTGTGCTTTCGTGTCGGCCGTTCGGAAGGCCTACCGAGCCTCTCCGGCCGCCATCAGCGTGTTGGTCAGCAGGCCCGCAATGGTGAGGGGCCCCACTCCACCGGGCACCGGGGTCACGGCCGAGGCCACCGCCATGGCTTCGCCGAAACGCACATCGCCGCACAGCACCGCACCCTTGGCCTTCAGGGTCTCCAGCTTCTTCGGCTCCTGGGCGAAGATCCGGGCACCCAGCGCTTCGTCATCCACCCGGTTGATGCCCACATCCACCACGATCGCCCCGGGCTTGATCCAGGAACCTTCCACAAGACCCGGTCGACCCACGGCGGCCACCAGCAGATCCGCCTCGCGGCAGACGGCGGGCAGGTCCTTCGTCCGGCTGTGGGCGATGGTCACGGTGGCGTGCTTCTCCAGCAGCATCAGGGCCATGGGCTTGCCCACGATCTCGCTGCGGCCCAGGACCACGGCCCGCAGGCCCTTCAGTTCCACGCCGTGGTGCTCCAGCAGGGACATGCAGGCAGTGGGCGTGCAAGGCCGCAGGCCGGGCAGGCCCTCCAGCAGGAGGCCCTGGTTCATGGGGTGGAAACCATCCACATCCTTGGCGGGACTGATGCGATGCAAGGCCTCCTTGGAATCCAGGCCCTGGGGCAGGGGCAGCTGTACCAGGATGCCGTCGACCTCAGGGTCGGCGTTCAGGCGGTCGATGAGGCTATCCAGGTCCGCCTGGGGCGTGTCCGCCGTCAGCCGGTGCTCGATGGAAGTGATGCCCACCTTGGCGCAGGCGGCGGACTTGTTCCGGACGTAGACCTGGCTGGCCGGATCCTCGCCCACCAGCACCACGGCGAGCCCCGGAGCGCGCAACCCCTTGGCCCGACGAGCCTCCACTCCCAGACGCACCGCCTCCAGCATGCGGTCCGCGTGCGCCTTGCCGTCCAGGATCGTGGCCATGGCATCCCCCTGTTTCCATTGAATCCCAAGGAGACCCCGGCCCTCACCAAGATTCTGTTCCCTTGAGCATTTGGGGGAAGGACGTTAGACTTCAGGCTCAATTCGGCCATGGTGTCCCGTTTCGGGCCCAAGACTGGGTGGGTTCGACCCACCTTTTTTGTTGTCCTGTCGGAGTCTTAGTGGACTTGAAGAAAGTGCAGCCTCCCCTCGAGCGCCAGCTTGCCCTGCTGGGGTACGAGCTGGTGCACCTGGAGACCGTCCGCGAAGGCAAGGACGAGCTGCTGCGCCTGTACATCGACCATCTGGATGCCGAAACCAGCCACCGCAAGGTCACTCTGGACGACTGCAGCACCGCCCACGAAGGCCTGCTGCTCTGGCTGGATGTGGAATTCCCCGACCTGCGCGAGAAACTCGGCATTGAAGTCAGCAGCCCAGGCATGGAGCGCCCGCTGATGAAGGCCGACCACTTCCGTCGCTTCGCGGGGAGGCTCTGCCGGGTTCAGACCGCGGCTCCCATCAACGGCCAGAAGCGGTTCAAGGGCTGGATTGGCCCCGTGGCCGATGGCAGCGTCACCCTCGAAGAAGACGGCGTCCTCAAGGTCGTCCCCATCGAGGCCATGCAGAAGGCCCGACTCGCACCGTTTGATGAAGACAAGACTCCGCGGCCCAAGCAGCTGACCGCGAAGCTCACCGAAGTTCCGGATGCCGACGGCGTAGAGACAAGCGTCGCCGAAGAAGAGGAGGCCTGAGATGGCGACTGTTGCAACGACCTTTTTCGACAGCGTGAAGATGATCGCCGCTGAAAAGGGGATTCCTGAAGAAGATGTGTTTGCAGCGGTCGAGGAAGCTCTCGCCAAGGCTGCAGACAAGTACTTCAATTCCCAGGATTTCTACGGCAACTTCCAGGCCCAGATGGACCGGGAGACGGGCGAGTTCCATGTCTACGCCCTGAAGCAGGTCGTGGCTGAGGTGGAAGAAGAAGATCTCGAAATCAGCCTGGTCGAAGCCCAGACCCTGAATCCCGACGCCGCCGAGGGGGACACCCTCTGGTTGCCCCAGGACACCAGCCAGCTCGGCCGCATCGCCGCTCAGGCCGCCAAGCAGGTGCTGGTCCAGAAGGTCCGTGAAGCTGAGCGCGAGCGCATCTTCACCGAGTTCGCCGACCGCATCGGCGAGGTCGTGGTGGCCGAGGTCAAGCGCTTCGAGAAGAGCGCCATCATCCTCGAGATCGACCGGGTCGAATCCATGCTCCGCCGCAGCGAAGCGCTGCGCGGCGACCGCTTCGACAAAGGTCAGCGCATCAAGGTCGTCATCGTCAGCGTGGACCGCAGCGCCAAGGACCCCCAGGTCCAGGTGAGCCGCACCGATCCGCGGTTGCTCATCAAGCTCTTCGAGAACGAAGTGCCTGAAATCCATGACGGCACGGTGGTGATCCGCAACTGCGTTCGCGAAGCCGGCGACCGGGCCAAGGTCGCCGTCCACAGCCTCGATCCCGATGTCGATCCCGTGGGCGCCTGCGTGGGTCTCAAGGGCAGCCGCGTCCAGGCCATCATCCGCGAACTGAAGAACGAAAAGATCGACATCGTCCGCTACTCGGATGATCCGGCCCAGTTCATCGCCAACGCGCTGAACCCTGCCAAGGCCATCCGCGTGATCCTGGGTGATCCCGAGAGCCGCCGGGTCGAAGTCGTAGTGGACGACGAGCAGCTCAGCGTCGCCATCGGCAAGCGGGGCCAGAATGTCCGCCTCGCCGCCAAGCTCACTGGCTGGAACATCGACGTCCGCAGCGAGGCCGACAAGCGCCGCGAAGCGGAAGTCGCCATGGGTCTGGCCCTACCGGAAGCGGTCTCCGAAGTTTCCCCCGTGGAAGAGACCCCAGCACCCGCTTCCAACCTCCTCGACGCCCTTCAGGTCGAGGGTCTGGACGCCGCCCTCGCGGATCGTCTGGCCAATGCGGGTTATCCCGACGCCAAATCCCTTTACACTGTCACTGCCGAGCAGCTCATGCAGGTTGAAGGCATGGATCAGGATCTGGCTTTCCGTCTCATCGATGCCGTGCAGGCTCACTTCGGGGAGTAGGCTGTAGTCCTGCAGCCCTTCCCGTTCCCCACCCCCAGGCCGAGGTAGTCCGCTTACATGCTGCGTATCAACCAACTCGCCAAAGAGCTCGGAGTCGCCAATCAAGAGGTCATCGAGGCCTGTGAGAAGCGTCTGGGCCTCCAAGGGAAGAGCCATAGCTCCAACCTCACCGATGACCAGGCGGATCAGTTGCGCCGGGGTTTCCAGGGCAAGGGCAAGGGAGAAGATGAAGCTCCCCCTCTCGCCCTGCACAAGCCCTCCGCCGCGGTGAAGGTGGTGAAGGCCCCCACCCCATCCCATGCCGAACCAAAGGCCGAGCCCCGGCCCGAACCGGCTCCCGAGGCCCCCAGGCCCGCCCCGGCGGTGCTGGTGAAGAAAGCCGAACCCAAGCCCGAGCCAGAGGCTCCGATCGAGCCGAAGGCTGAGGTGAAGGTGCACGTGTCCGAGGCTCCCCCCACCTCCATCGCTCCGGCCAAACCCGAAGCCCCGGTGGTGGAGGCTCCGGCCCCTGCTGCGCCCGCCAAGGCTGCAGCTCCGGCCCCCGCCGAACCCGTTCAGGAGACCTTTTCGCGTCTCAAGGTGTCCTCGGGCGCTCCGGCCCCGGCCCCCCGCGAAGACAAACCTGCCCGCTACATCCAGCTGCCTCCGGCCCGACCTTCTGGTCCCGGGCCCCAGCGCCCACCTCAATCGGCTGGTTCCGGTCAGAATCCGACCCCTGCTGGTGGTCCCCGTCCCGAAGCAGGCGCCCGTCCCATCGTCCAGCGCCCGGGCCAGAACCCCAGCAATGTCCAGCGTTCGGGCATGCCACAGAAAGAGAAGGCCGTCCTCCAGATGGCCACCAATACGGGCCGTGGCGAAGTCAGGCACGAACCCGTCGCTCCGATCACGCCCAGCCGGCGGCCCTACATTCCGCCTGCCATCACCGAGATGCGGCCGGACCAGGGATTCAGCCGCATCAAGACCTCGGACGCGCCCACCCCCGTACCCCGGTCCACGGAACCCGCCCGCTACATCCAGCTGCCCCAGGCGCGCCCTGCCCCCGGCAGCCGCCCCAGCAGCCCCGGTGGACGTCCCGGCGGCCCCGGTGGTCCCGGCGGAAGCCGTGGTCCCGGCGGTCCCGGTAGCCGTCCCAGCGGCCCCGGTGGTCGTCCCGGTGGTCCTGGCGGCCGTCCCGGCATGGGCCCCCGTACCGGCGGTCCCGGTCGCGGCCCCTCCATTCCCGCCACCGGTCCCATTGATCCCAACAGTCAGAAGGGCCCCGGCCGCGGCAATCACCAGGGCGGCAAGAAGAAGAAGGGCGGCTACGTCCGGAGCAAGGAAGAGGAACTCGACCTCAAGCTCCGCCAGCCCCGCTCGCGCGCCCAGCAGGTGGCCAGCGAATACATCGAAGAGGAAATCGGCATCGTCATGCTGTCCGAGGGCGTGACCGTCAAGGAACTCGCCGAAAAGTGCAACCGCCCCGCCAAGGACGTGGTCGCCAAGCTGCTTCACCGCGGCATCTTCGCCACCATCAACCAGCCCCTCGACACCGAGATGGCCAAGGACATCGCCCGCGAGTTCGGCTTCCTGGCCGACATCGTCACCTTCGAGGAAGACGTCCAGATCATGGCCGATGAATCCGGCGACGTGGTGGGCGAGAAGCGTCCCCGTCCCCCGGTCGTCACCATCATGGGCCACGTCGACCACGGTAAGACCTCCCTGCTCGACGCCATCCGCAAGACCAAGGTGGCGGCCGGCGAAGCCGGTGGCATCACCCAGCATGTGGGCGCCTACCATGTGGACGTGAAGGATCCGAACACCGGCGAGATGCGCCAGGTGGTCTTCCTCGACACCCCCGGTCACGAAGCCTTCACCAAAATGCGCGCCCGTGGCGCCAAGGTGACGGACATCGCCGTCCTGGTGGTGGCCGC
>Ga0302263_10000826_pt1 | contig 11805 bp, 7 predicted proteins | sample II_Fen_N1_4_FD_194564 | JGI IMG/M metagenome (GOLD analysis project Ga0302263, IMG submission 194564) | Peat permafrost microbial communities from Stordalen Mire near Abisko, Sweden - II_Fen_N1_4 | ecosystem: Environmental > Terrestrial > Soil > Wetlands > Permafrost | place: Sweden: Abisko... | reverse complement strand
GGCCCGCAACATCTTCGACCTCGACATCGACCTGGTGCAGACCTCCTGCGGCTACGGCGTGCCGCTGTTCGAGTACGTCGACCAGCGCGAGCTGATGAACTCCTGGGCCACCAAGAAGGGCGAGGAGGGCCTGCGCGAGTACCAGCACGAGCACAACCTGGTCAGCATCGACGGGTTGCCGACGGGGCTGCCCGAGTAGGCGGCTACGGGCGGTAGCGCACCGGGTCGCTGTGACCGCAGCAGACCCACTCTGCGCCCTGGGCGCCCAGCCGGGCGAGGTCGGCGAGGCCCTGCATCGGGTCGCTCATGATGAAGTTGCGCATGGGCTTCAACCCGGTGGCGTCCGCTGTGCCGGTGTCACCGACGAACAGCACGGAACCGTGGCGGAACGAGTGGTGGCCCGGGGTGTGCCCGGGGGTGTGTAGGGCCGTAAGGCCTGGCCAGAGCTCGGTGTCGCCCTCGATCAGCTGCACGTTGCCGGGTAGTTCGACGTGCACGATCGCGCCGGTGAACTGCCGGAAGAAGGTTGCGGGCGGCGGGACGGCGCCGGTGAGGATGGCGGCGTCCTGCGAGCCGATCCAGGTACGGGCGCCCGTCCGTCGCTGCCACTCCGCCGCTGCCCCGGTGTGGTCGATGTCGTAGTGGGTGAGCAGGATGTCGGTGACCTCGTACGGTGACCGTCCGGCGGCCCGCAGTTCCCTGGCCACCTTGTTGAGCCCGCCCTTCATGCCCGGGTCGATGATCGCCACATGCTCGCCGTCATCGAGCCAGTAGCAGTGGGCGCCCACCGCTTCGGTGAGCCAGTAGGTGTTCTGCGTGAGCTGCTTCATACGTCCTCCCGTGCCGCGCGGCGGCGATTGATGGTGAGCCCCACGATCCGCGAGACCGCCACCGCCAGGTACAGCATGCCCGCGATCTGCTGGACCATCACGATGGATCGCGCCAGAGGCTTCACCGGAACGACGTCGGACAGCCCTGTACTGGTCATGGTCGTCGTCGAGAGGAACAGGAGCTCGAGCCAGGTGCGCTGCGCCTGCGGGTCGACGGCTGCGATGAAGGACCCGGGCACGATGCCCTGGACGGCGGAGTACGCGTACGCCCACAGCCACACGGCCACCGTGAAGGTGGCGCCGATCGCCCAGATCTCGTCCTGGGTGACCTCCTCGTCGGCGAACATGTAGCGGAGCAGGCCGACAAGCGTGTAGCCGTAGAAGGCGACGTGCACCACGTCGGAGATCAGGTGCCACGGTTGGGCCGCCGCGACTGCCCAGTCGACGACGGTCAGGATGACGGCAGGGATGCCGATCAGCACGCCCAGCCAGGTGTAGGTGGGGGTGGCCCGGACGACGCGGAGGGCCAGCAGCACGACGAGCATCCCGAACAGCGACAGCGCAAGGCGTCCGAGCGAGTTGGCAGGGGTGTCATCGACGAAGGCGTAGAGCAGGATGCCGAGCAGCTGCACGAGGAGCAGTGCGCCGGAGGGGTTCGCCCTCAGGACCGTGACCGCCCGCTGCCACCACGCCATGCCGGTCACCCTACCTACCGTCCCGGCGCGGCCGATCGCCGATTTGCCACGGGGCCGAGGCCGGCCGGGCATGATCGATTCCATGCAATCGAAGGCTGTGAAGGCAGCACGCCGCAAACGGGTGGTGCTCCGCCGGTGGCTCGCGGCCCTCGCGGCCACGGCCGGCGGCCTGCTGGTCTTGTTCGTCGTCTCGGCCTATGCGCTCGACGGTATCTACGCAGCCTTGACCGACAACCAGCTCCAGGTCGTCGCCAACTTCTGGGTGACCACGGCCTTGGTGTTGTGGTGGGTGTTCATTGCCCTGAGCTGCATCCTTGCCGCCCTCGTCGTCGTGTGCTGGCGGTCCGAGCCCCCGCAGGGTCGCCGCCCGCTGCTGCTCATCGGAATCGGGCTGGTGTTGACCTGGTCCTGGCGCCTTGTGTTCCGTGCGCTCGAGGGGTGGGTACTCGGACTGATCGCAGCGGGGGACGAGACGTCGCCGAGCCTGGTCGTGCCTGGCACGATCTTTGCGCTCGTGAACGAGGCGATCGATCTGGTCGCCGCCGGGTTCCTGATCGCCGGTGCAGTGCGGTTACGCCGCGCCGGTCAGGACCATGGGGTCCGGGGACGGGGCTGAGCCTCGCCGTCCAGTGTGAGGTCGAGCCGCTCGGTGAAGAACGCCATCAGGTCCCGCACCGGGGCAGCGTCATGCAAGGGCTCGGGGTAGGACCAGGCGATATCGGCCAGCATGGAGTCATCCACCCTTGCCGACCAGTAGGAGGCCCTGCCCTTGTAGGCGCAGATCGTGTGCGTCCCGGTGGGTTCGAGCAGGTCCATCGCGACGTCCTCGCGGGGAATGTAGAACCGCGTCGGCAACGGGGTCTCGAAGAGCAGGGTCGGACGCGTGGAGTCGGCAAGGGTGATGCCGCCGTGGCTGATCCCGACATGCCGGTGGGAACGCAGGCAGTCGATGCGCGAGAACGGGTCATGAGGATGCGCGATGACCGGCTCGTCCTCCTCGAACCACTGCGTGAAGGCCTGCCAGTCGAGCAGCACGTAGCCGACAACATCGGGGTCGTTGACCCGGTAGGCGGCGCCCGGAAGGTCTCCGTCGGCCGTCCGGATGGTCAGGGCGTTCCCCGCTGTGCTGTGCGCGGAGAACGGTGTCTTCGGGTCGAGCACGGGCGGCCCGCTCTCCAGCGACACCGGTTGTTCGGCCGCCGCTGCGGCCTCGACCGGCACCAGCTCCCCGGCTATGTCCTCCTCGGGCACGGCGTAGGAGCCAACCACCCGCCGCGGCTCCCACACCAGCAGTGCGCGCCGCGAGTCGACGAGGGTGCGGTCGCCGAGGGTGGCGCGCACCCACTTGCGGACGGGGTGGATCCGCAGCTCGTCGTGGGCGTTCCACAGCAGCTGCCTCATCTGCGTTGCCATGTCGACCAGTGTCAGTCGGACGATTCGCCATTGCCATACCCACGCGATGGGTGACTCTGCCCAGAAGGGCCGGGCGAGCGGTCCTGCGGCCCTCAGCGAGCGCCGAGTGGCCTGATCGGCCGGCCGTCGTCGCCCGGGGCGAGCCCGCCCTGGCAGGTGGGGCAGTAGAACATGGCCCGCTCCCGGGTGGGTGGGCCGATCTGCGCGACCCGGATCGTGGTGCCGCAGCGCCGGCACGGACGTCCACTGCGGGCGTGGACGTAGTTGTTCTCGCCTTCCCTGCGAATCCCCGTGCTGGACTGGACGGCGTGGGGAAGGTTGGCCGTCATCAGCCGTCGAGCCCGCCCGAGCACGCCGTTCAGCGCGTCAGGGCCGAGGGTGGCAGCGTCCGCCCACGGGTTGATGCCCTGCAGGAACAGCGCCTCACTGGCCCACATCGTGCCGATGCCGGCGAGGTTGCGCTGGTCGAGCAGGGCCGCGCCGATCGGGCCGGTGAGATTGGCGACGGCCTGCTGCTGGTCGAAGCCGGCACTGAGGACGTCCGGGCCGAGGTGGCCGACGAGGGTGCCCTCCTCGCTGGTGCGGACGAGGTCGAGCATGCCCAGCCGGAGCCCGGTCGCCGTCCACTCCTCGGTGACCAGCAGAGCCCGGATGTCGTCGGAGCCGCGTCCGCCGCGGTCGAGGCGCTCCCGGCGGCGCGGGTCAGTGCGGCCTCGTGCGGCGATGGCGGACGGGTCGGCGGACGTACGGGAGATGCGCCACTGCCCCTCCATCTTCAGATGGGAGTGCAGCGTCCAGCCGGAGTCAAGGCGTTGCAGGATGTGCTTGCCACGCGGCACGACCTCCGTGACCATCTGGCCCACCAGATTGGTCGTGGACAGCCCCGGCCAGCGCAGGTCCGCGGCAACGAGCACCCGTCCAGCGAGCGCCTCGTGCAATCGGGCGCAGGTACGGAAGACGGTGTCGCCCTCTGGCACGGCTAGCCCCGGAGCCTCAGGCCGCGCGGGGTCAGCCCGAAGCCCGCGCCGGCAAGGGCGAGCGCGAGCGGCTGGCTGGAGCCGAGCGCCGACTCCCCGTCCACCTTCTGCACGGTGAGCTTCCCCAGGGTGTGGACGGCGCCGGCGAGCGCAGCAGCCGCCGGTTCGAGCATCGCCACATCGTCCGACCAGGACAGCAGGGTGCGTCCACCCCGTTCGACGTAGAGCACCAGGTGGCCGTCGACCAGGACCACGAGTGCGCCGGCCTTCCGTCCGGGCAGGTGGCCTCCGGAATCCACAGGTCGGGACGGCCAGGCCAGGGCTGCCCCGTACGGGTTGGCAGGATCGGTGGCTGCCAGCACGAGAGCCGGGCCACCTGCCTCGCCCTCGAGCGGACGCGACAGGGCCCGCAAGCGGTCGACCGCCCCCACGCCGCCGAATTGGGCAGCGCCGAGGCCTTCGACGAAGTAGCCGCGGCGGACGCGTCCGGTGTCCTCCGCTGCCGCCAGCACCCGGTAGACGCCGGCGAACCCGCCCGGCACCTCCTCGGCGCCGACGCTGCCGCGGGTGACCACGCCGTAGCGATCGAGCAGGAGTTCTGCCCGGGCCACTGCACGGGTGGTCGCGTCCGTCTCTGCCGACGGCAGTGCGAACCAGCGCCCGATGGTCTCCGGCGGGCCGCCGCGACGGGGCAGCGACGCCCGGGGCAGGGAGCGGCCGTAGCGCCCGCGCGCCGGAGCCGCCGGCTTGCTGCGGTGCGCCGGCTTTCCCTGGATCAGCACCCGCAGCGGGGCGAGCGTGTCGTTGCCGAGGCGCCCGGCCCACGCCAGGTCCCACAGGGCGCGGCTCAGCTCGGCGTCGTCGGTCCTGAGCTGGTCGGCCAGGGCCCGGAAGAAGTAGCCGCCTCCCCCGATGGCCTCGAGCACCTGAAGGGCAAGGTCGTCGGTGACCGCCTCTGGTTCGGCGAGCGTGAGCGGCGCGAGCTCGGCGGGGTGCAGCGACACCCACCCGTCCGTGCCTGCGAGCGAGCCGTGGCCCTGCCAGAGCAGTTCGCCCGCCGTGGTGAGCTCGTCGAGCATGCCGGGACGGTAGTCGCGCACCCGGGCCGGAAGGATCAGTGACTCCAGCGCGCTGGCCGGCACCGGCACGCCGGCCAGTTGTTCCGCCGCCCGAAGGAGGCCGTCCACCCCGCGCAGTTCGCCGACGCCCTGCCAGGACGGCAGGAACCGGGCGAAGTCGGTTGCCGATACCGGCTCGACGGCCTCACGCAGTGATGCCAGCGAGCGGCGGCGCAGCAGGCGGAGCACCCGGGCGTCGCAGAACTGGGCATCCTTCATCGCTGTGGCGCCTGATGAAGGCCCTTCGTCACGCTCAGGGAGCGCAGGGTGCGGGCGACTGGGAGGCACCCAGCCCATGGGCTTCAGGTCACCCTCGACCAGGCGACCGGACGCGACCAGCCGGCGCAGCACGTCACGGGCGACCGCGGGCCCGATCCCGAGCCAGTCGGCGGCTTCTGCCGCCGTGAACACGGCGTGGGTGCGGGCGTAGCGGGCCAGGAGCTCACCCAGCGGGTCGATCACGGGGGCGAGCAGCGCGTCCGGAAGGCCCTGCGGCAGCGGTGCCCCGAGGGCGTCCCGAACGCGGGCGGCGTCCTCGACGACAGCCCAGCGTGACGCCCCGCGTCCGGTCAGCTCGATCACGCGTCGGGCCTGGACGAGGTCGGCGAGCCAGGCATCCACCACCTCCGGTGCGGACTGGCTGCGCCGGTGGAGTTCGGTGGTGGACAGCGGCCCGATGCCCCGCAGCACGTCGGTCAGCTCGTCGGCGTCGCGCGCCTTGCGGGGTCCGTCGAGGTGCTGAAGTTCCACCTCGGTGCGGGTGAGGGCTTCGGGGTCGAGCAGCTCTGCCAGCGAGAGCCCCTCGGTGGTGCCCAGCAACTCGGCGAGCAGCGTGGGGTCCAGCGACAGCGCAGCTGCCCGCCGCTCGGCCAGCGGGGAGTCGCCCTCGTACAGGAACTGGGCGACGTAGCCGAACATCAGCGAGGAGGCGAACGGCGACGGCTTCTGCGTCTCGACGGCGACGGTTGCCACCCTGCGGCTGCGGACGTCCGTCAACAGCTCCACGAGGCCGGGGACGTCGAAGACATCGTTGACGCATTCCCGCACGGCCTCGAGGACGATCGGGAAGCTCGGGTACTGGCTGGCGACCTCGAGCAGCTGCGCCGAGCGCTGGCGTTGCTGCCACAAGGCCTGCCGCTGGTCGGGACGGCGTCGCGGCAACAGGAGGGCGCGCCCCGCGCACTCGCGGAAACGGGAGGCGAAGAGCGCAGAACCGCCGATCCGCTCGGTGACGCCGGCTGCGACATCGTCGGGGTCGGGGAAGATCAACTCGAGGAGTTCGTCCAGCTGTTCCTTCGAGGATCGTGCGCCGCGGCCCTCCTCCGGCTCGACCGCTCCCCACTCCGTGTCGGGCAGCCGGAACACCAGACCGTCGTCCGCGTGCATCGCCTGCACGTCGATGCCGTAGCGCTCCTGCAGCCGCGCGGCCACCAGCAGCGCCCACGGGGCGTGCACCTGGGCACCGAAGGGGGAGTGCACCACCACTCGCCAGTCGCCGATCTCGTCGCGGAAGCGTTCGACCACGATCTGGCGGTCATGGGGCAGGCGTCCGATCGCCTCCTGCTGCTCGCGCAGGTAGGTCAGAAGGTTGTCGGCCGCCCATTCGTCCAGCCCGGAGACGCGCACCCGCTCACGCGCCACGTCCGGCGCGAGCCCCGCGACCTCGCGGACGAAGGCGCCGACGGCCCGTCCCAGCTCCGCGGGTCGACCGAGGGTGTCGCCCTTCCAGAACGGCAGTCGGGCGGGCACGCCGGGGGCCGGCGTCACGACGACGCGGTCGTGGGTGATGTCCTCGATGCGCCAGGTGGAGGTGCCGAGGGTGAACACGTCCCCGACCCGGGACTCGTAGACCATCTCCTCGTCGAGCTCACCGACGCGGCGCCCCGTCCCCTCCCCGGCGAGGAAGACGCCGTACAGCCCGCGGTCGGGGATGGTGCCTCCCGAGGTCACGGCCAGCCGTTGTGCGCCGCGGCGTCCGACCAGGGTGTCGGCGACCCGGTCCCACACCAGGCGGGGACGCAGCTCTGCGAACTCATCGGACGGGTAGCGACCGCTGAGCATGTCCAGCACGGACTCGAGCACGCCGTGGGTGAGCCCGGAGAACGGCGCTGCCCGGCGGACCAGCGCCTCGACATCACCGACTCTCCACTCGTCGAGGGCGACCATCGCGACGATCTGCTGGGCGAGCACGTCGAGCGGGTTGGCCGGCAGTCGCAGCGCCTCGATGGCGCCCGCCCGCATCCGTTCGACGATGACCGCGGTCTGCACCAGGTCGCCGCGGAACTTCGGGAACAGCACGCCGCGCGACACAGCGCCCACCTGGTGACCGGCGCGCCCCACCCGCTGCAGGCCGGACGCCACCGAGGGCGGCGCCTCCACCTGCACGACGAGGTCGACGGCACCCATGTCGATGCCGAGTTCCAGCGACGACGTGGCCACGACGGCGGGCAGCCGGCCGGCCTTGAGGTCCTCCTCTGTCTGCTGGCGCTGCTCCCTGCTGACGGAGCCGTGGTGCGCCCGCGCGAGTACCGGCGGTGCGCCCTTGCTGATCGCGGACTGCGCCATGACCTGGGCGGGAGCCCGTGTCGAAACGTTCCCCGAGGAGGCTCGTGAGCTTGAGGGCGAGCCGTCATGAAGGGTCGACCCTGCGTCGGGCCCAGCAATCGCGGAGGACTCCTCTGCGCGCTCTAGCCGGTCGAGCCAGATCTCGTTGAGCCTCGCGGTCAGCCGCTCGGCGAGGCGCCGGGAGTTCACGAACACCAGCGTCGACGAGTGCGAGGCGATCTGGTCGACGATGCGTTCCTCGACGTGCGGCCAGATCGACGTGCGCTCGGGCTCGCCCGCAGCAGGCCCGGACAGGTCACCGGTGAGGTCTCCGATGGCGGCGAGGTCGGGCACCGGCACGATCACCTCGAGGTCCCAGCGCTTTTCGCTGGGCGGGTTCACAACGCTCACTTCGCGGCCGCCGGCGAGGAAGCGTGCCACCTCCTCCACCGGGCGGACGGTGGCAGAGAGCCCGATCCGCTGGGCCGGCGTGGCCAGAAGGGCGTCGAGTCGTTCGAGGCTGATCGCCAGGTGCGCGCCCCGCTTGGTGCCGGCGACCGCGTGGACTTCGTCGATGATCACGGTCTCGATACCGCGCAGGGCTTCCCGCGCCGCAGAGGTGAGCAGCAGGAACAGCGACTCCGGCGTGGTGATCAGGATGTCGGAGGGTCGGCGGACGAACCCCCTTCGATCCTCCGCTGCGGTGTCGCCCGAGCGGACGGCGACCCTGATGTCGGGGCGGGGCAGCCCGAGCCGGGCAGCGGCGTGCCCGATGCCGACCAAAGGGCTGCGGAGGTTGCGCTCCACGTCGACGGCAAGGGCCTTCAGCGGCGAGATGTAGAGCACGCGACAGCGTGCCGATGCCTCGACGGGCGGCTCAGTGGCCAGACGGTCGATCGCCCACAGGAAGGCGGAGAGCGTCTTGCCGGAACCGGTAGGTGCGACCACGAGGGTGTGACGTCCGCTGGAGATCGCGTCCCAGGCGCCGGCCTGCGCGGGCGTGGGCGCGGCGAAGTTGCTCCGGAACCACTCACTGGTGGCTACGGAGAACCGGTCCAGCACGTCCCCCGCCATGGTGGCTCAACTCTGCCACGCCTCACCGACACCACGATCCGGCGGATAGCTGCCCCTGCCTGAGGCGCAGGCTGCACCGTGCTTGACCGTGTGTGGTCCACAACGGTGCACGTTGTCCACAGGACCGTGACGGGCTGAAGAGAATCCGGCGGCGCTGCCGAAGGTGAGCGGTGTGATCCCGCGAACGACCATGCCCCACCAACTGATCGCCCTCTCTGAGCGGCAGGCAGCAACCCTCTCGCGCGAGCAACTGCTCGGCCACGGAGTCAGCGATCGGGTGATTCAGCGATTGCTCAGGGACGGTCGGCTCCACCGCATCTGTCAAGGGATCTACGCCACCGGGGACGGCGGCTGGTGGCAGCAGGCGTGGGCAGGCGTCCTCATCGGAGGTCCGCGGGCCGTCCTTGGCGGAGCGGCCGCGGGGTACCTGCAAGGCCTCATCCGCGAGCCGCCGGATCAGGTGGTCGTGCACACGCACAACTGGCGCCCGCGCGACCCTCGCTGGAGGCTTGTCCGGTCACCCAGGACCGGAAGTGGTGAGCCGCCCCGGACAAGGATCCCGCAGACCGTCGTGGACCTCGCCGCAGAGCTTGACGCAGACGGCATCGTCGCGATCGTTGCCGAGGCGGTGGGACGCAAGCGGGTGCGCCCGGAGGAGATTCGCCGGGTGCTCGCTGCGACCTCACGGCACCCGAACCGGGCACTCCTTGAGGATCTCCTCAGCGAAGTGGTTGCCGGCTCGCACAGCCCGCTGGAGGTGCGGTACGCACGAGCGGTCGAGCGAGCCCACGGGCTCCCTGTTGCAGAGCGCCAGCGGGGCCCGCTCGCCGCTTACCGGGGCGACGTCTGGTACTCCGACTACGGCGTCATCGTCGAACTGGACGGCCGCGCCTACCACCGAGGACGGACAGCTCTCGATGACATGGATCGCGACAACGACCATCAACTCGTCGGCGTGGTGACCCTCCGATTCGGCTGGCGCCAGGTTGCCGCGACCCCGTGCCAGGTCGCTGCCACAGTGGCACAAGCGCTCACGGACAGGGGATGGCCCGGCCACCCACGTCCGTGTTCCCGTTGTCGTGCACCGTTCTGAACCGTGTGTGGTCAGAAACGGTGCACGCCGTTCAGGCTTCGGGCGCGGGCTCGGTGGCGGGCGCCGTGGCTGCTGCCTTGCGGGCTGCGTTCCGCTGGGCCTTCCGGGTGGCCCGCTTCTCCTGCCAGGTCTCGAGGATGTCGTAGAGCACAGGTACGAGGATCAGGGTCAGCAGCGTCGACGAGATCAGGCCGCCGATCACGATCACGGCCAGCGGCTTGGAGATGAAGCCGCCGCCCCCGGTCAGCCCCAGCCCCATCGGGATCAGGGCGAAGACCGTCGCGAGGGCCGTCATCACGATCGGTCGCACGCGCAGTCGGGCCCCCTGCCGGATCGAGTCCTCCACGCTGGCACCTGCCTTGCGTTTCTGGTTGATCAGGTCGATCAGCACGATCGCATTCGTGACCACGATGCCGATCAGCATCAGCAGGCCGATCATCGACGGCACGCCGAGCGGGGTGTCGGTGATGAGCGAGAGCGCCAGGGCTCCGGTCGCTGCGAACGGGATGGACACCAGCAGGATCAGCGGCTGGAGCAGCGAGCCGAAGGTGGCCACCATGATCAGGTACACCACGAAGATCGCGACCACCATGGCGAGTCCGAGTTGCGAGAACGAGTCGGACTGCTGCTGCGACACGCCCCCGACCCGGACGGTGACGCCGTCTGGCAGGTTGAGTGCTGCGATTCCGGCATTGATCTGTGCCGTCGTGGCACCGAGGTTGGACGACTCGGAGCTGGCGGTGAGGGTCGCCGCGCGCGTGCCGTCGACGCGGGTGACCGACGCCGGAGCAGCAACGACCTTGACGTCGGCGACGTCCTTCAGCTTGATCGGGTCAGCAGTCGCCTTGCCCGCAGCCTTTCCGGCATCGGCGATCGACTGCTGCTTGGCCTGCGCTTCCAGGGACGCGGTGCGACCCTCCCGCACGCCCGTCAGCTGCTTGTCCGCAGCCGTCACGCCGGCCTTGGTCTGCGCCAGGGCGCCGCTCAGGGCCCCGATCTGTGAGGCGACGGCCGAGATCTGCTGGGACAGCTTGAAGATGCCGGTCGCGACAGGCGCGCAGTCCGGGTCGCCGGGGGTGACCGGGACGGGGTAGCACTTCGCCGGGATCGCTTGAAGCTGCTTCTGGTAGCCGGCGAGCTGCCGCTTGGCCTTGCTGATCTGGCTGTTCAGCGTCTTCACGGCCTTCTGCGCGCTGGCCTTGCCCTTCTTCAGCGCCTTCACCTGGTCGTTGTAGGCCGTCGTCGCACTCTTCTTGGCGTCGGCCTGCAGCTTGTCCGAGCGAGCGGTCACCTTGTCGGCTGCGTCGGACTTGGCGTTGCCGTTCATCGCCTGGGTCACCGGCAGCTTGATCTCCCGCAACTCGGCGAGGCTCTTCACGGGGGTCTGCGAGCGGAGGTAGACGCTCAGGGTGGTGTCGCCCTTGGCAAGGGAGCCGATCTGCTGCCCGCGGACCGCGCGGGCCACAGCCTGACCGATGAAGACCTGGGTCATGCCGTTGTCCGCGGCCTTCTGCTCCTTCACGTCAACGGCGAGCTGTTCCCTCGCGTCACTGAGGTCACTCACCACGTTGGTGAGGTCGGGGACGGTCTTCAGCATCGCCAGCACCTTGTCGCTGGTCGACTTGAGCAGTTCCTCGTCGGAGCTCTCCACGTAGAGCACTACGCCGGTGGAGCCACCCCCACCGCTGCCGACCGACACCTCGACGGTGCCGACGCTGTCTCCCAGATCGGCGATGGACTGGCGCAGCCGCTTGGCAGCTCCGGTGGCATCGGCGCCGGCCTTGAGCGGGACGGTGTACAACGCCTGGTTCGTGTCGGCCTGGCTCCCCATGAACACCGACGTGGTTCCGCCGATGGTGGTCGTGTAGGAGCTGACCGACTCGTCCACCTTGAGGACGGCCTCGATCTGCCTGGCTGCCGCGTCGGTCTGGGCAAGGCCGGTACCCGAGGGCAGCTTCTGGGTGATCGTGAGGCTCTCGTTACCCATCTGGCCGATGAAGTCCGTCTTCAGCTGCGGCGCGAGGGCGAGCGTCCCGCCGAACAGCCCAAGGGCGATCAGGA
>Ga0302263_10000824_pt1 | contig 11826 bp, 7 predicted proteins | sample II_Fen_N1_4_FD_194564 | JGI IMG/M metagenome (GOLD analysis project Ga0302263, IMG submission 194564) | Peat permafrost microbial communities from Stordalen Mire near Abisko, Sweden - II_Fen_N1_4 | ecosystem: Environmental > Terrestrial > Soil > Wetlands > Permafrost | place: Sweden: Abisko... | reverse complement strand
CGAGACGCTGGGGCTGGTGGGTGAGTCGGGCTGCGGCAAGTCGACCGCGGCACGCGCGATGCTGCGGCTGCTCGCGCCCACCGGGGGCACGGTCGAGCTCGCCGGCACGGACATCACGAAGTTCACCCGCAAGCAGCTCGTGCCCTTCCGGCGCGAGGCGCAGATGATCTTCCAGGACCCCTACAACTCGCTGAACCCACGGCACACGGTCGGCACGATCATCTCCGCGCCGTTCAAGGTGCAGAAGGTCGAGCCTGCGGGCGGCGTCAAGGCCGAGGTTCAGGCGCTCATGGAGCGCGTCGGTCTCAACCCCGAGCACTACAACCGCTTTCCCAACGAGTTCTCCGGCGGCCAGCGTCAGCGCATCGGCATCGCCCGCGCGATCGCGCTGCGGCCGAAGCTCATCGTCTGCGACGAGCCGGTCTCGGCGCTCGACGTGTCCATCCAGGCGCAGGTGATCAACCTGCTCGAGGACATCCAGGACGAGTTCGGCGTCGCCTACATCTTCGTGGCGCACGACCTCTCGGTCGTCCGCCACATCTCCGACCGGGTGGCGGTGATGTACCTCGGTCACATCATGGAGCTCACCGATCGCGACACCCTCTACGAGCGCCCGTTGCACCCGTACACCCACGCCCTGATGTCCGCCGTGCCGGTGCCGGACCCCGACGTCGCGGGGAGGCGTCAGCGCATCCTGCTGCAGGGCGACCTGCCCAGCCCGATCAACCCGCCCTCCGGCTGCGTGTTCAACACCCGCTGCTGGAAGGCCCAGGACCAGTGCCGGGTGGAGAAGCCCGTGCTGCGCGAGCTGCAGCCCGGTCACCAGGTGGCCTGCCACTTCCCGGTGGAACACATCGAGGGCGACATCATCGGGCCGCTGCCCGACAACGTCGCTCCGGTGCTGCCCGACGACATCGAGCGGGCGACGCCGATCGGCACGTCGAAGGAGCTCGGCGCGGGCATCTACAGCCAGAACGTGGAGCCCCACCACACGGACTACCTCGAGGACCGCTAGGTCCTGCTCGGCCGTCGTGTGCCGGCTCGTCGTCCGGCGTCAGGCGCCGAGCGATCGCCGCAGGAAGTCGAGCTCGAGCAGCAGCTTGTTCTCGGCGACCTCCGCCTGCGGAGTCATGTGCGTGACGCCGGACAGGGGCAGCAGCGCGTGCGGACGCCCCGCGACGGTCAGGGCGCCGGACAGGCGCAGCGCGTGCGCCACGACGACGTTGTCGTCGGTGAGCCCGTGGATGATCAGCAGCGGGCGCGACAGCGACGCCGCGAGCGCCGGCAGCGAGCAGGCGTCGTACGGCGCCGGGTCGGTGGCCGGGTCGCCGAGGTAGCGCTCGGTGTAGGCCGTGTCGTAGAGCCGCCAGTCCGTCACCGGAGCGCCGGCGACGGCCGCGTGGAAGACGTCGGGTCGTCGCAGCACCGCCAGGGCCGCGAGGTAGCCGCCGAAGGACCAGCCGCGGATGCCGACCCGGTCGGTGTCGACGTCGTCGGGCCAGGCCTGCGCCACGGCTGCCAGCGCCGCGACCTGGTCGTCGAGCACCGGCGTGGCCAGGTCGCGCAGGACCGCCCGGTCCCAGGCGGGCCCGCGCCCGGGAGTGCCACGGCCGTCGGCCACCACGACGCAGAAGCCCTGGTCGGCGATCCACTGGTCCTCTCCGAAGGAGCCCGCCGACGCAGTGACCTCCTGGTGGTGCGGTCCGCCGTAGGGGCTCATGACGACCGGGAGCCGGCGCGAGCCAGGCAGGTGGTGGCTCGGGAACAGCACCGCGGTCCGCAACCGCGACGGCCCGGCCTCGAGCACCGTCACACGCGGCGTGACCACCGGGCGTTCGGCGTAGGACGTCAGCGTGTGCTCGACGCCGCCGGCGCTCACCGTGTAGCTCACCGCCGTGGTGTCGATGTCGCGCGAGACCAGGAGCTCCGTGCCACCCGCCGACCGCGCCTGGTTCCAGCCGCCCCGCGGACCGACCGCCGTCGTCGCGCCGTCCCACGAGACCCGCGCGATGCACGAGTCCAGGGGGTCCGGGGCCGTGGCCACGAGCACGCCGTCGTCGCCGGCGTCGATCACGCCGCGCACCTGGAGCCCGGGCGGGGTCAGCCACTCGTCGCCGAGGTGGAGCCGGTAGGTGTCGGTCGTCCGGTCGGCGCGCAGGGTCAGCAGTCGCCCGTCCGGCGCCCAGCGGGTGGCGCCGTGCCAGGCGTCGACCCATGCGCCGTCGTGGATGCGCGCCACCTCGCGCGTAGCGCCGTCGCGCACGTCGACGGCGAGGACCACCTGCACGCTCTGGTCCCGCCTCATCACCACAAGCAGGGGCTCGCCGTGCCTCGACCACGACACGTCGACCAGGTAGGGATACGCCGCCGAGTCCCACGGGACCGGCGTGACAGTCCCGTCGAGTCGCGCGATCTCCAGCGACACCAGGGCGTTCGCCGTCCCGGCGGCCGGGTACCGGTGCGCGCGGGGTGCGCGCTCGGGATGCACCGGGTCGGTGATCCACCACTGCGCCACGGGGCTCTCGTCGACCCGCTCGAGCAGCAGCGCGTCGGATGCCGGGGACCACCAGAAGCCGGTCTGGCGGTCGAGCTCCTCGGCCGCGATGAAGTCCACGAGGCCGCAGGTCTCGAGCCCGTGGGTCGGCGCGGCGACGACGCGGTCGCCGGTGCCGTCGACCGAGACCACCCGAAGCCCCCGACCCGAGATATAGGCCACGTGCGTGCCGTCGGGGGAGACCCGCGGGTCGATGACGGGTCCGGGGACGTCGAGCGGGTGCACGGACCCGGCGCCGGTGAGCGGCACGGCGTAGAGGCCGCCGGAGAGGGCGAAGGCGGCCACGGTGACGGCGGAGTCCGTGGAGTAGCCCACGATGCCGCTGCCGCCCTCGCGCATCCGCTCGCGCCGGGCGAGCTCGGCGGTGGAGAGCTCCTCCGGTCCGTCGTGCAGCGTCGTCGGGTCGGCGAGCAGCGTCTCCTCACCCGTCGCGGCGTCGACCTCCCACAGCCGCCCGACCCGGTCGGTGCCCGAGGTGGAGCGCACGAACACCACGCGGGCGCCGTCGGGCGAGATCGTGAAGCCGCGGGGTGCACCGGCGGTGAAACGCTGGGTGCGGGCCGACTGCCGGGGGAAGGATTCCTGCGCCATGCCGCGGAGTCTGTCAGGACTTGGACAGGACGTCGTGCGGCGGCACCTCCGACGGGGAGGTCGCCGCCGCGGACGCGGGTTACGCTCCCCGGGTGACCTCACCGACCGCCGGCCGCCGGCTCCTGCTCGTGCACGCCCACCCCGACGACGAGACCATCGGGACCGGCGCGACGATGGCGAAGTACGTCGCCGAGGGCGCGCACGTGACCCTGGTGACCTGCACGCTCGGCGAGGAGGGCGAGATCCTCCTCGACGACCACGCCCACCACGGGGCCGACCAGAACGACACCCTCGGGGCGCACCGGGCTATCGAGCTCGCGAACGCCATGGTGGAGCTCGGCGTCACGGACCACCGTCAGCTCGGGCAGCCCGGCAAGTACCGCGACTCGGGCATGGTCGGGACACCGGACAACGACGACCCCGCGTGCTTCTGGCGCGCCGACCTGCTCGAGGCCTCCGCCGACCTCGTCGCGGTCATCCGCGAGGTCCGTCCGCAGGTGCTCGTCACCTACGACGACTTCGGCGGCTACGGCCACCCCGACCACGTCCAGGCGCACCGCGTCGCGATGTACGGCGCGGTGCTGGCCGCGGCGCCGTCGTACCGCCCGGACCTCGGTGCGGCCTGGGACATCGCGAAGATCTACTGGACGGCGTTCCCGAAGTCGTTCATCCGTCAGGGCATCGAGGCGTTGCGCGCGGCCGGCGAGACCACCGGTTTCGCGGCGATGGATCCCGAGGACATCCCGTTCGGCGTCGACGACGAGCTGGTGACGACCGTGGTCAACGCCGAGGACCACTTCGAGCAGAAGATGGCCGCGATGCGCGCGCACGCCACCCAGATCAGCGTCGAGGACGGCTTCTTCGCCCTCTCCAACAACCTCGGGTCCAAGGCGCTGGGCATCGAGTTCTACCGCCTCGTGCGCGGCTCGGTCGCGGGCGAGCTCGACGCGGACGGTCGCGAGACCGACCTCTTCGCGGGGGTGTGAGCACCTCCCCGCTAAGCCGTCCGTGGCACCGGTCGGTCACGGAGAGTGGCAACTGGCCCGGCCGAGGTACTCCGAGCGGGTGACCTGGGCCGTTCGGATGACGTGATCGAGCGCCTCGTCGCTCACGATGTGTGCACGCCCCTTCCGAGGGACGGACTCAGTGGGCTCACGACGAGTGGAGCGGTTGCGATGCGTCGGTTCGGCAGCAGCACGACGACCAGCCCGAGCGCGGCTGCTCCCGCGGTCGTCGACGCCCCGCCGTCGATGCTCGACCAGGTCGGCACCGGCACGCTGCGCGCCGACCAGGCCGACGTCGGCGCATCGCGCGAGCGTTCGCGCCGCCGCCGGCTGCTCGTGCTCTTCCTGCTGCTCCTCGTGCCGGCGCTCTACCTCTGGTCGCGGGTGGTTCAGGGCGACGGCCTCGACCTCACCAACCTCACGCTGCCCACCGTCGACCCCATGCTGCTCATCCCGGGGCTGTTCTTCCTCGGTCTGATCGGCGTCATGCTCTTCTCGACGATCGGTGCCGGTCGCTCGCCGCACGTGACCTACCGACCCGAGCAGATCGACATCACGCTCGACGACGTCATCGGCATCGACAACGTGAAGGACGACGTCGCGCGCTCGCTGAGCCTCTTCCTCGCGCACAAGACGTTCGCCGCCGAGATGGGCGGCACCGCGCGACGGGGCCTGCTCTTCGAGGGCGCTCCCGGAACGGGCAAGACATACCTCGCGAAGGCGATGGCCCGCGAGGCCGGCGTCCCGTTCCTCTTCGTGTCGGCGACGTCGTTCCAGTCGATGTACTACGGCGCCACCGCACGCAAGATCCGCTCGTACTTCAAGGCGCTGCGCAAGGCCGCGCGTCAGGAGGGCGGCGCGATCGGCTTCATCGAGGAGATCGACGCGATCGCGATGGCGCGTGGCGGCCTGTCGATGACGGGGATGCCGTCGACCGGGTCGGTGTCCGCGTCCACCGGGGTGATGTGCTGCGGTGGCCTCGAGGGGCTGCCGTCGTCGTACGCGAACGCGGCCGTGAGCGTCAACGCTGCGGCGACCGTCACGAACCGCTCGATGACCAGCGAGGGCGTGGGCGGCGTCGTCAACGAGCTCCTCGTGCAGCTGCAGTCCTTCGACGACCCGACGGGCCTCCAGAAGCTGCAGACGTGGTTCATCGACAAGCTCAACCTCTACCTGCCCGCGCACCGCCAGCTCACGCGGCCGACCCCGCCCTCGACCAACGTGCTGGTCATCGCAGCGACCAACCGCGCCGACAACCTCGACCCGGCGCTGCTGCGCCCGGGTCGGTTCGACCGCCGCCTCACCTTCGAGGCGCCGTCGAAGGCGGGACGTCGGGACCTCATCGACTTCTACCTCGGCCGCAAGGCGCACCACGCCGAGCTCGACGACGAGGCGACCCGCGACAGCCTCGCGTCGGTGACACAGGGCTATACCCCGGTGATGATCGAGCACCTCTTCGACGAGGGCCTGGTCAACGCACTGCGTCGCGGCGAGCACGCCATGACCCGCGCGGACGTCGAGCGCGCGCGTCTGGTCGAGGAGGTGGGCATGGGCCAGCCCGTGGCCTACACCGATCACGAGCAGCGGCTCATCGCGACCCACGAGGCGGGCCACGCCGTCACCGCGTGGCTGGTGGCGCCGCACCGCCGGCTCGAGGTGCTGACGATCGTCAAGCGGCGCGACGCGCTGGGCATGCTGGCCCACGGCGACGCCGAGGACGTCTTCACCCGATCGAAGAGCGAGATGATCGGCCTGATCCGCATCGCGATGGGCGGTCAGTCGGCCGAGGAGCTGTTCTTCGACGACATCTCGACCGGCCCGGCGGGCGACCTGCTCTACGCGACGAACGTGGCCGCGCAGATGGTCGGCTCCGCGGGCATGACGGACACCCTGATCTCCTACTCGGCGATCCAGTCCGGAGCGTTCTCCGACACCAACATCGTCGGACGCGTCCTCGCCGACCACGACGGTCGGGACCGGGTGGAGAAGATCCTGCAGGAGCAGAAGTCCTACACCAGGGCCCTGCTCGGCGAGAACCGTCACCTCGTCGAGGCGCTGCGCGACGCGCTCATCGAGCGCCACGAGCTCATCGGCCGCGAGATCACCGACATCCTCAGCGGCGCCGAGGACCGGCGCCGGACCGGCGAGGTCGACCTCCGCGACCGCAGCACCGCCGCAGCGACCACGCTCGTCTCGCCCTCGACCGCGCTGCCCGAGCTCCCCGGGCAGTGACGCGACGCGGGGTGCGGCGTCGCGACGACGTAGGCTCCTGGGGTGCCTGACGACGTGACAGCGACGCCGGACCCCGTGGCCGCCGTGCTCCTCCCGGACGCGGTCATTCCGGAGGTCACGGTGCCCGACGACGTCGTGCCGGAGGTCGCGGAGTCCGCGGCTCCGCGGGTGCTCACCTACGTCGGGCTGCTGGCCGGCGGTCTCGTGCTCGGGTTCTTCGGCACGGTGCTGGCGTCGGTGCGCACCATCACCCACGGGCACACGATCTGGTGGGGCGTCGGCCTCGTGCTGCTCGCGATCCTGACGTGCGTCCGCGGCGCGGCCTGGCTGGTCGGCTCGCGACGCGGCGCCGCCCTGGTCGGCCTCGGCTGGGTGCTCCCCACCCTCGCCTTCACGACGACGAACCCCGGCGGTGACGTCCTGCTGCCGGACGACACCCGGACCTACGTCTACCTCGTCGGGGCGACGGTCGTCATCGTGCTCGCCACAGCCCTGCCCCTGCCCCGAGGCGCCCGCGCCCTCGCCGCGGAGCACCGCGCGCGGCGGGGCCACCGAGACGCGTCGCTCGAGCCCGCTGCGGCGGACGACGCCTAGCCACGACCTTCAGCGGGAGCCCGATCCCGCCGATGACCACGGGGTGACGATCTCCCTGCCCACATGGTTCGACGACGACGTCGTCGAACCGGAGGCGCTGGGCGTCGACCACGTCGTGGTCCGCCTCGGCGGCGGTCGCTACGGCGTCAGCGCCCCGGACGTCGCCGAGGTCGTTCCGCTCATGCGGGTGACCAGGCTGCCCGGCACGCCTGCCTGGGTGTGCGGCGTGGGGAACTGGCGGGGCCACGTGCTGCCGCTCGTCGACCTGCGCCCGCTGCTCCAGGTCGCCGTCGTCCCGCTGCCCTCGAGCGCCCGGGTGGTCGTCGTGTCCGTCGGCGACGTCGAGGTCGGGCTCGTGGCCGAGGCGGTATCGGGGCTCGTCGAGGTCCCCGACACCCTCGAGTCGACGCCGGTGACGCTCGTCGGCGATGCCGCGGACCTCGTCGCCGGTCTCACCGACGGCGGTCCGGCCGGTCCGGTCGCCGTGCTGCGGACCGAGGCCGTCCTCGGGCTGCGCGCCCGGCTGGTGCCGGCGCGCCGCTGAACCGGTCCGCCCCCTCTCTCGGCAGGGGCAAGCCCGAGCCCGTTCACCCCTTCAGGTGATGGTCCGACCTCCCGAAGCAGGAGAAGGGGGGCCGACCAGGCCCCGGAGGGCTCGGAGCCGGGAGCAGTCGTGGAGTTCAGCAAGCGCATCGCTGTGATCGCGGGCATCGCCACCTGGGGGTGCGTCGTCCTGGGGGTGGTCGCCGCCCTGCTCACCGTCACCTTCGTGCCGGACGCGCCGGTCGACCTCACGATGGTCTGGGCCTGGACCTCCTTCGGCGTGCTGCTCGCCGCCCTCACCAGCGTGCTGGCGCTCCGCGCGCAACGGGCGCGCGTCCCGCTGGCGCAGGCGATCAAGGTCGGTCGCGTCATCCTCGTCGCCAACGTCTTCTACATCACCGGGCTCGCCTGCTCGAGCGGCGGACTGCTCGGCTGCGCCTCGGTGCTGCTCGCGGTCAACGTGCTGTTCGCCTCGCTGCTCGTCTCGCGCTGGTCCCTCGCCGGCTTCGCCGCACTCCTCGCCGCGAGCGTCGCCTTCACCGGGACCGTCACGCAGACCTGGACCGGGTCGGCGATCCCGCTCGGCCTCGTCGCGCTCGTGGCGCTGCCGGCGATGACGCTGATCGACGGGCAGCTCGCCGAGGCCGTGCTCGCGTTCGAGAGCAAGTCGACGCGCGAGCGCAAGGAGCTCAGCGCGCGGGTCGATGCGCTGACCGAGCAGCTCGAGCGCGCCGCCGCGGGCGACCTGTCGACCACGATCGACGTCGCGACGATCGGCTCGCACGAGGTCGACGACGACGACACCGTCGTGGTGCTCTCGACGTCGGTCAACCAGGCGCTGGAGAGCCTGCGCTCCCTGGTCGAGCAGGTGCGCGCGGGCGGTGAGCAGATCTCCGCCAGCGCGGTCGAGCTGCTCGCGACCGCGGAGGAGCACGCCGCCAGCGCGACCCAGCAGTCCTCCGCCGTCGCCGAGACGACGTCGACCATCGAGGAGCTCGCGGCCACCGCTGCCCAGATCGCCGACACGGCCGAGGCCGTGGCGCGTTACGCCGCGGAGACCCTTCGCCACGCCGAGGAGGGTCGCCAGGCGGTCTCCGCCTCGGTGCGCTCGATGGACCAGATCGCCGGTCGGGTCGACTCGATCGCGGCACGGGCACTCTCGCTCGGAGAGAAGAGCCAGGAGATCGGTCGCATCCTCGAGGTGATCGACGACCTGGCCGACCAGACCAACCTGCTCGCACTCAACGCCGCCATCGAGGCGGCCCGCGCCGGTGAGCACGGCCGGGGTTTCGCGGTCGTCGCGTCCGAGGTGCGCAAGCTCGCCGAGCGCGCCCAGGAGTCGACCGGGCAGATCCAGGCGATCGTCGCGCAGATCCAGACCGAGACACACGCCACGATCCTCGCGACCGAGGACGGGGCGAAGGAGGTCCACGCCGGCGCGGACCTCGCCCGCGAGGTCGTGGAGGCGCTCGAACGTATCTCCGGCATGGTCGACGAGACGACCACGGCCGCGAAGGAGATCTCCATCGCGACCCAGCAGCAGCGCTCGGCGTCCGACCAGGTCGTGGCGGCGATGACGCAGGTGTCCGACGTCTCCCGCCAGTACGCCGTCGGCTCGAAGCAGTCCGCCGCGGCCGCCGCGCAGCTCAACGTGCTCTCCGCCGAGCTGCGCGAGTCCATCTCGCGCTTCCGCGTGGCCTAGGGACCGTGGCGTGGACTGGACCCGGAACCCCGAGCTGCTCGTGACCTTCGGCGCGGAGGTCGACGAGCGGATCGCCTCCATGCGTGACGGCCTACTGACCCTGGAGGGCCACCCCGCCCAGCGGCAGGTCCTCGACTCGCTGATGCGCGACGCCCACACCGTCAAGGGATCGGCCCGGCTCATCGGCATGGTCGACCTCGTCGGCCTGGCTCACCGCGCGGAGGACCTGCTCGACCGGATGCGCGACCAGCGCATCGCCGTGCGCACCGACCTCGTCGACCTCCTGCTCGTCACCGCCGACGCGCTGCAGCGCTCCGTGCCGGGCACGGACCGACCGGTCGCACCGGCCGACCGGGCCGAGGTCCTCGCCGCGCTCGACTCGGCGCTCGCCGGCGCCGACCCGGTGGTCGTCCCTCGCCTGCTCGCCGTCGCCGTCGCGGCGCTGGTGGAGCAGGACTCCGACGCCGTCGACGACCTCGCGGCCGGCGGGACGGCGTCGCGCGCGGGGGACCACGTGCGGGTGCCGACGCGCCGGGTGCACGGGTTGCTCGACGTCGTCGGCGAGGCCGAGCTCGAGGTCCGTCGCATCGAGCGGCAGGTGCAGGGCACGACCGCCCTCCTGGTCGAGCACCAGGAGCTGGTGCGCGGCCTGCGCCAGGCACTGCTGCGGGGAGCCGGGCCGTCGGAGGTGTCGGACACCGCCACCGCGATGGTCGCCGTCGCCGACCGGCTGCAGGCCGCGACGCGGGACCTGCGAGCCCGCAGCGAGGACGCGACCGCACGGTTGGCCCGGGTCCGCGACGGCGCGATGGGGCTGGCGATGGTGCCGGTGCGCCGGGTCGTCGCGGGGTTCCCCGCGCTCGTCCGCGAGATCGCTACGTCGAGCGGCAAGGACGTCGCGCTGGAGACGGTCGGCGTCGACGTCGAGCTCGACGTGCGCGTCCTCGACGGCGTCGCCGACGCCCTGCGCCACCTCGTCACCAACGCCGTCGACCACGGGTGCGAGCTGCCCGAGGAGCGCATGGCCGCCGGCAAGCGGCGGCGGGCCACGGTCACCGTCAGCGCCAGGCAGGCGGGGTCGACCGTCGTGGTCGAGGTCGCCGACGACGGCTGGGGCATCGACGACGCCGCGCTGCGGTCGGCCGCGACCCGTCGTGGCCTGCTCCCCGCCGACTCCGCCGCGAGCGGGTCGGCGCTGCACCGGGTGCTCTTCGAGCCCGGCTTCTCCACCCGCACCGACGTGACCGAGACGTCCGGCCGCGGCGTCGGGCTCGACGTGGTGCGCACCGCTGTCGAGGGGCTCGGAGGCTCCGTCGACGTCGTCAACTCGCCGGGCTCGGGGACGCGGTTCGTGCTGACCCTGCCGGTGACGCTCGGGGTCGTGCGCTGCCTGGTCGTCCGCATCGGGCCGGAGCGCTACGCCGTCCCGCTCGCAGGCGTGGTCGAGACGATGGCGATGTCCGACGCCGAGGTGCACGAGATCGCCGGCTCGCTCGTCGTGTCGCGCCACGACGACCAGGTCCCGCTCGCCGACCTCGGGGACGTGCTCGGCGTCAGCGGTGCCCGATCTCCGCGGGCCCTCGTGCTGGCGAGGCTCACCGGCGAGCCGCTCGCCTGGTCCGTCGACGAGGTCGAGGGCGAGCGAGAGGTCGTAGTCAAGCCGCTGGGCGAGTTCCTGGGAGCCGTCCCCGGCACCTCGGGCGCGACGATCGATGACGACGGTTCCGTGCTGATCCTGGTCGACCTGCGCGAGCTCGCCGGCCGCTGGGCCGCAGCACCGCCCGTCGCCCACCTGGCGGAGCTCGAGCCCGAGGACGACGGTCCCGGCCGGGACACCAGGCGCGCGTCCGGCGAGGGGCGCCCGCGCGTGCTCGTGGTCGAGGACTCGATCGGCGTCCGCGAGCTGCAGCGCACCATCCTCGAGGGCGCCGGCTACGACGTCGTCACCGCCGTCGACGGGCTCGACGGCGCGGGCCGTCTGCAGCAGACGCCGGTGGACCTCGTCCTGTCCGACGTCGAGATGCCGGGCATGGACGGCTTCACCCTCACCCGGACCATCCGCCGCACGCGCGGCTGGGAGAACGTCCCCGTCGTGATCATGACCTCGCGCGGCGACGACGCGGACAAGCGCGCGGGCATGGATGCCGGCGCGGACGCCTACCTGCTCAAGAGCGAGTTCGACCAGCACGCCCTCGTGGACACAGTCCGACGCCTCGTCGGCCGTTGACCCACGCCCCCACGCAGCTCGGAACGCACGTCACGACCCGGAGGACCAGATGACCGAGACCAGGGTGACCGTCGTCGTCGCCGACGACAGCCCGACCATGCGTCGCATCGTCAGCGGCGTGCTGTCCTCCGCCGGCTTCGACGTCGTCCTCGCCGAGGACGGCGTGGAGGCGGTGCAGGCCGTCTTCCGCACGATGCCGGACGTGGTCGTCCTCGACGTGCAGATGCCACGCGTCTCCGGATACGTCGCTGCTCGCCTGCTCAAGGACGACTGGCAGACGGCGGACCTGCCGGTCCTCTTCCTGACCTCGCTCAACGCGGCGAGCGACCGGTACTGGGGCGCCCGCGCCGGTGCCGAGCGGTTCCTCACGAAGGACTTC
>Ga0302263_10000823_pt1 | contig 11826 bp, 8 predicted proteins | sample II_Fen_N1_4_FD_194564 | JGI IMG/M metagenome (GOLD analysis project Ga0302263, IMG submission 194564) | Peat permafrost microbial communities from Stordalen Mire near Abisko, Sweden - II_Fen_N1_4 | ecosystem: Environmental > Terrestrial > Soil > Wetlands > Permafrost | place: Sweden: Abisko... | reverse complement strand
GCTGCTGGTGGCCATTGCGGCGCTGGAGAAGGGCGTGGTCACCCCCCAGACCGTCATCTACTGCGCCGGGAAGAAGAACTTCTATGGCCGCGATTTTCGCTGCGACAAACCCACGGGCCATGGGGGACTGTCCATGGTCCAGGCCATTGCCCAGAGCTGTGACGTCTACTTCTATGAATTGGCCTCGCGCTTGGATATCGATGACATCTTCGCCTGCGCGGAGAAGTACGGCCTTACCGATCGCACCGGCATCGACCTGCCCCAGGAAAAGCGCACCCGCATTCCCAGCCGGGCCTGGAAGCGCAAGACCTATCCAAAGGATCCCAAGTGGTACGGCGGCGAGACCATCAGCGTGGGCATCGGCCAGGGCGCCGTGGGCGTGACACCCCTGGGGCTGGCGCGCTTCTACGCCCTGCTGGCCACCAAGGGGAAGCTGCTGACGCCGCACCTGTTCTACGGCTTCCGGGGCGACCAGAACAATGCCGTGGAGCCAGCCCCGACTCCGCCAAGCAGGGACACGCCCCTGGATCCCAAAATCTGGACGATTCTGGATGAGGGCCTCCGCGAGGTGGTCCTGAGCGGGACGGCCTCCACCAATCCCTTCGTGCGCGAGATCGCCAAGGAAATTCCCTTTTCGGGCAAGACCGGTACCGCCCAGGTCGCCACCTTCGTGGACAAGGCCCACTACGCCCGCCAGGCCAAGAAGCTCAAGGACCACGCCCTCTTCGCAGGGTACGCGCCCAGCGAGCACCCCCAGATCGCCTTCGCGGTGGTGGTGGAGAACGCGGGCTTCGGCTCCACCTCCGCCGCCCCCATCGCGGCCAAGGTCGTGAAGTACTGGTGTGTGGACCGGCTCTCCAATCCCCTGCCCGCGCCTCGCGGCAAGATGGTGGACCCCTTTGCGCCCCAGCCACCGGAGGCCCCGGAATGAGGGAACGCTTCCGTGCCCTGGATTCGCGCCTGCTGTGGGTGCTGCTGGCGCTCATCGCCCTGGGGACGCTGACCCTGTATTCGGCCGGTCGCAATACGCCGCAGGCGGGCATCTGGCTCAAGCAGACCGTCTGGAACCTGCTGGGCATGTTCCTGATGCTGCTCCTGGCCACCACGGATCCCCGGCGCATCTTCCGCTACAGTTTCCCCTTCTACCTGCTCGGCCTGGTGGCCCTGGCCGCCGTGCTGATGGTGGGGAAGAAGATCGGGGGTTCCACCCGGTGGTTTGTGATCGCGGGGCAGACGTTCCAGCCCTCCGAGTTGATGAAGTGGGTGACCCTGCTTTACGTGTCCCAGCGCCTTGGAACGCGGGACGCTGATACCGTCGGCAAGCTGGAGCTGTTCGGCGCCGTGGGTCTGGTGGTTTTCCCCATGCTGCTGATCCAGCGCCAGCCGGACCTGGGCATGGCCCTCAGCTTCCTGCCGATTCTGCTCATCATCCCGTTGATGAAGGGGCTGCGCGCACGCTGGGTGGTGGCGCTCCTGCTGCTGGTCGGGGTGGGTGGCTTCGGGGCCTGGAAGGTCGTGCTGAAGCCCTACCAGAAGCAGCGGGTCTTGATCTTCCTGGATCCGTCCGCGGATCTGCAGGGCAAGGGCTATCAGGTGAACCAGAGCCGCATCGCCATTGGATCGGGGGGGCTCATCGGGAAGGGCTTCACCAGCGGCTCCCAGACGCAGCTGAACTACCTGCCGGTGAAGACCACGGATTTCGCCTTCAGCGTGTGGGCCGAGGAGCGAGGCTTCCTTGGTGTCCTCCTGGCCCTGGGGCTCTTCGGCCTGCTGTTGAGCCGCATCCTGGATGCGGCCCGCGCCGCCCACACCAACGCTGAAGCCTACTTCTGCGCCGGTGCCGCCGGCATCTTCTCCCTGCATCTCCTGGTGAACGTGGGCATGGTGGCCGGAGCGTTGCCCAACAAGGGCATGGTGCTGCCCTTCTTCAGCGCGGGTGGCAGCAGTACCCTGAGTTTCTTCCTGGCCCTGGGCGTGATCATGGGCATCCTGCATCGATCGAGGGTGAAATGACGGATTTGCGGCAGCGCATGAAGGACCTGGCCGACCAGGTGCGCACCCACCGTCATCGGTACTACGTGCTGGATCAGCCCACCGTCTCGGATGCTGAATACGATGGGTTGGAGAGGGAACTGCGCGCACTGGAGGCGGCGCATCCGGAGCTCGCTGAGCCCAACAGTCCGACCCGCCGCGTGGGCGCCCCTCCGGTGGATGCATTCGAAAAGCGCCGTCATGCCACACCCATGCTCAGCCTGGACAATGCCTATTCGGAAGGCGAGCTGCGGGATTGGGAAACGAAATGGCGAAAGCTCGCGCCGGATGGAGTACCCCGTTATGCCGCCGAGTTGAAGGTGGATGGTCTGTCCTTGTCCCTGAAATACGAGCACCGACGGTTGGTGGAAGCGCTGACCCGGGGGGACGGGGAAACCGGCGAACGGGTGACGGAGAACGCCCGGACCATCGCGGACATCCCACTGGTGTTGCCCGCCGATGCACCCGATGACCTGGAAGTGCGCGGGGAAGTCTTCCTTTCCCGCAAACGGTGGGAGGAACTGAACCGGCAGCGGGACGCCCGGGGCGAACTCCGCTTCGCCAATCCACGCAATGCCGCCAGCGGCACCATGAAGTTGCTGGACAGCCGGGAAGTCGCGGCGCGGCGCCTGTCCTTTCTGCCCTGGCAGGTCCTTTGGCGCGAAGGCACCGGTGAGGATCACGCGGGGTCCATGACGCGCCTGGGCACTTGGGGGTTCGGGGTCATGCCCGCCCACGCGGTCGGTGATCTGGAGGCCGTGCTGGCCTTCATCGCCGATCAGGCTGAAGGCCGCCTCAAGCTGCCTTTCGATACGGACGGGGTGGTGCTGAAGCTCCTCGATGGGGCCCTGCAGCAACGCCTGGGGGCCACGGATCGCGTACCGCGCTGGGCGGTCGCGTTCAAGTATCCGGCGACGCAGGTGACGACCACCGTGCTGGGCATCACCTGGCAGGTGGGGCGCACGGGCAAGCTCACCCCGGTGGCGGAACTGGAGGCGGTGGAGGTGGCGGGCTCCACCGTGCGCCGGGCCACCCTGCACAACGCCGATGAGATGGCACGGCTCGGTTTGAAGATTGGCCACCGGGTGTTCATCGAAAAAGGGGGTGAGGTGATCCCCAAGGTCGTCGCCCTCGTGCCTGGCGAAGAGGCCCGCGATCTGCCCGCTCCTGTCATTCCCGCCACCTGTCCGGAGTGTGCCGGTGAGGTGGGCAAGACGGATGACGGGGAAGTCGCCATCCGCTGCCTCAATCCCGAGTGCCCGGCCAAGCTGGTGGCGAGGCTGCTGCATTTTGGAGGGCGGTCCGCCCTGGATATCGAGGGCATGGGGGATGCCTTGGTGGAGCAGGTGGTGGCGTCGCGTCGTTTCGAGCAACCCTGGGATCTGTTCAGCCTGCTCCAGGAGCCCCGGCTAGGCCTGGCCTACTTCTCCGGTCTGGAACGCATGGCCGAGAAATCCGCTCAGAACCTGATGGCAGCGATGGAAGCGGCTCGTCGCAAGCCCCTGGCGAGATGGCTCCACGCCCTGGGGATTCCCATGGTGGGTGCCCGCACGGCTGAGCTCCTGGCCGAAGCCTACCCCTCCCTGGAGGCGCTGTGGGCTGCTGACGAGCACCGGCTCCAGGCCGTGGAAGAGGTGGGGCCGAAGGTAGCCGCCGCGCTGCGGGCCTTCGTTGCTTTGCATCCGGAACTGCCGGCACGGCTCGCCGAGTTGGGCGTGTACCCTGCGCCGCCGGCCCCCCGCGACCTATCCGGACTGCCGCTCACGGGCGACGTGGTGGTGGTGACGGGCACCTTGCCCACCCTGTCCCGGGAAGAAGCCGAGGCGTGGCTGAAACGGCTGGGCGCCAAAGTCACTGGGAGTGTCTCCCCCAAGACAACCTTCCTCCTGGCTGGAGAGAAAGCAGGCTCCAAGCTGGCCAAGGCCGAAGCACTGGGGATTGCGGTCCACGACGAGGCCTGGCTGCGGGCGCTGGAGGGTTGATTCCAGACAGGACCGGGCTCAGGGCAAAAAGGCCTGGACGAGGGTCAACGCCCATCGGATGATCGGGTTTCAACGTCCGGAATCCTCCGTGCTGACGCGCCTTGGCAAGTTCGAAATCATCAGGCTGCTCGCCCAGGGAAGCATGGGCGAGGTCTACGTGGGCCGGGATCCGATCATCGGCCGCGAGGTGGCCATCAAGGTCATCCACACCGCCGCAGGCATGGGCGCCCAGGCCCGGGAGCGCTTTGCCACGGAGGCTCGTGCGGCCGGGGTGCTGAATCATCCGAATATTGTCACGGTCCACGAATTGGGTGAAGAGCAGGGGGTGCTCTACCTGGCCATGGAACTGGTGAAGGGTGAGGATCTGGGCACCCTCATCCGGGCGGGAACCCTGACGCCTAAGGACACCCTCGAAGTGCTGGCCCAGGTCTGCGATGGTTTGGCCGTGGCCCACCGCCACCAGATTCTGCACCGGGACATCAAGCCGTCGAACATCCGCGTCGTCTGGGATGGGAAGAATCTCCAGGCCAAGGTGCTGGATTTCGGCGTGGCCAAGATCATCAATACGGACACCACGGATGAAGGCACCGTCTTCGGCACCGTGAACTACATGGCGCCGGAGTATCTGCAGAGCGGCCGTCCGGATTCCCGCAGCGACCTGTTCGCCGTCGGGGTGATTCTCTACGAAGCCTTGGCGGGCCTTCCGCCCTTTGATGGCCCCAGCCCCGGCTCGGTGATCTATCGTCTGCTGCACGAAACCCCGCCACCCCTGCCACCCACGGCCTTCACCGGCATCAGTCGGGACGTGCAGGGCATCCTGCACCACGCTCTGGCCAAGGATCCCGGCAACCGATTCCAGACCGCTGAAGACCTGGCCACCGTCCTGCGGTCCGCCAAGGATTCGGCCTGGCGCTGGGAGCAGGAACGACCCACGACCTCCATGAAGATCAAACGACCTCTCCAAGAGAAGGCTGGCCCACCAGCCCCCACGCCACCCACCCCACCGCGGGGACTCTCACGCCTCACGCCCCTGCGACCTGTCATGGGGGCCAGCAGCGCCACGTCGATTTCGGGCTCTCTCGTCAGACCCACGATGCCGACCCGTCCAGCGGTCCAGGAAGCTCAAGCGCCTTCGGGCACGGGTCCTTATGGGCGCACCGAGGTGCGCAGAGATGTGCTGGAAACCACCCGCCATCAGCTCCAGCAGGCCCTGGAGATCGATCCGACCAATGCCAAGGCCCACGCCATGCTGCTGGTGACCCATTACCGGCTGGGCCGGATGGATTCAGTGATGCAGACGCTTCGCCAGGCCCGGGATCGCGGCATCCTGCCCGCCGATCTGAAGGCTGTCATCCGTTGCGATCAGGTGGTCAAAGAGGAAATGGTGTCCTGCCGTCTCCCCTTGGACCAGCACGGTGAATTCATGGAATACCTCGGACTCTGAAGCTTCTGGGCCCTTCAACCGACAAGGTGGTTTTGGGTTCCATGGTTTTAGAGTGCCTGGCCAAACCCCGCCGAGGCCCCGTGGGAGTTTGGTTAGGCCCACTTAGGCGGTGACATGCTTCAACGGCTGGGAAGGTTCGACATCCTGAGACGCCTGGGGCAGGGTGCGATGGGGGAGGTCTACCTGGGGCTGGATCCCGCCATCGGGCGCGAAGTGGCGCTCAAGACCATTCACCGCGCGGACGCGCAGGGCGCAGAGGCGCGGGAACGGTTCGCGCGGGAGGCGCGAGCCGCGGGGACACTCAACCACCCGAACCTGGTGACCATCCATGAGTTTGGCGAAGACCAGGGCGTGCTCTACCTGGCCATGGAATTCGTTCCGGGGGTGGATCTGGAGGCCATGCTCCGGGATCAGGTGCTGGCTCCCGTGGACGCGCTGGAAGTCCTGGCCCAGGTCTGCGATGGCCTGGCCTACGCCCATCAAAAGGGGGTGCTCCACCGCGACATCAAGCCCAGCAACATCCGCGTCCGCCGCGAGGGTGATCGGCTGAGGGCCAAGGTCATGGACTTCGGCATCGCCCGGGTGACGGGCTCTGATATGACGGGCACGGGCACCCTGCTTGGAACCTTCGGCTACATGGCTCCGGAGTACATCAAGACGGGCGTTCCGGATCCCCGCAGCGACCTCTTCGCTGTGGGCGTGATCCTGTACGAGGCCCTGGCGGGACATCGCCCCTTCGACGGCGATACGACGGCCACCGTGCTCTATCGCGTGGTGAATGAGGAACCCGCGCCCCTGGCCGCCGCGAGCCTGCATGGCATCAGCCCCGAGGCGAGGCAACTGCTGACCAAGGCCCTGGCGAAGGATCCCGCCAAGCGGTTCCAGACCGCCGAGGTCATGGCCAAGGCTTTGCGCGACGCCATGGATCCCGCCTGGGCGGGGCTTCCCGGCACGCAGGCCACGCGGGCCCTTCCCCGGCCCACCGTCCCGTCCGGGCCTGTCTCCGCCCCGGCACGGAGCGCCAGGCTCTGGCCTTGGGTCGTCGCGGCGATGATCCTCGGCGGTGGGGGCCTGGGGGTCTGGTCCTGGCGACATCAGGCTCCACTAATGACCCTTCCCGACCCGGTCCCTCTCTCAGCCCCAGCGTCTTCAACCGGGGGCTTGGGAACCCACCCACCACCGAAACCCGACCCGGTCGCGCCCCCCACGCCCAAAGAACCCGCCAAGCCCGTCCAGGCCGCGAAGGCCCACCCGCGCCTGACAGAGCAGGAGGTGGGCGACCTGCTGAACGAAGCGGCCAAAGGCCTGGTGGATCAACCCCAGGGCAGCTTGGCCCAGTGTGATCGCGTGCTCCGCGACCATCCCCTGAATCCCCGCGCCTATGCCCTGAAGACGGTGGCCCTCTATGGCCTGGGCCGGTATCAGGACATGCCCGGGGTTCTGGATGCGGGCAAGGAGCATGGTGTGAAACCCGCCCAGTACCTGGCTTTCGGAGCCTTCCAGGCCATGCTGCGGGAGGAGCGGCGGGATCGTCGCCTGCCGCCGGAAGTACGCGAATCGCTGATGGCCGAGATGCCCCTTGGCACCCTGCGGCCTGGGCCAGGCGCCTGGCAACGCCGGAATCAGAGAGATTGAACTTCCATCAACTTCCAGTCGCCTTCCGACTTCAGCCAGCGCAGGCGAAAGCCCCGATGCGAAGCGTCCTGGGGCAGCAGGGCCCCGCTGCGGCCCGTGAGGATCAGATCCACTTCCTGGAAGGCCTCGTTTCCCCGCGCCGCGACCTCGTTGCGCACCACGGTCACGCCGACCTTCTCCTGCCGGAAGGTGCCCATGAGAAACAGCTGGGCGGTGGCCCTGTCCATGCCCTCGGGGCCCTTGAAGGTGGGATCCAAGGCGGCGGTCGCCGCCGCCGCATCGCCCGCCTCGACGGCGGCACGGCAGCTCTCGAAACGTTTCCGCACCTGCGCCTCGGGCTTGTCGGAACGGCAAGCGGAAAGTCCCCCCAGGAGGGCCAGGGCCCACAATCCAGATGCGAAGCTTCTCCTCACGCCATCACCCCATCACACTGAAGCATCACGGAAGGATAGCCCCATGAACCCTGAAGCCCGTTTCGATACCCTCTGCATCCACGCCGGGCAGTCGCCGGATCCCACCAACGGCGCCATCATGACGCCCGTGTACTTCACCAGCACCTACATCCAGGAAGGGCTGGGCATCAACAAGGGCTTCGACTACGCCCGGGTGCGCAACCCCACCCGCGACGCCATGGAAGCCAACCTGGCGGCCCTGGAGGGGGGCAAGCATGGCATGGCCTTCGGCTCGGGCATGGCGGCGGTGCAGGCCATCTTCGAGCAACTCAGCAGCGGCGATCATGTGGTGCTGGGCGACAATGTCTACGGCGGCACCTTCCGCCTGCTGGACAAGGTGATGACCCGCTTCGGCCTCACCTACACCCAGGTGGATACGGGCGACCTGGCGGCCTTCAAGGCGGCCCTGCGGCCCAACACCAAGCTCGTGATGCTGGAGACGCCCACCAATCCCATGCTTGGCCTCACGGACATTCCCGGGGCGCGGCGCGTGATGACGCAGATGGGCTGCAACGCCGTGCTGGCGGTCGACAACACCTTCGCCACGCCCTACAACCAGCGACCCCTGGAATTGGGCGCCGATCTGGTCTTCCACTCCACCACCAAGTATCTGAACGGCCACAGTGATTCCATCGGCGGCATCGCCATCACCAGCCGTGAGGACATCGCCGAGGGCCTGCGCTTCCACCAGAAGGCCGCGGGCGGCATTCTCTCGCCCATGGAGGCCTGGCTCATCCTGCGGGGCGCCAAGACGCTGCACCTGCGCATGGAGCGGCACAACGCCAGCGCCCTGCAGATCGCCCGCTGGCTGGAGAATCGCAAGGATCTGAAGGCCGTGTACTACCCCGGCCTGGAATCCCATCCCCAGCACGCCCTGGCCAAGCAGCAGATGAAGGGCTTCTCCGGCATCGTGAGCTTCGACACGGGCGATGCCGAACGCACCCGGCGCATGGCGTCGTCGTTCAAGGTGTTCGCGCTGGCCGAGAGTCTCGGCGGCGTGGAGAGTCTGGTCTGCCACCCCGCCAGCATGACCCACGGCAGTGTGCCCGAGGCCGACCGTCAGCGGCTGGGCATCAACGACAACCTGCTCCGCCTGAGTGTCGGCGTGGAGGATGTGCAGGATCTGATCGAAGATCTGGAGCGGGTGCTGAAGGTCTAGAGAGCGAAAGCGGAGCCCAGAGGAAACAGAACTCGCACAGAAGAACGGCAGAAGGGTTCCTCAGTGTCTTCCGCGCCCCTCTGTGTTTTCTGTGTTCCTGCTTTTTTGCTGGAGCACCTTCAACCAAGCCCGTGGGTGCGGTACAGCTCCGGGTAACTGCGCGGTTCGGCGCGGTCCGGCGCGAGTCCCAGACCCTCCATGGCGGCGTGGATGGCCTGGGGGTCGCCTTCCAGTTCGAGGTAGCAGCCGAAGGGGGTTTCGTCGAGGCAGGCCTCCAGTTCCGCACGCTCCCACACCGCCCGCACCTTCTCCATGCGCATGACGGGCTCGTAACCCAGGGCGCGGAGAATGGCCTCCAGGGAGGCGAGATCTTCGATCCCCGTCTCCTGCTCCGGCCGGATCTTCAGCATGGCATCAGGGATCCTGGGGCCCTTCCAGGTCAAGCGGGTCTGACCCGCATAGCTTCGGGTGCGGAGGGCTGAACCGGCCGCTCGCAAATGGCCCTCCCGGTCCCAGAGCACGCTGATCTCGGGCTGGGCAGAGTGGACTTCATGAAAGCCCAAGGCCTCCAGCAGGGGGCGGTAGGGGCCCGTGGCCGGGATGCGCAGCTTCAGTTCGGTCTCCAGGGCGGATTTGTGCTTCATTGTGGCGCGTCCTTGATGGGTCATGATGGTGGTTGCCCCAGCGGAACCCATCGTGATTCCTCAACGCTACATCATCGCCAGCCTCTTCATCGCCGCCATGCTGCTGCTCTTTGCGGTGGTGCAGGCACCGCGTCCGGTCACCGCCGGTGGCGTCTCGGCCGTGGCCACCCCGGCGGTCATGAATCTGGGAGGCTACGAGTCGCTGGCAGAGTTCCGGCTGGTGGACGGCTGGGCGCCTCGTTTTCAGGGCACCCAGGATCCGGATCAGCCTAACGCCTGGCCTTTCGAGGGGGGCTTTGGAACACCCTGGGAACCGGCTTCGCCCTACCTCGCGGACCAGGGGCTGGCCTTGAATGGCCCCGGCGGCCGCAGCGAGGTGGTGCTGTGGCGCGGTCTGGAGTGGCGCCACTACCGCTTCGACGCGCCGCTCTGCTCGGCTCGCCTGGATCCAGCCAAGGGGACCCGCCTCCTGGTGACCCTCCAGATGAGCCCAACCCGATTCGAAACGCGCCTGCTGGAGGTGCCTGAAGGGCGCGTGCTCTGGTCCGCCCAATCGGGCCCCTGGAGTCGGTTCAGCTGGGATGGCAAGGTCGCGCTGATCGGTTTCTTCGAACCCTCGGAAGGGCGCGCCGAAGCCAGGCTTCTGCTCAGCGCGCTTCCCTGTGATGGGGAGTTGGGAGAACCCTCCCTTGCGACCTGGGATGAACCCGGCCTGCCTGTCCCATCGAGGGGGGTCGCCACCAAGCCGGATGCCCTGTCAGAAGATGGCCGGGACCTGCCGGGCCTGCGGGTTGAGCTCCCCTGGCACGCCGGAGACGGGATCTGGGCACCTCGGGGAGATCGCCTCTGGCATGGGGGCGCCCAGGGCTGGACGGCCTGGGGCTTGGAGGGGGCCCGGTGGCACCGGTTGGCTGCGGGTGCAGGTGTGCTGACCGCGCACCCGCCCCAGCGGATGGCCCTGGTGGAGCCGCTTCCAGAGGAAGGCATGGTCCGGAAGACCAGTCCCCTGACAAAGGTGGATTGGACGGAGATTGCGCCCGAGGCGCTCCCCTGGCCCGCCTGGGACGCGGCCTGGGCCTGGCGCGACAACGGCGCCTTCAATGCGTGGGACCAGCGGTGGAATGAGAGTGCGCTGCCGCCCGAGCGCCAGCGCCAGGCCCTGTTCGAGTCGTACCGATCCGAATGGCGGTCGGCCATGGGGCTGCGGGCTTCCGTCAAGGGCTGGTTGCCCCGGGGCCCCGAGATCGCCCTTCGCGAACCGCTTGGAACCGCCTGGATCTGGGTCGGGGACCGGGTGCTGCTGGTCCGCCTCGTGGAGGTGGAACGGGTCCGGGCTCTCCGGAAGCTGCTCCGCTAGCCGCGGCTCTTTTGTCGATCCATGGTTATCGAAGTGCACATTTCTGGTAGCGTTGTGCCCAGCCACTCTCTTCTCTCTTCCTCCCGGCTTCCCGAGGTTCCCGATGCCGCGTCTCCTCCTCGTGGACGACAATCCAAGCATCCATCGCATTGCCGAGTCTCTCTTGGCGCCCACGGATGTGGAACTTGTCTGCGTGGATTCCGCCGCAGAGGCGCTGGACCGCCTGGGGCGCGGCGAGCGCTTCGATGTGGCGCTCGTGGATACGGCCATGCCGGGCATGGATGGATGGACCCTGCTCACCCGCCTTCGCAGCATGGAAGAAACGGCCATGATGCCCATCGCCTTGATGGCGGGGGTGCTGGATCCGGTGGATCCCGCCAAACTGGCGAAGGCTCCCATCCAGGGCTTTCTGAAAAAACCCATCGAGCTGCGCGAGCTGGGCGATCGGGTGAAGGCCCTGCTGGCCACGCCCGTAGTGGTCGCCCCCTCCCCCTTCAGCACGGTTCCGGCGACCCCCGCCCGGGATCTGGTGAAACGCGCCGAAGAGACCCTGCCCGAACTCCGGCCGGAGCCCGTGGAAGAACCGGAATCCATCCTGAGCGTCGACTTGGATCTGCCTGACCCCGAATTGGATATTCTCGTCTTGACGATGGAAGATCTCTGGCCGGAAGAGCCCGAGCCGGTGATGCCGGAAGTGGAATTCGCCGCGCCGGTCCTGCCGGATGTGCATCTCGAGTTGGAAGAACTGGATCTGGATAGCCTGCAGGATCTGGCGGGTGAGCCCCTGCCCGTGATGGAGTCGGCAGTGGAGCCGCCGTTCGAGTCGGCATTCGAGCCGTTGGTCGAGCCGCTGGTTGAGCCGCTCGTTGAAGCCACGCCCGAACCTGAGTTTGCTTTTGACCCAGGCCCCCTGCTTCCTGAGGACGACGAGGATCAGCTGGTCACCCTGTCGGGTCTGGAAGACCTGGAAATGCTCTCGACGGATTTCCCGATGCCCGCCCCGGCCCCAGAGCCGCGCCTGGATCCGATTCCCGACCCGGATGATGATTTCGCCCACCTTCCCATGGCGGCCTCCCTGATTGGCGGCGCTGGCGTCGCGGTGGTAGCCGGATTGGCGGTCCA
>Ga0302263_10000821_pt1 | contig 11828 bp, 7 predicted proteins | sample II_Fen_N1_4_FD_194564 | JGI IMG/M metagenome (GOLD analysis project Ga0302263, IMG submission 194564) | Peat permafrost microbial communities from Stordalen Mire near Abisko, Sweden - II_Fen_N1_4 | ecosystem: Environmental > Terrestrial > Soil > Wetlands > Permafrost | place: Sweden: Abisko... | reverse complement strand
CCCCCGGCGGTGGGTTCGACGGTGGTGGGTTCGACGGTGGTGGATTCCTTGGCGGTGGATTCGACGGTGGTGGATTCCCTGGGGGTGGATTCGAAGCTGCCCCGGTCAGCACGTCCTTCGAGGTCTACGCCGATCTGCTCCCGTCGCTGGGCGCTGCCTTCGAGGAGGCCAGGGCCGGCGGTCGAGTGCTCTACGGATTTGCCCGGCACGAGACGACGACCATCCACCTCGGGTCGTCCACCGGGGTGCGCCTGCGGTGGGTGCAGCCAACCGGGACGCTCGAGCTGAACGCGAAATCCGCTGATTTGCGCCGTTCATCCTGGGGCGGGCTGTCCACCCCCGACTTCCGCGGGGTGACCGTCGACGACCTGGTCGCCTCCTTGACCCGCAGGCTGGAGTGGGCGCGACGGACGGCGGAGCTGCCGGCCGGCCGGTACGACACGGTGCTGCCGCCGACCGCGGTGGCCGATTTCATGATCAACCTGGCCTGGAGCGCGGCGGCCAGGCCCGCGCACGAGGGGCGCTCCGCCTTTTCCGCGCCCGGCGGCGGGACCAGGGTCGGTGAACGGCTCACCGGGCAGGCGCTCACGCTGGCCGGCGATCCGTCGTCGGCGGGCCTGCAATGTGCGCCCTTCGTGGCCGCCGGCCATTCCTCGGACGAGGTCTCGGTCTTCGACAACGGCGCGCCGATTCCGCGGGTCGAGATCGTCGCCGACGGGGTGATCAACTCGCTGCTGCACAGCCGCGGGTCCGCGGCGGAATACGGCGAGCCGTTCACGCCGGCCGCCGACAACCTGCTGCTGACCGGCGGCGATCCGGCCCTGTCAACCGAGGATCTGGTGACCGGCATTCGCCGCGGCCTGCTGCTGACCTCCCAGTGGTACCTGCGCGAGGTCGATCCGATGACGATGTTGCTCACCGGCCTGACCCGGGACGGGGTCTTCCTGATCGAGAACGGGGAGATCACCGCGGCGGTGAACAACTTCCGCTTCAACATGTCTCCGCTGGACGTGCTGCGCCACGCCGTCACCGTCGGTGCCACGGTGCCCGCCCTGTCCCGGGAGTGGAGCGACTGGTTCACCAGGTCCGCGATGCCGCCGATGGTGGTGGAGGGATTCAATATGTCGTCGGTCTCGCCGGCGCAGTAGACCCGCGCCTTGGTCCGGGGCGCGCGCACCCCGTCGCTTGGGCCAGGTCAGGTCTGCTGGGCGGCCGCACCTTGGGACGCCGCCGCGGCGGGCGACAGGTCAGCCAGCGTCAGCGGGTGGCGCGGAACGTCCGGAAGCTGATGGCTGCTGGTCACCGCCAGGTCCACCCCGACGTGGATCAACTCGCCCGGATCCAAGAGCCGCCAACCACTCTCGCCGTCCATCGGCTCGCTGGCCAGCACGACCGACGCGGACCCGGCCAGTTCTTCGGACTTGGTGTGGATCCGCGGGCTTCGGACCTCGAGATGCTCCTCGGAGGCGGGCCTTTCCAGCACGTACAGTCGATGAGTGGCCGGGAATCGCAAGGCCCACAGGTCATCCGGGGTGGCGACGATCAGGTTCAGGGCGAAAACCGGTAGGCGCTCGGCGATCCAACCGACCGCCGCGATGATGGCCGCGCCCACATCGCCGCCCCGCAGCCGCGCCTCCGCGGTGATCAGCGCGAACATCCGCTCGCTGTCGGTCTGGCCACCGACCAGGTCGCTGACCCCCAGCTCGGCCAACCGGTCGTCGAGCACGCCCAACTCGCCGAAAGCACCGTTGTGCGCGAACAGCCGGGCGTCCTGGGCGAACGGGTGGGTGTTCTCCGTGGTGTGTGCCCCGGTGCTGGCGTACCGGACGTGGGCCACGAAGGTCCGGCTGCGGGCCACCCTGGCTTCGTGGGCGAACTCGGAATCCTGCCAGGCTGCGATCGGCTGCTTGTCGATGACGGGCAGGCCGTCGGCGTCGAAGATGCCGATGCCGGCGCCGTCCGGCTCGCGGTGGCTCTGCTCGCGCAGGCTGTCGGGAGCGTCCAGCAACCAGAAGGTGGCTCTGACCGGATTGGACCCGGTGTGCAGCCCGAACAATCGGCACATGCTTGCTGCCCTCGTCTCGTCGGGCACCATGGGTGGACTTCGTCGTCCGTGCCGCCCGGCGCCCCGGGGGATTGTCGCACGCCGCCCCGGGCGGCCGAGCCGTTCCACGAACGGGTGGATCAACGAATCGAACGGGCGCGGGCCGGCGCGCGATCGACTTCGACGGTATCCGCGCGAATTCGCACTGGTTTATGCTCGGCGGCACCCACCTGATGGCCGGAAATCTCGCGGGCGGAAACGGCGACCGATGATCGACCGACGATCGACGGATCATCGACACGGGGTAGTGAACCGACACGACCGGGTGATCTGCAGAACACGATCACCGCGCCGGCGGCTCAAGATCACCGCATCGGGACGTTTCCGCAGACCGTCGTGGTTGCGCGCACGACGGACCATCGTCGAACAACAACGAACACGTGGTGGCGTAGGCCACAGGTTCTGAATCGATCCCTTTCACGATTCTGTGGCCTGGAATACAACCCGTCCCCGGTAACAACGGACATTCATTGGTTAGTGTCGGTTAATCGGCCGACACAGCGCGGTGTGGGCCGTTGTTCCCGACGGCGGTGAACACCCCACCCGCCCGACCGGCCCGAGACTCTCCAGGAGATGGTGCATGTGACCGCGGTCATCGACCCGATGAAGAAGGCGTCCTCGTCCTCCGGGGAGGTCCAGGCAGGAATCCAAATCATCGGCGCCCCTTCGGGCACCTCGCCCGCGCTGCTGTCCTGGGTGCTGGAGGTAGCCGAACTCGCCCGACCCGACAAGGTGGTATTCGTCGACGGGTCGGACGAGGAGTGGACCTCGATGACCGACAAGCTCGTCGAGGCGGGCACCTTCACCCGGCTGGCGGGCAAGCCCAACTCCTTCTACGCGGCCTCTGATCCGACCGACGTCGCCAGGGTCGAGGACCGTACCTACATCTGTTCGGTCGACAAGGCCCACGCCGGCCCGACCAACAACTGGATGGATCCCGCATCCATGAAGGCCATCCTCAGCGGCCTGTATGCCGGGGCGATGGTCGGCCGCACCATGTACGTGGTGCCGTTCTGCATGGGCCCCTATGACGCGCCCGACCCGAAACTCGGTGTGGAGATCACCGATTCGGAGTATGTGGTCGCCTCGATGCGGATCATGACCCGGATGGGCGGCCGCGCGCTCGAGCTGATCAACAAGGGCGCCGCCTGGGTCAAGGCGCTGCACTCGGTGGGCGCGCCGCTCGCCCCCGGTGAGCAGGACGTCGCCTGGCCGTGCAACCGGACCAAGTACATCGTGCAGTTCCCCGAGGAGCGGAGCATCTGGTCCTACGGCTCCGGCTACGGCGGGAACGCCTTGCTGGGCAAGAAGTGCTACTCGCTGCGGATCGCCTCGGTGATGGCTCGCGACGAGGGCTGGCTGGCCGAGCACATGCTGATTCTCAAGCTGACCTCCCCGGAGCAGTCGGTCCACTACATCGCCGCGGCCTTCCCGAGCGCGTGCGGCAAGACCAACCTGGCCATGCTGGAGCCGACGATTCCCGGCTGGAAGGTCGAGATGCTGGGCGACGACATCGCCTGGATGACCTTCGGCGAGGACGGCCGGCTGTACGCCGTCAACCCCGAGTACGGCCTGTTCGGCGTCGCGCCCGGCACCGGATGGCATACCAATCCCAATGCCATGCGGGCGGTCGCGCAGGGCAACTCGTTGTTCACCAACGTAGGGCTCACCGACGACGGGGACATCTGGTGGGAGGGCATGACGGACGAGCCACCTGCCCACCTGACGGATTGGAAGGGCCGCGACTGGACCCCCAGCGGGCTGGACGCCGATGGCAACAAGCTGGAATCGGCAGGCGAGCTCGCCGCGCACGCCAACTCCCGCTTCTGCACCCCGATCACCCAGGTGCCGATCATCGCCGACGAGTACTTCCACCCGGTCGGCGTGCCGATCTCGGCGATCATCTTCGGCGGCCGGCGCAAGACCACCGTGCCGCTGGTCTCCCAGTCCCGGGACTGGCAGAACGGCGTCTTCATGGGCGCCACCCTGTCGTCGGAGACCACCGCGGCAGCTACCGGTGCGGTGGGCGTCGTCCGCCGCGACCCGATGGCCATGCTGCCGTTCCTCGGCTACGACGCGGGCCACTACTTCCAGCACTGGATCGATGTCGGCAAGGAAGCCGACGCGAGCAAGCTGCCGAAGATCTTCTACGTCAACTGGTTCCGCCGGGACTCGGACGGCGGGTTCCTGTGGCCCGGGTTCGGCGAGAACTCGCGCGTGCTCAAGTGGGTCATCGAGCGAATGGACGGCAAGGCTGACGCTGTCGAGACGCCGATCGGCTACGTGCCCGCTCCGGGTGGGCTGGACATCGAGGGCCTTGACCTGACGCAGGACCAGGTGTCGGCGGCCCTGGCCGTGCACCCCGAGGAGTGGAAGAAGGAACTACCGCTCATCGAGGAGTGGTTCGCCTCGCTCGGCGACACGGTGCCCACCCCACTGCGTGACGAGCTCGCCGCGCTGAAACACCGGATCGACGAGAGCTGAACGCTTCACGGCTGTGACCGGAAGGCGGGTGTCCACGACACCCGCCTTCGTGGTTTCCTAGAGCGGATAGGAACGCTTCCACAGTCCCAAGAGCACCGGACGGACGCTCTACGGGGACACGCCGGGGGCGGCGGTCACGGCGGTACGGGGGTCAGCGCGGTGGCGATCAGCACCAAGGCGTCGGGTCGAGGTGATGACGGAGGCCGGCGCGCCGAGCGCGAGCGCCGGTCCAGACTGCGTGCGGACCGCACGTTGGTCATCTCCGACACCATGAGCCCGTTCTGCGGTGTCGGCAGCATCATGTTCGCGCTGGTCGCGATAGCCCAGTTCAGCTTCGATCAGACACCAGGCTCGTGGGCGTCCTCGACGGCCGCGGCGCTGTCCTCGCTGGTCCTCGCGATCGGCTGGGTGCTGCTGCGCGGCCCGGTCGGCCCGATGCTGCGACAGCATTCACTCGGCGTAGGGGTCGGGGTCGCGGTGATGGTCGGCCTGAACCCGCTGGTGTACGTCATCGGCACGAAGATCACCTACCCGGCCATCGGCGTGCTGCTGGTGATCGTCGGGGTGGGGGCGTTGCTGCACGACCGGTTCTGGGCGACCGCCGTCATCATCGCGATCAATGTGGCGTGGATCGCCTGCGCGTTCGCCTTCGGCATCCCGGTGTCGCCCGCGATCTTCGCCTCTCAGCTGGTCAAGGCCGACGCGCTTGCCATCGTTCTCAACGTGGCCAGACATCGCACGATGCAGCGGATGGAACAGGCCCGTGAGGAGGTGCACCGGTTGGCCACCACCGACGAACTCACCGGGGTGGCCAATCAGCGCGGGTTCCTGGAGGTCGGCCGCTCGCTCACCGAGGCAGCGGATGAGGATCCGGACCTGACCGTCGTCTACGTGGACGTGGACGGCCTGAAGCTCGTCAACGACCTGCACGGGCACTCCGCCGGTGATGCGTTGATCCAGTCGGTGGCCGAGGTGCTGCGCCGCACCTTCCGACCGGAGGACACCGTCGCCCGGGTCGGCGGAGACGAGTTCGCGGTGCTCCTCGTCGGCGGCACCCCCGAGCTGGCGCACGACCTGACTTCCCGGGTCAACGAGCGGCTCCGTGAGGCGGGCATCTCGGCCAGCATCGGTATCGCCAGCAGCCAGGCGGGGGTCCGGGTCGATCTTGGGGAGCTACTCGGGCGGGCCGACGCGGCAATGTATACCGCCAAGTCCGCGCGCAAGAACGGCGGCAGTTGATCCCCGGATGATCCCCGGACCGACCACGCAACTGCCCTCACGCCGGCACGGGTTCGGTCAGCTCTCGTCATCGGAATCGGCCGATCGGTGCAGCAACTTTCGCAGCAGCACCAGCGCGATCACCCCGAGGATGATCGGCAGCACTCGCTTCAGCACCGGCGCACCGGCCGTCTGCAGCACGTTCAGCGGCTCGTTCGAGGCGGCCGGCTGGTGTTGCCGACCGGGAGGGGACGACGCGTAGGGCGTACCCACCAACGATGCGGCCGTCGCCTGCTCGCCGGCGGCCACGTCCGCGGCCACCTCGTCCGGATTCGTCACGTCGATCAGCTCAGCGCCACCCGCGGTGCGCCCGGACAGCTTGGTGGACACGCAGTCGGCGAATTGTCCGATCAGCTTGTTGCCGACATCGACCATCACGCCGCGACCGAACTGCGCCGGACGTCCGGTGAGCGAGAGGGTGGTGACCAGATCGACGGCCGTCCGGTTCGGTGCGAGCGGGGTCGCGGTGGCGGTGACCAGCATGGCCGCGGTGGAGGTGGAGCCACCCGCGTTGCCGGTCGCCTCGATCCTGGCCCGATGCAGCACCTCGTCCTTCTCGACGATCTTCGCGGTGCCCTTGTAGACCATCCGGATCGGGCCCAGCTTGAGCTTCACCGAGCCGCTGAACTCGTCGCCGTCGACGTGTTCCAGGATCGCTCCCGGGAAGCATGGGCCGACCTGCTCCATGTCCAGCAGGGTGGTCCAGGCCTTTTCCACGCCGACCGGGACCTCGAACCGGTGCTCCAGCTCCACAACAGACCTCCGGAATGTCCGGCCGGCGCGTCGATCCGCCCGGCAGCGTGACGATCGTATGCCGCGCTCCGGCCGAGCGCGCCGCCGCCACATCGCCTGCCCGACGGTCACCTCTGGTGATCAACAGGTCGATCCCCGCAGGTCCCGATGATGGGGTGTCCGACGGTCGGACGTGGCCCACGACACACCGCGCCGGTATCCGTGTCAATATCGGAGTACCCGCCCGTATCTCCTCGATGCGATCCATCGTCTGGTCCAGGTGAGCAGTCACCGTCATCGCCGACGGGCCCGACCGGTCGCACCCGCGTGCCGCGGGCCCTGCCGGTGCCGACACCCGGTCAGCCCGGAGATCCCGGGAGTCGGGTGCGTTCGAGTGAGGAGATGCGCATGGCAGCGGTTCCCGGATCACCCGAGAGCCCCGGTTCGCCGTACCATCCGACGACAGCCCGTGACGCCGCCGCCCGCGGAGCTGCGGGCCTGCGCGGCCAGCCGACGCCGTCCGAGGTGATCGCCGGCCTGCGAGCGACCAGCCACGGCGACGACCTGGTCCAGTTGCTCTCCCCGGAGGGCACGCTCACCGCCCACGAGGACTTCCCGTTCGAGGTCGACGCCGATCTGCTGCGCGGGCTGTACCGCGACATGGTGCTGGTCCGCCGTTTCGATCGGGAGGGCAACGCGCTGCAGCGGCAGGGTCAGCTGAGCATCTGGGTGCCGCTCTTGGGCCAGGAAGCCGCTCAGATCGGGGCCGGGCGCGCGTTGCGTCCCGGTGACATGGCCTTTCCTTCGTACCGCGAGCACGGCGTGGCCTGGTGTCGTGGCGTCGACCCGACCCAGTTGCTGGGCATCTTCCGGGGCACCGACCACTGCGGGTGGGACCCGAAGGCGACCAGGTTCAACTGCTACACGATCGTCATCGGGAACCAGGTGCTCAACGCCACCGGGTACGCGATGGGCCAGCGATTCGACGGCGCGATCGGTTCGCCGGAGGCCGACGGGGAGAGCCGCAACGAGGCCACCATCGCCTTCTTCGGTGACGGCGCCACCAGCCAGGGTGACGTGCACGAGGGCATGGTGTTCGCCGCGGCCTTCGACGCGCCGGTGGTCTTCTACTGCCAGAACAACCAGTGGGCCATCTCCGAACCGGTGGAGAAGCAGTCGAGGGTTCCGCTCTGGCAACGCTCGACCGGTTACGGATTCCCCGGGGTCAGGGTCGACGGCAACGACGTGGTGGCCTGCCTGGCCGTCACCCGCTGGGCCCTGGAGGAATGCCGGTCCGGCAACGGGCCGGTGATGATCGAGGCCTTCACCTACCGGATGGACGCGCACACCACGTCCGACGATCCGACCAGGTACCGGCTGGCCGACGAGGAACAGCACTGGAAACTGCTGGACCCGATCGAGCGGGTCAAGGTGCACCTGTCCCGGCAGGGCATGGCCGACCAGGAGTTCTTCGACTCGGTCGGGGCCGAGGCCGACGAACTGGCCGCCCGGTTCCGGGCGCACTGCATCGCGATGCCCAAACCACCGCCGGAACGGATCTTCGCCAACGTCTACTCCGAGCCGCACCACCAACTCGAGCAGCAGCAGGCCCAGTACCTGGTGTACCTGGCCTCGTTCGAGGACCAGGGCTCCGCGACGCCCGGGCAGGTGACCCGGTGAACGACGGTGCGGTGTCCAGTCCCCGTTCCGGTGCGGACAGCAAGCCGGTGACGCTGGCGAAGGCGTTGAACATGAGCCTGCGGGCCGCCATGGACGAGGACCCGAAGGTCATCGTGATGGGTGAGGACGTCGGGAAACTCGGCGGCGTCTTCCGGGTCACCGACGGGCTGCAGAAGGACTTCGGGGACCACCGGGTGCTGGACACGCCGCTCGCCGAATCCGGCATCATCGGCACCGCCGTCGGCCTGGCCATGCGCGGCTACCGGCCGGTCGCCGAGATCCAGTTCGACGGATTCGTCTTTCCCGGCTTCGACCAGATCATCTCGCAGGTCGCCAAGGTGACCTACCGGTCGCAGGGCGCCTGGTCGATGCCGTTGGTGATCCGCATCCCGTTCGGCGGCGGCATCGGCGCGGTCGAGCACCACGCCGAGGCCCCGGAGTCGTTCTTCTGCCACATCGGCGGCCTTCGGGTGGTCGCCTGCTCCACGGCGCAGGACGCGTACGACATGTTGCGTGCGGCGATCTCCTGCGACGACCCGGTGGTCTTCTTCGAACCGAAGCGTCGGTACTGGGAGAAGGGTGCTCTCGATCTCGGGGCCACTGCTCTCACCGACACTGCTCTCACGGACACCGGGGCCGAACGCGAGCGTCCGCCCGGCTGCTTCAGCAGCGTGGTCCGCCGCCCCGGCACCGACGTCACCGTGGTCTCCTACGGCTCGAGCATGCCGATCCTGCACGCAGCCGCGGACGCCGCGGCGGCCGAGGGCCGCTCGCTGGAGGTGATCGACCTGCGCAGCCTGTCCCCGCTCGACCTGGGGCCGGTACTGGACTCTGTCCGCAAGACCGGCCGGTTGGTGGTGGTGTCGGAGGCACCCCGCGAGTCGTCGATCACCGCGGACATCGCCGCCAGGGTCACCGAGGAGGCGTTCTACTCGCTGGCCGCGCCTGTGTTGCGGGTGGCCGGGTTCGACACCCCCTACCCGCCGAGCCGGCTGGAAGAGGACTATCTCCCTGACCTGGACAAGGTACTGGACGCCGTCGACCGCGCGCTGGCGTTCTGAGATGGGTCTGCGGGAGATACTCGCCGGGATTCGGGTGGAAACGCGCTCAGCCCGGACACCGGAAGGATTGTGTCGATGACGACAACCCAGCGGCTGCAGACCTTCTCCATGCCCGACGTGGGTGAGGGGCTGACCGAGGCAGAGGTGCTCCAGTGGCGGGTCGCAGTCGGCGACACGCTGACGATGAACCAGGTGATCGTCGAGATCGAGACGGCGAAGGCGGCCGTCGAGCTGCCGTCCCCGTTCGCCGGGCGGGTCGAGGCGCTGCTGGTCGACGTCGGGGTGACGGTGCGGGTGGGCACTCCGATCATCACGGTGGACACCCAGCCAGGGGGCGGTGAGCTGCCTGCCGCTGCGCAGACCGGGCCATCGAATGGTGCGTCGGGCCCGAGTGGTACGACGGCGGCTGACCACGGCGCCGGCGCGAAGATCGGCGAGGTGACCTCCGACGGCCGGATCGCCACTCTGGTCGGCTACGTCTCGGCGGGTGCCAGCAGTGCTCGCCGCCCGCGCCGGGGTGCGGCGAGCCCCGCGGTGGCGACTCCGTCGCCGTCGGTAGCCGTGCCTGTCGCCGCGTCGGAACCGGCCTCGGCGACAGGCACTGCCACCGGGGAGGTGGGTGCGCGGACGGCCGCTGCTCCGCTGGCCACCCCGCCGGTGCGCAAGCTGGCCAAGGAGTTGGGTATCGACCTGACCGCCGTCACCGCCACCCGGCCGGACGGTGTGATCAGCCGGTCGGATGTCGAGAATGCCTCCGCTGCAGAGCATCCGGCCGAGCACGTGGCCACATCCGGAGCGCCTCCGGCGGGGTACGACCCTGCCACCAGGGAATTGCGGGTCGCGGTCAAGGGCGTCCGAAAGGCGACCGCGGCCGCCATGGTGGCCAGCGCCTTCACCGCGCCGCACGTCACCGAGTTCCTGACGGTCGACCTCACCCCCATGATGGAATTGCGGGACAGGCTGCGCCGTCGGCCCCAGTTCGCCGACATCAAGCTCACTCCATTGGCGTTCGCGGCGCGGGCGGTCTGCCTTGCGGTGCGGCGGACCCCGGAGCTGAACGCGGTCCTCGACGAGGCAGCCGGCGAGATTGTGGTCAAGCAGTACGTGCACCTCGGCATCGCGGCGGCCACCCCGCGGGGGTTGGTCGTGCCCGTCATCCGGGACGCCGACGGGCTCGATCTGGCGGGCGTCGCGCACGCGCTGACCGAGTTGGCGGCGACCGCGCGGGCCGGTAAGACCTCACTGGCCGAGATGACCGGAGGCACCTTCAGCATCACCAATATCGGGGTGTTCGGTGTGGACACCGGGACGCCGATCATCAATCCCGGCGAATCGGCGATCCTCGCCCTCGGCTCGATCAAGGACGCGCCGTGGGTGGTTGACGGCGAGCTCGCGGTGCGCAAGGTCTGCCAGCTGGCGCTGTCCTTCGACCATCGCGTGGTGGACGGCCAGCAGGGATCGCAATTCCTGTCCGACGTCGGTGCGTTGCTGGCCGATCCGGGGCTCGCCCTGGCGTTCTGAGACCCGCGTGCCGGACCTGCTTGCCAGGACTGTGTTTCTGCCCGACACCAGGCCGTTCGCCGTCGGGATCGAGGTCCCGATCGATGACCCGATCGCCGAGGACGGTCGCCTGATCCGGTAGCGGTGCCCGCCGTCCTCGACGAGGTCGATGCTCACCTCGTCGCAGAGCGCCGGCACGACGACCGCACTGAGCTGGCTGAACACCATCGCCGGTTCGGGCGATGCGTCGGATCAGGTCCATGTGTCGCAGCACACAGCTCACGCGAGCATGATGGTCTGGCTCGGGTGCCAGCAGTGGCGGTGCTGCCAGAAACCGACAGCAACCGACAGCAACCGATCGGACCGCAAAGGGGCGGTGGCCATGGCCGAGACAGTGAATGCACGGGCTTACAACAGCCTGTGGCAATTCCGGGCGGATGCCTGGTCCAGCCTCGAGGAGGCCAGCGAGCGGTTGGCGGCCGCGGTCACCTCCGGCCGCCCGATCAACAAGCTCGTCGAACGGGTGACCGTTCTGCTGGACGAGCTCGGCCCGATGGAGCGGTACTGGGCCTATCCCGGTGCACGGGCCTACCAGCAGGGTCGCCGGCTGTTCGCCGGCGGCAAGTACACGCGATTCGCCAGGGCGGTGGCCAGCCTGAACCGCGGACTGGTGACCGGCTCCTACCGCAGCGGCGCCAGCTGGTCGGTGGCCACCGCGATCCAGGAACCGTTCGAGCGGGACACCGGCATCGCCGTCGATTCCCAGGGTGACCGGCCGTACTTCGAGGTGCTGGTGGTCGAGGACATGCCGGACGCGCAGGAGCGCGCGTTGCGGGAGGAGCTGCGCAAGTGGCGTCGGCCCGACGATGAGTTCGCCTACGAGCTGGTGATCGTGCCCAGCGTCGAGGACGCGTTGATCGCGGTGCGGCTCAACTTCAACATCCAGGCCTGCGTCATCCGCCGCCGCTTTGTCCACCGCTCGGGCCGGG
>Ga0302263_10000820_pt1 | contig 11843 bp, 5 predicted proteins | sample II_Fen_N1_4_FD_194564 | JGI IMG/M metagenome (GOLD analysis project Ga0302263, IMG submission 194564) | Peat permafrost microbial communities from Stordalen Mire near Abisko, Sweden - II_Fen_N1_4 | ecosystem: Environmental > Terrestrial > Soil > Wetlands > Permafrost | place: Sweden: Abisko... | reverse complement strand
TCACCGGCCTCAACTCCCAGGCCATCGTCGCCAAGGTGCTCACCGAGCAGCCACCGCCACTTCGCCCAAAGCGTCCCACCGTGAGTGCCACGGTCGAGGGCGCAGTGCTCACCGCGCTGCAGAAACTCCCCGCCGATCGCTTCAGCACCGCGAAGGACTTCGCCGACGCCCTCGACGGCACCGGCAAGGGCGCGACCTACGCCCAAACGGTGATGACCGGCGCCACCCGCCCTACCCGCCTTACCCGCCCTACCCGCCTCGTCGGGCTTTTGGCCGTCATCGCACTCATCTCCACCGCCGCGGCGGCGTGGGCTTGGCTCCGCCCGAAGCCCGCCGCGCCGCCCGTAACCCGCTACAGCATGGGCCTTCCGCTCAACCAGGCGATGCGCCAGGGCATCCTCGGCGTCAACCTTGCCATCTCTCCCGATGGCAGGCGCATCGTGTATGTGGGTCCCGGAGAGGGTGGTGACCAGCTTTGGGTCCGGGACCGTGACCGGCTCGAGGCAACGCCGCTTGTCGGTACGGTGGGTGCGGCGAGTCCGTACTTCTCTCCCGACGGGGAGCGCATTGGCTATTCCTCCGGTGTCAATGTCGAACTCAAGGTGGTGCCCGTCACCGGCGGGCCGCCCACCACCCTGGCGAAGCCAGGCACCGGCTCGGGCGGAGGCGGTACCTGGGGGCCGGACGGGTGGATCTACTTCGATGCGCTCGCGGGATTGAGCCGCATTCGTGCCGACGGCGGTGCACCGGAGCCGTTCATTTCGCTCGACAGCAACGCTCACGAGGTCGGGCATGCCTGGCCCACCGCCCTGCCGCACAACAAGGGCCTCATCTACCGTTCTCGCCGGAACCTCGATCCGGCCGACTTCGACCTCGTCGCTTACGATTTCGCCACGAAGGAACGGCACGTCCTCACCAAGGGCCTGCTCGCGCGCTACGTGGAGCCGGGGTACCTCGTCTTCCTGCGCGCCGATGGAGCCGTGCTTGCCGCGCCGTTCGACCAGGATCACCTGAAGCTCACCGGACCGGCAGTCCCGGTGCTCGAGGGCGTCATGATCAAGCCCTTCGGCTCGGCGGATTTCGCGATCGCAAAAACCGGAACATTGGTTTACGTGCCGGGGTCAGCATCGGGCAATAATGGCGTCGCCGAGCTCGTCATGGTCAGTCGGGACGGTGCGGTCTCCCCGCTCAAGCCCTCGACCACCTACAACCCCGCTTCCAACCGCTCGCTCAGTCTCTCGCCCGATGGAACTCGGGTCGCGTTCGAGGCCTTGGGTACGGCGTCGCCCGATATCTGGGTCAAGCGGCTTCCGGACGGTCCCACGTCTCGCGTCACCTTTGAGCCCCTCGGTGCCTATCGATCGCGCTGGACGCCGGATGGGCAATCCGTGGTGTACATCGCGCTGACCGACAGCGGATTCTCCGCCGCGCGGAAGAAGCGCGCCGATGGGAGCGCCGCACCCGAGAACGTCTGGCGGGTCGTGGGCCAGCAGATAGGCGGGATGTCGCTTTCCAGCGACGGCCAGTGGCTGGTCTATCACCAGTTCACGGCCGCAAAGGGACGGGATATCTATGCGGTGCGTCCCGGCCGCGACACCATCGCCACACCCCTCCTGACCGAGCCCTTCGATGAGATGGCTCCAGCGCTCTCGCCCGACGGCAAGTGGCTGGCCTACACCTCGAACGAATCGGGGAGGAACGAGATCTACGTGCGGCCATTCCCGAATACCGCGGGTGGCCGCTGGCAGATCTCGAGCGCCGGCGGCGATGCCGCAGTCTGGGCGCACAGCGGTCGCGAGATCTTCTTCGAAGCCCCTTCCGGCGACATGATGGTGATGCCGGTGACCGCAGGGCCCACCTTCACCCCGGGGATGCCGACACGGCTGTTCCCGATCGGATCCGGGCTGGTCGGCTCCAACGTCGTTCCTCTCTACGACGTGACCCCCGATGCCCAGCACTTCGTGATGGTCCGCTTTGCTTCCGTCAACCAGGCGCCAGGCGCCGGACAGCTCGTCGTGGTGGACAACTGGTTCACGGAACTGAAGTCGAAGATGGCGAAGAAGTAACCGATCCTTCCTGCGCGTTTCCGATGACGCTGTAACCGCAGGTTCGGGCAACACTGGGCGATGCCCACTTGCCCACCTTTACCCGCCGAGCGTACGCTATGGCTATGCCTGACGTGGCCCGCTGGACCCGCGCTGAGGTGCTGGCGCTTCCCGACGACGGGATGCGGCACGAGCTCATCGACGGCGAACTGATCGTGACGCCGACCCCGCGGGTGCGGCACCAGGATGGCGTCATGGCGTTGCACGAATTGCTGTCGACCTACGTTCGGGAACACGGCGTCGGCCGGTGCTACAACCTGCCGGGCGACCTCGAAGTGCTCCCCGGTCAGCTCACCCAGCCCGACCTGTTCGTGGTGCCCCCCGGCACCCGCTTCGAGCGCTGGGAAGACGCCCCCACGCCCATCCTCGTCATCGAAGTCGCATCGCCGTCCACGGCGCGGTACGACCGCGGCACCAAGCGCCGGTTCTACCAGCGGGCCGGCGTCCCCGAATACTGGATCGTGGACCTCGACGCCCGGGTCGTGGAACGCTGGCGCCCCGACGATACCCGTCCAGAAGTGCTCGACCACGACCTCACCTGGCAGTCAGGCCCGGACGCGCCCCGGCTCCATATCGACCTGCAAGGCTTCTTCACCCATGTCATGGACGATGCGTAGGGGACCTATTCTCTTCGCAATCCCCTAGCCGCCCGCTGCCCTCCCGTGCAAGTTTCGCCGCGTGAATCCCGCCCAGGACCGCCTCACCAACGCTCTCAGTGACCGCTACCGGATCGAGCATGAGCTCGGTGCCGGCGGCATGGCCACGGTCTACCTCGCCGAGGACCTGAAGCACAGCCGCAAGGTCGCGATCAAGGTTCTGCATCCCGAGTTGAGCGCCGTCATCGGTGGCGACCGCTTCCTCACCGAGATCAAGACCACCGCCAGCCTCCAGCACCCGCACATCCTCGGCCTGATTGATTCGGGAGAAGCGGACGGCCTTCTCTACTACGTCATGCCCTTCATCGAGGGCGAGACCCTCCGCGGCCGTCTCACCCGCGAGAAGCAGTTGCCCGTCGACGACTCCATCCGCCTGACGAAGGAAGTGGCCGCCGCCCTCGAGTTCGCCCACAAGCGCGGCATCATTCATCGCGACATCAAGCCCGAGAACATTCTCCTGCAGGACGGTCAGGCCCTCGTCGCCGACTTCGGCATCGCGCTCGCCGTGCAGCAGGCCGGTGGCTCCCGCATGACGCAGACCGGCATGTCGCTCGGCACCCCCGCCTACATGTCGCCCGAACAGGCGATGGGTGAGCGCGACCTCGGTGCCCGCAGTGACGTATACGCACTCGGTGCCATGACCTATGAGATGCTCGCCGGTGAACCACCCTTCACTGGCCCCAACTCACAAGCCATCGTCGCGAAGGTGCTCACCGAGCAGCCACCACCACTGAGGCCCAAGCGCCCATCGGTGCCACCGGCTGTCGAGCATGCGGTGCTCGTCGCCTTGCAGAAACTCCCCGCCGATCGCTTCAACTCGGCGAAGGACTACGCCGAGGCCCTCGACGGCAAGGGGACCGGCGCCAGCTACGCCGCCACGATCGCGACGCCGTCCTCGCGCCTTTCGCGCCCTTCGCGCCTTTCGCGCCCCGTCATGCTCGCCGCCTTCGCGCTGACCGCGATCGCCGCGGGATTCGCGGGCTCGCTCTACCGCGGAGCGCCGCGCGCTCCCGTCGCCACCACCTGGGACTACATCTCCCTCGGCAACGCGCCCCAGCCCGCGCAGGCGCTGCCGGCCCTGGCCCTCTCGCCCGACGGCAACACCCTCGCCTTCGCCACCACACCGGCGCCCGCGTTGCTCTGGATCAAGCGACAGAGCGAACTCGCGCCCCGGTCGCTCCCGGGCACCGAGCAGGCGCTCTACCCGACTTTCTCACCCGACGGTCAGTGGATCGCCTTCTCCGCCGATGGCCGACTGCGCAAGGTGAAGGTCGACGGCACGAGCGCCATCACCCTCTCCGACTCGGCCGTGACACCCTTTGGTGGCGCGGCCTGGCTCGACGACGGCACCATCCTCTTCGTGGGGCCGAGGCTCACGGAGATCTCCCGCGTCAATGCCGACGGCGGCCGGGTCACGAAGGTGCTGCTCGACTCCACCCTCATCGGTCTCGGCATCGGGTCGCCGACGCCGCTGCCCGGTGCGCGCGGGGCGCTGTTCATCGTGTGCAATTCCGGCTGCGTGTCGATGGCGCTGTACGTGCTCGACCTGCGCACCGGCAAGGCACACCGCCTGCTCGATGAAGCCGGCTCCGCGTGGTACCTGCCCATGGGAAAGCTCATGATCGTGCGGCGCGACGGCACCGCGCTCATGGCGCCCTTCGACCTCGACAAGCTCGAGATCACCGGCGAGGCGGTGCCGGTGCTGGAGGGCGTCTACACGTCGCTCGGCGTGACCCAGCTCGCCTGGTCACCCAGCGGCACGCTCGTCTATCTCGCAGGCGCCGGAATGGCGTCCATGTTCGAGGCCATGCAGCTCGACAGCACCGGCCAGGCCCGGCGCCTGGTGCAGGACGACTGGCGCGGGGCGTTCAATTCGTTCAGGCTCTCGCCCGACGGCCAGCGCATTGCCATGGGCCAGGGCCTCGCAGCCGGCTCCCTCGACATCTGGATCAAGGACCTGAATCGCGGTCCCTATACCCGGCTCACCCTCTCCGGTCAGGACCGGCGCCCCGCCTGGTCGCCCGATGGGCGTGAGGTCGCCTTCATCCACGACACCACGGGCGGGAGCAGCGTGTACGCCATGATGGCCGATGGCAGCGGTCGCATCCGCCGCCTCGTGTCGCTCGACCGCGCCGTACAGGAGGTCGAGTGGTCGCGCGACTGGATCGTGGTCCGCACCGACAACGGTGTCACCGGCAACGGGGACATCATCGGCATCCGCACCCAGGGCGATACCACGCCGGTTACCCTCGTGGCCTCGCCCGCCGAGGAGATCCATCCCGCCATCTCCCCGGACAGCCGCTGGCTCGCTTACACGAGCAGTGAATCGGGCCGGCCCGAGGTGTTCGTGCGCTCCCTCGACCTGGCCAACCGCAGCCGCTGGCAGGTCTCCACCGCGGGCGGCACCATGCCCCGCTGGTCGGCCGACGGCAGCGAGCTGTTCTACGGCGTGGAAGGGCTGCAGCTTGCCGCCGCCACCGTGCGCACGGCGCCGACCTTCCAGGTCGTGAGCCGGCGAACGCTCTTCAGCGTGGGACAGTATTACATCGATCCCTATCACCAGGCGTACGACGTGCGCCCCGATGGCGGCTTCGTCGTCCTGCGTCCCATGGCCGATAGCGTCGCGGGCGGGTCGGTGCAGATGGTGCGCGCCACGAACTGGTTCGCCGACCTCGCCGCCCGCAAGGCGAAGTAGATGAAAGGACCTGCTTGACCAGCCCGGTAGCCCGCCTCACCAGCGCGCTCAGTGACCGCTATCGCCTCGACCGCGAACTCGGCCAGGGCGGCATGGCCACCGTCTATCTCGCCGAGGACTTGAAGCACAGTCGCAAGGTCGCGATCAAGGTGTTGCACCCGGAGCTCTCCGCCGTCATCGGCGGCGACCGCTTCCTCACCGAGATCAAGGTCACCGCCAACCTTCAGCACCCACACATTCTCGGCCTGATCGACTCGGGGATCGTGACCGATGGTCATCCTGAGCGCAGCGAAGGATCGCGCGGCCTGCTCTACTATGTCATGCCCTACGTCTCGGGCGAGTCGCTCCGCAATCGCCTCACCCGTGAGAAGCAGCTTCCCATCGATGACGCGCTCCGGCTCGCGAAGGAAGTGGCCAGTGCGCTCGACTATGCCCACCGCCAGGGCGTCGTCCACCGCGACATCAAGCCGGAAAACATCCTCCTGCAGGATGGCTCGGCGCTGGTCGCCGACTTCGGCATCGCGCTCGCCGTGCAGCAAGCGGGCGGCAGCCGGATGACCCAGACCGGCATGTCGCTCGGCACGCCCGCCTACATGTCGCCCGAACAGGCGATGGGCGAGCGCGACATCGGCGCCCGCAGTGATGTCTATGCGCTGGGTGCGATGACCTACGAGATGCTCGCCGGCGAGCCGCCGTTCATGGGCGCCAACTCGCAAGCGATCGTCGCCAAGGTCCTCACCGAAACCCCGCGCCCTTTGCGCCTTGCGCGCCCCAACGTGAGCCCCGCAGTCGAGCACGCGGTGCTCACGGCGCTCCAGAAGCTGCCCGCTGATCGCTACGGATCCGCGAAGGACTTCGCCGACGCCCTCGACGGCAAGGGCGGGAGTTATGCGGCGACGGTGGCGCTCGGAGTCACCCGCCCTGCCCGCCCTACCCGCCTTACCCGCCCCGTCATGCTGGCGGCCGCAGCACTCATCTCCACCGCCGCGGTCGCCGCAGGATGGCTCGCGCACCGGCAGCCAGCCGCGCAGGTTTCCCGTCAACGCGTCGTCCTCTGGCAGTATCCCCGCGAACGCCTCCTCGCCGCCGGGACCAGCCAGCTTGCGACCCAGTCGGCGATCGCCCGTGACGGATCGAGCATCGTCTACACCGATTCCATCGGCGGCACCTACCAGCTCCTGCGCAAGCGCCGCGGCGAACGCGACGCCGAGCGGATCCCCGGCACCGAGGGCGCCGTCGCCCCGTTCTTCTCCCCCGATGGCAAGTGGATCGGCTACATCACCACCGATGGCCGCCTCCGCAAGGTGAGTGTCGACGGGGGCGGCTCCATCACCCTCGCCGAGCACGTCAACACCATACAGATCGCCGCCACCTGGCTTGATGACGGAACGATCGTCTATGCCGGCAACGAGGAAGCAGAGTTGCTTCGGATATCAGCGGACGGCGGCACGCCGTCGCCCGTGGCGGCGGACAGTGGCCAGCGCCGCAATATTCCGCTGGTGCTTTCGCCCATCCCGGGTAGCCACGGGATTCTTCTCACCGGCTGCCCCGGCAACTGCGCCATCGAGTCCAACGTCTACGTGCTCGACTTCAAGGCCGACTCGTCGCGCCTCCTGGTACCCAATGCCGCCGGCGCCTGGTATTCGGCGACGGGACACCTGCTCTACACCGATCGCGCCGGTGGCCTGTATGCCGCCGGCTTCGACCCCGTGAAGATGGTGATGACGACGCCCGCTCGGCCGATCATCGAGGACGTGGCGCCGACGACGCTCGCCCTCTCGCAGAATGGAACCGCACTCTATTCGGTGGGAGGGGACAAGCCGCAGGCGAGCGAGCTCGTGTGGGTCGCCCGCGATGGTTCGACGCAACCGGTGGATACCGCCTGGCGCGGCGCCTTCGACTACCCCGCGCTCTCACCCGACGGCAAGGCGCTCGCCGTGAGCGTGCGCGATGGCCCAACCCACATCTGGATCTGGCGCGCCGACGGCACCCGGCAGAAGCTGACCCAGGAAGGCACCGTCAACTGGCGGCCGTCCTGGACGGCCGATGGAAAGTCGATTGCGTTCATTTCCAACAAGCGCGGGGGCGGAAGCCAGGATGCGTACGACGCGTACCGCGTGCCGGTGGACGGCAGCGCGCCACCCGAGCTCCTGCTGCGGCACACCTTCGGCCTCTGGGAAGCGGAGCTCTCGCGCGACGGGCAGTGGCTCATTGTCCGCGCCGACGAGGCCGTGGGCAGTTCCAACATTTACGGTCGTCACCTGGTGGGCGACACGACACTGGTTCCGCTCGTGGTCGACCCCAGCGTCAGCATGCAGGCGGCCTTGTCGCCCGACGGCCATTGGCTCGCGTACTCCGCCAACCCCACCGGCCGGATGGAGATCTACGTCGCCCCCTTCCCCTCGATGAAGTCCACCCGGCTCGTCTCCACTGGCGGCGGCAGTGAGCCCCGCTGGGCGCACAGTGGCAGGGAGCTCTTCTTCAAGAGCGGCGGCAAGCTCATGGCCGTCGATGTGCTCCCCGGAGAGGCCTTCACCTTCGGGACGCCTCACGCATTGTTTCCGCTCACCGGCTATCTCGCGGCGAGGAACCGTCCCGAGTACGATGTGTCACCCGATGATCGTCGCTTCCTGATGATTCGCGCGCCCCAGGCCTCGAGCGAGCAAGTGGTCTACGTGGAAAACTGGTTCACGGAGCTCAGGGCGAAGATGGAGATGAAGTAGGTGCCCAGCGCACACCTGTCATCCTGAGCGCAGCACCTGTCATCCTGAGCGCAGCACCTGTCATCCTGAGCGCAGCACCTGTCATCCTGAGCGCAGCGAAGGATCTGCTTGACTAACCCGGAAGCCCGCCTCACTACCGCCCTCGCCGACCGCTATCGCATCATTCGCGAGCTCGGTCAGGGCGGCATGGCCACTGTCTACCTCGCCGAGGACCTCAAGCACCACCGCCAGGTTGCCATCAAGGTTCTCCGCCCTGAACTCGCCGCCGCACTCGGCGCCGATCGCTTCCTCCGCGAAATCGAGACGACGGCCAACCTCCGCCACCCCCACATTCTTCCACTGTTCGACAGCGGCGCGCTGACGACTGACGACTCACTCACGAATCACGACTCACGACTGCTGTTCTACGTGATGCCCTACGTGGAAGGCGAGAGCCTCCGCTCCCGCCTCGACCGTGAAAAGCAGCTCCCCCTCGACGCCGCCCTGCAGATCGCCCGTGAAGTGGGTGACGCACTGAGCTACGCGCACACCCGCGGGGTGATCCATCGCGACATCAAGCCGGAGAATATCCTGCTCGAGAGTGGTCACGCCGTCGTCGCAGATTTCGGGATCGCCAGGGCGGTGGATGCTGCGGGTGCAGAGTCGCTGACCGCTACCGGCATGTCGATCGGTACTCCGGCCTACATGAGTCCGGAGCAGGCCGCCGGCCAGCGAGACCTGGACGGTCGCAGCGACCTCTACGCGCTGGCGTGCGTGCTGTATGAGATGCTGGCGGGACAGCCACCATTTACCGGGGCGACGGCAGAGATCCTGGTGCGCCAGCACCTCATCGTGGACGCGCCGCCGGTGACGAACTTCCGGCCCGCCGTTCCAGCCCCGGTCGCCGCGGCCCTGCAGCGCGCGCTGGCCAAGTCACCTGCAGACCGGTTCAACCCGGTGGCACAGTTCTCCGAGGCGCTTCGCCTCGGCGAAGGCTCGACGTCTCCCGTCTCCCGCTCAGCATCTCCCGTCTGCCGCCTCGCGTCTCACGTCTCCCGTCTCTCGTCTCCCGCTCGTTGGCGCCGGGCTCCTGGTCGTCGCTGCCCTCGTGGCGCTGCTGCTCTGGCGCCGCAGCCCCGCCGCGGCACCAGTGGAGTCCGCGTCCGTCGCGGTCCTTCCCTTCGTGGACCTGAGCCCCGACCACACCAACGCCTACCTCGGCGATGGCGTCGCTGAGACCCTCATCAACGCATTGACGAATGTGCCGGGCCTGAGCGTCGCTGCGCGCACATCGGCCTTCTCCTTCCGGGACAAGGTTGAAGACGTCCGTGAGATTGGGCGCCAGCTCGGCGTCGCCACCGTGCTCGAGGGAAGCGTCCAGAAATCAGGGGAACAGCTGAGGGTGACCGCGCAGCTCATCAAGACCTCCGACGGCCTCCACCTCTGGTCCCAGAACTTCGACCGCAGTGCCAGCGATATCTTTGCGGTGCAGGACGAGGTGGCCCGTGCCGTCGTCGCAGCACTCGAAGGGAAGCTGGTTGCGCGGCCGGATACTGTCCTGGTCGCGGAGGGAACGCGCAATCCGGCAGCCTATGACGCCTATCTTCTGGGACGTTACCACTGGAACAAGCGGACAACCACGGGGATGGTCCGGGCGGCGGAGTACTTCCATGAAGCGATCCGGGCCGACTCGAACTACGCGCAGGCCTGGACCGGGCTCGCCGATACGTATGTGCTGTTCGGGCCCGCTGAGTACAGCGTACCGGGCATTAACCAGGACTCCATCCTGACACTGGCGGAACAGGCCGCACGCAAGGCCATCGCACTGGCACCCCAGCTGGGCGAGCCGCATTCTTCACTAGGCGAGATTCTCGAGTACCGCAACAAATGGGAAGAGGCTGGCGACGCCTTCCGCCGCGGTATCGCGCTGAGCCCGCGATACGCCACCGGACACCAGTGGTACTCCTACCATCTCATGGTCTGGAACCGCTGGGACGAGGCGATCAAGGAGATGGAACGCGCCCGGGAGCTGGACCCATTGTCGTACGTCATTGTTGTATCTCTGGCGAACGCCTACGATGCTGGGGATCGACCCGCAGATGCCGCACCGCTGTACGAGCAGGCACAGGCGCTATCGCCGGAGCATCCACTTACCCTGGTGCTCCTCTTCGACCGCGAGCTGGTCCTGGGTCGAATTGACACCGCCGCCTCCGACTACCGCCGGCTGCTCATCGCAAGCGGTACAGACAGCGCCCGGGCAAGCGACATCGAACGCCGACTTCGCGACCCTCACCTGCGCGTGTCGGAGTTTCGCCGCATCGCAGACAGCGCGGTTCCCTACTTGGGCGTGGCAATTCACAGGTTTCTCGACGGCGATGATTCCACCATCGCGTTTCTCGCCCGCCTCGTAAAGAGCCCGCGGCGCGACGAGGTCAACGGGGCGGGCCTGAACATGTCCTTGAACCCGCGGCTTCGAGCCAATCCTCGGATGCAGGACGTAATGGTGGAACTGGGATACCCGCGCCCCCTGGCACACGGGGCAAACCAGTGAATGATGCCATCGGCCGGCTCACCGCCGCTCCCGGAACCACCCTTGGTCGCTATCAGCTGCTCGAGCGCATTGGCGCTGGTGGCATGGGCGAAGTTTGGCGCGCGCGTGACGCCAACCTCGACCGCGATGTCGCCATCAAGCTGCTCACCATTGCTGGCGGCGCGACCGACACCCGTGAGCGCTTTCGGCGCGAAGCCCACGTGCTCTCCCGCCTCTCCCATCCCGGCGTCGCCACCATCTTCGATTTCGACTCCCAGGATGGCACCGACTTCCTGGTCATGGAGTACGTCCCCGGTGGCTCGCTCGAGACGCGACTCGAAGCCGGCCCCTTGTCACTCGATGACCTGACCCGCTTCGGTGCCGCCGTCGCCGACGCCCTGCACAGCGCACACGAGCGCGGCATCCTCCATCGCGACTTGAAGCCCGGTAACGTCGTGCTCACCGACGCGGGCCAGCCCAAGATCCTCGATTTCGGCATCGCGCTACTCATGAGCGCCGACCCGAACGCCGTGAAGCTCACCCAGACCGGAATGATCGTGGGCTCGCTGCCCTACATGGCCCCGGAACAGCTCACCGACGATCCCAGTGACGCCCGCACCGACATCTACGCCCTGGGCGTGCTCCTCTTCGAGATGGCCACCGGCCGCCGGCCGTTCCTCAAGGCACGCCCCGAGGCGCTGATGTTCGAGATCTTCAGCACCGCGGCGCCGTCACTGCAGTCCATTCGCCCCGAAATCCCTGCCGCCCTCGACCAGCTCGTCGGAGCCTGTCTCCGGAAGGAACCGGGGCAGCGCCCCGCGTCGGCGGCACAGGTGGCAGAGTCGCTGCGGGCGATTGGCAGCGGTTCGACATCGGGCGCGCTACCGGCCGCCGCCCGTGACCGCATTCGCGCCATCGTCGTGCTCCCGCTGCGCAACGTGTCTGGCGACGCATCACAGGAGTACTTCGCCGATGGGATGACCGAGGCGATCATCTCCGACCTGGCCCGCATCAAGGCGCTGCGCGTCATCTCCCGCACCTCCGCAATGCAGTACAAGGGATCCCCCCTCTCCCTTCCACAGATCGCGCGCGAACTGAATGTCGACGCCGTGCTCGAGGGCTCGGCACTGCTGGTCGGCAACCGCGTGCGCGTCA
>Ga0302263_10000819_pt1 | contig 11845 bp, 8 predicted proteins | sample II_Fen_N1_4_FD_194564 | JGI IMG/M metagenome (GOLD analysis project Ga0302263, IMG submission 194564) | Peat permafrost microbial communities from Stordalen Mire near Abisko, Sweden - II_Fen_N1_4 | ecosystem: Environmental > Terrestrial > Soil > Wetlands > Permafrost | place: Sweden: Abisko... | reverse complement strand
CGGGGCCCCACCGCCCGGCAGTTCTGCCGACCACAGCGGGATCGAGTCGCTGCCGAGCACGGCGCGGGCGCCCTTGTCGACGCCGCTGAGGGCGACCTCGAGCGGCCGGGGCAGGGCGTCGGTGAGACTCATCACCGTTGAGAAGGTGGCCGTCGTGCCCTTCCAGTGCTTGGCGAGGGTCGTCCAGACCGCAGCCGTCGGCGTGGGAATGGTGGTGCGCCGCAGCTTCTTCACCAGAAGGCCGGTGTTGATGTTCACCGGGCATGCGGTGCCGCACATGCCGTCCACTGCGCACGTGTGCACGACCTGGTAGTCGAAGTCCTTCTCCAGTCGTGCCACGGCTGCGTGGTCACCGGCCAGCTCAAGGTTCTCGATCTCGCGCCGGACGGCGATCCGCTGCCGGGGCGTGAGGGTGAGGTCGCGGGACGGGCAGACCGGCTCGCAGTAGCCACAGGAGGTGCAACGGTCCACCTCCGCCTCGACGCTCGGGTTGAGCTTGATGTGCTTGAGGTGGAGCTCGGGGTCGTCGGTGATGATCGTCCCGGCGTTCAGCAGACCGGACGGGTCGAAGATCCGCTTGATCTCGCACATCACGCCGTAGAGCTCGTCGCCGTACTGCCGCCGGACGAACGGTGCCATCACCCGGCCGGTACCGTGCTCGGCCTTCAGGGAGCCGTCGTTGGCGATGACGAGTTCGACCATCTCCTCCGTGAAGTCGATGTAGCGGCGCAGGGAAGCACCGCTCTCGAAGCGGTCGGTGAGCATGAAGTGGATGTTGCCGTCCTTCGCGTGCCCGAAGATCACCGAGTTGGCGTATTCGTACTTGTCGAACAGGACGGTCAGGTCCACGCAGGTGTCGGCCAGCTTCTCGACCGGCACGACGACGTCCTCCAGCAGGGCAGTCGTGCCGCTCTGGCGCGCACCGGCGACCGAGGTGTAGAGACCCTTGCGGATCTTCCACAGCTGGCCGCGGACGGCCGCGTCCTCCGAGAGCACGACAGGGCCGCCGACCGGCAGGGTATCCAGCGTGGGCCCGGCCTCGCGGGTGAGGTGCTCCAGTTCCTCACGGGTGGTGGCCTGGTACTCCAACAGCAGCGCTGCCTGCCGGTCGACGGCAAGATTCCGGATCACCGCTGGGGTGTCGGGGAAAGCCTGACCCACCCGCAGCGAGGTGGCGTCCATGAGTTCGAGGGTCGCAGCGCCGGTCGCCACGAGCGCCGGCAGCGCCTGGTTGGCCGCATACAAGTCGTCGAAGACCACGAGTGCTGTGTTGACGAAGTTGCGCAGCGGGATCGTGCGGTAGGTGGCAGAGGCGACGAAGGCGAGCGTGCCCTCGCTGCCGACGATCAGGTGGGTGAGGATCTCTGGCACCGTGTCGAAGTCGACCAGCGCGTTGATGCCGTAGCCCATGGTGTTCTTCATCGAGAACTGCTGGGTGATCTTCGCCACGGACGCCGGGTTCCCGACCACCCGCTCGCGGAGCTTCAGGAGACCCTCGTAGAGCGCAGGCTCGAGGGCGCGCAGCTTCGCGTCCGCGTCGGCCGCGCCGGTGTCGATGACGGTGCCTGACGGCAGGACGACCACGACGGATTCCAGCGTGCGGTAGCTGTTCTCGATCGTGCCGCACGCCATACCGGAGGAGTTGTTGGCAACGACGCCGCCGATGGTGCAGGCGGCCTCACTCGCCGGGTCGGGGCCGAACTTGCGGCCGTAGCGCGCAAGGCGTGCATTGAGCTGCTTCACCGTCACGCCGGGCTGCACCCGCACGCGTGCCCCGTCGTCGAGGATCTCCACCCCGGTGAAGTTGCGCCGGACGTCGGCCAGCACGCCCTCGGTGCCCGCCTGGCCGGACAGGCTGGTGCCGCCGGAGCGGAACGTCAGCCCGATCCCTGCAGCGGTGGTTGCCCGCAGCAGGCGGGCCACCTCCTCGGCGTCCCGAGGGGCGACGATGGCTGCAGGAGTGAGCAGGAAGTGCGAGGCGTCGTGGCCGAGTGCCCTGCGGTCGAGTTCCGACGTGCGCACCTGGGCGCCGTCGGCGACGCAGCCACGCAGCATCGTGGCCAGCGCCTCCGGCGTCATCGTGCTCGTCACGGGTGCACCACCGGGACCATCCACGACAGCGGCCCGGCTTGCAGCACCACCAGCACGGTGAAGTAGGCGAGTAGTCCGAGGCTCCACAGGACGACCTTCCGGAAGATGTCGCCCTCCTTGTTGATCATGCCGACCGCTGCAGCAGCGACGGCGAGGTTCTGCGGCGAGATCATCTTGCCCATCACGCCACCGGAGGAGTTCGCAGCTGCCATCAGCACGGGGTTGAGGCCGGCCTTCTCGGCTGCGGTCACCTGCAATAGGCCGAACAACGCGTTCGCGGAGGTGTCGGAGCCGGTGATGGCAACACCCATCCAGCCGATCAGCGGCGACACCACGGCGAACGCCGTCAGCAGGCCGGTGGCCAGTGCGTTGCCAAGGACTGCGGTCTGGCCGGAGAGGTTCATCACGTAGGCGAGGGCCAGCACGCTGAGCACGGTGACGATGGTGAACTTCAGCTGCTTGATGGTGGTTGCGTAGGCCTGCAGGGCGTCCTTCACCCTCACCTTGTAGAAGAAGCAGGTGATGATGCCCGAGAGCAGAAGCAGGGTGCCGGTTGCGCGCAGGTGGTCGAGGGTGAAGATCGTCGCGACCGGCTTTCCTGCCGAGTTGAGGATCGTCGAGGCGAGCTTGCCGTCGGCGCCGACCTCGTTCAGGCCGGGCCACGGGAACTTCACCTGGCCGATACCGAGCAGCCAGTTCTTGACAACCGGGATCTGGCTGATCGAGAACACGATGATGATGATGGCGTACGGGGCGATCGCGCCCCAGATCCGCTTGGAGCCGGTGGCAGTGATCTCCGGGTAGTGCGCGAGCTTGCCGGAGGTGATCGCAGCGGCTTCCTCGTCCGGGACGACCGAGTGGTCGAGCGGCAGCGGGTTGGCCGGCTTCCAGAACCGCAGCATGACGAGGACGGCGACGATGGTGACCAACGAGGCGACCACGTCGGTGATCTCGACGGTGATGAAGTTCGAGGTGATGAACTGGGCCAGGCCGAAGACGACACCGGCCACGAGGGCCACCGGCCAGACCTGCTTCACGCCACGCTTGCCGTCGACAAGGAACACCAGCACCAGCGGGACGATCGCTGCGACGAAGGGCGTCTGGCGTCCGGCCATCTGCGAGAGCACCTGGATGGTGATTTCGGGATGGGTGGAACTGACCGCCCCAGCAAGGGTGATGATCGGTGCGCCCATGGCGCCGAACGCGACCGGGGCGGTGTTGGCGAGGAGCGAGACGATGGCCGACTTGATCGGCTTCATGCCGGCAGCCATCAACATTGCTGCGGAGATGGCCACCGGGGCACCGAAGCCGGCAAGGGCCTCCATCAGTGCGCCGAAGCAGAAGGCGATCAGGATCGCGAGGATGCGCTGGTCGTCGGAGATCGAGCGGATCAGCGCGCCGAGGCGGTCGAACCAGCCGGTGATGACCGACAGTTGGTAGACCCAGATCGCGTTCACGAGGATCCACATGATCGGGAACGCTCCGTAGAAGGCGCCCTCGGCCGTGGCGCTGAGTGCCATGGCAGCCGGCATCCCCCACCCGACGATGGCAACGACGATCGAGGCGACGAGGCCGATCAGGGCCGCCATCCATGCCTTCACCTTGAAGACGCCAAGAAGGACGAAGAGCAGGATGAGCGGTAGAGCGGCTAGAAGCGCCGAGAGGGCAAGACTGCCCGCGATCGGGGCCAGGGGCTGGGTGAACACCTTGGGTATCTCCTCACTGAGATTGACCTACAGGTAGGATTGTCGAACAAGTAGACCGGTTGTGCAAGGGGTTAGGCTTTACTTGTTCGGCAAACCGGTGGACGGCGCCGCAATAGGATGCGGTTGCAGCACGCTCAGAAGCAGGTGGATCTTGGTCAGGAACATCGTCGTCACATCGGTCATCGACGCCGTCGTGGAGGACCTGAAGGGACAGGTGCTGGCAAGGGAACTCAAGCCCAGCCAGGCACTCACCGAAGCAGAGGTCGCTGCCCGCTACGACATCGCCAGGGCTACGGCGAAGGCTGCCATCGAGCGACTGGTCGGCGACAAGGTGCTCGTGCGCAACAACCACACGACCGCGCGCGTCGTGAAACTTGGGCCGGCGGACGTGCGCGACATCTACCGCACCCGCACCTACCTCGAGTCGGAGGTGCTGCGCCGCCTCGCCAGCCGCAGGGAGGTGCCGCTGGACGCCCGCCTCGCCAATGCAGAGATCGAGGCGCTGTGGCACCAGGGCAGCTTCGAGATCGTCGAACCGGACATGCGTTTCCACACAGCCCTGATCGACTCGCTCGGGAGTGCACGCACCAGCAACGTCTACGGCTCCCTGGCCTTCGAGGTGAAGCTGTGCATGGCACAGCTGCAGGGGAGCCAGCGTCTCAGCCCCGAGGTGATCGTGGCAGAGCACGCCTTGATCCTCACCCACATCGAGGCCGGGGACGCCGACGCCGCGGCAGCCCTGCTCGACGAGCACCTCTCCCGCGCCCGGGAACTGCTGGCCGGCCAGCTCGGCGGCGAGTCCGGGCCGGAGGCCTTCCGGCCGTCCTCAGCACTGCCGCAGCCGGTCAGCTGAGTCCGGACGCTGGCTGGGCCGGCGTTGCCCCCGGTGCGCTACCTGGCGAGTTCGATGTCCGCGACGACCGGCGAATGGTCCGAAGGAACGACGCCCACCCAGCGGTACACCCGGTGACCGCGGATCACCGTGCGCTCGACCGTGGGCCCGGTGACGACGGCGAAGGACGCCGCCTTCCACGCCTTCGGGACGAAGATGAAGTCGAAGCGCAGTCCGGTGCGCCGCACGACCTTGAGGTAGTTCTTGTGGCCGACCCTTGCGTCGAAGCCGTGCGGGGTGTCGGCCTTCTGCACGTTGGACGTGTTCGACACAGCAACGGTCGCAGCGTCCACGAGCCCGTCGCTGCGGAGCTTCACCACCGGATCACGGAACACCTTCCGCTTCTCGGTCGATGACGTGTTGAGGTCGCCCATCACGATCGTGGGCAGGGCGTTGCCAGGGTTCAGCCCCGCGATGATCGCCCGAAGGGTGACGACCTCCTCGGAACGGATCCTCGCCTCGGCGCGGCTCCGTCCGGCCCGGAGGTGGACATCGAAGACCCACAGGTCACCGCCGGTGTTCACGTCCCGCACCCGAGCCCAGGACAGGAACCCCTTCTGCGTCCTGTGGAGGTCGCGGTAGCCGGTCTCCTCCACCGTGAAACGCGACTCCCGCACGAGGATGCTCACCTGCTCGGCCGGCTTCACCCAGGCATAGCCGGGCAGGCGATCGCGGAGCAGGTCGTAGGGCACGGGGTCGCCGAAGTTCTCCTGCAGCGCGACCAGGTCCGGATCGGCGCTCCGAACCATGCTGGCGATCTGGGGCGCCCGCGCGGAGAAGACCAGCTCGTCGTGCGGCACCCGGGGGTTGCGGGTGAAGATCACCGGGTCGGACGTGAGGATGTTGAAGCTCATCAGTCGCAGGCCCATTGACGGCGAGTCCTGTCCGGGGTTCGTGGTCACCGACGTCGTTGCCAACGGCGTGCCGGACTCCTCCGGCGCGGCAGCCGGAGGCGTGCAACCGGCAAGCAGGAGGATCCCCGCTGCCACAGCGGCGGCACGGCGGAGGATCGGCCGGATCATGGATAGGGCCAGGGATTGGCGACACAGCCTCCCAGGTCCCCTGCCTGGGGCATCATCACCGGTGCCGGTCCACCCTTGCGCTGGCATTCGGCAGTGTTCTCGCCGAGGAGCTGGCCCATGCCGTGGTTCACGAGGTAGGACTGCCAGGCGGTCTGGTCACCCGCGTAGTCGCCCTGGGCAGCAGACCACAGGGCGGCATTGATCAGCACGTCCGCGCTGTCGGTACAGGTGCCGGCCGCGTCCACCTTGCAGAGCTTCGCAAGGGTGTCGGGGGCGCCGAGGGTGATGCTGAAGTCAGCCTTGGCCGGATCGGCAACGAGGGCGAACCTGACGCCGCCGCTGCCCGTCCAGCTGCGGGGGTCGTTGAGGATACCGGCGAGCTGGCGGCCCACCTTGTTGGCGTCCAGCTTTGCGGTCGTCTCCACCCGGACGCTGTAGCGGCGCAGGTCGCCGCTGCTGCTGACGGCGCCGACGTTCACGTTCGAGGTCGTGAACTTCCCGGACGCCTTGAGCGTCGGCACCTTCGAGGTCGGCGATGTGCTCACAGACGGGGTGGGCGATCCAGAGGTCGAAGGGGTCGCCGAGACGGTCGGGGTGGCTGTGCTGGGGGCCGGCAGTGGCGCGACGGTGCTCGTGGGATGGCCGGCGCGCGTCACCGGAGCCACCATGGCGTTCACCCAGATGACGATGGACAACACGAGCACGGCGCCGACCGCGATCACGGCCCACAGCCGCGGGCCCATCCTCCTCGCGCCATCGCTGAACCTGTGGAGAGCACTGGACAGGGTCGCGCGGACGTCGCGGGGGCTCGTCTGCTGGCTCACCCCGCCACCATAACCGAGGCGCTCCCACGGGTCGGGGATGCAGAAAGCGCTGGTCTCCGCGAGGGAGACCAGCGCTTCGGCTGTTGAGTCGGAACTCAGGCGGCGACGACGTTCACGGTGATGTGAGCGACGACACCAGAGGTCAGCTTCAGGCCAACGGTGTGCGGGCCAACGACCTTGATCGGCTTGCCGATCTCGACCGAGCGCTTGTCGATGGCGGGGCCACCGGACTTCTTCAGCGCAAGGACGATGTCGCCGGCGGTGACAGCGCCGAACAGCTTGCCGGCCGCGCCCGTGCGGGCGGGCAGGGTGACGGTGAGTGCTTCCAGCTGCTCGCGCACCTGGACGGCGTGCTCGACGCCACGGATCTCACGGGCGTCACGCGCCCGCTTGATGCCGTCGATCTGCTTCTCCGCACCGCGGGTCCACTTGATCGCAAAGCTGCGGGGCAGCAGGTAGTTACGGCCGTAGCCGTCCTTGACCTCGACGATGTCGCCGGGGACGCCGACGTGGTCGACGGGGGCAGTGAGAATCAGCTTCATGTCAGCCCCCTTCTCAGCGCGCGGTCGAGGCGTAGGGCAGCAGTGCGAGTTCGCGAGCGTTCTTGACCGCGATCGCGACCTTCCGCTGCTCCTGCACCGACAGACCGGTGACACGGCGAGCGCGGATCTTGCCCCGCTCGGAGATGAACTTCCGCAGCAGGGCGGTGTCCTTGTAGTCGATCGTGCCGATGCGAATGGACTTCGCCGGCGCGACCTTCTTTGATTTCACAGGCTTGCGCTGTGAGGCCATTGTGGTGCTCTCCTAGGTTCTGAGAAGCCCGGCTGCACGCCGGAATGACTACTACTGACGACGCCGGGATTCCGGCGACGGTTCGATCAGAACGGGGGCTCTTCGCTCTGGGCCGAGGCCCAGGGGTCGGCGCCGCCGCTGCGATCGTTCTGTCCGCTGCCGGAATTCGCGTTGGAGTTGCTCCAGGAGGAACCCCCGCCACCGGCAGACGGACCGCTGTTGTAGTTGCCGCCACTGCCCCCGGAAGACCGGGTGACCTTGGCGGTCGCGTACTTCAGCGCGGGACCGATCTCTTCGACCTCACACTCGAACACCGTGCGCTTCTCGCCTTCACGGGTTTCGTAGCTGCGCTGGCGCAGCCGGCCCTGAACGATGACCCGCATCCCCTTGGTGAGGGATTCGGCAACGTTCTCCGCCGCCTGGCGCCACACAGCGCAGTTGAGGAACAGGGCGTCGCCGTCCTTCCACTCGTTCGAGTTCTTGTCGAACGTGCGGGGCGTCGAGGCGACAGTGAAGTTCGCCACCGGCGCGCCGGACGGGGTGAAGCGCAGCTCCGGGTCGGCGGTGAGATTGCCGACAACGGTGATGATGGTTTCGCCAGCCATGTTTGGTTCTTTCGATCGGACTTAGCTCAGGACCCCCCAAGCCTGTCAGTAGCCACCGACAGTCCGCGAGGGGTTCGGTGCAATCAGTGCAGGTCGGGGCGGATCACCTTGGTGCGCATGATCTGCTCATTCAAGGTGAACTGGCGATCCATTTCCTTCACAACGGCCGGCTCAGCGGTCACGTTGATCACGACGTAGATGCCTTCGGACTTCTTGTTGATGTCGTAAGCCAGGCGACGCCGGCCCCACACATCTTGACTATCCACAGTGCCACCGGCCTTGGTAAAGCCGGCAAGCGGCTTCTCCAGCAGGGCGTTCACCTGACGGTCGTCGACCTCCGGGTCAACGATCACCACGATTTCGTACTTGCGCATACGCGAACTCCACCTCCTCTGGTCTAGAGCGGCCATGAGCGGGTCCCATGGCAGGAGGGCGTAGCAAACGGCTGTCGCCGATGCAACAGCCAAGGCGCAACCTTACCGGCAGCGGACCCGGCGGGCGAATCGCCCGCCGTTCCCGCTGTGCGACGACTGCTGCTGCGGCCTCGAGGTCTACGCAGCCGTGGTGTAGCCGCTCCGCGATGCAGTGACCTTGACGGTCAGCAACCTGGCGAGATCGGCGGTTGTCACCGTGTAGCCGGCGGCCTTCGCCTTCGAGATCGCCTTCCCCGACCGGTACCACTGGTAGCTGAACTTCAGCCCTGCGGGCTGCCAGTCCGCGGTGTCGATCGCCAGTTGCTGGCCCACCCTCGGCGCCGCTGCGATGACCGTCTTGCCTGCAACGATCGTGCCCCTGGCCACCTTCTTCGTCGACTTCGACGTTGCCGAGGCCGACGGGTAGCCGACGGCGGTGCCGGTGACCTTCACCTTCATGGTCTTGCCGAGGTCGGCCGCGACAAGGGCGTAGGTTCCTGCGATGGCGCCCTTGATCGTCTTCCCCGAGCGGTACCAGGTGTAGGTGAACGTGGTCTCCCCCGGCTTCCACCCGGAAACCTTCGCCGTCAGGATCCGGCCCACCTTGAGCGTGCCGCTGATCGTCGGGGCCTTCGTTGCCATCTTGCCCGACGGCACCTTGGCCGTGACCGCGGACGTCTTCGAGACGCTCGCGTAGCCCGGCGCGCTGCCGGTGACGCGTACAGCGATCGCCTTGCCGGCATCGGTCCCGACCACGACGTGGGTCGACGAGGTCGCGCCGCCGATCTCCGCACCGTCCCGCAGCCACCGGTAGGCAAGGGACACGGTCCCCGGTTCCCACGTGCCCGGGACGGCGGTGAGCGTCGCCCCCAGCTTCGCGGTGCCTGTGATCGTGGGCACAGGAGTCGCGGTGAACTGCAACAACGGCACGGTGACCGCTGTGGAGGTTGCCGCTGCGTCGGTGAAGCCGGCCTTCGATCCGGTTACCCGCACGGCCAGCGTGCTGCCGGCGTCGGCGACCTGGACCGTGTACACCGCAGAGGTCGCTGCGGAGATGGCCGCCCCATCGCGCAGCCACTGGTAGCCGAGCAGTACCCCGCCGGGCGCCCACGGGCCGACGACGGCAGTGAGCCGCGCACCTACGGCAGCCGCGCCACTGACGCCCACCGTCCCTGGTGTGATGGCACCCACTACGGAGGAGGTGGCCTCAGACGTGCGTGTCGCGTCCTTGAAGCCCGACTTGGTACCTGTCACGGCCACGGTGATCGTCGCACCGAGGTCGTCGTCGGTCACGGCGTACGTATCCGAGGTCGCACCCGCGATTGGCGCACCCGCACGCGACCACTGGTAGCCCAGATGGTCCGGTGCCGGCGTCCACGTTCCTGCGACGGCGGTGAGGCTTGCACCCGGCATTGCCTTGCCTGTGATCGTCGGCACCGGTGCGGTGGTGAACGACAGCGTGGCACCGAGGTCGATCTCGATGCCGGAGGTGGTGGCGCCGGAGGTGACGGTCACCGTCTGGGCTTCGGCGTAGACGACTCCCGGGTACCAGGTCGTGATGCGTTCACCCAGGCAACCGGAGTCGCCCAGCCAGTAGCCCACGCACAGGCCGGCCCGCACGCGATAGGTACCAGGGGGCACGTCCTCCGACCAGGTGCCGTCGGCCTTCACCGGCGACGTCTGCTTCACGCCACCACCGACGACGGTCACGTAGCGCTGCCCGAACCGTCCGGTGGAATTGGTGATCGTCCCGCTGACCGTCCCGTCCGGGACGGGGTCGGCCGCAGCCAGTTTCGGCGCGATCAGGGCTGCCGCCGCACCGGCAACGATCGTCACAGGGGTCGCATCTCCCGCCGTTGCGGCGTCCCGCCACCACTCCGTCTTGATGGCCCTGCCCTCGAACCGGACGAGCACCTTGCCCGCAGGGACCGGGCTGATCCAGAAGATCTCGCCGGGCGAGGCCTTCTCGCTGGTGAGCGTTGCGCCCGCCTGGTCGGTGATCACAACGGAGATGTTGGCGTCACCGACCTCCGGAAGCCGGACCGGCAATCGCCCGGCAGCCGTCAGCACCTTCGCCCCGACGTCCGTGGTGACGCCGGGGGTGATCGCGAAGGTGCCGAGCGCTGCGTCGGTGAAGTCGGCGGCCGCCGCGTGGAGTTCGACCTCACCGGCAGGCAACGAGCCAACGCTCCAGAAGCCCCAGCCGTCAGCCCGGGCGTCGCCCATCGTGACACCTGCCTGGGTTGCCCAGACCCGGCCATCGACCGCGAGCCCGTCACCATCGACCAGCCTCCCGACGAGCGTGCCGCCGGGCACCACCGTGATGTCGTGGGAGAGGGGCGCCGTGACCTCCAATTGTTCGGAGAAGGGTGCCGTACCGAGTTCCTCGGAAGCGCTCACCCGCACCACGTAGTCGCCGGTGGGGACGTCGAACTGGTAGGCGCCGAGTGCACCCGTCCACATGCTGTAGGTCTTGCTCGTCACCTGGTTGCGGTAGCTCACCGTGAAGTCGTTGTCAGCGGGAATCACGCCACCGCCGAGGAGTTTCACCGAGCCGACGACATGGACGAGATTGGCAATCGTCGTTGCGGAGAAGTCGATGCCGGTCACGTTCGCGGTGCTGATCGCGACCGGTGTTGCTCCCCTGGTGTCGCTGCCGCCGGGGTACCACGTCCATCCGCCGCTCTTCGCCTCGGCCCCGATCACATAGCTGCCGGGGGCCAGGTGCGCGAGCGTGTAGCCGACGGCACCGGAGACGGGGCCCTCGACCCAGTAGGAGGCCAGCTGGTTGCCTGTGGCCGGATCAACCGCGACGGCCTCGACCCAACCCTCCTGCTGCGGCACGGTGATGGTGCCGGCGACCGTGAACCCGTCGGAGATCAGGATGTCCCTTGTCACAGCGCCATCGACGGTGACGGAGGCCCGGTAGGGCGCGAAGCCGTCGCCATAGGCCTCGAGGGAGTAGACGCCCTGCGGTACGGCAGCGAGGAAGTAGTCGGTCGAGCCCTCGAAGGTGAAGTCGGCCATGGTGGTGCCGTTGGCATTGACCAGGCTGAGGTCGCCCCAGTCGACGGACATTCCTTCGGGCACGGTGATCGCCCCGGCCAGCGAGCCGAGCAGCGGCACGCGCAGAGCCACCTCGACATCGCCGACGGCAGGAACCGTCACCGATGCCACCGGGCAGGCGTGGGCGTCGCCGCCGCACACCAGGCCGGCGCCGGCGTTGATCGCGACGTCGTGGGTGCCGGCGTCCTCGACCACGACGGAGAAGTGACCGTCGGCGTCGGTGGGGAGCGCCTCGTAGTCACCGAGCCATACCGTCAGCTGTCCCGCAGGGTTGCCGGCCGTGTCCGACACCGTGCCGGACACGACGTGCACCGGCCGTGTCGGAAGGGTGATGTCGTTGCCTTCTGAGGTGTCGCCGGAGGCCAGCTCGCGCCAGGTGGCTCCATCCTCGTCGGCCTTGTCGCCCAGCCAGGTGTCGATATGTCCGGTGGCAC
>Ga0302263_10000816_pt1 | contig 11850 bp, 7 predicted proteins | sample II_Fen_N1_4_FD_194564 | JGI IMG/M metagenome (GOLD analysis project Ga0302263, IMG submission 194564) | Peat permafrost microbial communities from Stordalen Mire near Abisko, Sweden - II_Fen_N1_4 | ecosystem: Environmental > Terrestrial > Soil > Wetlands > Permafrost | place: Sweden: Abisko... | reverse complement strand
CATTCTCGCGGCGCGCAAGTTGCGCGGCGGCTCGCGCCCCTGGGACATCTTCTTCGCGCTGCTCTGGCTGCAGACCGGGAACTACGAGAACCTGCTGATGGGGTTCCAGCTGTGCATCGCGATCCCCGGAGCTTGCGTGTGCAGCGTGCTGATCCTGGGCGCGTTCTCGGAGCGGCGCCTGTGGCCCTCGCATGCGCTGGCCTGCGGAGCCGCGACCCTCGCGCTGCCGCTGTGCGGCGGCGGAGGATTGCTGCAAGCCCCCGCCCTGGCCCTCTGGCTCGTGTGGCTGGGCTGGACGCAACGCTTCCACGCCGGAGCGCGCGAACGGCGCGGCGCGCGCATCTGCATCGGCCTCGGCCTGGCGACGATCGCGCTCTGCGGCCTCTACTTGATCGGGTTCCACGGACCGCCGAACGCGCAGTACGCGCCGCTCGCGAATTCGCCGCTGGTCCTCGGGCTCGCGAATCTGTGCGCGCCCTTCGGTCCGGACTACGTGAGCTGGCGGCCCGTGCTCATGCCCGCGATCGCGAGCGCCTCGGCTCTCTTCGGCTGGCTGATCCTGAGGCACGGCTGGCGCGCACGCGATCCGCGCGCGCTCGGGGTCTGCGCCGTGCTCGTCGGGGGAGCGCTGCTCGTGTGCGGGATCGCGTTCGGGCGGCCGGTCAACGGGTCGCTCCTGGTCGCCAACCGCTACATCCCGCTGCCCGCGCCCTTCTTCGTCGCGCTCACGCTCGGCGCGCTGTGCGTGCTGCGCCCGCGCTGGCGCGAAGCCGGTCTCGCGCTCGCCTGCCTGCTGATGCTGCTGGCCACACCGGGCTCGATCGAATCCGGCAGCGCCAACGGCACCCAGCGCCGCATCTGGGATGCGGAGTTGCAGGAGCGCGTGGAGAAGCGCGCCGGCCGGGCGGCGATTCTCGAGAGCTATGCGCTCGACTTCATGCTGGGCCAGCCCAACCTGGCCGACTGGCTGCTGCGCCACTACTCCGACAAGCGACTGCCGCCCTTCGACGACCCCTCGCACCCGGAATACCCGCGAGCCCCGGCGCTCGAGAGGTTCGGCCTGCACCCGCTCGCGCTCGAGTGCAGCGAGCCGCCGTTGCTGCGCCCGCTCGACGGGGAGCTCTTGTGCCTCGTGAAGCCGCCCACGACCTTCGACTTCGCGGTCACACCCGCGCAGCACAGCTTCCGCATCGATGTCTGCGTGCCCGCGCTGCTGCTGCGCTGGAAGAAGCACCCCGGTCTGCACGGCCGCGTCCTGCTCCTGCTCCCCGGCGAGCGGCCGCGCGTGCTGGGAAGTCTGGGAGTGGAAGCGCAGCAGCTCGAGAGCGCGCCGGGATGGCACAACTTCGAATTCAAGTGGCCGGAAGCCGTCGACGGCATCCTGCAACTCGTTCTCGACGCACCTCCCGGGCAAGCCGCTCCGAACGCCGCGGATCGCGTGGCGCTGCGTCATGCGCACGTCGAGTGATCCGTGCGCGCCCCGGCGCTGCGGGCACTTCTGCTAGACTCGCGCGCCAGCGACGCCGCATGAGCCGTGCCCTGATCAGCCTCGTGCTGCCGGTCTACAACGAAGGCGAGAACATCGCCGAGTGCCTGCGGCGCATCGAGCGCGGGCTCGCGGGAGAGGCGCACGAGATCCTCGTCTGCTACGACCTCGACGCGGACACGACGCTGCCCGCGATCGCGGCCATGCGCGACAGGCCGCAGGGCGTGCGCCTGGTCAAGAACACGCTCGGCCGCGGCGCGCCCAAGGCGATGCGCGCGGGCTTTCTCGCCGCGCAGGGCGATGTGATCGTGACCACGATGGCCGACCTCTCCGATCCGCCCGAGCTCGTGCCGCGCATGGCCGGGCTCGTGCGCGCGGGCGCTGACGTGGTCTCCGGTTCGCGCTACATGCGCGGCGGCTCGCAGCAGGGCGGGCCGCTCGTGAAGCGCACGCTCTCGCGCAGCGCCGGGATGCTGCTTTACTGGGTCTGCGGCCTGCGCACGCACGACCCGACCAACAACTTCCGCGCCTACAGCCCGCGCTTCCTCGCGGGCGTCGAGGTCGAGAGCTCGCGCGGCTTCGAGATCGCGCTGGAGCTGACGGTCAAGGCGCACCTTGCGGGCGCGCGCGTGACCGAGATCCCGAGCAGCTGGGTCGATCGCAGCGCGGGCAAGAGCAACTTCAAGCTCTGGAAGTGGCTGCCGAACTACCTGCGCTGGTTCGCGCGCGCGGTCCTCGCGCCGGTGCTGGCGCTGTGCGTGCTGGCCGTGTGCGCGGTCTGCGCCGGCGCGGCAGGCCGCGTGCCCGACGGCATCGCGCTGCTCGTGCTGATCGCGGCGCGGCTCGTGCGCGGCCGCAACACGCGCTGGGACGTGCTGCAGCCGGCGCTCTGGATCCTGCCGCCGCTCTTCGTTCCGGCGAGCGCGGCGCTCTGGGCCGTGCAGTCGGGCGCGAGCGTCGCGCTGTTCCTCGCCTCGCGCCCCTGGAGCCGCAGGTGAGGTCGCGCGCGCTCTTCGTGCTCTACTGGCTCGCGCTCTGGCTGGCGCAAGTGCTGCCCGTGCGCGTGATCGCGGACGAGAAGCTCGATCCGTCCTGGTCGCAGGCGCTGGGCCGCTTCCTCGCGCAGGGCCTGAAGATCGGCCAGGACTACGTCTTCACCTACGGACCGCTGGGCTACTTCTCGACCAGCGTCTACGAGCCGGCGCTCTTCTGGCACAAGCTGCTCGTGTGGGAGATCGGCTGGCGCCTCCTGGCGAGCTGGTTCGTCGCGCGCGCTCTCTGGGACGAACGCTCGCGCTTCGAGCGCGGCGCGGCGCTCCTGCTGCTGCTCGCGATCCCGCTCGTCTTCGACGCCTTCGCCTTCGTGGTGATCGCGGCCGTGGCGAGCGTGCTCGTGCGCGAGCCGCGACCCGGCGCTCGACTGCGTGCGCTGGCCTTCCTGCTGCTCGGCTCGCTGGCGCTCGTGAAGTTCACCTTCGCGGTCGCGGCGGGCGCGCTCGTGCTGGCGCTGCTCGCGCAGACCTTCGCACTCGCCGGCCGGCGCGCGGCGCTGCGCGATGCGGCGCTGGCCCTGGCCGGGCTCGCGCTGCCCTGGTTCGCGGCCGGACAGGGAGTCGCGAACTTCCTGCCCTGGCTGACGAAGTCGCTCGCCATCGCCTCGGCCTACAACGAGGGCCAGTCCAAGCCCGCGGGCCCGCTCGCCGATGCGCTGGGCCTCGCGACGCTCGCCTGCATCCTGTTCCTGCTCGCGCGCTGGGCCTTCGTCCGGCCGCGCAACGGCGCGCGCACGGGACTCGCGGCGGCGCTCGGCGTCTGCACCTTCTTCGCCTTCAAGGCCGGCTACGTGCGCGGCGACGATCACACGTCCTACTACATGGGCTTCGCGCTGCTCGCGGGCTGGCTCCTGCCGCGCACGCGCCCGGCCCTGCTGATCGCTTGCGCCTGTTCGCTGCTCGCGCTGGCCGGCATCTTCCTCGCTCCCGAGCAGGAGGATGTGCCGGCTTCGACCCTGGCGCGCGAGTTCGTGGCGCGCCTGCCGGCGAACGCGCGCGATGTCCTGCTGCCCTGGCGCTCGCACGCCGAGCTCGACGAGGCGCAGCGCCTGCGCGCCGCGCGCTTCGACCTGCCGCGCATCCGCGCGCGCGTGGGCCGCGAGCCGGTGGACGTGTTCGACTTCCACCAGGGCGTGGCGCTGCTCAACGGCCTCGAATACCAGCCGCGTCCGCTGTTCCAGAGCTACGTGGCCTTCACGCCGCGGCTGCAGGAGCTCGACGTGCGCTACTACGAGAGCGAGCGCGCGCCGCGCTTCGTGCTCTTCCGGCTCGAGACGATCGACGACCGCCTGCCGACGATGGAGCACGCGCGCCTGCTCGAGACCTTCCTGCGCCGCTACAAGCCGGTGCTCTATGAGCGGCGCGAGCTGCTGCTCGAGCGCCTGGCGCAGCCGCTGCCGCCGGCGCCGCGCACGAATGCGATCGAGCGCGAGCTCGCCTTCGGCGAGCTGTTCGAGCTGCCGCCGACGCAAGCGCCGGCGCGCGTGCTGACACTCGACATCCGCCGCAACGCGCTCGGTTCGCTGGCGCAGTTCCTCTACCGCGCGCCGGAGGTCCAGCTCGAGAGCGTGGACCAGTTCGGCAACCGGCGGCGCCAGCGCGTCGTGCCCTCGCTGATGCGCACGGGCGTGCTCGTCGATCCGCTGATCGGCGCGGGCGACGACTGGACGCGCTTCCTCGTCGGCGCGCCGCTGCCGCGGCTGCGCTCGCTGCGCGTGCTGCTGCCCGAGGGCTGGGAGTGGATGTACGCGCGGCAGGTCGGGCTGAAGCTCGAGGACACGAGCGCGCCGCCGCGCGACGACGAACTCTCGCGCGAGCTCGATGCCTTCGTGTTCCCGCGCATGCCCGACGGGATGCAACTCGCGCAGGCCGGCCTGCGCCTCGAGAACGGCGGGCACGACTGCTTCTTCGTCTTCGCGCCGGCCTCGATGGCCTGGACGCTGCCCGCGGGCAAGCACGCGCTCGCGGCGCTCTTCGGCATGTCGTCGGACCCGCGCCGCATCCCCTTCTCGAGCCGGGCCTGCTTCCGCGTGCTGCTCGTCGACGGCGCGCAGCAGAAGCTGCTGATGGAGCGCTGGATCGACCTCTCCAAACCCGAGGACCGCAGCTTCATGAAGATCGACCTCGAATTCGAGGCCGCGCACGACTGCCAGCTGATCCTGGCCACGGCGCTGCCCGAGGGCGATGCGCGCCAGAACGCCTGGTGCTTCTGGTCGGGGGTGAAGCTCAGATAGCGCCGAGCCGGACCTGCTCGGTGATCCAGGGCACGACTTCGTCGAGGATCTTGTCGAGCGGCGTCGTGGCCTCGAAATCCAGCAGGCGCTTGGACTTCGAGACATCCGGCGTGCGCAGCTGCACGTCGTGCTCGAAGGGCGGATCGGACACGAAGCGGAAGGGCTTCTTCGGCCCGTGGATCTTGGTCCAGATCGCCTGCGCCAGTTCGATCACGGTCGTCTTCTGCGCGGTCGAGATGTTGAAGTCCTCGTTGTAGGCCCGCGGGTGCTCGATGCAGACGCGGATGCCGCGCGCGAGGTCGCCGCCGTAGGTGTAGTGGCGCACCTGCTTGCCGTCGCCGAGCACGTGCAGCGGGTCCTGGCCCTTGAGCACCTTCTGCACGAGGTCGGGGACGACGTGCGAGAGCGCGAGCTTGACGTTGCCCGAGTGGATCTCGTGCTCGCCGAGCGCGCGGCCTTCGCCGATGCCGACGCAGTTGAAGGGCCGCACGATCGTGCAGGGCAGGCCGTACTGCTCGCGCGCGCCCTTGGCGTAGTACTCGCAGGCGAGCTTCTGGAAGCCGTAGGTGGACCTCGGGGGCGGCGAGGTCATCTGCGCGCCCTCGGGTGTCGGGAAGACCGTGGTCGACTCGTACACCATCGAGGAGCTGAGCAGCGTCGCCTTCTGCAGCTTCTGCTGCTTGTGGGCCCAGATCGCGGCGTCGAAGCTGGCGGCGGTGATGCGCTCGTTCTCGGCGATCAGGTCGTAGGCGTACTTGTGGAAGTACGAGATGCCGCCGATCATCGCCGCGCACATCACGAAGTGGTCGCAGTCGGCGACGAGCGTCTTCAAGAGCGCCACGTCCTTCGCGTCGCCCTCGACGAGCTTGTAGCGCGGATGCTTGTCGTAGGACTTCGAGACCTTGCCGTACTTGCCGAAGTTGTCGACGCCCACGACCTCGAAGCCGTGCTCGAGCAGTTCGGAGACGAGATAGCCGGCGATGAAGCCGTTCGAACCGGTGACGAGGACCTTCATAGACTGGTCATTCCGCCGGGGATCGAATTCCAGATGTCGATCACGGGCTTGCCCTGGAAGTCGAGCGACTTGTAGACGCTGTGGGGAGTGCCGATGAAGATCAGGCCCGAGCGCGCGATGACCTCCTCGGCCGGGAGGATCCAGGGACGCTCGAGGTAGGGATCGGCGCAGAGCACCTCGCGCGCCTCGAAGCTGAGCGTCTTCTTCAGCTTGTAGGAGAGCGAGTCGCGCGGATCGTCGCAGTCGGGCTTGAAGGTCATGCCCAGGATGCCGACCGTCAGCTGGCGCAGGTCGTACTTCGCCGCCGCGCGGCGCACGACGTAGTTCGGCAGCCCCTCATTCACCAGCATGGCCGAGTGGCCGAGGAAGAACGAGTTGTTGTTGAAGGTCGAGAGCTGCATCGTGTCCTTGAAGAGACACGGGCCGGCCGCGAAGCCGGCCTTGGGGAAGCCGCGCGCGCGCGGGTACTTCTCGGTCATCGCGCGGTGGATCTCGTAGAAGTCGAGTCCGTAGTCGTTGGCGATCATGTAGAACTGGTTCGCCACCGCGAACTGGATGTAGCGCCAGGCGTTGTTGTAGAGCTTGGTCAGTTCCGCGCCGACCGTGGGCAGCACGATCACGTCCTCGGTCAGCAGCCGGAACAGCGCACTGGCGCGCTCCTCGGCGCGCTTGCTCGTGCCCGAGACGATCTGCGGCAGCGAGTGGATCTCTTCCAGCGCGACGCCCTGCGCCACGCGCTCGGGGCAGAAGGCCACGTCGACCTCGAAGCCCGCCTGCGCGAGTTCGCGCGCGACGCGCTCGGTCGTGCCGGGGTAGACCGTGCTGCGCAGGATCAGCAGCTGGCCCTTGGAGAGGTGCGAGCTGTCCTTGGTGATCAGGTCGCGGTAGACCTCCAGGCGCGGGTTCAGGTGCTCGTCGAGCGGCGTGCCGATCACGGTGATCACCGTCTGCGCCGTGCGGATGCGCGCCGCATCGGTCGTGGCCTCGAAGGTGCCCTTGCGCAGCACCTCGAGCAGCAGTTCGTCGGCGCCCTTGTCGACGAAGGGCATGCGGCCCTGGTTGGTCTCCGCGACCTTGCGCGCGTCGATGTCGAGCGCGACGACGTGCTTGCCCGCCTTCGCGAAGGCGAGACCGAGCGGCAGTCCGACGTGGCCGCAGCCTCCGATGATGACGATGTCCGCCATGCGAATCGGAAAAGGATATCCGCCGCCCGCGCGCGCGCCTACTGCGGCTTCTCCTCGCCGGGCTTGGGCCGCGGCATGATCGCCGGGCCCGGCGCGGCGACGCCGTCCTTGTCCACCGTGAACGGCACGGGCAGCTTGGTCACGGGATCGAGTTCGATCACCGGATCCTTGAGCGGATACTGCGGCTGCTCGGGTACTCCGCCCTGCACGGGCTGCACGCGCGCGCGGTCGCCGATCCAGAAGATCACCGAGCCGCTCGGCACGGGTGCCGCCTGCGAGAGTTGCGTCGGCTCGTAGACCTGGATCTCGGTCAGCGCGACTTCGTAGGCGCCGGCGACCGTGCTCTTCGAACTCGGCACCGTCAGCGGCGTGAACGAGCCCACGCGTCCCGTGGGAAAGAGGATCTCGCTCTCCTCGCGCAGCGAGGCGTCGAAGTAGCGCTTGCCGTGCGCTTCGACGAGATCGATCGGCACGCTGATCTGCCCGCGCTCGCGCGCTTCCTCGTCGCCCACGTGCCAGACGAGCAGGCCGGAGCGGAAGAAGTCGCTGTCGAAGCCCACGCGATCGCGCACCTCGAGCAGGTAGTACTCCTCGCCCGTCGGCGAGAGCAGGATCTTGAGCGCCTCGTTGTTGCGCCCTTCGACGCCGCGCAGCGCGAGGTGCTGGCGTTCGGTCGGGAGCACGGTGCGCGCCGTGAGCCAGCCCAGCCGGATCTTGCACCAGGCGCACATGTGGAAGGGCCGGTCGGGCCCCGAGGGTGCGGCGCCGAGGTGGCCGATGGCCATCACGCAGAATTCGCCGACGCCCGTGCGGTGTCCGTAGCCGTAGAAGTCCGGGAGCCCGAGCATGTGGCCGAACTCGTGGCAGTGCACGCCGATCGAGGTGAAGCGCTCGCCGCCTTCCTCGATGATGTAGTACGGCAGCCCGCGGCCGCCGACGTCGACCGAGGCGCGGTGCGGCCAGAGCTGCGAGCCGCGCAGGCTCTCGCGCTCGCCGGCGTAGAGGAACACCACGCCGTCGAAACCGTCGAGCGCGTTGGCGCCGAACTTCTTGCGCGCGCCTTCGAGCGCGTCCTGGAAGATCGTGCGCGTGCCCGGCGCGCCGCCGCCCATGTCCTGCGCGTCGTAGTAGGCCCAGGTCTCGGGCAAACAGACCCAGTCGAAGACCTTGCCCGTGACGTCGAAGGTGCCGACCGAGATCTCCTTGTAGTAGTCGCGCAGGCTGCCGTAGGTCTTGCGCCCGTCGGGCGACTGCGTGTACTCGCCTGCGGAGAACATCAGGCGCTCGAAGTCCTTGCTCGTGTACTTGGCGTTGTGCTTGCGGTCGCTGAACTCGACCAGCAGCACGGCGAGCTTGAAGGTCTTGCCCTTCCAGTCGAGGACCTCTTCCTCCTTCGCGCCCGCGGGCTTGAAGCTCGGGAGCAGCGTGCTCTCCTCGCGCTGCACGAGCACGCTGAAGTGGCGTTTGTCCTTCAAAGCGCGCCGCAACTGGCTCGCACCGGTGTAGACGACCCTGTCCACCTGCGTGAAGCAGTCGCCCGTCTTGAGCCCCGCGCGCGCCGCGGCCGAGCCGCCGCGCACTTCGGTGACCTCGAAGTGGCCCTGCGTATGGCGGTAGTCGAAGCCCGGATCGCCGGCCTGCTCGCCCGTCCCGAGCTCGAGCTTGACCTCGCGTTTCACCGCGGGCCGGCGGATGTTGAGCTGCACGGGCGCGCCGACGCGCAGCGCGGCGAGCGCGTTCTCGAGGTCCTCGGCCTCGTCGATGTGGTAGCGCCCGATCATGCGCACGAGATCGCCGGGCAGGATGCCTTCGGCCGCCGCGGGCGAGCCGGGCTCGACGCTCAGGACTTCCGCGCCGGTCTTGCGGTAGGCGCCGAAGCGGATGCCGAGCACGGGGCGCAGCTTCTTCGGGCCGGTGGCCTTGGGTTCGTAGGCCTTGAGCGTCTCGACCGTCTTCAGATCGGCGGGCACTTCGCTCGTCGTCTGCTGCACCACGGGCGCTTGCAGCGCGAATACGAGCAGCAGCAGGACTCGCAGCGCGGAGTTCATCCCCCGCGCACGCTGTAGGCGTTGCGCGATTCGCTGAACTCGGCCAGCGCGGCCTTCTGCACTTCCTGCAGGAGCTCGGGATCGCTCGTGTCGGCCAGCACGTAGAACTTCCACAGCGCGCGGTAGCTGCGCTCGAGATCGGCGAGGCGCGGGACCTGGCTCGCGAACTCGGACAGCGGGCGGATCTCGCCCTTGCCCGGCCAGCGCACGTGCGTGCGCGCTTCCTTGAGCTGCATCTCTCTCGCCGGGCAATAGACGATCACGTCGACCGTCTTGCCGCTGGCGAAGCGCACGAGGTCGGCGATGCGCGCCTCCACCTCGGCGCGCGCCTTGGCGCCGCCGGGTGCGAAGTAGCGCTGGACGAGTTCGCCCTGCACCGACTCGTTCTCGTAGCGCGGGAAGACCGCCGCGCGCTTGTAGAGCTGGCGCTCGCGGAAGCGCCGCACGAGGTTGCGCACGCGCTCGCGCAGGAGCTTGTCCTGCTTCTCGACGGACTGCTCGAGCAGCCCGAGCACGCTGTGGTCGTCCTGGTGCTGGAAGTCCGGCTCGCTGAGCGTTCCGGCGCCGATGCACAGCTCGACCGCGCGCGCGACCAGGGCACCCGCCGCGACCTTGGCGTGGTGGTAGTAGACGCGCTCGGAGAAGTAGTAGCGCGCCTCGAGCATGCGCACGATCTCCGAGAGGATGTCCTCGCGCAGGAGCTCGTGCTTGGCGAGGTCGATGAACAGGTTGCCGCTCGAGCGCTCGATCTTGAAGTAGCTCGTCACGCGCGGATCGACCGAGAGCTTGAGCCCGGTGAAGTAGGCATCGCGCGCGAGGTAGTCGAGGATGTCCGAGGCGATGGTGCCGCCGACGATCTGGCCCCAGCAGGGCGGCACGCGCTTCTTTCCTGTTCCAGCGAGCACCGCCAGCACGTCTTCCGCGATGCCGAGTTCCTTCAGCACCTTGCCCACCGCCGTGCCGGTTCCGAGCATGCGCTCGAAGCGCTCGGGCCGGTCGTGGCGGCCGAAGATCCCATCCTGGTCCTCGATCGAGTGGCCGAAGGGGATGTGCGTGATGTCGTGCAGCAGCGCCGTGATGCGGATCACGCGCGCCTCTTCCTCGCTCACGCCCACGCAGCCCGCGGGATCGAGCTCGAAGGAGAGGTTGACCGACTCGATCATGCGCGCGGCCATGTGCAGGCTGCCGATCGAGTGGTCGAAGCGCGTGTGCATCGCGCCGGGGAAAACTAGGTAGGCCGTGCCGAGTTGCTTGACGCCGCGCAGGCGCTGCATCTCGCGCGTGTCGACGAGGCGCAACTCTTCGTGCGTGAGATAGACGTCACCGTGCACGGGATCGCGGATGACGCTGAAACGCTTGCGGCCGGCCATGATCCACGAGGATAGCGCCGCAGCGAGGGCAAGGATCCGGTAAATCGCCCGCGTCGCAAAGGTCGCGGATTCCAGCGGGTCGAGCGTGTTACGATCGGGTCTCGGTCATGCTCCTCGCACTCGCCAGCCTGCTGCTCGCTGCAGCATCGTCCCAGGATCCGCGCGCAGGCGCGGAGCCCGACGGCAACAAGCTCGTCAAGGTCGAACTCGTCTCCGAGCGCGCGAAGCTGCACCCGGGCGAGCACTTCACGCTCGCCGCGAAACTCACGGTCACGCCGCGCTGGCACATCTACTGGGGCGAGAACCCCGGCGAAACGGGCACGCCCACGCGCCTGGAGATCGAAGCGCCGAAGGAGTTCACGCTCGGCGCGCCGCAATTCCCCGTGCCGCAGCGCCACGAGGACCCCGGCCCGCTCGTCTCGTACGTCTACGAGGGACAGGCGCTCGTGCTCTTCGATGCCGTCGCTCCCGCGAAGCTCGAGCCCGGCAGCAAAGTGCGCTTCGAACTCTCCGCGAGCTGGCTCGTGTGCACCTCGCGCTGCTTCCAGGGCGAGGGTGAGGCCGCGCTCGAACTCGAGTGCGCCGCCGCAGGCGAGCCGGTGCCCGCCAACGAGGGGCTCTTCAAAGACGCGCGCACGAAGCTGCCGCGCAAACTCGAGGAGTTGAAGAAGCTCGATGCGAAGCTGCTCGGCGATCCGACCAAGCCGGAGGCCTGCCAGCTCGAGCTATCCGTGCCGGGCGCGCTCGAACTCTCCTTCCTGCCCGCCGAGCAGAAGGACCTGGTCTTCGATTCGGCCACTGCGAAGGGCTCGGGCGAGGAGCTAAGGCTCGTGCTCGACTACCACTGGTCCGCGCCGCCGCAGGGCAAGGTCGAATTCGGCTGCCCCGGCATCCTGAGCGTGAAGACCAAAGATGGAACTGCGAGTTACTGGTTCGACAAGAAGTTTCTCGCTGGACACTGAACCGCAATCCCTGGGAGGAAGTTTCCGATGATGAACATGAACAAGATTTCGATTCTCGCGCTCGCCAGCCTCGTGCTGGCCGGCGCCGCCTTCGCGACGCAGGTCGCGGGCAAGCAGGAACCGGCCAAGGCCCCCGAAGTGAAGAAGGAAGCCGCCGCAGCCGAACTCGGCAAGGCCGCGCCCGCCTTCACGCTCAAGGACCTCGCCGGCAAGGACGTTTCGCTGGCCGACTACAAGGGCAAGATCGTCGTGCTGGAGTGGTTCCAGCCGGGCTGCCCGTACTGCCAGAAGGGCTACGACGAGGGCGGCAACTGCCGCACCACCGCCGAGCGCCTCTCGAAGGACGGCGTCGTCTACCTGCTCGTCAACTCGAGCAACGCCGACGACGCGAACGCGAAGATCGACGCGAACGTCGAGTTCTTCAAGTCGCGCAAGATCTCGCACACCGTGCTGATGGACACCGACGGCCGCGTCGGCCACGCCTACGGCGCCAAGTCGA
>Ga0302263_10000815_pt1 | contig 11869 bp, 11 predicted proteins | sample II_Fen_N1_4_FD_194564 | JGI IMG/M metagenome (GOLD analysis project Ga0302263, IMG submission 194564) | Peat permafrost microbial communities from Stordalen Mire near Abisko, Sweden - II_Fen_N1_4 | ecosystem: Environmental > Terrestrial > Soil > Wetlands > Permafrost | place: Sweden: Abisko... | reverse complement strand
ACGAGGGAACCTACGAGGTCCATCTGAACACCTTCCTTGCAATGACGACGACGATGACGGCCCAGACGAGCGTGACCACGACGGTCCAGCCGGGGAACGGTCCAGCCGCTGCGTCACCGGACCACGCGCGCAGCGCCTCCGCGACGGCAGTGGTGGGAAGCGCTGCGAGCAGTGGCTGGCTCCAGGCGGGGAAGGCTGCCAGCGGCACCAGCAGGCCCCCGGCAGCTCCGAGCAGGTACACCAGGTTGGCGAGGCCGAGGGTGAGCTCCGCTGACGCCGTCCCCGCGAGGATCAGGGCGAGCCCGGTGAACGCGACCAGCCCGAGGATGACGGTGACCACGGCGATCAGGCTGGTGCCCACCCGGGGTTGGGGCGACCAGCCTGCGAGCAGCCCTGCCACGGCCAGTACAACGGCCTGGCCGAGCGCGACGGTTGCGACCATGGCGGCCTTGCCCAGCAGGAGGTCAGCACGACGCAGGGGAGTGGCGACCAGCCGCTCCAGCACGCCGTAGCGGCGTTCGAACGCCGTGGTGATGGCCGGGGAGGTGAACCCGCTGGACCAGAGGCCCAACGCGATCACGGAGGCGATGAAGGGTTCCCGCGCGATCCCGATCCGCGCACCGACGGCAGCGTTGGCGATGATCAGGCCGAGCGGGATGACCAGTGCGAGGAGCAGTTGCTCGCCGTTGCGCACAACGAGCCGGGTCTCGATCAGGGCGTGGCGCCGGATGCGGACGGCCCGCGGGGCGGGGACGGCCGCGGGGGTCAGGTCGAGACCGGTCATGCCGCGCCCCCCGCGGTGGAGCCCGGGGCTGTGAGCTCGAGGAAGACCTGTTCGAGGCTGCGCCCGCCCGACAGCTCCGCGACGGTCCCCGCCGCGACCGGACGCCCGTGGTCGAGCAGCACAACGTGGTCGGCGAGCTGTTCTGCCTCGTCCATCGCGTGCGTCGTCAGGACGACGGCGACACCGGCGGCACGCAGGTCGCGGATCAGCGTCCACACCTGTCGGCGGACGTGCGGGTCGAGCCCTGCCGTCGGCTCGTCGAGGAAGACCAGCTCCGGGCGTCCGATGATCGCCCCGGCGAGGTTGACCAGTTGCTGCTGCCCACCGGAGAGCCGGCGGTACGGGGTGCCGGCGAACGCGTCGATGCCCAGCGCGGCTGCCACCTGCCGCGGAGGCAGGGGAGTGGCGTAGAGGCCGGCGAGGTACTCCAGCAGTTCGCGGGGCCGCACGCCCGACCATGCGCCGGTCGCCTGCGGCATCAGGCCAACGCGGTCGTTGGCAGCAGGAGAGCCGGCCGGTGCTCCCAGTACCTCGATCCGTCCGCTGTCGGGCACCAGGATGCCGGTGCAGCAGCGGATCATCGTCGTCTTGCCCGCGCCGTTCGGTCCGAGCACCGCAGTGACGGCACCGGCAGCGGCGCTCAGGCTCAGCGAATCGAGCACGACCTGGCCCCCGAGGCTCAGCCTGACATCGGCGAGGGAGAGGGCTGCGGGCACCAGCTCAGTCTAGGGCTGGGTCTCGGACTCGGCTGTCGTGCAAACGCCGGAGCCCCGGACCGCGAAGGCGGTCCGGGGCTCCGGTCAACTTCTGGATCAGGCTTCGACGGTCTCCCTGACCGGCGCCTCAGCTGCGGGAGCCGAGTCACCGTCCTCGGGGTGCGCGAAGTCCGCGGCGGTCAGCATCGGAGCGTCGATGCGCATGCCGTAGAAGGAACGCCACACCATGTAGGCGCTGGCCAGGCCGAAGACGACGGCGAGGACGGCGTTGATGACCGGGTTGCTGATGATGATCGAGAGCTCGATCGCCAGCATTCCGAACAGGGTGGTGAACTTGATGACCGGGTTCAGGGCAACAGAAGAGGTGTCCTTGAACGGGTCGCCGACGGTGTCGCCGACGATCGAGGCGTCGTGCAACTCGGTGCCCTTGGCCTTGAGGTCGACTTCGACGATCTTCTTCGCGTTGTCCCAGGCGCCACCGGCGTTGGCCATGAAGATGGCCTGGTAGAGCCCGAAGATGGCGATCGAGATCAGGTAGCCGATGAAGAAGTACGGCTCGACGAACGCGAACGCCAGGGTGGCGAAGAAGATGCCGAGGAAGATGTTGAACATCCCCTTCTGCGCGTACTGCGTGCAGATCTCGACGACCTTGCGGGAGACCTCGACCGAAGCCTTGGTCGTGCCCTCGAGGTCGATGTTCTCCTTGATGTACTCGACCGCGCGGAACGCACCGGTGGTGACGGCCTGCATGGAAGCGCCGGTGAACCAGTAGATGATCGCGCCACCGGTGAGCAGGCCCAGCAGGAACGGCACGTGGAGCAACGAGAGGTTGTTCACGTTCGTGGTCAGGCCGGAGGTGAGGTTCATGATGATCGAGAAGATCATCGTGGTCGCACCGACAGCAGCCGTACCGATCAGCACCGGCTTCGCCGTTGCCTTGAACGTGTTGCCTGCGCCGTCGTTGGCCTCGAGCAGGTGCTTTGCCCGCACGAACTGCGGCTTGATGCCGTAGTCACGCTCGAGTTCGGCAGCGATGCCGGGGATCTGCTCGATCTGGGACAGCTCGTAGACGCTCTGCGCGTTGTCGGTCACCGGGCCGTAGGAGTCGACAGCGATCGTGACCGGGCCCATGCCGAGGAAGCCGAAGGCGACTAGGCCGAGGGCGAAGACGCCCGGGGCCAGCATGATGCCACCGCTGATCACGCCGTCGACCATTGCGCCGGGGGTGATCATGGTGGAGACGCCGTACGCGCAAGCCATCAGGGCGACGATCGCGGTACCCAGCCAGTAGGCCGAGAAGTTGCCGGCGACCAGGCCGGAGAGGATGTCGAGGGACGCGCCACCCTTGTTGGCGGACTTCACGACCTCCTCGACGTGCTTGGCCTTGACACCGGTGAACACCTTGACGAGCTCGGGGATGACCGCGCCGGCGAGGGTGCCGAAGCTGATGATCAGCGAGAGGATCCACCACAGGCTCGGCTGGCCCGGAATGTCGGACAGCAGCACGAACGACATGATGAAGGTGAGGATGATCGAGACGATCGAGGTGATCCACACCAGGGAGGTCAACGGGGTCTCGAACTCCATCTCGTCCGCGTTCTCGAACTTGGCGCGCGCCCACATGGCGTTGCCGAAGTAGGACAGCCCGGAGGCGACCAGCATGATGGCGCGGATGAAGAAGATCCAGACCAGGAAGTGCGCCTGGAGGTCGGCCTGGACACCCAGAAGGATGAAGGTGATCAGGGCGACGCCGGTGACGCCGTAGGTCTCGAAACCGTCAGCCGAGGGGCCGACGGAGTCGCCGGCGTTGTCACCGGTGCAGTCGGCGATGGTGCCGGGGTTGCGGGGGTCGTCCTCGTCGATCTTGAAGACGATCTTCATCAGGTCGGAACCGATGTCGGCGATCTTGGTGAAGATGCCGCCGGCGATGCGCAGTGCGGACGCGCCGAGGGACTCACCGATGGCGAAGCCGAGGAAGCAGGCGGTCGCGACGTCGGCGGGCAGGAACATCAGGATCGCGAGCATCATGATGAGCTCGGTCGAGATCAGCACCATGCCGACGCTCATGCCCGAACGCATCGGGATGTCGTAGACCTTGAACGGCTTGCCCTCCAGCGCTGCGAAGCTCGTGCGCGAGTTGGCGAAGGTGTTCAGCCGGATGCCGTACCAGGCGATGCCGTAGGAGCCGGCCATGCCGATGATCGCGAACAGCAGGACGATGAACACGCGTCCCCAGCCGCCCGTGGTGTTCAGGAAGCCGAAGTACACGAAGATCACGGAGCCGATGAAGGCGAACAGGAGCAGCAGGAACTTGCCCTGCTGGGCGAGGTAGGCCTTGCAGGTCTCGTAGATCAGCTCCGAGACATCACGCATCGACTGGTGCACCGGCAGGTTCTTCAGCTTGAGGTAGCTGAGGATGCCGAACGCGAACCCGGCGACGCAGATCAGCATGCCGATGAGCAGAAGCCACCAGCCGCTGATACCGCCGAGGTTGCCGAAGGTCACGGCGTGCAGGTCGGGGAGCGGAAGGTCGAATTCCGACTTGTGCGCGCCCTCACCGGGCGTCGCGGGAGCGCCACCCGAGCAGGCGGCGAGGGAGAGAGCGAGGAGCCCGAACACCACGAACAGACCCGCGCGCACGAGACTGTGCCGCCGTCCTGTTACTGGTTGCCTATCGAGCGAGTGAGTCGTCACGATGCGTCCTTTTGGAAGGTAACTGAATATTCATTGATGACCTGTCACCTTTGACAAGACAAAGTCACCGCCAGCACTCTACGACTCCGTGTCGTAGTGCCCGCAACCCGCCACTTCGTGGATGGGGTCATCTCGTATCGGAAGATGTGCCACTGGCTGGTCAGACGGTTGAGGCTTTTGGCTAATTAGGTAAGAATGGTGTTGTGAAAAGCGTGGAGCCCGAACGGGACGAGGCGGTGACCGAGGCCGAACAGCGGGCAGCGGATGCTTCCACCCGTAGTCGGGTGGCACGTTCCATCCTCCAGCACGGTCCATCGACGGCCAATGACCTGGCCAAGCGACTGGGCCTTACGCCCGCTGCCGTCCGCCGTCACCTCACGGTGCTGGACAGCATCGGACAGGTCACCAGCCGCGAGCAGCGCGTCTACGGACACCGCGGACGGGGTCGTCCCGCCAAGGTGTTCACCCTCACAGACACCGGCCGCGGCGAGTTCTACCAGGCCTACGACCAGCTCGCGATCAGCGCCCTCGGTTATCTGCAGAAGGTGGCAGGTGAGGACGCCGTCGAGGCCTTCGCAGCGAAGGTCACCGAGTCGATCACGGACCGCTTCCACGAACTCGAGGCGGAATATCCGAGCTCTGCCGAGGCGTTGGTTGAGGCATTGACCGCAGAAGGTTTCGTCGCGTCACTCCAACCGGTGGCATCCGGCGTCCAGCTGTGCCAGTACCACTGCCCGGTCGCCCACGTGGCGGCCGAGTTCCCGCAACTGTGCGAGGCCGAAACCAGGGCCTTCGGGCAGCTGTTGGGATCCCACGTGCAGCGCCTGGCGACGATCGCGCACGGTGACGGGGTGTGTACCACCCACGTACCGCGGCCGGTGGTCGCAACGATGCATCCGCAACATTCAACGAAGGGCCGATAGATGACGTCAACAGCTCCTGTGGCACCCGGCCTGGGTTCCACCCAGGAAGAACACCTTGAGGCACTCGGCGCCTACCAGTACGGGTGGCACGACTCCGACGCTGTCGGCAAACTTGCGCGCCGCGGCGTTGACGAGGACGTCGTGCGGAACATTTCCGCATTGAAGGGCGAGCCGGAGTGGATGCTCAACCTGCGGCTGAAGGCGCTGAAGCTCTACCAGCGCAAGCCGATGCCGGCGTGGGGCGCCGACCTCAGCGGCATCAACTTCGACAACATCAAGTACTTCGTGCGCTCGACGGAGAAGCAGGCGAACACCTGGGAGGACCTTCCCGAGGACATCAAGCGCACCTACGACCGACTGGGCATCCCCGAGGCGGAGAAGATGCGTCTGGTCTCCGGCGTCGCTGCGCAGTACGAGTCCGAGGTGGTCTACCACAAGATCAACGAGGAGCTCGAGCGCCAGGGCGTGATCTTCGTCGACACCGACACCGGCCTGAAGGAGTACCCCGAGATCTTCGAGGAGTACTTCGGCTCGGTCATCCCGGTCGGCGACAACAAGTTCGCCTCCCTGAACAGCGCCGTCTGGTCGGGTGGCTCGTTCATCTACGTCCCCAAGGGCGTCCACGTCGCGATCCCGCTGCAGGCCTACTTCCGGATCAACACCGAGAACATGGGCCAGTTCGAGCGCACGCTGATCATCGCCGACGAGGGCTCCTACGTGCACTACGTCGAGGGCTGCACCGCCCCGATCTACTCGTCGGACTCGCTGCACTCGGCCGTTGTCGAGATCATCGTGAAGAAGAACGCCCGGGTGCGGTACACGACCATCCAGAACTGGTCGACCAACGTGTACAACCTGGTCACCAAGCGCGCCACCTGCGACGAGGGCGCGACCATGGAGTGGATCGACGGCAACATCGGGTCCAAGGTGACCATGAAGTACCCGGCGGTCTACCTGCTCGGTGAGCACTCCCGCGGTGAGACCCTCTCGATCGCCTTCGCCGGCGAGGGCCAGCACCAGGACGCGGGCTCCAAGATGGTGCACGCTGCGCCGCACACGTCCAGCTCGATCATCTCCAAGTCGGTGGCCCGCGGCGGTGGCCGTGCGTCCTACCGCGGCCTTGTGCAGGTGCAGGACGGTGCGCACCACTCGGCATCGTCGGTGAAGTGCGACGCTCTCCTGGTCGACACGATCTCCCGCTCCGACACCTATCCGTACGTCGACGTCCGCGAGGACGACGTGTCGATGGCCCACGAGGCGACGGTGTCGAAGGTGAGCGATGACCAGCTGTTCTACCTGATGAGCCGTGGCATGGGCGAGGACGAGGCGATGGCGATGATCGTGCGCGGCTTCATCGAGCCGATCGCCCGTGAGCTGCCGATGGAGTACGCCCTCGAGCTCAACCGGCTGATCGAACTGCAGATGGAAGGGGCCGTGGGCTGAGGCCGGCGGCGAATCGACAATAGAGAAGATGACTGTGACGACTGCTGTGCCCAACCTGGCCGAAGCCGTGGAGGCGACTGTCGCCTCCCACCTGCACCCCGTGGCTTCCTTCGACCTCGCCGACCACCCGGTGCCCAACGGACGCGAGGAGGTGTGGCGGTTCACTCCGCTGCGCCGCCTCCGCGGGCTGTTCGACGGCGCTCCCAGCGATGCCCACCTTGGCTGGCAGGCGAACGCCGTTGACGGCGTCACCCGGCGCGAGGTGACAACGGCAGAGGCGATCGCCCTCGGGGTGCCGGCATCGGTGGACCGCACGTCAGCACTGGCTGTCGCGAACGCCGGCGGTGCTGTGCTGTTCGAGGTGGCCGCTGGCAGGGAACTCACCGAACCGCTCGTCATCGAGCTGCATGGTGACGACGCGACCAAGCTCGTGTACGGCCAGGTGGTCTTCAAGGTCGGTGCCAACGCACAGGCCACCATCGTGCTGCGCCACACCGGCTCCGCCCGCTACCTCTCCAGCGTCTCGCTGCTGGTGGAGGATGGCGCCCACCTGAACTTCGTCGGGCTGCAGGACTGGGACGACGACGCCGTCCATGTCGGGCACGTGGGGCTGAAGATCGGACGCGACGCCCGCGTCCGTACCGTCACGGCCAGCCTCGGCGGCGACCTGGTGCGCCTCACGGAGACAACGGAGTACGACGGTCCCGGCGGCGAGCTGGAGCAGTTCGGCCTGTACTTCGTGAACGCCGGCCAGCACATCGAGCACCGGCTGTTCGTCGACCACAACGAGCCGCACACCCGCAGCCGCGTCGACTACCGCGGTGCGCTGCAAGGCCAGGGCGCCCACTCCGTGTGGGTCGGCGACGTGCTGATCCGCAAGGTGGCCGAGGGCATCAACACCTACGAGTCCAACAAGAACCTCGTGCTCACCGACGGTTGTCGCGCGGACTCGGTGCCGAACCTCGAGATCGAGACCGGCGAGATCGAGGGTGCAGGCCACTCCTCGACGACCGGACGGTTCGACGACGAGCAGCTGTTCTACCTGCGCTCCCGCGGTATCCCCGAGGACGAGGCCCGTCGCCTCGTCGTGCACGGCTTCTTCGCCGACATCATCCGCCGCATCGGTGTGCCCGAGGTCGAGAAGCGGCTGCTCGTTGCGGTGGAGAAGGAGCTCGAGATCATCGTCAACCTTCCGCTGGAGGTGCAGTGAGCTTCGTCCTCGCCTGCACCGTCGCCGAGGTGCCGGTCGGCACAGCCATCGGCGTCGACCTCGGTGGTGACGCCGACATCGCTGTGGTGAACACCGCAGAAGGCTTCTTCGCCATCAGGGACGTGTGTTCGCACGCCGAGGTGCCGCTGAGCGATGGTGACATCGACGGCTGCACCCTCGAGTGCTACATGCACGGCTCCCGCTTCGACCTTCGCACCGGCTTCCCGCTGGAGCTCCCCGCCACCATGCCCGTCCCGGTCTACCCGGTGCGTCTTGACGGCGAATCCGTCTTCGTAGACCCCGACAACCCGATCACGACCCAGGAGCAGTAACCAATGTCAGAACTCCGCATCAGCGACCTGCACGTCGACGTCTTGACCGAGAGTGGCCCCAAGGAGATCCTCAAGGGGGTCAACCTCACGATCGGCAGCGGTGAGGTCCACGCGATCATGGGTCCGAACGGGTCCGGCAAGTCCACCCTCGCCTACTCGATCGCCGGGCACCCCAAGTACGTGATCACGTCCGGCTCCGTGACCCTCGACGGCGTCGAGCTCACCCACCTGAAGGTGGACCAGCGCGCCAAGGCTGGGCTCTTCCTCGCCATGCAGTACCCGATCGAGGTGCCCGGCGTCTCCGTCGCCAACTTCCTGCGCACGGCGAAGACCGCCCTTTCGGGCGAGGCTCCGAAGGTGCGCACGTGGGTCAAGGAGGTCAATGCCGCGCTCGAGCGGATCGGCCTCGACGGAACCTTCGCCGCCCGTTCGCTGAACGAGGGCTTCTCCGGTGGCGAGAAGAAGCGTAACGAGATCGCGCAGCTGGAGCTGCTGAACCCGAAGTTCGCGATCCTCGACGAGACCGACTCCGGTCTCGACATCGACGCGCTGCGGATCGTCTCCGAGGGCGTCAACCGCTACATGGCCCAGGGTGACCGCGGCCTGCTCCTGATCACGCACTACACGCGGATCCTGAACTACATCAAGCCCGACTTCGTCCACGTCTTCGTCGACGGCCACATCGTTGCGGAGGGCGGCCCCGAGCTGGCCGACCGCCTCGAGGTCGACGGCTACGACCGGTTCGTGAAGGCCGCCAAGGTCGATGCCTGAGCCGCTGCGGGCCCTCAAGCTGACCGAGCCCCTGCTGGCTCCGGTCACGGACGGCTACGACGTCGAACGGATCAGGGAGGACTTCCCGATCCTGCGCCGCACCGTGGGCAGGTGGCCGCTGGTGTACCTGGATTCGGCGAACACCTCGCAGAAGCCGGTGCAGGTGGTGGATGCGCTCGAGGATCACTACCTGCAGCACAACGCGAACGTCGCGCGGGCTATGCACACCCTTGGTGGCGAAGCAACGGAGGCCTTCGAGGGCGCCCGGGCCAAGGTCGCCGACTTCATCGGTGCCGCCGGCCCGCAGGAGATCGTGTTCACCAAGAACGCGACGGAGGCCCTGAACCTGGTGGCGCACAGCCTCGGCGGGCGCCTGTCCGCCGGTGACGAGATCGTCATCTCCGTGCTGGAGCACCACTCCAACATCGTGCCCTGGCAGCTGCTGGCGCAGCGCACCGGCGCCGTCCTGCGGTGGTTCGACATCACGCCGGACGGTCGGCTCGACCTCGAGGCTGCCGCAGCGCACCACCTGATCAACGAGCGCACCCGCATCGTTTCGGTCGCCTGGGTCTCGAACGTGCTCGGCACGGTGAACCCGATCCCGGAGATCGCGGCCATGGCGCACCGGGTGGGCGCGCACGTCGTTGTCGACGGGTCGCAGGGCGTCCCGCAGCTGCCGACGGACGTGGCGGCCCTCGGCGCCGACCTGATGGCCTTCACCGGCCACAAGATGCTGGGGCCCACGGGCATCGGCGTGCTTTGGGGCCGCTACGAGCTGCTCGACACGCTGCCGCCCTTCCTCGCCGGCGGCGAGATGATCGAGGTCGTCCGGCTGTCCGGGTCGACGTTCGCGCCCCCGCCGCGTCGCTTCGAGGCCGGGACGCCGCCGATCGCGCAGGCTGTCGGACTCGGCGCTGCCATCGACTACCTGAACGGCATCGGCATGGCGAACGTCGCAGCCCACGAGCAGCGGATCACCGCCTACGCCCTCTCCCGGCTGTCCGCCATCGACGGGGTCGGGATCATCGGCCCGAAGACGGCCGTTGACCGCGGCGGCGCGATCTCGTTCACGCTGGCGACGGCAGACGGCCTCGAGGTGCACCCGCACGACGTGATGCAGCTGCTCGACTCCCATGGCATCGCCGTGCGGGGCGGGCACCATTGCGCGCGTCCACTGCACGAACGGGTGGGCATCGGTGCGTCCAGCAGGGCTTCTGGGTACCTGTACACCACGCTGGCCGAGATCGACGCCCTTGCCGACGGCCTTGTCTACGTCCGTGACTTCTTCGGGGGGAAGCGATGAGTGTTGAGGCGATGTACCAGGACATCATCCTGGAGCACTACAAGGCCAAGCATCACAGCGGGCTGCGGGAGCCGTACCAGGCCCAGGTCGCCCATGTGAACCCCACCTGCGGCGACGAGGTGCTGCTGCGGGTGGCGCTGGACGGTGACCGTGTCACCGATGTCTCCTACGAGGGCGTCGGCTGCTCGATCTCCCAGGCGTCCACCTCGGTGATGAGTGACCTGGTGATCGGCAAGTCGGTGGAAGAGGCGCTCGCGCTGCACGCCGAGTTCACGGAGATGATGCATTCGATGGGCTCTGCCGAGCCCGACGAGGACCGCCTGGAGGACGCTGTCGCGTTCGTCGGCGTGGCCCAATTCCCGGCACGGGTGAAGTGCGCCCTGCTGGGGTGGTCGGCGTTCAAGGACGCAGCCGCGCAGGCGCTGGCGTCCAACGGCGCAGGGGAGGAACAGCAATGACCCAGAACATCCGTCCGTCCGACCTCGTGCAGGACGTGTTTCCCGACCAGGTCGGTGGCGCGAAGCCGTCCGAGGAGGACGTGCTGGAAGCTATGAAGGACGTCGTCGACCCGGAACTGATGGTCAATGTCGTCGACCTCGGCCTCGTCTACGGCATCACGATCGACGATGACAACAACGCCACGATCGACATGACGCTCACCTCGCCGACCTGCCCGCTGACCGACCGGTTGGAGTACGACACCCAGCTGGCGCTCGAGGGACTGGTCAGCTCCGTCACCCTGAACTGGGTGTGGTTGCCGCCGTGGAGCCTGGAGATGATCACTGAGGACGGCAGGGAGCAGCTCCGCTCGATCGGCTACAACCTGTAGCTCCCAGCCACGATCTGGCTCACACCTCAACAAGCTGTGACTTTTCGCCGACATCGGCGAAGGAGTCACAGCTTGTCGGGTTTGGGGGAGTGGGGGGTGTCTTCGCTTTCGCGTGAAAAAGTGATATCACTTAGATATCAGTTTTCCAGTGAAGGAGTGAGTCCCGATGTCCGAAGAAGCTCGGTTCGACGACCAGGCCGCCGCCGGTGGTGAACCGGCCGGTGTGCCGGTGGGTCACGAAGGAGCAAGGGTCGGTGTGGAGGAGCGTCCGGCGTGGGCCGGCAACGGCTTCATCCCGCTCGTCGTTGGGGTGGCGTGCTTCGCCGGCGCGATGCGCTGCTTCATCGCGATGGCAGAACTCGACGAGTCCGGTCGCGGCACCGGACTGTGGGGATGGCTGGCGGCCCTGCTGATCATCGTGATGGGTCTCGCCACCGTGTCGATCACGATGGTCTCTCCCGGTGACACCCGGGTGCTGCAGTTCTTCGGGCGCTACATCGGCACCGTCCGCCGCCCCGGGCTGATCATGGTGACTCCCTTCGCGCGGGGTCGCAAGGTCTCCGTGAAGGTGCGCAACTTCGAGACCAACGAGCTCAAGGTCAACGACGCCGACGGCAACCCGGTGAACATCGCTGCGATCATCGTCTGGCAGGTGGCCGACACGGCCAAGGCTGTCTTCGCCGTTGAGCGGTACGACGACTTCGTGCGGGTGCAGTCGGAGTCGGCGCTGCGGCACGTCGCTACGAGCCACCCCTACGACAACGCCGGGCCTGGCACGGAGACCCTGCGCGGGTCGACGGAACTGGTTGCGCAGGAACTCGCAACAGAGGTGGCGGCCCGAGTCGCGATCGCCGGCCTCGAGGT
>Ga0302263_10000810_pt1 | contig 11894 bp, 9 predicted proteins | sample II_Fen_N1_4_FD_194564 | JGI IMG/M metagenome (GOLD analysis project Ga0302263, IMG submission 194564) | Peat permafrost microbial communities from Stordalen Mire near Abisko, Sweden - II_Fen_N1_4 | ecosystem: Environmental > Terrestrial > Soil > Wetlands > Permafrost | place: Sweden: Abisko... | reverse complement strand
GCTGGCGGAACTCCATCTCGCCGACGGTCATGAGCGGCTTGAGGGACTCGATCTCGTCGCGGGCGCGGCGGAGCTCCTCCTTCTGGCCCGCGGCCTCGCCGGCGAGGCTCTCGCGCTCGGCGCGCAGCGTCTCGTCCATCGAGGACTGCAGGTCCGTGACCATCTGCTCGGTCTTGCGCTCCTCGTCGGCCGCGCGCTGCTCGAGCTCGGTCGTGACCCGCTCGGTCTCGGCCGTGGCGATCTTGCGGAGGCGGTTGAGGGCCTCCTTGCCGCCCTTGTCGCCGGACGCGACCACCACCTCGCCGGTCGGGACGAAGGCGATCGTGTCCTCGGCAGCCTTGGCCCCGAGCCCGCTGAGCGCGGCCTCGACGGCCTGGGCCTCCCGGGCGACCTCCTCGATGCGCGCGTTGCGCTGCGCGGCGAGCTCGGCCTTCGTGGACGCGAGGGCGCCGCGGAGCTCGTCCGACTGGCGCTTGATGTCCGCCTTGAGCGAGCCCTCGAGCTCGGCGAGGCGCTCGCCGCCGGCGCCGCCGCGGCCCTGGGCCTGCTCGTCGAGCGCCTTGAGGGCGCGTGCGCGGGCCTCCTCGTCCACGTGGGTGACGATGTAGAGCGCGAAGTAGAGGATCCGCTCGAGGTTGCGGGGGCTGATGTCGAGCAGGATGCCGAGCCGGCTCGGGGTGCCCTTGAAGTACCAGATGTGGCTGACGGGGCTGGCCAGCTGGATGTGGCCCATGCGCTCACGGCGGACCTTGCTGCGCGTGACCTCGACGCCGCACTTGTCGCAGATGATTCCCTTGTACCGGATGCGCTTGTACTTCCCGCAGTAGCACTCCCAGTCCCGGGTGGGACCGAAGATGCGCTCGTCGAAGAGCCCGTCCTTCTCCGGCTTGAGCGTGCGGTAGTTGATGGTCTCGGGCTTCGTCACCTCGCCCTTCGACCACTCCCGGATCTGGTCCGGGCTGGCGAGCGAGATTCGGATCGCCGAGAAGTTGTTGACCTCGAGCATCGGTCTCCTCCGCGCCACCGCGGCCAGGCGGCGCGTACGTTGCGTTCAGCGAGGGGGGACCGGGCCGGCCGGACGCCGATCCCCCTCCGTGCGGTGGTGCGGTTGGCTAGTCCTCGAACCCGGCGAGGTTGATCCCGCCGAGATCCGGGAGCAGGTAGCCGGAGGCGTCATCCTCGGCCAGGGGGATCTCCTCGTCGTTCTGATCGAGGATCTCCGCGTTGAGCCCGAGGCTCCGCAGCTCCTTGATGAGGACCTTGAAGGACTCGGGGACCCGCGGCGGCTGGATCTCCTCGCCCTTGACGATGGCTTCGTACGTCTGGACGCGCCCGAGGACGTCGTCCGACTTCACGGTGAGCAGCTCCTGGAGGATGTTGGCGGCGCCATAGGCCTCGAGGGCCCACACCTCCATCTCGCCGAACCGCTGGCCGCCGAACTGCGCCTTGCCACCCAGCGGCTGCTGGGTGATCAGGCTGTAGGGGCCGGTGGACCGGGCGTGGATCTTGTCCTCGACCAGGTGGTGGAGCTTGAGCATGTAGATCTGGCCGACGGTGATGGTCCGGTCGAAGAGCTCGCCGGTGCGCCCGTCGCGGAGCTCGATCTTCCCGTCCTCGGGAAGGTGCTCGTAGCCGTGCCAGTCGACGCGGGCCGAGATGAGCGCCTCGCGGATCTGGGTCTCGGTCGCGCCGTCGAAGACGGGGGTCGCGGCCTTGTAGCCCATGGTCCCGAGGGCCCAGCCAAGGTGCGTCTCGAGGATCTGGCCGATGTTCATGCGGCTCGGCACGCCGAGCGGGTTGAGCACGATGTCGACCGGCGTGCCGTCGGGCAGGTAGGGCATGTCCTCGGCGGGCAGCACCTTGGCGACGACGCCCTTGTTGCCGTGGCGTCCGGCCATCTTGTCGCCGACCGAGATCTTGCGCTTCTGGGCGACGGACACGCGGACCAGGCGGTTGACGCCCGGCTGGAGGTCGTCGTTCCACTCGCGGCGGAACTCGCGGATCTCCACCACCTTGCCGCGCTCGCCGTGCGGGAGGCGCAGCGAGGAGTCCTTCACCTCGCGGGCCTTCTCGCCGAAGATGGCACGCAGCAGGCGCTCCTCCGCGGTCAGCTCGGTCTCGCCCTTGGGCGTGATCTTGCCGACCAGGATGTCGCCCGGGCGGACCTCGGCGCCGATGTAGACGATCCCCTCCTCGTCGAGGTCCTTGAGGGCCTCCTCGCCGACGTTCGGGATGTCGCGCGTGATCTCCTCGGGGCCCAGCTTGGTGTCCCGCGACTCGATCTCGTGCTTCTCGATATGGATGCTCGTGAACAGGTCGTCGCGCACGAGGCGGTCGCTGAGCACGATCGCGTCCTCGTAGTTGCCGCCCTCCCAGCTCATGAACGCGACGAGGACGTTCCGGCCGAGGGCGAGCTCGCCGCCCTGGGTGGAGGAGGAGTCCGCGATCGGGTCGCCCTGCCCCACGCGCTGGCCGACCGTGACGATCGGGCGCTGGTTGATGCAGGTGCCCTGGTTGCTGCGGACGAACTTGAGGAGCTTGTACTCGTCGAGCTCGCCGCTGTCGGCATCGACCTGGACGCGCTCGGCGGTGACCGAGGTCACGACGCCGGCGCGCTTGGCGATGACCACCTGGCCGGAGTCGCGCGCGGCGCGCGCCTCCATGCCGGTGCCCACGATGGGGCTCTCAGGCTCCAGGAGCGGCACCGCCTGGCGCTGCATGTTCGAGCCCATGAGGGCGCGGTTGGCGTCGTCATGCTCGAGGAACGGGATCAGCGCCGTCGCGACCGACACGACCTGCTTGGGGCTGACGTCCATGTACTCGATCTGGTCCGGACGCGCCTCCGGGAAGGTGTCCCGGTAGCGGCTCGGCACGCGCTCGGCCATGAAGTGGCCCTCGGCGTCCAGCGGCGCGTTCGCCTGCGCGACGACGTGCTCCTCCTCCTCGTCGGCCGGGAGGTACTCGATCTCGTCGGTCACGACCGGCCGGCACGGGAAGGCGAGCGCCTTCTGGCGCGCGAGCTCCTTGGCCGCGGCCTCGGTGAAGGTCTCGCCCTTCTTGAGGATGACCTTGCCGTCCTTGCCGACGACGTCCGCGCCCGCCTCGAGGGTGAGCAGCGCAGGGTCGTCGTGGGCGATGACGCGCTTGACCTTGCGGTAGGGGGTCTCGATGAAGCCGTAGGCGTTGATCCGCCCGTAGGTCGCGAGCGACCCGATCAGCCCGATGTTCGGGCCTTCGGGGGTCTCGATGGGGCAGATGCGGCCGTAGTGGCTGTGGTGGACGTCGCGGACGTCGAACCCGGCCCGCTCGCGGGACAGGCCGCCCGGGCCCAGGGCCGACAGGCGGCGCTTGGACGTGAGCTCGGCCAGGGGGTTCGTCTGGTCCATGAACTGGGAGAGCTGGCTGCCGCCGAAGAACTCCTTCATCGCCGCCACGACCGGGCGGATGTTGATGAGGGCGTTCGGGGTCGCCTTGTCGATCTCCTGGATCGTCATGCGCTCGCGGACCACCCGCTCCATGCGCAGGAGGCCGATCCGGAACGCATTCTGGATCAGCTCTCCGTTGGCGCGGATGCGGCGGTTGCCGAGGTGGTCGATGTCGTCCTTGGCGTGGAGGCCGCGGTTGCTCTCGATGAGATGGCCGACGATCGCGGCGATGTCCTCGCGGCTGATGGTCCGGCCCTCGCGCGGGAGCTCGATGCCCATGCGGGCCGCGACCGCGTCCAGCTTCTTGTTGAACTTGTACCGGCCGACGCGACCGAGGTCGTAGCGGCGGAAGTTGAAGAACAGGCTCTCGACCAGCTGGCGGGCGTTGTCGCCGGTGGGCGGATCGCCCGGGCGCAGCTTCTTGTAGACCTCGATCAGCGCCTCGTTCGGCGTCTTGGTGAGGTCCTTGTCGAGGGTGTTGGCGAGGAACGGGTGCTCGGGGTCGATGTCGACCGCACCGAACAGGCGGGCGATCTCCTCGTTCGTGTCGTAGCCGACCGCGCGGAGCAGGGTCGTCGCGGCGATCTTGCGCTTGCGGTCGACCTTGACCCAGAGCTGGTCCTTGTTGTTGGTCTCGAACTCCAGCCAGGCGCCGCGGTTGGGGATCACCTTGGCCGAGAACAGCATCCGGCCGGACGCCGGGTCCTCGAGCTCGCTGTAGTAGACGCCGGGCGAGCGGACCAGCTGGGACACCACGACGCGCTCGGCGCCGTTGATGACGAAGGTGCCCATGTCCGTCATCCACGGGTAGTCACCCATGTAGACGCGCTGGCGCTGGATCTCGCCGGTCTCCTTGATCAGGAGCTCGACGTTGACGTACAGGGGGCGGCTGAAGGTGAGGTCCTTCGTCCGGCACTCCTCCTCGGCGTACTTGGGCGCCCCGAACTCGTAGTCGAGGAACTGGAGCTCCATCACCTTGCCGGTGAAGTCCTTGATCGGGCTGATCTCGTCGAACAGATCCCGGAGGCCCTTCTCGATGAACCACTGGAAGGACTCGAGCTGGAGCTCGATGAGGTTCGGGACCTCGAACTTGTCGTCGCTGATCCCGTCGTGGACCTCGTGGATCCGGGCGTAGGTGATGCGACCGGAACGGGTCAGGGCGAGGGGTGCCGACGAGACGGACAGCATGAAGGACGACTCCTTGTCGGAGTGGGAGAAAGAGGGGACGGCCGCGCTCACAGAAGGAGTAGGATACCGCGATCTCGCCCGATGTCAACCCTGGGACATGGCAGAACGAGCGACGGCAAGGTTGCCATCGCTCGTCGGGGCTGCGCGAGTGGCCGGTCGTGCCGGCCGAAGTCGTCTACTTGGAGTCGACCCTTCGCGGTGGTCCCAGTCGGCGGCCAGGCTGATCGCCGGGCCGCCGGGCGACAGGGACGATCCTACTTGATCTCGACCTTGGCGCCCACTTCCTCGAGGGCGGCCTTGATCTTCTCGGCCTCGTCCTTGGTGACGGCCTCCTTGACGGCCTTGGGGAAGGCGTCGACGAGGTCCTTGGCCTCCTTGAGGCCGAGACCGGTGAGCTCGCGGACGACCTTGATGACCGGGATCTTGTTGGGGCCGATCTCGGTCAGGGTCGCGGTGAACTCGGTCTGCTCCTCGGCCTCGGCGACCGGGGCGGCGCCCGCGGCGGACGGGGCGGCGCCCGCGAAGGCGACCGGGGCAGCGGCGGTGACGCCGAAGCGCTCCTCGAACTTCTTCTTGAAGTCCGAGAGCTCGAGGACGGTCATCTGCTCGAAGGCCTCGAGCAGCTGGTCGGAAGTCAGCGTGGCCATTGGGGTTCTACTCCTGGTGTGGTGGCGCCCTTGCGGGCGCGGGTGGTCTCGAGGTGAGGGTCAGGCCGCGGCGTCATCGCGCTTGGCGATGAGCGCTTCGACCAGGCCGGCGACGTCCCGCAGCGGGGCATCGAACAGGCCGGCCGTCATGGACAGCGGGGCGGTGATCGCACCCAGCGCCTCGGCGAGGAGGACCTCGCGGGACGGGAGGGTGGCGAGCTTCGTCACGTCGTCGGCATCGATCGCCCGCGAGCCCAGAACGCCACCGGTGATCTTCACGATCTTGGCGTAGGGACGCGTGGCGTCGAGGACCGCCTTCGCCGTCTGCGCCTCGTCGTTCCCGAAGGCGATCGCCGACGGGCCCGAGAGGAGCGGGGACAGCGCGGCTGCGGCATCGTTGTCCTGTGCCGCAATCCGCATGAGGCGGTTCTTGACGACCCGGTAGCTCACGTTCTGCTTGCGCAGCGCGCGCCGGATCTCGGTGATCTCCTTCACCTTGAGGCCGCGGTACTCGGAGACGATCATCGTGCGGTTGGCGCCCAGCTCGGCGCGCAGGGCCTCGATCGTCTCGCGCTTGGCCTCGGTCGGCATCGAGCCTCCTTGACCTCCGTTGCTCCTGGCGCGCAACCGGCGCGCGGCGGTGGGTGCGCCCCGGCGGCTGCCGGGTTGGACCCCTGCGACGGGCCACGGTGCAGGGGGCGCGACCCACCCGGAGGTGGGGCGATGGCCACTGCCTCGGCGTGCTCGCCGTCGTCCCCTGTCCCCTCCCCTCGCGGGGCGGGAGCCGGTCCGGTCCGGCGGATCAAGCCCCCGGCGTCAACGGGACCTCACGGTTCCGGCGGCGTCCAACGGGCGCAGGCTGTCTGCGGCTTGTTCCGTCTGATTGATACGGCGCTCGTCTCTCGACGGCGTCGTGCATGATACGCGGCCGCCTTGTGGCGACCATCGTCCCGCCGTTCAGCGGGTCCGGGTGCTACGCGCCGGGGAGCACGAGTCGCGAGCGCACTTCGGCGTGCGTGAGCGACCGCGCGGACCCGGCAACGACACAGATGGGCACGATCAACGGCGGCCTAGGCCACTGCGGCGGCGAGGACGCCCGGGATGTCCACGCGGATGCCCGGTCCCATCGTCGTGGCGATGGACAGGGTCCGCAGGTACTGGCCCTTGGCTCCGGACGGCTTGGCGCGGTTGACCGCGTCCACGAGGGCCGCCAGGTTCTCCGTGAGCTGCTGCTCGTCGAACGAGGCCTTGCCAACCGGGACGTGGATGATCGCGCCCTTGTCGACCTTGAACTCGACGCGGCCGCCCTTGACCTCCTTGACGGCGCGCTCGATGTCGAACGTGACCGTCCCTGCCTTCGGGTTCGGCATCAGGCCGCGCCGGCCGAGGATCCGGCCGAGGCGTCCAACCTGGCCCATGACATCCGGCGTGGCGACGGCCACGTCGAACTCGAGCCAGCCGGCCTCGATCTTCTTGACGAGGTCCTCGGCGCCCACCTCGTCCGCGCCGGCGCGGAGGGCCTCCTGGGCCTTCTCGCCCTGGGCGAAGACGGCCACCCGGACGACCTTGCCGGTCCCGTGCGGGAGCACGACCGTGCCGCGGACCATCTGGTCGGCGTGGCGCGGGTCGACGCCAAGGCGGAGGTGGGCCTCGACGGACGCATCGAACTTGACGGTCGAGGTGTCCCTCGCGAGGGCGACGGCCTCCCCGATCGGGTAGACGCGGGTGCGGTCGACCAGCTTCGCGAGGTCCTGGTAGCGCTTGCCGTGATCAGGCATCTGGAGTGCTCCTTCGGTCCGCGTGGACCTGCCCCTGGGGGTTCGCGTCCGGTCCGGGGTCCCTCCCGGACGCCGGCCGGCCTGCTAGCCGACCACCTCGATGCCCATCGAGCGCGCGGTGCCCTCGATGACCTTCATGCCGGCCTCGACGTCGTTGACGTTCAGGTCTGGCATCTTCTGCTCCGCGATGGCGCGGACCTGGTCGCGGGTGACCTTGCCGGCGGTCGCGCGCTTCGGCGTCGCCGAGCCCTTGTCCACGCCGGCCGCCTTGCGCAGGAGGTCCGGCGCCGGCGGGGTCTTGAGGACGAAGGTGAACGAGCGATCCTCGAAGATCGTGATCTGGGCGGGGATGACCGATCCGGCCTTGTCCGCCGTCCTCTCGTTGTAGGCCTTCGTGAACTCGACGATGTTGATGCCGTGCGGGCCCAACGCGGTGCCGACGGGCGGCGCGGGCGTTGCCTTGCCGGCCGGCAGCTGCAGCGTGAGGACGATTCGAATCTTCTTGGCCACGGTGTTGCTCGCTCCCTGCCTCTACAGCTTCTCGACCTGGAGGAAGTCGAGCTCGACCGGCGTCTCCCGGCCGAAGATGCTCACGAGGACCTTCAGCTTGTTGCGCTCCGGGTTGACCTCGTCCACGGTGCCGATGAACTCCGCGAACGGCCCGTCGGTGACGCGCACGCTCTGGCCCTTGGTGAACGCGACCCGGTACTTGGGCGTCTCCACGCCCATGTGCCGGAGGATCTGCTTGACCTCGGTCTCGTCGAGCGGGATCGGCTCGCTGCGCATCCCGGGGATGTTGCCGCTGCCGACGAAGCTCGTGACGCCCGGGGTGTTCCGGACGACGAACCAGGACTCCGGGTCCAGGATCATCTCGACCAGCACGTAGCCCGGGTACACCTTCTTCTGGACGGTGTGCCGCTGGCCCTGCCGGATCTCGATCTCGTCCTCCATCGGGACGAGGACCTGGAAGATCTTGTCCTCCATGCCCATCGACTCGATGCGGTGCTCGAGGTTGGCCTTGACCTTGTTCTCGTAGCCCGAGTACGTGTGGATCACGTACCAGCGCTTCTCGGGCGCCTTGGCGACGGTCAGCTGCTCGGTCATGCGTTGAGGCCGGCGAGGAACCGGACGATGTAGTCGAAGAACGTGTCGGCCACGGTGATGTACAGGCCCGTCACGGCCGACACGACGAAGACCAGGACCGTCAGGTTGCGGACCTGGATGCGGTTGGGCCACGAGACCTTCTTGAGCTCGGACCACGATTCCTTGATGAACTGCCGAAATCGCTTCACGGGTGCCTTTTCAGCGGTCGGTGTTGATGGCAGGGGCGATAGGACTCGAACCTACAACAACCGGTTTTGGAGACCGGTGCTCTGCCAATTGAGCTACGCCCCTGCGAATCCGTCCCGAGCTACTTCGCCTCGCGGTGCAGCGTGTGACGCCGCTCCCGGGGGCAGTACTTGAGCAGCTCGATCCGGTTGGGATCGTTCTTCTTGTTCTTGCGCGTCGTGTAGTTCCGCTGCTTGCACTCGGTGCACGCAAGCTGGATGACCGGCCGCGCTTCAACTCTCGCCATATCGTCTCGTTACTCGATGATGCTGGTGATCGCGCCGGCGCCGACGGTGCGGCCACCCTCGCGGATCGCGAAGCGCTGGCCGATCTCGAGGGCGATCGGGGTGATCAGCTCGACGGTCATGTCGACGTTGTCGCCGGGCATGATCATCTCGGCCCCGTCGGGCAGGCCGATCGACCCGGTGACGTCGGTCGTGCGCAGGTAGAACTGCGGCCGGTACCCGTTGTAGAACGGGGTGTGGCGGCCACCCTCCTCCTTGGTCAGCACGTAGACCCGCGCGATGAACTTGGTGTGCGGCTTGACCGAGCCGGGCTTGGCCAGGACCTGGCCGCGCTCGATGTCGTCGCGCTCGATGCCCCGCAGGAGGCAGCCCACGTTGTCGCCGGCCTGGCCCTGGTCGAGCAGCTTCTTGAACATCTCGACGCCGGTCACGACCACCTTGCGGGTGGCGTGGATGCCGACGATCTCGACCTCCTCGCCGACCTTGATCACGCCGCGCTCGATGCGCCCGGTCGCGACCGTGCCCCGGCCCTTGATGCCGAACACGTCCTCGACCGGCATGATGAACGGCTTGTCGATCGCGCGCACCGGGTCGGGGATGTAGCTGTCGACCGCGTCGAGCAGCTCCTGGATGCAGGCGTAGGCGGGATCGGACACGTCGCTGCCGGCCTCGAGGGCCTTGAGCGCGGAGCCCCGGATGACCGGGATGTCGTCCCCCGGGAAGTGGTTCTTGGTCAGCAGCTCGCGGACCTCGAGCTCGACGAGGTCGAGCAGCTCGGGGTCGTCGACCGCGTCGCACTTGTTGAGGAACACGACGACGAACGGCACCTCGACCTGGCGGGCCAGGAGGATGTGCTCGCGGGTCTGGGGCATCGGGCCGTCGGTGGCGGCGACCACGAGGATCGCGCCGTCCATCTGGGCGGCGCCGGTGATCATGTTCTTGATGTAGTCGGCGTGCCCCGGGCAGTCGACGTGCGCGTAGTGGCGGTTCGCCGTCTCGTACTCGACGTGGGCGATCGCGATCGTGATGCCGCGCTCGCGCTCCTCGGGCGCGTTGTCGATCGTGTCGAACGCGCGGTACTCGGCGCCGCCCTTGAGGGCGAGGTACTTGGTGATCGCCGCGGTGAGCGACGTCTTGCCGTGGTCGATGTGGCCGATCGTGCCGACGTTGACGTGCGGCTTCGTGCGCTCGAACTTCTTCTTGGCCATCCGGCTGGACTCCCGTGCTGCTCGCTCGCGCTGGGGCGAGCCGACCCTCTTAGACCTTCGACTTGGCGACGAGCTCGGCCGCGAGGTTCGGGGGAACCTCGGCGTAGTGGCTGAGCTCCATGGAATAGCTGGCTCGACCCTGGGTCATGGACCGCAGGTCGGTGGCGTACCCGAACATCTCGGACAGCGGGACCGCGGAGCGGACGACCTGGGTCGAGCCGCGGGGGTCCATGCCCTCGATCTGTCCACGCCGCTTGTTGAGGTCGCCGATGACGTCGCCCATGAACTCCTCGGGCATCGTCACCTCGACCCGCATCATCGGCTCGAGCACGACCGGGCTGGCCTTCATGACGGCGTCCTTGATCGCGAACGAGCCGGCGATCTTGAACGCCATCTCCGACGAGTCCACCTCGTGGTAGGACCCGTCGATCAGCGTGACCTTGATGTCGACCATCGGCACGTTCGCGTAGATCCCCGACTCGAGGGTCTCGCGGATGCCCATGTCGATCGGCTTGATGTACTCGCGGGGAATGGTGCCGCCGACGATCTTGTCGACGAACTCGTACCCGCCGCCCTTCGGCATCGGCTCGATCCGGATGACAGCGTGGCCGTACTGGCCCTTGCCGCCGGTCTGGCGTACGAACTTGCCGTTGCCCTCGGCGGCGCGGCGGATGGTCTCGCGGTAGGCGACCTGCGGCTTGCCGACGTTGGCGGCCACCTTGAACTCGCGGACCATGCGGTCCACGAGGACGTCGAGGTGGAGCTCGCCCATGCCGGCGATCAGGGTCTGGCCCGACTCCTCGTCCGTCTTGACGCGGAAGGTCGGATCCTCCTCGGCGAGGCGCTGGAGCGCGATCCCGAGCTTGTCCTGGTCGGCCTTGGTCTTGGGCTCGATGGCGACCTCGATGACCGGCTCGGGGAAGGTCATCGACTCCAGGATGACGGGGTGGTCCGGGTCGGTGAGGGTGTCGCCGGTGAAGGTCTCCTTGAGGCCCACGGCCGCGGCGATGTCACCGGCGTAGACGATGTCGATCTCCTCGCGGTGGTTGGCATGCATCTGGAGGATGCGGCCGATCCGCTCCTTCTTGCCCTTCGTGGCATTGAGCACGTAGGAGCCGGACTTGAGCGTGCCCGAGTAGACCCGGAAGAACGCCAGCTTGCCCACGAAGGGGTCGGCGGCGATCTTGAACGCCAGGGCGCTGAACGGCGCGCTGTCGTCGACGCTCTGGAGGACCTCCACGTCGGAGTTCGGCTTGAGGCCGATGACCGGCGGGACGTCCAGCGGCGACGGGAGGTAGTCCACGACGGCGTCGAGCATCGGCTGGACGCCCTTGTTCTTGAGCGCCGAGCCCGTGAGGATCGGCACCCACGCGTACTTGAGGGTCGCGAGCCGGATGCCGCGCTTGATCTCGGCCTCGGTCAGCTCCTCGCCCTCGAGGTACTTGTGCGCGAGCTCGTCATCGACCAGCGAGACAGCCTCGAGCAGGTTCTCGCGCCACCGGGTGGCCTCCTCGAGGAGGTCTGCCGGGATGTCGAGGTCGTCGAAGGTGCTGCCCAGGTCGTCCCGCCAGACCAGCGCCCGCATGCGCACGAGGTCGATGACACCCTTGAAGGTGTCCTCGATCCCGATCGGCAGCTGGATCGGCACGGGCTTCACGCCCAGGCGGTCCCGGATCATGTCGACGTCGCGCCAGAAGTTGGCGCCGGTGCGGTCGAGCTTGTTGATGAAGCAGATCCGCGGCACGCCGTACCGGTCGGCCTGGCGCCAGACCGTCTCGGACTGGGGCTCCACACCGGCGACGCCGTCGAACACGACGACCGCACCGTCGAGGACGCGCAGGCTGCGCTCCACCTCCATCGTGAAGTCCACGTGCCCGGGCGTATCGATGATGTTGATCCGGTGGTCGTTCCACGCGCAGGTCGTAGCAGCCGCGGTGATCGTGATCCCGCGCTCCTGCTCCTGGGGCATCCAGTCCATGGTGGCAGCGCCCTCATGGACCTCACCGATCTTGTAGATCTTCTTCGTGTAGAAGAGGATCCGCTCGGTGACGGTGGTCTTGCCCGCGTCGATATG
>Ga0302263_10000805_pt1 | contig 11932 bp, 9 predicted proteins | sample II_Fen_N1_4_FD_194564 | JGI IMG/M metagenome (GOLD analysis project Ga0302263, IMG submission 194564) | Peat permafrost microbial communities from Stordalen Mire near Abisko, Sweden - II_Fen_N1_4 | ecosystem: Environmental > Terrestrial > Soil > Wetlands > Permafrost | place: Sweden: Abisko... | reverse complement strand
GGATCCCGACCATGCGGGCCATCACAGCCATGCCGCCCGCGTACTGCTCGCAGTAGCCGAGCCGGCTGCCGAGCAGGAAGTCGTCGAGGGTCTGCAGTGTCGTGCCGGGGGTGACCGTCGTGCTGTAGGTGAAGGCGCCGGAGCGAAGGAAGTTGCGCAGTGCGAGCGCCTTGGCTCCTGCTGTGGCCGAGCCTGCGGTGACCTGCTCGGCGAGCTGGCGGATGGCGGGGGAGATCCCGTCGGGCAGGCCGAGGGTCATGCCGTTGTCGCTGGGGCGTCCCGCGTCGGTCACGGCCGGCAGCCAGTTCTCGACGTCCGGAACGCGCGCGCTCGTCACCGTGTACTCGAGGTTCCGGGAAGCCCCACGGCGGTTGTCGCCGATCGCGACCACTGCCATCGTCGCCGGGTCGTAGCGCCAGTTGTCCGCAAGGTCGGCCTGGGTCGGCACCCAGGGCATGGGCAGGTACTCGCTGGCCAGGTTGTCGACCTTCACCGATGTCCTCACCGAGGTGGCGCCCACCACCTCCGGCGGGTCGTCGCGCAGCGGGAGCTGGATCAGTTCCGTCCGTGTGAGGTGGAAGCCGCTGTTGTCGAAGGCGGGCAGGGCAGCAAGCCGCAGGTACTGCCCACCGGTGTCGGTCGTGGTGTAGCTGATCACCTTCTGGTCGCTGGCGGCCGTCACATTGCGGATCAGGTCGAGGCTCGGGTCGCCAAGGAGGACGGCCCCGGAGCCCGAAGGGTTGGCTGCGTTGGCCGAGCGTTCCGCGATCGGCACGGACAGCAGCACGCTGGCGACCAGCGCGAGCCCGCCCGCCGTCGCGGCGGCCCGGGTGACGCCCGTGCGCCAGTGGGGAAGGTTCGCCTGTGCCTCCGGCAGTGCAGCAAGGGCGTCATTGCGGACGCTGGTACCGAGCACGGCGATGAACCCGATGGCGGGGAAGGCGAAGAGGAACGGGTTGGTCTCGGTGTAGATCGCGAGTGCGCAGACCGCGTACGGCATCACGAGGACGGGGAACGTCCAGCCCGGCGACCGCAGCCCGTTCGTCAGTGTCTCCACGACGAGGAAGACCAACCAGAGCATCGTCGCCGTGAACACGGCGAAGCCCTCCTGGTAGGGCATCGGGGCGAAGGACTCCTGCACGAAGTCGATGGTGTCGGCCGCCAGCTTCCACGGGTTGCGCAGCGCAGGCACGAGCCAGGGCAGCAGCAGCGCGGGCAGGAACTGCGCGAACCTCGTCGCGATCTCCCCGCCGCCGACGCGGCGGACAACGGCGCCGATGGCGACGCTGGCTGCCATCAGCAGGAGGCCGAGGAACAGGTAGCTGCGGTCCTGGGTCACGGTGAACATCGGCACGCCGGCAGCGAGCGTCGCAGCAAGGCCGGCGAGGCTGATGCGTTCGGCGCCGTTCACCGGAGGTCACCACCGTTGAACGTCCGCCAGGCTTCCGCGACGGACACGCCCGGGCCGCCGATGGCACACCGCCAGCCGGTGGCGCGCACAAGGTCGGCGCCGCTGAGGGCCAGCTGTGGCGTCGCTCCGGCGACCAGGGCCCAGCAGGAGCGTCCCTGGCGCCGAGCCCGGGTGAAGGCGGCAGCGTCACCCTCGTCGACGCGCCCGAGGATGGCGATCAGCAGCTGTCCCTCTGCGCCGCGGGCGCTGGCGGCGAAGGCCTCGCCCAGCGTCGGCACCGTGCTGGTCTTCAGGTCGGCCAGCTGCTCGAGCACCAGCGACTCGCGTCCGGACATCGCACGGTGCGGGCTGAGCACGGTGCCGTCCGCCTCGACGATGTTGATGTCGAAGCCGTCGGCGAGCAGGTGGATGGCGATCGATGCCGCAGCGGAGACCACCCATTCCAGCCGGTCGTCGGGCGTGCGGCGCGAGTAGGCGGAGGAACGGTTGTCGATCAGGACGGTGGCGCTCGGGTCCCACGACCGCTCCTCGCGCCGCACCATCAGGGTCCCGGTACGGGCCGTCGAGCGCCAGTGCACCCGGCGGACGTCGTCCCCGTGCTGGTACTCGCGGATCAGGACGTCGTCGGCGGAGCCGTGCCCGGTGCGCAGCAGGGAGGTGTCTGTCGCCACCCCCAGCCCGGAGGCCCCGCGCAGGTTCGGCAGCGCCTCGATGGCCGGAGTGACGAGCAGTTCCGTCGTGCCCGGCACGACCGTGCGGGTGATCGCAAGACCGAGGCCGTCGGCAACGCTGCGCTCGGCCGGTCCCACCTTGTGGCGCCCGCGCCAGGCCGGACGCAGCTCGTAGCTGAAGCGCTGTTGCCACCGGCCGAGCCGGGTGGGGGTGTCGTGCCAGCGGGGCTCGCCGAGGCCGGGGCCGAGCCGGTCACGCGCACGGACCGGTCCGGCGACGCTGACCGTCTGGGGGTCGATCAGCAGGTCGACGCGGACCACCTGACCGGCGGGGACGCGCGGCGGGTCGAGCCGGCGGCTGACCCGCACCCGGTGCGCTCCCGGCAGCAGAAGGACGAGGCTGCCGAGCGGAAGGAGGACGAGGAACAGACCCGGCCACCAGAGGTCGCGCTGGCCGACGAACGAGGCAACGACGCACCAGGCGACCCCGGTGCCGAGGATCGTCCAGCCGCGAGCTGTCAGCCCGGTGCCGGCCCTCATCTCACCGGCGTCCGGTCGGGACGGGGACCTCCCGGACGGCGGCCGCCAGCAGGTCGGTGACGCTGCGCCCGGCCAGCTGGGCCTGGGTGCTGAGCAGGACCCTGTGGGCGAGTGCCGGCCCCGCGAGGTCGGTGATGTCGTCGGGGATGACGTAGCCGCGTCCTGCCATGGCCGCCCGCGCCTTCGCTGCCCGCATGAGCTGCAGGCCGGCGCGCGGGGACGCCCCAAGGCGGACGTCGTTGAGGGTGCGGGTGCGGTGCAGGATCGCCACGAGGTAATCCTTCACCGCCGGGTGGACGAACACCCTCCGCACAATGGCGACGCAGCGCATCACCGCTGCCGCGTCCGTGACCGGCTGCAGGGGATCGATCGGGTCCACCTCGCCGTGGTGCTCGAGCATGGCCACCTCGGCCTCCGCACTCGGGTAGCCCATCGAGATCCGCATCAGAAAGCGGTCCCGCTGGGCTTCGGGCAAGGGGTAGGTGCCCTCCATCTCGATCGGGTTCTGGGTGGCGATGACCATGAAGGGGCGGGGGAGCGAGTGCGTGGTGCCGTCAACGCTGACGCGGCGCTCCTCCATGGCCTCCAGCAGGGCCGACTGGGTCTTGGGTGATGCGCGGTTGATCTCGTCACCGATGACGAGGTTGGCGAACACGCCGCCCGGCTTGAACTCGAAGTCCATGGTCACCTGGTTGTAGACCGAGACGCCCGTGATGTCGCTCGGCAGCAGGTCCGGGGTGAACTGCACGCGGCGTGCTGAGCAGTCGATGGCCTTGGCCAGGGACTTGGCCAGCATCGTCTTCCCGACGCCCGGCACGTCCTCGATCAGCAGGTGGCCCTCGGCGAGCAGCGCCGTGATGACGAGGTCGAGAACCTCCGGCTTTCCCTCGATGACCTGACCCATCGCCTGGCGTACTGCCTGGGCGAGTTCCAGCACATCAGCCAGTTCCCGTTCACGATCGACGTCCACGTCGCCTCCCTCCGCGGCCTCCACCTTAGGTGGCGCCCGGTACCGGGTCGCAGCAATGGGTGTACGGGATGGAGCGAATGCGAGGGAAAGGGGCTGTTCAGTGGAGGAAAGTGGAGTATGGTGGCGCAAAGTGGAGCCGAGCAGAAGGGGAGTGGGGCATGTTCCTTGGCACCTACACCCCCAAGCTCGACGACAAGGGACGGTTCTTCCTGCCTGCGAAATTCCGTGAGCAGCTGGCATCGGGCCTTGTCATCACCCGGGCGCAGGATCGCTGTCTGGCGATCTGGCCGACGGAGGCCTTCCTGGCCGACGTCGCGAACGCTGCGGCCGGGCCCTCCACAGTCCGTGGGGTGCGGGACTACCAGCGCATGGTGTCCTCGGGCGCCTCGGACGAACTGCCGGACAGCCAGGGACGGGTGACCGTCCCGGTACCGCTGCGGGCCTACGCGGGCCTGTCGAAAGAGATCGTCGTGATCGGGGCCTTCAACCGCCTCGAGGTGTGGGATGCGGCGAACTGGGCGGAGTACTCGGCAGCGCAGGAGGAGGCCTTTGCGGCCTTGGACGAAGGAGCACCGGCGGTGGGCTGACCCACCGCCCGCACCGAATCGCGCGGTGCGGCTCCAATCCGCGCTCGTCCGGCTCCCTGGCTCACCTTCCCCGGTGCCAGGTACCGGCAGCACGCGGCTTGGAACCACGGCGCACGAAGCGGAACCGAAGCAGACAGGGTCGAGCATGGTCGAAGCTGGCGACGGGGCACACGACACCCACGTGCCGGTTCTGGCCGCACGCATCGTCGAATTGCTCGCCCCTGCGCTCGAGCAGCCCGGCGCCATCTACGTCGACGGCACCCTCGGCCTCGGCGGGCACGCCGGCCTGATCCTCGACGCCTGCCCGCAGGCCAGCCTGATCGGCATCGACCGCGACCCGGCAGCACTCGACGTCGCCGGCGAGCGCCTCGCCCGGTTCGGCGACCGCGTGCGGCTGTACCGGGCCATCTACCACGAATTGCCGGAGGTTCTCGAGGAGGCGGGCGTCCGCAAGGTGCAGGGCATCTGCCTCGACCTCGGACTCTCCTCGCTGCAGATCGACCGGCGCGAGCGCGGCTTCGCCTACTCGGTGGACTCGCCGCTGGACATGCGGATGGATCCCGACTCCGAACTGACGGCGCAGACCATCGTGAACACCTGGCCGGCCATCGAGATCTCGCGGGCCCTGCGGATCCACGGCGAGGAGCGGTTCGCCGACCGCATCGCACGGCGCATCGTCACGGCCCGCGAGCAGGAACCGTTCACCAGCTCTGCCCGACTGGTCTCCGTGATCGCCGACGCGATCCCCGCTGCCGCGCGCAACACCGGCGGGCACCCGGCGAAGCGCACGTTCCAGGCGCTGCGGATCGTCGTGAACGCGGAACTCGAGTCCCTTGCCGGCGTGCTTCCCGCAGCGCTTGCAGCGCTGGCGAGGGGCGGACGGCTCGCCGTGCTCGCCTACCACTCCGGCGAGGACCGCATGGTGAAGCGCGCGTTCGCGACAGCTTCGACGGACCACGTCCCTGTGGGCGTGCCGGCGGTGCCGGCCGGCTACCAGGCGCAGTACAGCCTGCTCACCCGCGGTGCCGAAAGGCCCGACGCCGCGGAGGTGGAGGCGAATCCAAGGGCTGCCTCGGCGCGCTTGCGCGCCATCGCCCGTAACCAGGAGGAATCCAGATGACAGCCCTATGGGACCCCCGCCCAGGCAGGCAGACGATCGAGCGGCCGCGCTTGCGGCCGGTTCCCGGCACGCGACGGCGCATGGCGACCGTCCCGTTCGTGATGGTGGTCGCCGTCGTCCTCGCCCTCGGCATGGTGGGCCTCCTTGTGCTGACCACCGCACTCCAGGACCAGGCGTTCGGCGTGCAGCGCACGCAGCGTGAGGCGAACACCCTCGCCATCCGGCTGTCTGCGCTGCAGGACCAGATCGCAACGGCCCGCTCCATCCAGACCCTCTCCGTCGCAGCCCAGCACCTCGGCATGCGGCCCAACCCCTACGGCGCCCAGATCCGGATCACCGACGGCGTGGTGATCGGCGAGCCCCATGTCGTTCTCGGTGGTGAGGTGCCGACCGTCCGCTACCTGACCCCTGAGCAGGCCCAGGCCCAGGTCCGTGCGCTCGACCGGGCAGAGGCTGAGCGCAAGGCGAAGGCCAAGGCGGCCCGCGCAGAAGCCAAGGCCAAGGCCAAGGCGAAGGCAGAGGCCAAGGCAAGGGCAAAGGCCGAGGCGCAGTTCAGGGCCGACGCCGAGGCAGCAGCGAAGGCCAAGAAGGGCGGCCGTCCATGAGCCGCCCGCTCGACCGGTTCTTCGACCCGACCCGCAAGGCCCCCAGCCGCAAGCGGCGCATCCGGATGCCACTGGCACGCTCTGTCCGTCGCGTGCGCGCGCTGCTGATCGTTGTCGCCGTGGTGTTCTCCCTCGCTGCCGGCCGCGCGGTGCAGGTGCAGGCCATCGACGCGACGACCGTTGCCCAGGAGGCAGCGGACCAGATCACCGTCACGCGTGACCTGCCGGCGTTCCGCGGCGAGATCGTCGACCGCAACGGAGAGGTGCTGGCCATGACGGCCGACACCGTCAAGGTGATGGTCAACGCGAAGATGATCGCGACGAACGGCCGCATGAACGGGGAGATGACAGCGAAGGACAAGGAGGTCGCAGCGACAGCGCCGGCGCGCATCGCCGACCTGCTGGTCCGCTTCCTCGGCGGCACGACTGACGACTACATGTCGAAGCTGATCGCCACCGGCCCCGGCTCGCAGGCGGGCCTGATCAAGGCCAAGGTTCCTGCTGCCACCTTCCGCGAGCTCGCCCAGGCGATGAGCGACGCGAACCTCGTCGGACTGTCTTCGCTGAGCGCCCCGACCCGGGTCCTTCCGAACGGGAGCCTCGCGGCCAACGTGCTCGGCTGGATCAACGACAGCGGCGCCGGCGCTGGTGGCCTGGAGTACGCGCTCAACTCGACCCTTGCCGGCAAGGCAGGCAAGGAGGTGTTCGAGAACTCGCCCAACGGCAAGATCCCGCTCGGCACGAGCGTGCTGATCCCCGCCCAGAACGGCCTCGGCTACCAGCTGACCCTCGACGCGGGACTGCAGTGGCAGGTGGAGCAGATCCTCGCCGAACGCGTCCGCCAGACCAAGGCCGATGCGGGGATGGCGATCGTCACCAACGTCAAGACCGGGGAGATCCTCGCCCTCGCCAACGTGCCCACCTTCGACCCGACCGATGTGGGCAAGGCCGACAAGGACTCGCTGCGCCTCCGCGCGATCACCGATCCCTACACGCCCGGCAGCGTCGAGAAGACCCTCACTTTCGCAGCCATGATGGACCAGGGCCTTGTGAAGGCCACGGACGTCGTCGAGATCCCCGGCAAGATCAAGTCGGGCGACAACTACGTCAGCGACGCCTGGAACCACGGCACGATCAAGCTGCTCGCCCGTGGCATCGTCGCCAAGTCCTCCAACGTCGGGACGATCAAGCTGTCCCGCAAGATGACCAAGCAGTCGCTGCACGACTACCTCGTCGCCTTCGGGCTCGGCGCCAAGACCGGCCTCGGCCTCCCGGGTGAGTCCCGCGGCATCCTGCCGGCAGCGGACATGCCCGACTACACCCGCGACGGCATCGCCTTCGGCGGCAGCGGGCTGGCCGTCACCCTCGTCCAGGAGGCAGCAGCAGTGGGCGCCATCGCCAACGGCGGCGTCTACAACGCCCCGAAGCTGATCGCCTCCCGTGCCACGGCTGACGGCACGCAGGAGCAGCTGCCGACGGCAGCCCCGCGCCGCGTCATCTCCGAGCACACCTCCAAGGAGGTCGTCTCGATGATGGAGGCCGTGGTGATGCAGTCGGCGACCCACACCTTCAGCGTGGATGGCTACCGCGTCGGGGCGAAGACCGGAACGTCGAAGAAGCTCGACCCCGGCTGCAACTGCTTCAAGGGCCTGGTCACCTCCACCATCGGCGTTGCTCCGGTCGAGGACCCGCAGGTACTGGTGTACGTGGTGGTCGACAACCCGCAGCGCGGCTCGTCCGGCTCCTCCGTCGCAGGCCCCGCCTTCCAGGACATCATGTCGCTGGCGCTGCCCCGTTACGGCGTCGCCCCTTCGAAGACCAAGTCGCCCACATTGCCCATCGAGCCCTGACCGCTCGTAAGGTAGCCCTTCATGACCACATCGCCGGCGGCCCTTCGTCCGACCGTGAACACCGGGTTGCCCCTCGGCGCCCTGTTCCCGGGCGCTGCTGACGTGACCGTGACCGGCGTCAGCCTCGACTCGCGCAGCGTCCGCCCCGGCGACCTCTACGTCGCCGTTGCCGGGCAGGCGACCCACGGCGCTCGCTTCGCTGCACAGGCGATCGGCAACGGTGCGGTCGCCGTGGTGACGGACGCCGACGGCGCAGCGCTCCTTGCGGACGCCGGCGTGCCTGTGGTCGTCGTGCCGGACCCTCGCACGGAGATGGCACGCCTGGCCGCCGAGGTGTACGGCCGGCCGGGGGAGCGGCTGTCGATGTTCGGCATCACCGGCACAACGGGCAAGACCAGCACCACCTTCCTGCTGGCAGCGGCGCTGACCGCTGCCGGGCACACCGTGGGCACCATCGGGACCATCGGCTTCATGCTCGCAGGGCGCCAGTTGGCGTCGCCACGCACGACCGTCACGACGCCCGAGTCGCCCGACCTCCAGGCACTGCTGGGACTGCTCGCAGAGGACGGTGCGGACGCCGTGGCGATGGAGGTCTCCTCGCACGCCCTCGCGCTGCACCGGGTGGATGGGCTGGTCTTCGACGTCGCAGCCTTCACCAACCTCGGCCGCGACCACCTCGACTTCCACGTCGACCAGGAGAACTACTTCCAGGCCAAGGCAGCCCTGTTCCGGGACGGCCGCTGCCGGGCCGCCGTGATCAACATCGACGACCAGTACGGACGCCGGCTCGCCGCGGAGGTGGCGGCAGGCGCGTCGATCCGCCTCGTCACCACCGGCGACACCGACGCGGCCGACTACCACGTGATCGCCAGCGAGCCGGGGGCGGACGGCCGGACGCACGTCCGGCTCGCCACCCCGACCGGAGAGGTGGCCTTCACGCTCGGGCTGCTCGGCGACTTCAACGTCCGCAATGCCACGACGGCGACAGCCATGCTCGACCTTGCCGGCATCGACCTTGCAGCGGCCCTCCCCGGGTTCGCGGACGCGTTCGTGCCGGGACGGATGCAGCGGGTCGACCTCGGTCCGGGCGCGCCCGGCGCCGTCGTGGACTTCGCGCACACGCCGGAGTCGGTCGCAGCGGCTCTTGCTGCCCTCCCTGAGGGTCGACGCATCGCCGTCCTCGGTTGCGGAGGCGATCGTGACCACGCCAAGCGCGGCCCGATGGGCGCGGCGGCCGCAGAGGGAGCAGACGTCGTTGTCGTCACCGACGACAATCCCCGCAGCGAGGAGCCGGCAGCCATCCGCGCCGCGGTGCTGGCCGGTGCGAGGGAGGCGGCCTCGCGCACCGGCGCAGAGGTGATCGACGGCGGCGGGCGGTCGGAAGCGATCGCCACCGCGCTGCGCCTGGCGGGAGCGGGTGCGTGGGTCGCGGTGCTCGGCAAGGGTCACGAGACCGGCCAGCACCTGGCAGGCCGTACGGTTGCTTTCGACGACGTTGCAGTGGTGAGGGCCGAATGGGCGCGAATCTCGAGGGGTGCGGATGCGTGAACTGACCGCCGGAGCTCTCGCAGCGCTGGCCGGAGCGCGCCTGGTCGGCGACCCTGACGTGATGGTCGGCCCCGACGTGGTCATCGACTCCCGCGCCGTCACCCCCGGAGCCGTGTTCGTCGCTCTCCAGGGGGAGCGGGTCGACGGCCATGACTTCGCAGCGACAGCCGTCGCAGCAGGGGCCGGCGCCGTGCTGGTCAGCTCGGAGCTCGACCTCGACGTTCCCCAGCTGGTCGTCGACGACACGCTCGCAGGGCTTGCGACCCTCGCGACAGCCCTGGTCGCAGAGGCGCTCCCGGGGGGTCTCGTGACCATCGGCATCACCGGGTCCTCGGGCAAGACCAGCACGAAGGACCTGCTGGCGCAGGTGCTGGCGGACGTCGGGCCGACGGTTGCGCCGATCGGTTCCTTCAACAACGAGATCGGCGTGCCGCTCACCGCGACCCGCATCACCGGCGAGACCCGCTTCCTTGTCAGCGAGATGGGCGCTCGGGGCCAGCGTCACATCACCTTCCTGTGCGGGATCGCCCAGCCGCGCGTAGGGGTCGTCGTCAACGTCGGCCATGCCCATCTCGGCGAGTTCGGCTCGGTCGAGGCGATCGCACAGGCCAAGGGTGAGCTCGTCGAGGCGTTGCCGGCCGACGGCTGGGCTGTGCTCAACGCTGACGACCCGCTGGTCTCCGCGATGGCCGCGCGCACCGTTGCACGGATCGCCACCTTCGCCGTAGGCGGGGCGCCGGCGAGCGGTGACCTCCGGGTCTGGGCGGATGGTGTCGGCTACGACGGGCTCCAGCACCCGACGTTCCTCCTGCGCGCCTCCGGGACGGTCGAGGGTGCAGCCACCGTGAACCTGCAGGTCAGCGGCGCGCACCAGGTCGGCAACGCCCTCGCAGCCGCAGCGGTCGCGCTGACCCAGGGCATGGGCGTCGAGGACGTCGCGACCGGCCTCGCTCGAGCGACGCTGCAGTCCCACTGGCGCATGGAGCTCCACGAGCGCGCGGACGGCGTCCTCGTTGTCAACGACGCCTACAACGCGAACCCCGACTCCATGGCCGCTGCACTGCGCACCGTCGCGTCCCTGCGGCGCCCGCGGGGGCGGCTGCTCGCCGTGCTCGGCGACATGCTCGAGCTGGGTCCCGGTGCGCCGGCGGCCCACCGGGAGATCGGCGCCCTCGCAGCACGCCTCGGCGTTGACCGGCTGATCGCCATCGGCGGCCACGCGAACGACCTCGTTGATGGCGCGGGTCCCGGCGTCGACGCGACCGTTGCCACAGACTCCGACGCCGCGACAGCAGCGGCCGCCGCGTGGCTGCGACCGGCGGACGTTGTGCTGGTGAAGGCGTCGCGGGGTTTAGCTTTGGAGTCAGTCGCTGAACAGCTGTCAATGGCGCCGGAGGGGGAGCGAGAGTGAGAAGCATCCTGCTCGCAGGTGGCATCAGCCTCCTCGGCACCCTGCTCGGCACCCGGTACGCCATCAAGTTCCTCGTGAAGCAGGGCTACGGCCAGTTCATCCGCGATGACGGTCCCACCAGCCACCACACCAAGCGCGGCACGCCCACCATGGGTGGCATCGTCATCATCGTCAGCGTGCTGCTGGCGTACACGGTCGCGCACCTGGCCACCTGGACCTCGCCGACCGCCAGCGCCATGCTCGCCCTCGGGCTGTTCACAGGCCTCGGCGCCGTCGGCTTCGCAGACGACTGGATCAAGATCAGCAAGGCCCGCTCGCTCGGCCTGCACGCCTGGGTGAAGTTCGCGCTGCAGACCGTGGTCGCCATCGCCTTCGCCATCGCGTCCTTCCAGTTCCCCGACAGCCGCGGCCTCACCCCGGCAAGCACCTACATCTCGTTCCTCCGCGACCTCCCGTGGCTGCAGCTCGGACTCTGGGGCGCGGTGATCTGGATCGTCCTGCTGGTGGCGGCCTGGTCGAACGCAGCCAACCTCACCGACGGCCTCGACGGCCTCGCCACCGGGGCTGCGGCAATGGTGTTCGCGGCGTACGGCATCGTGAACATCTGGCAGTACAACCAGTCCTGCTCGTGGGCGGACGCCGGGCCGCAGTGCTACGAGGTCCGCAATCCGCACGACCTCGCCCTGATCTCCCTCGCCCTCGCCGGCGCGTGCTTCGGGTTCCTGTGGTGGAACGCCAGCCCCGCCAAGATCTTCATGGGCGACACCGGCTCGCTGTCCATCGGTGGGGCGCTGGCCGCCCTGTCCGTGCTCACCCGCACGGAACTCCTCATGGTCGTCATCGCAGGACTCTTCGTGATCATCACCGCCTCCGTCGTCCTGCAGATCGGCTGGTTCAAGCTCAGCAAGGGCAAACGCCTGTTCAAGATGGCACCGCTGCAGCACCACTTCGAACTCCTCGGCTGGGCAGAGGTCACGATCACGATCCGGTTCTGGATCATCTGCGGCCTGTTCACGGTCGCAGGGCTTGGCCTGTTCTACGCCGAATGGATCGTGGGCCAGTGAAGCCGTGGATCGCAACGGCTGACCGGCTCTCACCCTGGCCGCAGGCACGAGTCGTGGTCGCCGGACTCGGCACGTCCGGCTTCGCAGCTGCCGACGGCCTGATGGACCTCGGCGCTCACGTGCTTGTGCTCGACGACGCCGACACGGCAGGGAAC
>Ga0302263_10000800_pt1 | contig 11990 bp, 7 predicted proteins | sample II_Fen_N1_4_FD_194564 | JGI IMG/M metagenome (GOLD analysis project Ga0302263, IMG submission 194564) | Peat permafrost microbial communities from Stordalen Mire near Abisko, Sweden - II_Fen_N1_4 | ecosystem: Environmental > Terrestrial > Soil > Wetlands > Permafrost | place: Sweden: Abisko... | reverse complement strand
CTCGACTAAGCCGCGTTTAACCAGGCCACACGCTTCATCGTTAACGACCATCGCCAGCAGGCTGGCTCCTACAGAGTGATGTAACGCAATACCTGTAGGAGCGAGCCTGCTCGCGATGGACTCCAATACGCCGCGTTTAACCAGGCCACACGCGTCATCGTTAACGACCCTCGCCAGCAGGCTGGCTCCTACAGAGGGATGTAACGCAATACCTGTAGGAGCGAGCCAGCTCGCGATGAACTCCAATACGCCGCGTGTAACCAGGCCACACGCGTCATCGTTAACGACCCTCGCCAGCAGGCTGGCTCCTACAGAGCGATGCACCCCCAGGCATAGGTAACGCAATTCGACTGGCAGGGCTCACCGGCTGTGCTAGCGTCTTGAGGTCAACCCTCATTCGCGAGCTCCCTCCATGGACGAGACTATCGTTAATGTCACCACTGCCAAGTTCAACGCCCTCATCGCCATCGTCCAGGCCTACGGGGCCGCTTTCGCGATCAAGATTCTCACCGCCATCGCGTTCTGGATCGTCGGGCGCTGGCTGATCGGCTTTGCCGTCCATATGGTGCAAAAGGCCCTGGGCAAGCAGAAGGTCGACCCGACGGTGTTGCGCTATGTGGGCTCGGCGATCACGGTGACGCTGAACATCATCCTGGTGATCGGCATCCTCGGTTACCTCGGCATGCAGACCACCACCTTCGCCGCGTTGCTCGCCGCAGTCGGCCTGGCAATCGGCATGGCCTGGTCGGGGTTGCTGGCCAACCTGGCGGCCGGTGCCTTCATCATTGTCCTGCGGCCGTTCAAGGTGGGCGATTTCATCTGCGCCGGCGGGGTAACAGGCACGGTCACCGAGATCGGACTGTTCGCCACGGCGATCAACACCCCGGACAACGTGCTGACCCTGGTGGGCAACAACAAGATCTTCAGCGACAACATCCAGAATTTCACCCACAATCCCTTCCGCCGTGTTGAACTCAAGGCACAGCTGTCCGGCGCCGCCGACTGGAAGGCAGCGGCGGCCTTGCTCAAGGAGAAAATCGCGTCCATTCCCAACGTGCTCGCCGAGCCGGCGGTGGATGTGGAGATTCTGGAGTTCAATCTGGTAGGGCCCGTGTTGGCGGTGCGTCCTTATTGCCACAACGAAAACTACTGGCAGGTGTATTTCGACACCAATCGCACCATCAAGGATGCCCTCGGCGAGGCGGGCTTCCCGGCACCGATACCGGCGCAAACGGTGATTTTCCAGCAGGGCGCTACCTTACCCGGAGCGCTGACCAAGGAATGACGGCGTCAGTTCGATTGCGGTCATGGGTACCGGGTCGCAATCGACTTCATGCGGAGCAGGATCAATAAATGCAGGATGTTCGCCCCAACCCAACGCTGACCCTGGAATATTGTGTCGAACGTCCGATATTCATGGATTTCTTGCAGTACGCGAACCGTACACCCGATGCAACCGCTGTCATCTCCCACGATGCATCGTGCAGTTATCGTCAACTTGAGCGCATAAGCCGGGGCATTGCCGGCTTTCTGATCGAAAAAGGCGCCCGCGAGTCAGACCGGGTGGTCATCATTTCCAATCGCTGCGCGGGCCTGGTCTACGCCATGCTCGGCGCCTCGCGGGCCGGGTTGACGTTCAGCGTCGCCGACATGGCCTATCCCGCTGCGCGCATCGACCAGATCATTCGCATCCTGCAGCCCTCGTTTGTGCTGCTTTGCGGCGGGGCGACCTTCGATCCCGGGCCTGTGCAACCGGGGCAGGGCACTGCTCATCCGCAAGTGGTGCAGATTCCCGAATTGCCTGACGAATCCCTGCAAGCGTTTGCCATTGCTCCAGATGATTTGCCGGAAGTCGACCCGGCTCATCCGGCCTACATCACCTTCACATCGGGCAGTACCGGTGAACCGAAGGGGATTGTCACCCACCATGCGCCGCTGGTTCATTTCATCGAGTGGCATACCCGGCATCATTCGCTATCGGAAAACGATTGCTTTTCCCTGTTGTCCGGACTGGGTCATGACCCCGTCTACAGGGACGTCTTCACGCCGCTGTCCATCGGCGCGAAAGTGGTCATTCCGGCGCAGTCGCTGGTTATCGACCCATCGGCCCTGGCCACATGGCTGCATGAACATGCCATTTCGGTCATTCACTTGACGCCGCCCCTGGGCAAGCTCATTGAAGCGGGCGCAAAGATCAATGGAACCCGATTCAACGATTTGCGCTACCTGTTTTGGGGTGGCGACGCCCTGAGCGATACCTTGTACGAACAGATGCGCGTCATTGCACCCGATGCAAAGAGCGTGAACTTCTACGGTACGACGGAAACGCCACAGGCCATGGCGTTTCACCCGCTCGATCCCGCCGCCGACAATTCGCGGATACCGCTGGGCAAAGGCATAGACGGGGCACAACTGCTGGTCGTGAATGACGCCAGTCAGTTGGCCGGCATTGGAGAAGTGGGGGAAATCCTGATTCGCAGCCCCTATCTGTCATTGGGTTACTGGGGCGACGCGGCGAAGACCCGGGATAGTTTTGTGGTCAATCCCTTTACCCGTGTCCCGGATGACATTTGCTACAAGACCGGCGACCTCGGCACATACCTTCCGGATGGCAGTGTCATGTTTCTGGGGCGGGGTGACAGTCAGGTCAAGATTCGCGGGCACCGAATCGAACTGACTGAAATCGAAGGCGCCATTTCGCGCCATCCTCGAATCAAGCAGTGCGTTGTGCTGGCGGCGAATGACCGTTCCAGCGTGAGGCTGGTGGCCTATTGCGTTTCAACCCAGCCTGTTTCGTCGGTTCAATTGCGCGAGCATGTCAGCAAGGCACTTCCCGACTACATGGTGCCGGCGTTGTTCGTGTTTCTGGACGCCATTCCACTGACGCCCAATGGCAAGATCGATAAGCGGGCGCTGACTGCAGCGGGCGCTTCGACGCAAGCGGCGTCCCCGGGCTCGGACCAGAATCTGTCGCCAATCGGGCTCAAGCTGGCGGACGCCTGGTCTGCAATCCTCGACGTCCCGCATATCGACGCCAACCTGTCGTTCGTCGAGCTGGGCGGCGATTCGCTGTCGTTCGTCCAGGCGTCAATGGTCCTTGAGCGATTGATCGGGCATTTGCCCGAACGATGGGAAATGCTGCCGGTCCGTGATCTGGGTGAGTTGGCCAACACCGCCAAACCCTCGAGGCTGGCCGTTCGGGCAATGGAAGTTCCCGTGTTGCTGCGGGTCATGTCCATCGTGATGATCGTTGTCGGGCATTTTCAACTGTTTAAGGATTGGGCGTTCTTCGGCGAAACGGCGGTGTTGTTCGTCGTGTCCGGTCTCAGCCTGGCGAGGTTTCAATTTCAAGCCATCAATGAACGCGGTAACGCCAGTACGCTCGTCAAGTCCGTGGCCACTATCGCAGTGCCCACCGTCCTGTATACGTTGTTGACCCAGGTGCTTTTCGACAGGTTTCACTGGCAGTCTGTCTTGATGATTTCCAACTGGTTTGCACCCAATGACATCGGCTACTTCACCTATTGGTACGTTGAAGTGCTGTTGCAGATGATCGTGATTATCGGGCTAGTGTTGTCGTTCGAGCGCGTCAGGCAAATCATCCTTTCCAATCCGTTCCGTTATTTGCTCATGGCGTCCTGCCTGTTGGCGGTGGCTGATCTGTTGATCAGTCTGTATGTGTTTGACGCTTCAGCGCTGGATAACCGGGTGCCACAGCACTTCCTGGCGATCATGGTGCTCGGCATGGCCATTCACTATGCCGACTCCACCCGGCGCAAATGGATGGCCAGCGCGGTGGCGGTCATTGTGGTGGGCGGGCGAGATTTACTGGAGTTCTACGGGCATGGCTTGCCTGCGGTTGGCATGAGCGAATACATCGATGTGGCGGTGCCGGCGGTGCTCGCGGTGATCTGGATCCGCTCGGTGCCCGTGCCAGGACTCATCGCGCGGGGGCTCGCCGCCATCGCGGCGTCAACGCTGTACATCTATCTGACGCACTTCCAGTTCCAGTCCGTGGCCCGTCGCCTCAATGACAGCCCTGTACTGGCCGTGGTGATCGCCATCGTCGGCGGGATCGTGGTCGGTTACGCCTGGAACAAGTTCGTGCGAATCGTGTTGATGCGCTTCAACGGCGCCGAGAAGAAGCGCCGTGCGCAAAAGATTGAACGGGTGGCCTGACGCCGATGTTTTCGTCAGGTCGCCACTTCACGGCTATCCTGATTTCCATGTTCTTGATGCCGTTGCGCTTCGTTAACCGGAGTCAACTGTTGCCTGGATGATGGGTACCTTCTGGCAGGGAAGGGTCTTTCGGCGTTCCACAGGCTTTTCTGGATGAAAGGCGGTGGTTGCACGGATAAGTGTGGCAGCGATGAACACAAGGGTCGAACTGGCAAGAGACGAAGCGGCTCCAGGCGTCTTGGTGCAAACACTGGAGCAGGCTATCGACGCCGTGGTGGTCGTGGATGCGCAGGGCCTCGTGGTGTTTTTCAATGCCGCTGCCGAACGCTTTTGGGGCTGTTCGCGCATTGAGGCGCTGGGCGGCAACGTCAGTGCCCTGATTCCCCGGGGGCTTGACCCGAACCCTGACGATTCTGCCAGCGAGCACACGGACGGCGGCGTCCATCACCTGGCAGGCAGCAGTCTGGATACGCGGATCGTGCGCCAGGATGGTCAGGAACGCTGGGGCGTGATGTCCGTCTCGACAATCGTCATGCATGACCAGACCCTGCATGCGGTCTTCCTCAAGGATGTCACGCACCTGCGCGTGCAAGACCTCGAGCACCGGTTGCTATCGATGTCGATCAATGCCACGCATTCGGCGACGTGCATCGTCGACGCCCATCGACAGCTTATCTACGTGAATGACGGACTGATCCGCTTGCTGGGGTATTCCCGTGAGGAGGTGATCGGGCAATCACCCTTGCTGTTCTTCGTGCCCGACGCTCGGGCCGAGACGCAAGCGGAGCCGGAGCTGGAAGCCATTCTCTGCGGCCAGCCTCACGAGTTCAGCGCACTGATCAGCAAACGCAGCGGACAGCGCCTGTGGGTGCATGTGTCCTCGACACCCGTCTTCGATGCTCAAGACCAGCTCGAACACGTCGTGATCGTGCTGACGGACATTACCCAGTCGAAGTTGCATGAGGTGCTGCAGAACAAAGTCATTGGCGCATTGCTCAAGGAGGAGTCGCTGGAGAGCGTGCTGACGTTGTTGTGCCATGAAATTGAACGCATCGCCCCCGAAGTCATCGTGTCGATCCTCAGTGTTGATCCGCAAGGAATTCTGCATCCCCTGGCCAGCCCCGGCTTGCCGGTCGAATACTCCAGGGCCATCGAGGGCCTGGCCATCGGCCCCACGACGGGGTCCTGCGGCACGGCCGCCTACCGGGGCGAACCGGTGCTGGTGACCGACATCAACAACGACCCGCTGTGGGCGGACTACAAGCACCTGGCACAACAGTCCGGTTTGCAGGCCTGTTGGTCGATGCCGGTGCGCAACGGTGCCGGGCGCATCGCCGCGACCTTTGCACTGTATTTCCGGGAAAGCCGTGGACCGGACCCCTTGCATGGCCACTTGGTCAAAGCGGGCACGCATCTGTGCATGTTGGCCCTCGAACGCGAGCAAGCCCGCCAATCCATTCGAAAAATGGCCTTTTACGATGGATTGACCGGCCTGCCCAATCGCAGTTACCTGCTCGCCCAGGCACAACGCACCCTGGGCGAAATGGCGCGAGAGCAGGCGGAGCTGGCCGTGCTGTTTGTCGACCTGGATCGTTTCAAGCAAATCAACGATGCGTTGGGCCATGCCTCGGGTGACGAGTTATTGCGCGTCACGGCGCACCGGCTGCGCAGCCTGTTGCGAGAGGCCGATCTGGTCGGGCGTTTGTCCGGCGACGAATTCGTCCTGGTGCTGCCACGCATGAACGCGACACAGGTCGCGACTTTTCTGGAGCGGATGATGATGCTCCTGAGTCGCCCGATGACGATCGCGGGCATGTCGGTGGTCGTTTCGGCCAGCATTGGCATCAGCCTGTTCCCCGGCGATGGGCGTGACATGGAGACCCTGCTGCACCGTGCCGACATTGCGATGTATCAGGCCAAGCGCATCGAGCGCGGCAGCTTCAGCTTTTTTGTCGAAAAGATGAACCGGATCGCTCAAGACCGATTGGTGCTGGAAACGGCGCTGCGCAACGCCATGGCCACCGGCAACCTCGAGTTGTTCTACCAGCCGCAGATCGACCTCAACAGCGGCAGGCTGGTGGGTGTCGAGGCGTTGGCACGCTGGGCGCATCCGGCCCTGGGCGACATCTCGCCAAGGCAATTCATACCGCTGGCCGAGGAGTGCGGGCTGATCAATGAACTGAGTCAATGGGTGCTGCAAGCGGCATGCGAACAACTGGCCGTCTGGCGTCGACAGGGATTGGCGATTGCGTCGCTTTCGATCAACCTGTCGCCGATCAACTTTCATAACCTCGATCTGGCCGAACTGATTGCCGGCCAATTGCAGCGATACGGTTTGCAACCCGCCGACCTGTGCGTGGAAGTGACCGAGGGCGTGGTGCTTTCCAACAGTCCTGGCACCTGTAAAACCATCCGCGATCTGCACGCGTTGGGGGTGCGGCTGGCCATCGATGATTTCGGCACGGGCTACTCCAGTCTGGGGTATTTGCGGCATCTGCCGATCAGCGAGCTGAAACTGGACAAGAGTTTTGTCGACGACCTGGAGCACGATACGTCTTGCCGAGCCCTGAGCGAGTCGGTCATCGGCATCGGCAAGAGTCTGTCGTTGACCGTGGTGGCCGAAGGCATCGAGTCCGCCGTCCAGCGTGACATCCTCAAGGCCCAAGGGTATGAGGTCGGCCAGGGCAATTTCTTCTCGTTGCCACTGCCTGGCCAGGCGTTCGTGCAATTCATTGATTCGGTGAATGCGGGCGCGGCCGCGTGTAACGGGGCAGGGTCACTCTGCGTGGGGGCGGGGTTTTCGAGCTGATTCAGGGACGGCCAGACGATGGCGCTGTAAACTGGCCGCCCGGTTTCGACCGACCCTTTACCCCTCGAGCAAGAGTTTCCCATGGCCAATCAAGACATCACCTTCGTTCCTGACCCCGATGCCGATTCCATCTCCTCCGACGTTGCCGGTTTTGGCGGCCTGCTGGTCTCCACCCAGATCCCGACCCGTGCCGACGGCAGCCTGGAGCTGGGCGACATCACCCTCCAGAGCGAATGCACCCTGCAGGCGCTGAAGGTTGCGCTGGAGCGGGCCGGCAGCTCCATGGACCGGGTTCTGCACCTGACCATCTACCTCACCGACATGGCCGACCGGGCTGCCTTCAACGAGGTTTACCAGCGCTTTTTCGCCAAGCCATGGCCGGTACGCGCCGCCGTTGGCGTGGCCGCCCTGGCAGTCGAAGGCATGCGCGTGGAAGTCACCGCGATGGCCGCCAAGGGCTGATCCCTTCCAGCGACACTCAACCCTGTGGGAGCGGGCTTGCCCGCGATGGCGGTGGGTCAGACAACCAGGATGCTGGATGTGCCGCCCCCATCGCGGGCAAGTCCGCTCCCACATTTGATCTGCTGTGTTTTGAAGAAAGTCAGCAAGTGAGCACCACCCGGCAGCATACGGGTGCCGGTCAGGCGTTTCGCCGCTACAATGCGTGCCTTGATCGTGACAAGCCAGACTAAAAACACATGTCCCTACCCAAGCATCACCTCGAATTGCTGAGCCCCGCCCGCGACGTCGCCATCGCCCGCGAGGCCATTTTGCATGGCGCCGACGCCGTGTACCTGGGGGGGCCAAGCTTCGGCGCCCGCCACAATGCCTGCAACGAGGTGAGCGATATCGCCCGGCTGGTGGAGTTTGCCCATCGCTACCACGCCCGGGTGTTCACCACCATCAACACCATCCTGCACGACAACGAGCTGGAGCCGGCGCGCAAGCTGATCCACGAACTCTACGATGCCGGTGTCGACGCGCTGATCGTCCAGGACCTGGGCGTGATGGAACTGGATATCCCGCCGATCGAACTGCACGCCAGTACCCAGACTGACATCCGCACCCTGGCGCGGGCGAAGTTCCTCGATCAGGCCGGTTTTTCGCAACTGGTGCTGGCCCGCGAGCTGAACCTGCAGGAAATCCGCGCCATCGCCGACGAGACCGATGCGGCGATCGAGTTCTTCATCCACGGCGCGCTGTGCGTGGCATTCTCCGGCCAGTGCAACATTTCCCACGCGCAGACCGGCCGCAGTGCCAACCGGGGCGACTGCTCCCAGGCCTGCCGTCTGCCGTACACCCTCAAAGACGAAAAGGGCGGGGTGATCGCCTACGAGAAGCACCTGCTGTCGATGAAGGACAACAACCAGAGCGCCAACATCCGCGCCCTGGTCGAAGCCGGCGTGCGCTCGTTCAAGATCGAAGGGCGCTACAAGGACATGGGTTATGTGAAGAACATCACCGCCTATTACCGCCAGCGCCTGGACGACGTGCTTGAAGACCGCCCGGACCTGGCCCGCGCCTCCAGCGGCCGCACCGCGCACTTCTTCCTGCCCGATCCGGACAAGACCTTCCACCGCGGCAGCACCGACTACTTCGTCAGCGAACGCAAGATCGACATCGGCGCCTTCGATTCGCCGACCTTCACCGGCCTGCCGGTGGGCGTGGTGGAAAAAGTCGGCAAGCGTGATCTGCTGGTGGTCACTCACGAGCCGCTGTCCAACGGCGACGGCCTCAATGTGCTGGTCAAGCGTGAAGTGGTGGGCTGGCGGACCAACATCGCCGAGCCCAAGGGCGAGTTCGAAGAGGACGGCGAGAAGCGCTACCGCTACCGCGTCGAGCCAAACGAGATGCCAAAAGGCTTGCATCAGTTGCGCCCCAATCACCCGCTCAGTCGCAACCTGGATCACAACTGGGCCCAGGCGCTGCAAAAGACGTCCGCCGAGCGCCGGATCGGCCTCTCGTGGGTCGCGCGCCTGCGTGAAGATCGCCTGGAACTGACCGCCACCAGTGAAGAGGGCGTCAGCGCCAGCGTCAACCTGGACGGACCGTTCGGTGTGGCCAACAAACCGGAACAGGCCCTGGAGCAACTGCACGATCTGCTGGGCCAACTGGGCACCACCGAATACCACGCCACGGACATCAAGCTGGACGCACCCCAGGCCTGGTTCATCCCCAATTCGCAGCTCAAGGCCTTGCGCCGCGAAGTGATCGAAGCGTTGACCGTGGCGCGCATCGCCGCACACCCACGGGGCGCTCGCAAAGCCGAGACCACTCCACCGCCGGTGTACCCGGAATCGCACCTGTCGTTCCTGGCCAACGTCTACAACCAGAAGGCTCGTGATTTCTATCACCGTCACGGCGTGAAGCTGATCGACGCGGCCTACGAGGCCCACGAAGAGACGGGCGAAGTGCCGGTGATGATCACCAAGCACTGCCTGCGTTTTTCCTTCAACCTCTGCCCGAAACAGGCCAAGGGCGTCACCGGCGTTCGCACCAAGGTCGCGCCGATGCAACTGGTGCACGGCGATGAAGTGCTGACCCTGAAGTTCGACTGCAAACCGTGCGAAATGCACGTGATCGGCAAGATGAAGGGCCACATTCTGGATCTGCCGCAACCGGGCAGTGTTCAGTCAGTGGTCGGCCACATCAGCCCTGAAGACCTGCTCAAAACCATCCCCCGCGCGCCTCACTGAGTGACAGGCGAGCGCGACGTCACGGCGTCGCGTTTGCCTGGCCCGCCTCATCCACCACTGACTTTCCAGTGTTTGACATCGTCGGCGAACACCATTTGCCGCATCTCGTGAGCGATGCCGTAAGCCATGGATTCGTGGGCGGCGATGACTTTTTCCTCCGCCGACAGGCAGTGGAAAATGTCCAGCCTGGTGGGGGCCTCCGCCGTTTCCTGGGCAAATATCTGGACGTAGCGTGCCAGGTCGTTGTCCAGACTCGACAGGTATTCTCTCAACCGCTGGTGGTCGACCGATTTCTGGCTGAAGTACCAGTTCATCGGGTGAATCAGAAATCGCGAATGGGGGGATGTAATTCGACGGCCGGCTGCCAGGAACATGATGATGCCCATCGATTCGATGTTGCCGGCATTGATCGCGCAGAGTGGCACTGGCAATGATTTCAAGAAGGTATAAAGGGTAAAGCCAAAGTTGGTACTGCCGCCGCTGGTGGACAGATTCAAGAGCAGCGAATGGGCCCCTTGATCGATCGCTTCCAGGCAGCAATCCCTGAAGCGCTCAGTCGTTCCCTGATCGATCTGGCAATGAAAATGTACGATGTGCTCTGTCATTGATTGACCTTCCGAGTCCGCAGCCAGGAGGACGTACCGCGCGTTATCCAGTCTAGTCAACAATGCCCTTCGATTCTTGAAAAGCGGCGTACGGTCCGGGCTTGAGCGGCGGCGTCCGCCAGTCGATTGTTCCTGAATTCAATGGAACTAACCCTCGAAATCCACTCGTCGCGACACCGGATTTGCGTTCAAACTTTCGATTCCCTGCGCCCTCCGAATTGTACGGGCCCGAGCTCGTACTAACGACTCAAGAGGTGAACAGAAATGGCCAATACAGAAAACAAGAACCCCGGTAATTCAGCCAGTGATCGGGACAAGGCTTCCGATGCCACCAAGAAAGGCACAGGGGCTTCCGGCGGCAACGTAACCAATGATCCACAACGGGCAGGCCAGAAAGGTGGCCAGGCGTCGGGCGGGCAATCGCGCGACGCTGATCGCATGTCAGGTGGTGGGCAAGGTACCCAGCGCGGCGGCGAGTTTGCTGACGACAAGCAGGACATGACCAAACCAGGACAGAAGGGTGGTCAGGCCTCCGGTGGACGCCAGTCAGGCGATGCCCATCATTCGACCAGCGGCGGGCAGGGAAGCGGTCGTGGTGACAATATGGCCGATGACATGGATAAAGGCTCTGAAGCGGGACGCAAAGGCGGGGACCACAGCGGCGGCGGAGGACGTAAGGCCTAATGCTGCGTGATCCTCATCAAGCCTCGAGTCGTTTTCGGGGCTTGATCTTTAGGAGCGGCTCAAACGTACGGGTGGGACTGATCTGCGATAAACGCGATGTGGTTTGGATTGCGACCTGTCTTCAGCACCGACAGTGACGTGCGCATACACAACAGGGACCTGCGCGACACACGGTGACCGCTTAATGGCTGCGGCGGCTGATCAGGGCGATCATACAAGCAATCCCGATCAGTCCCCATGCCACCATGAACGTCACGCCCATGCCCCTGGCAACCGCCTCGGGAGGCGCGGTATTGATGTCCACCGAATTAGAGGCCAGCGCAAACACCGCGCCCAGCACCGAGGCCCCGGTGATCAGCCCGAGATTGCGCGACAGGTTGAGCAACGCGGAGACCAGGCCCCGTCGGTCCGGCGCCACATTGCTCATGACAACGGTATTGTTGGCGGTCTGGAACACCGCGTAACCCAGGGTAATGATGACCATGGGTGCGAGGTAGCCGGCGATACCGAATGTCCTTGGTAGCGCCGACAGCGTGAAGCAACCCAGCCCCAGGGCGATGAGCCCGGCCAGGGTCATGCGCCGCGCACCGAAGCGGTCGGCCATCCGCCCGGCGGGCACGCCGGCCAGTGCCGCCACCAGTGGCCCGACCGACAACACCCACCCGACCCCGACCGCATCCAGCCCGAGCGCCCGGGCCAGGTAGAACGGCCCGACCACCAGCGTTGCCATCATCACCGTCGTCACCAGCAGGCTCATGGCCAGGCTGGCGCTCAGCTGCGGATCGCGGAACATCCCCAGGCGAATCAGCGGCGCAGCGACCCGGGCCTCCACCCGAATGAACAGGCCGACGCCCACGCACGTGACCAGCAACAGGGCGATGTTCAACGGACCAAAGTGGCCGCGGCCGAGGGTCATGGCCAATGCATAAGCGCCCAGTGTCAGGCCCAGCAACAGGCTACCCAGCGGATCGAAACCGCTGCCCACGGTGTCCGCCTTGCGCGGATCGGCCGGCAAGT
>Ga0302263_10000796_pt1 | contig 12014 bp, 14 predicted proteins | sample II_Fen_N1_4_FD_194564 | JGI IMG/M metagenome (GOLD analysis project Ga0302263, IMG submission 194564) | Peat permafrost microbial communities from Stordalen Mire near Abisko, Sweden - II_Fen_N1_4 | ecosystem: Environmental > Terrestrial > Soil > Wetlands > Permafrost | place: Sweden: Abisko... | reverse complement strand
TCAGCACCATGCCCTGCGTGAGCAGCTTGGTGAACGGCTCGTCAATCTTGACCAGTCCCAAATCGCGCATCACCTTGGTCCAGAAGCGGGCGTACAGCAGATGCAGAATCGCGTGCTCGATGCCGCCAATGTACTGGTCCATCGGCATCCAGTAGTCCACGCCGTCGGCCACCATGCTTTCGCTGTTCTTCGAGTCGCAATAGCGCATGAAATACCATGAACTATCGACAAAAGTATCCATCGTGTCGGTTTCGCGCCGGGCGGGCTTGCCGCAGACCGGGCAGGTCACGCCCGCGTGGAAACCTTCGTGTTTGTGTAGCGGATTGCCCGAGCCGTCCGGCACGCAGTCTTGCGGCAGCACGACGGGCAGGTCTTTTTCCGGCACCGGCACCGCGCCGTGTTCGTCGCAATGGATGATGGGAATCGGTGTGCCCCAGTAACGCTGGCGGCTCACGCCCCAGTCGCGCAGGCGCCAGGTGGTTTTTTTCTTGCCCAGGCCTTTGGCAGCCAGCAGCTCGGCGACCTTGGTGACAGCGGACTCATAGCCAAGTCCGTCAAGATCATCACCTGATCGAATGCAAACCATGCCCTGCTTATCCGCATACCAATCGCGCCACTCAGTTTGTGAAATCCGCAGGTTTTCAATCTTCTCGAGTTCGGCAGAAAATGGGCCTATTACAGTATCCCCCCGGTTGCGCAGAACTTCGGCCCTATGGAAGAACGCTAAAGATTTGTAATGTTCGAGCTTCCCTACCACCTGCTTGATTTCAATCCCATACTTCAGCGCAAACGCAAAATCACGCTCGTCATGCGCGGGAACGCCCATCACCGCGCCGTCGCCGTAGCTCATCAGCACATAGTTGCCGACCCAGACTTCCACCTGCGCGCCCGTCAGCGGATGCGTGACAAAGAGGCCCGTGCGCTGGCCCTTCTTTTCCTGCGTCGCCAGCTCGGCCTCGGTCGTGCCGCCGGATTTGCATTCTTCAATGAACGCAGCCAGCGCCGGATTGGACACAGCGGCGTGCAGCGCCAGCGGATGCTCAGGCGCGACGGCGCAGAAAGTCACGCCCATGATGGTGTCGGCGCGCGTCGTGAACACATACATCCGGCCATCGCCAATCAGCGCGCCGTCCGCGCCCTTGATGTCATGCGGGAACGCAAAACGCACGCCCTCGCTCTTGCCGATCCAGTTTTCCTGCATCAGGCGCACGCGCTCGGGCCAGCCGTTGAGCGTGGCTTTGTCGCCGCCGACCTGAACGTGGTCGAGCAGTTCCTGCGCGTAGTCGGTGATTTTCAGGTAATAGCCGGGGATTTCGCGCTTTTCCACCGTCGCGCCGGTGCGCCAGCCCTTGCCGTCAATCACCTGCTCGTTGGCCAGCACCGTCATATCGACCGGATCCCAGTTCACCACCTGGGTTTTGCGGTAGGCAATGCCTTTTTCCAGCATTTTCAGGAACAGCCACTGGTTCCACTTGTAATACGTCGGGTCGCAGGTGGCGATTTCGCGGCTCCAGTCCACGGCCAGCCCCATCGCCTGCATCTGTTTGCGCATGTAGGCGATGTTGTCGTAAGTCCACTGCGCGGGCGGCACGTTGTTTTTGATGGCGGCGTTTTCGGCGGGCAGGCCGAACGCGTCCCAGCCCATCGGCATCAGCACGTTGTAGCCCTTCATGCGCAACTGGCGCGTCACCATGTCGTTGATGGTGTAGTTGCGCACATGGCCCATGTGCAGCTTGCCGCTGGGGTACGGCAGCATCGAGCAGGCGTAGTATTTTTTGCGGCTGGCGTCTTCGGTGACGCGGTAGGCGTCGGCGGCGTTCCAGTGGGTTTGCGCGCTGCGTTCTACGTCGAGGTGGCTGTATTTGTCTTGCATGAGAAAACCCTGAAAAACCGGAAAAAATTGCCCGCAAGCACGGGCCGGGCAGCACGGTGCTGCAAACTGCTGATTTTAGAGGCTGGCCGCGTGGGGCCGCTCAGCGACTTGGCGGCACTGGCACGGCAGCCGTCGGCGCTGACAGCGGCAGCGGCACTGGCCCCGGCTCGGCGACAAAGCCGATGCGGTTCAGCCCGGCCTTCTGGGCCAAGCCCATCACCTCGACGACTTTGCCGTAAGGCACGCGCTGGTCGGCGCGTAGCTGCACTTCGGTGTCGGGATGCTCGCTGGCGGTGCGGGCCAGCTGGCGCGCCAGCTCGTCCAGCGGCAGCGGCTTGTCATTCAAAAAAGCCTGGCCAGAGGGATCCACCACCAGCGTGACAAAGCGCGGCGCAGTGCCCGCCTTGGCTGCCTCGGTTTTGGGCAAATCGAGCCGGATGCTGCTGGCCAGCAGCGGCGCGGTGATGATGAAAATCACCACCAGCACCATCATCACATCGACCAGCGGCGTGACGTTGATGTCGCTCATCGGCTGCGGGCTGGCGCTGCGCTCCAACCGACCAAAGCTCACGCGTCAGCCTCCGCGCTGGCGTGGCTTGGCGCGGCCAGCAGTTCGCGCAAATCGTGGGCAAAGCCTTCCAGATCGGCCTCGATGCGGCCAATAATCCGGCCAAACACGTTGTAAGCCAGCACGGCGGGAATCGCCACCACCAGACCGGCGGCGGTCATGATCAGCGCTTCGCCGACCGGGCCGGACACCTTGTCAATCGTCACCTGCCCGCCTCCGGCCATGCCGGTCAGCGCGTGGTAAATGCCCCAGACGGTGCCAAGCAAGCCGACAAAAGGCGCGGTCGAGCCAACGGTCGCCAGCAACACCTGACCAAACTGCAATTTGTGCAGCACCGCATGCAGGGCGTCGCGCAGCAGCCGCGTCAACTGGGCCGAACGCTCGCCCGCCGTCGCCAGCGTGCCGCGCTCCTTGAATTGGGTCGCGGCAATCAGCGGCAGCACCAGCGCGTTACGGTCAAAGGCGGCGATTTTTTCGCGGGCTTTTTCCAGCGAAGCCGACTGCCAAAAAGCTGCCATGCTGCGCGCCACATCGCCGCCAGCGCGCTGCAGCAGCCAGGCTTTCCACAAAATCACCACCCAGCTAGCCACCGACATCGCCAGCAGCAACAGGGCCACCAGTTGGCTGATGAAGCCGCCTTGCGTAACAAGCGCCAGCAAATTCATGAGTGCCTTACTTCAGGTTCAGTACGTCAAACATGTCGAACAAGCCAGATTTTTTGTCCGCCAAGAAGCGCGCGGCGCGCAAGCTGCCTTGGGCATACGTCACCCGACTCGACGATTTGTGGCTGATCTCGATGCGCTCGCCGGTACCGGCAAACAGCACCGTGTGGTCGCCGACGATGTCACCGCCGCGAATCGTCGCAAAGCCGATGCTGGACGGGTCGCGCTCGCCGGTCACGCCCTCGCGGGCATAGACGGCGCAGTCTTTCAGGTCGCGGCCCAGCGCGTCGGCAATGACTTCGCCCATTTTCAGCGCGGTGCCGGAGGGCGCATCGACCTTGTGCCGGTGGTGCGCTTCAACGATTTCGATGTCGTAGCCGGTGGCCAGCGCCTTGGCCGCCATTTCCAGCAGCTTGAGCGTGACGTTGACGCCGACGCTCATATTGGGCGCCATCATGATGGCGATGTCTTGGGAGGCGGCGACGATTTCGGCTTTTTGTGCGTCGGTAAAGCCGGTCGTGCCAATCACCAGATTCACGCCTAGCTCGCGGCAGACGGCCAGATGCGCCAGCGTGCCTTCGGGCCGGGTGAAGTCGATCAGCACGGCGGAATTTTTCAGCCCTTCGCGCAGGTCCGACTGGATCAGCACGCCGCTGGCGCGGCCCGAAAAGGCGCTGGCGTCCAGGCCAACGGCGGGGCTGGACGCCACATCGAGCGCGCCCGCCAGCAGGCAGTCGCCGCTGGCGTTGACGGCTTCAATCAGCATCTGGCCCATGCGGCCACTGGCGCCAGCGATGGCGATGCGAAGGGGCGTATCTGGGGTCATGACCGTGCTCATGGTTTCGCGCTTTCGAGGGGGGGATAAATGGTGGCGGGCGCGTCAAGCGGCGCGCTGGCGGGTTCAGGCGCAGCGTCTGGCGCGCTGGCGGCGGATGGCTTGTCGGCGACTTTCAACTGCGCCTCGGTGGCTTCGAGCGGCGGCACAGCGCCCAGCTTGCGCTTCTTGGACAGCGTGGAGATGAACTCGGATTCGCTGGGCATGGCGTCGCCCGCAAAGCGCTCCAGCAGGTCGTTCTTGAAAAACACCGTGTACTTGAAAGACTGGGACTCGACGCCTTGGCGCTTGAGCGTGAACACATAGTCCCAGCGATCGGCGTGGAACAGGCTGGCCATCAGCGGCGTGCCGAGCACGGCCTTGACCTGGTCGCGGCTCATGCCGGGCTGCAGCAACTCGATCTGCTCTTTGGAGACGAAATTGCCCTGAATCACATCGACCTTGTAGGGCGTGATCCAATTGACTGGATTGACGGCGCTGGTGCTGGTGCTGCTGCAAGCTCCCACTAATGCACAGGCCAAGACGATAAAGGCTCTTTGGACGCCGTAATGAGGATTTGCGGGCATGGCGGGCATAGTAGAAGGTGTAGCGATATGATCGATCATTGTAGCGGCTGGGTGCTTCCCAGCCCCGTTCTTGGGCCTTGCTAGGCCGCCAGCCGTTTCCCCAAAGAGATTCCCATGAGCAACATCGACGAGTTGAAAAGCACCGGCCTCAAGGCCACCTTGCCGCGCCTGAAAATTCTGGAAATCTTCCAGGTCGGCAAGCAACGCCACATGACGGCGGAAGACGTTTTTCGGGTGCTGCTCGAAGACCGCTCCGACATCGGGCTGGCCACGGTGTACCGGGTGCTGACGCAGTTTGAACAGGCGGGCCTGCTCAACCGGAGCAATTTCGAGTCCGGCAAAGCGGTGTACGAAATCAACGAGGGCAAGCACCACGACCATCTGGTGTGCCTGGACTGTGGCAAGGTTGAAGAGTTTTACGACCCCGAGATTGAAAAGCGCCAGCAGGCCGTCGCCCAGCTCAAGGGTTTTGTCATCGCGGACCACGCCCTGTCGATTTACGCCAACTGCATCAAGGAAAACTGCCCAAACCGTGGAACTTCCCCCGTGTGCCACCCGCATCAGGGCTAAGCACTGGCGCCGAAAATCAGTCGTCCTGCTCCATCGCCCGGCGGTGGCGCTCGACGAATTCCTGGTAGGTGTTGATGCCGCGTAGCTCCAGAATAGCATTGCGCACGGCGGCCTCCACCAGCACCGAGATGTTGCGCCCGGCCTCCACCTGGATGACTACTTTGCGCACCGGCACGCCCAGCACATCCTGCGTCAGCGGCTCATAGGGAATGCGCTCGTACTCGCGCTCCATCGTCTCGCGGCGCACCAGATGCACCAGCATCTTCAGGCGCATCTTGCGCCGCACCGCCGTCTCGCCAAAGATGGCCTTGATGTCGAGCAGGCCGATGCCGCGCACTTCCAGTAGGTTTTGCAGCAGGTCGGGGCAGCGCCCTTCAATGCCGGTCTGGTTGATGCGAAACAGATCGACCGCATCATCAGCCACCAGGCCGTGGCCGCGCGAAATCAGCTCCAGCCCGAGCTCGCTTTTACCTAGGCCTGACTCGCCGGTAATCATCACACCCATGCCCAGAATGTCCATGAACACGCCGTGCATCGAGGTTCGCTCGGCAAAATGCCGGGACAGGTAAGCGCGCAGCACATCAATGACGAAAGCCGCCGACTCCGGCGTGGCAAACATCGGCAGCTGGGCGCGCTCACACAGCGAGAGCAGCTTGTCCGGGGCCGCCTGCCCATCCGCCACCACCAGCACCGGCGGCTCCAGCGTGATGATGCGCGAGATGCGCCGGGCGCAATCTTCGGGGGCAGCATTGATCAGGTAGGAGACTTCGCGCTCGCCCAGAATTTGCACCCGGTAGGGATGGATGTAATTGAGATAGCCGACCAGATCGGCGCCCGAGCGGGCAGCGCGCACGGCCACCTCATCAAAGCGCCGCTCGGAAGCGCCCAGACCCGCGACCCATTCCCATTTCAGGGCGGCGCGGTGGTCTTCAAATAAAACGTCTGCGCTGACGACGGTGGGCTTCATGCCAGCCGATGCGCTAGGAGTTAACTGCGTGGGCTGAATGCCAAGAAGCAATCAGATGGTGCAGGGCAGCCGCATCGGTGCTGGTCTTGAGCTGCTCGCGCAGGGCGCTGTCGCTGAGCAACTCGGCAATCTCAGACAGGATTTCCAGATGCTTTTGCGTTGCAGCCTCGGGCACCAACAGAAACACCAGCAAGCTCACCGCCTGCTCGTCCGGCGCATCAAAACCGATAGGCGCTTGCAGTTGGAACACGGCGGCCATCGGCGCCTTAAGACCCTTGATACGGCCATGCGGAATAGCCACGCCGTGACCGAGCCCGGTCGAGCCCAGGCGCTCACGAGCGAACAGGCTGTCGGTGATCAAGGCGCGGTTCAGGCCGTGCAGATTTTCAAACAAGAGACCGGCTTCTTCAAACGCACGTTTCTTGCTCGTCGCTTCAACACAGACAAGGACTTGGGAGGGGGGCAGAATTTGCGAAAGATGGTTCATAACGATCTTTAATTCGCCGAATTATGCACTTTAGCGTGAGGGGAAATAAAAAAAAACAGAAAAAAGCCGCTTGTTACAACAAACGGCTCCCGTAACTTGACAAGTCAAGTCAGATGCAGGTAGCGACTCAGGCATCCAAGCGCTTGGCGCTCACGTGACCATGATCCTGAACCTTGGTCTTGTGGCGGCCTACTTGGCGGTCCAGCTTGTCAGCCAGCTCATCCACAGCGGCGTACAAATCCGAATGCGAACTTTCGGCAAACAGATCGCGCCCCTTGACGTGCAGATTGCACTCAGCACGCTGGCGTCGCTCTTTTTCCTTCATGTTGTCCACGGTCAACAGAACTCTCACATCGACTACCTGATCAAAATGCCGGGTAATACGATCGAGCTTGCTCGTCACATAGCCGCGCAGGGCGGGGGTAACTTCAAGATGATGACCGCTAATCGTCAAGTTCATACAGAGACTCCTTTTCCACAAATTGGAACTGGGTTGAAAACGCCGCCTCACCCTAGGTGTTCAAGCGGCCGACGGGACACTCTCTTGACCTCACTATGCCCTCGACGCCGCCCAATTGCAAGATATTGTTGTAACAAATATGGGGTCTATTTCAACAACAGGCGCAGCAAAAAGGTAACTACTTCGCCAATCTTCAAGATTTATTACTCAATAACTTCTTTTAAAACAATCTATTTATCGTCTTTATTAAGCTCAGCAGCTCAATTTCTAGCTGGACTGATTGTTAATTTATGTAACCTGAATTTACCAACGGGTGAGGCGCGCCTGGCATGTCAATGGCAACAACCATGACTCGATGGCGACCCCCACTTCAAGCCATTTCTGCGCTCTGAAAGAGCCGGATTTTCAGTAGATAAATGCCAGGCTCAATGCCATAATCGCGGCTTCTTAAATGACGGAGAAATCCTTGGAAAGCAGCCCCAGTTGCTCGCTTTCAACGCCGAAAACTGACACGCAATGATGTCAAGATCGGGTTGAAAGCGATGCCACCATCCCCTCAACCCGCACTCTTGCGCCAAGGCTGGATTCCCGCCTTGCGCAGGCGTTTGGAAATTTGTTAAGCCGTCTGTCATGCTCAATATTTTCACGCTCGCCAATGGCCGGCTGTTCCAGGAAGAAATCGAATCCCTGGAAGAACTCTCCAAATTCCAGCCAATCTGGGTCGATCTGGAGTCGCCCACCCTCGAAGAAAAACGCTGGATCAAGCAATATTACGGCCTGTCCATTCCCCAAGATGCGATGGACGAGGACATCGAAGAATCGGCCCGCTTTTACGAAGAAGACAACGGCGAGCTGCACATCCGCTCAGACTTTTTGATTGCCGACGATGTTGATCCGCGCACAGTGCGCGTGGCTTTCATCCTGAATCTGGTCAACGACGACCTCAAAAGCAAGGGCGTTTTGTTTTCCATCCACGACGAGGATGTGCCGGTCTTTCGGCTGCTGCGCATGCGCGCGCGCCGCGCCCCCGGCCTGATCGAAGACGCCAAAGAAGTGCTGCTCAAGCTGTTCGATGCCGACGCCGAATACTCAGCCGACACGCTCGAAGGCATTTACGTCGATCTAGAAAAAGTCAGCGCCAAGGTGCTATCGGGCGACATGACCGACGTGCTGGCCAGCGAGGTGCTGGGCGCCATTGCGCGTCATGAGGATTTGAATGGCCGCATCCGGCGCAACATGATGGACACACGGCGCGCGGTCAGCTTCATGATGCGCAGCAAGATGCTCAACGCCGAGCAGTTCGAGGAGGCCAGGCAGATTCAGCGCGACATCGACTCGCTGGACTCGCACACGGCTTTTCTGTTCGACAAGATCAACTTTTTGATGGATGCGACGGTCGGTTTCATCAACATCAACCAGAACAAGATCATCAAGATTTTTTCGGTCGCCAGCGTCGCGCTGCTGCCGCCGACGCTGATCGCCAGCGTCTATGGCATGAACCTGAAGTTCCCGGAGCTGGAGTTTCTCGGCGGCTGGAGCTACCCGTACACGGTCAGCCTGATGGTGGCCAGCGCGCTGGTGCCGATGTGGTATTTCAGAAAGCGCGGCTGGCTGCAGTGAGCCTCAGGCGGCGGCTGGCAAGGACAGCAGCAGGCGCTCAATGATGAGATGTGCGTAGCGGCTGGCCACTTCATCGACAAAGCGCGGAAAATCCACATGGGCGCTGTCGTCGGCCCGGTCGGAGATGGTGCGCACGGCGGCAAACGGCACGCCGTAATCCAGGCAAACCTGGGCGACGGCTGCACCCTCCATCTCGACGGCCAGCACCGCGTGGCCTGCGTCGTTCAAGGCGTCCTTGAGCAGGCGCGACTCGTCGGCACCGCTGACAAAACGGTCGCCGCTGGCGATCAGGCCGTGATGCACCCGCGCTTCGGGAAAGCGCAGGGTTGCGCAGCGCATCTGCCCGGTTTCAGCACCAGCCATAACAACAGCATGCTCGTGTTCATCAGCATCAGCACGGTGCTTGCGCCCAGCACCAACTGGCAGTTCACGCGCCAGCAGGGCCGCGCTGGCGGCGCTCAACAACAGCGCCGTCAGCGCCGCATCGCCGTCAAAGCGGGTTTGGCCGTACAGCGGCACTTCGTAGCGGGCAAACAACGGCGCGGCGTTCATGTCGTGCTGCAAAAAATCGCTGGCCACCACCACGTCGCCGACGTTGACCGCTGCGCCCAGCCCGCCCGCCACGCCGGTGAAGACGATGCGCTGCACACCAAAACGCTCGATCAGCGCCGTGGCCGTTGTGGCGGCGGCCACCTTGCCGATTTTTGACAGCGCCAGCACGACGCGCTGGCCGTGCAAGCTACCGAGCCAGAAGTCGCGCCCGGCATGGCGAACTTGGCGCGGCTGCTCCAGCAGCTCCATCAGGCCGCGCTGCTCCTCCAGCAAGGCGCTGAGGATGGCGGTGGGTTTGGCGGTGTCAGAAGTGAAGGTCATGGGCGGGATTTTGCAGGCAAAGGCCTTGGCTGGTTTGGGCCTATCTGAAAAAATTCACACATAGACGAATTGAACCCAGTCACACCATCTTTGATGGAGAAAAGTTGTCGCCATTTGACTTATCGCGCAAATAAAGTGATAATTATTCCTACTTTTGGTAGTAATCATGCAACTCGCACAAAAAATCTCTGTCTCTTTAGATCCTTCCCTGCTCTGCTTCATTGACCGCTACGCATCTGGTCATGCAGCCAGAGGGCGCTCGGCTGTCGTGGCTCTGGCACTCCAGTTACTGCGCCGCTCGGAAGAAGAAAGCTATCTGTCCGCCGCCTACGCCCAAAGCGCCGAACAAGACCTGCAAATGGCCGCCGAATTCAACGCCAGCCTGGCTGACGGGCTGGAAACTGGCGCGCCATCACTGAAAGCCGCGCATGAAGCGTGGTGACGTGTTCTATGCCGATCTGGACCCCACACAAGGCTCGGAAACTCAAAAAACTCGCCCCGTTCTCATCGTCAGCAACGATGCCGCCAACCGCGCCGCCGCACTGGTCACAGTGCTGCCGCTGACGTCGAATGTTTCGCGGGTTTTCCCGTTTGAGGTCAAACTGCTGGCATCCAGCACCGGCTTGAGCAAAGACAGCAAGGCGATGGCCCAGCAAGTGCGCACGCTGGACAAGGGCCGGTTAGCCAAAAGTGCGGCGGGGCATGTGCCTGCGGAGCTGATGGCGCAGGTGGATGCGGCGTTGCGCCTGCATTTGAGTTTGTGACTCCAGCCCTCATCAAAGCGGGAAATTGGCACACGGTTCACACCGTGATCACCTGCGCATGCACCTCGACCTTGAGAGCACGCTTGATGGCGGCAAAGACTGACAAGATGTTGCTCATGGTCGGGTTGCCCGACTGCGACAACATCCGATGCAAGCTCTTGGCCGGTTTGTGGATTTCTTCGGCCAACGCCTCGAAGCCGACGGTAGCGTTGACAAGATCGCGAAGAATCAGCTTGGCCGACTCCGGCTCGCCGTTGATGAACAGGGTGATGGCCTCACCCAGTAAAGCCCGAGCGAAAGCTGAGTCGCTCTGAACGCGGGCAGCCACGGTTTCTTTGAAATCACGGGTCAGTGCCATGCTCACTTTCTTGGTTTGGTTGATGCCTTGCGGCGTTGCAAGCTGGCGCAAAGTTGGGGGCTGGCTGTGGGAAGTAAATACCCAAGGCGCTACACGCCGCAACACTGACTGGCACGCAACTCACCACACCCCACTAGCGAACCAAACGGACATGGATGCTGTTGAGGCCACCGCCGACGACGACGCCGCCGTAGTCGAAAAAGACGGACCAGGCGTAGCCGGCGATGCCCACATAGGGGGACGAGGTCCAGTACCAGTCAACAACCGTGGCCGGAAAAGCCGTGCTGTCAATGGCCGGATTGCTTTTGGTCTTGTCGGCAATGCTGCTCAATTCCTTGACATTGGGCAGGCGCCAGCCGGTCTGGGTTTGGGCATAGGCCAGCGCGGCCTCATGCGTGAACGCACTGGTAGTGCCAGTGCAGGTGCTGCCACTCCAGGCTTGCCCTGCGCTGCAGCGCTGCCAGACCAGGCCGGTACGGCTGTCAGTCACCTCCGCGCCATCGACGTTGTAGCTGAAGCGGCTTTGCGCCATGGCAGCACCACTGAGCAAGACACATGTAGCCACACCTGACAAACGGCTGATTTTTTTGAGAATGGTCATGACTATTTTCCTTTGGGACTAAAAAAATGCCGCATCGCACGTAGGCACAGCACATGCCAGCGGGCGGGCGGGCATGTTGACGCTCAGGCTGCCATCAGCCTGCAGGGTGAATACACCCGCAGCCACGCACGGCATGCGGGCGAACAGGCTGCAAGCGCAAGCGCACGCTGTCGTGCATGGGCAAAGTAGCCCCGTAGCTGCCCAGCAGCGCTTGCACTCGGTGTGGACCAGCAGGCGTAAATCGGCGGCAGCGGGATGCTCATGGTGCTTTACTCCAAAAAACCAAACATTGACTGGCACGCAACCCACCACAACTCACACCCACTACCGAACCAAACGGACATGGAAGTTGTAGTAGCGGCCGCCGTAGATGACGCTGCCGAGGCCGAAATTGACGAACCAGGCGTAGCTGGCGTTGCCCACATAGGGGGGCGAGGACCAATAATCATCACCCACTGTGTTCGGAAACCAGCTAACGTCCACCGTCGGGCCGGGAAGCGCCACGCTGTAATCGACGATGCCTTGCAGCTCATCCGCCGTGGGCAAGCGCCAGTCGGTGTAACCGCACAGGGCGCTGGCATTGACGGCGTTGACGTAGCCCACCGTGTTGGTGGCCGCGTCAATCTGAGTCTGGGTGGGGTTGACATAAGCCGAGCCGTTCCAGAACTGGGCGGCAGCGGTGTTGTCGTAGTTGGTGTAGGTGTTGCTGGCAGCGCGCAAGCCACTGGTGGGCTTGCCTTCCCAAGTCAGGCCGGTGAGGTTGTCCTTCACGCATTCGGTCTTGGCATAGCCGACGACTTCGCTGTAGCT
>Ga0302263_10000793_pt1 | contig 12048 bp, 7 predicted proteins | sample II_Fen_N1_4_FD_194564 | JGI IMG/M metagenome (GOLD analysis project Ga0302263, IMG submission 194564) | Peat permafrost microbial communities from Stordalen Mire near Abisko, Sweden - II_Fen_N1_4 | ecosystem: Environmental > Terrestrial > Soil > Wetlands > Permafrost | place: Sweden: Abisko... | reverse complement strand
ACCGATGGCACGGCCGATCCGCGCGGCGAGGTCGCGACCGTCGCCGGTGTCCGCGCTGAACACCGCGTTGCCGCTCTGGATGACCGTGCGAACGTCGCGGGCGCCCTCCGCCTCGAGCAGGGCCGCGAGGTCGCGCATCGCGAGGCGGTTGTTGCCACCCACGTTGACGCCCCGCAGGAGCCCGATCCAGGTCGTCACGGCGCGGGCTCCAGCCAGGCGGCGGCATCGCGCGGGAGCGGGTCCCCATCCGCGGCCCCGGTGTCGCTGCGCAGCAGGACCCGGGACCCGGCCGGGATCGCCACGGGCTCGCCGGCGATGTTGACCAGGCACCTGAGCCCGGCGTCCCGCTCGAGGGCGAGGACCCCGTCCGGCGCCGGGACGCGGAGCAGCCGCTCCCCCGCCAGGCCGGGGTGGGCGCGGCGGAGCCGCAGGGCCGCGCGGTACAGTGCGAGCATGGACAAGGCGTCGTGCTCCTGGCCCGCCGCCGTCAGCCCCGCCCACGCCGCCGGCTGCGGCAGCCACGTGCCCACGCCCGGGGGCGAGAACCCGAACGGCGGGGCGTCTCCGGACCACGGGAGGGGCACCCGGCAGCCGTCCCGGCCGCGGATGGTGAACCCGGAGCGACGCCAGACGGGATCGTCGATGACGTGATCGGGCAGGTCGTCCATGTCCGGCAGGCCCAGCTCCTCGCCCGCGTAGAGGTACGCGCACCCGGGCAGCGCCAGGAGCAGCAGGGCGGCCGCCCTGGCGCGGCGGGTGCCCAGCGCCACGTCCGTCGGGTGCGAGCGGGCCTGCTCCTCGCGGGACGGCGCCGCCGTCGAGGCGCGGCCGTAGCGCGTCACCTGGCGCGGCGTGTCGTGGTTGCCCAGGACCCAGGTCACGGGCGCCCCGACGGACGCATTCGCCGCCAGCGGCGCCTCGATCGCCGTCGCGACGGCGTCGACGTCCCAGGCGGCCGCCAGCAGGTCGAAGTTGAAGACCTGGTGCAGCTCGTCCGGGCGCACGAAGCGCGCCCTGCGCGCGTGCCTGTCGTCCTCCGTCGGCGCCACCTCGCCGATCAGCACCCGGTCGCCGGGATAGCCGTCGGCGATCCGGCGCCAGGACCGGTAGATCCCGTGGACCCCGTCCTGGCCCCAGTAGGGATGGCTCAGGCCGCCCACCCAGGGCCCCACGCCCGGCGGCACGTCCGGGAGCCCGTCGGCCTTGACGAGGCCCTGCGCCACGTCGATCCGGAACCCGTCGATGCCCAGGTCGAACCAGAACCGCAGGATGGCCTCGAACGCCTCCCGGACCTCCGTGCTCGCCCAGTCGAGGTCGGGCTGGCGCGGGTCGAACAGGTGCTCGTACCACTGCGCCGGCCGGTCGCCCGTCCGGGGCGCCCGGGTCCATGCCCGGCCGCCGAAGATCGAGAGCCAGTTGTTGGGCGGCTCGTCGCCTCCGGGACCGCGGCCGTCGCGGAACAGGTAGCGGGCACGCGCCGCGGATCCGGGCTCGGCCGCGAGCGCCTCGCGGAACCACGGGTGCTCCGCCGAGGTGTGGTTGGGGACGATGTCGGCGATGACGCGCAGGCCCAGGGCGTGGGCGTCGGCGAGCAGTGAGCGGACGTCGTCCAGGGTCCCGAAGCGCGGGTCGATGTCGCGGTAGTCCGCGACGTCGTAGCCGCCGTCCACCATCGGCGAGCGGTACCAGGGGTTCACCCAGACGGCGTCCGCGCCCAGGTCGGAGATCCACGGGAGGCGGGCGCGGAGCCCCGCGATGTCGCCGATGCCATCGCCGTCCGCGTCGGCGAAGCTGCGCAGGTAGACCTGGTAGACGACGGCGTGCCGCCACCATGGGACGGCCGGCGCGGCCTCGGCGACGGGGGTGGAGCGGTCGGCGGTCGTGGCGTCCATCGGCGGCCCATCGTGCCGGTCGCGCGGGCGATCCGCAACCGGCTTCTCACACCCGCTTCTCACGCCCTCCGGGCGAGGTGCGGCGCGGAGTCGCCGGCCCGGCCGGGTCGCCGGCGGCCGCCGGCACGGGTGGCGCCCGCGCTTGACCGCGCCCCTCGCGCCTCGCGTTCCGGCCGCTAGACCCCGCTGGTCACCGCGACGCGGCCGGCCTTGGCGGCGGCCGCAAGGTCGGCGTGGTCGCGCTCGTTCTGGTCGGCGTAGGCCTCCGCGAAGTCGACCATCGCCCGCTCGAACCGCGCTCCGCTGCCCATGTAGGCAGCGATGGCGACGGCGCTTCCCGACCGTGCGTGGGCGCGGGCGAGGGTCCACCCGCAGGCGCGGGCGTAGGCGAGCTGGCCCGGCTTCTGGAGGCGCTCCACCTCGACCGAGAACTTGGCATCCCAGAGCTGGCGCCAGTAGTAGTGCGCACCCTGCGGGCCCGTGACCCAGCCCAGGAACACGTCGCTCGTCGCCTGCATGAGCCGCTGGCCCCGCACCACGCGCTGGCCGTGGTGGCGCTGCGGCGGATGCCCGAGCTGCGACTCGAGGACGGATGGTCCGGCCTCCTTGACCTGGAGGAAGAGCGGGTCCTCCGGGCCCGATCCCTCGAGATACGCGACCCAGCACCGCGTCCCGACGCTGCCGACGCCCACGACCTTGCGGGCCAGGTCCACGAACCGGTACCGGGAAAGCAGCCCACGACGCTCCGGGGACAGCGTGGTGCGGTAGGACCGGAAGATCTCGCGCATCACCCCGTCCACGGCCGCCGCGTCCGGCCGCTCCAGGAGTGGTGGCGCGCTGCGGAAGCGGCGCGTCCCGTCCACCTCCTCGGTCAGCTTGGTCAGGGCGCCCAGGTTGTCCTTGCGGAAGGCGAGCTTCGCCATCCCGTCGAGCGCCGAGCGCTTCTCCCTGGGCAGGAGCGTCTGCAGGTCGGCCACGGAGATGTGCGCGTACCAGGTCTCCAGGGCTCCCCTGGCCGCAAAGTCCGTCATGTGCGCGTGGTAGGCGCTGACGGCCGCCACGACGAGCTGCTGCGCGAAGGCGGGCGTCCAGCCGCTCGACCTTCCCGCCACGACAAAGCTCGTGGCGAGGCGCTTGACGTCCCACTCGAACGGGCCCGGCAGGGTCTCGTCGAAGTCGTTGACGTCGAAGACGAGGTTGCGCTCGGGCGAGGCGAACATCCCGAAGTTGGCGAGGTGCGCGTCGCCGCACAGCTGGGTCTTGAGCGCGGTTCGCGGCGCCGCGCCGAGGTCCGCGGCCATGATCGCGGCCGCGCCGCGGTAGAACGTGAAGGGCGAGACGAGCATCCGTCCGTACCGGATGGGGACGAGGTCGGCGAGACGGGTCGCGGCCTGGGCCTCCAGGATGCCCACGGGATCCGCCCGGTCCGCGGCGGGCTCGTAGCGGCCGAGCACCTGGCGCGACACGCGGACCCGCTCCGCCCGGCCCGACGCGGCCAGCTCGGCGCGCGACTGGTGCCGGACCCGGGTCCCCGCCACGAAGTGGGGCACGTCGGCTGCCGGCGCGGGCGGCGGAACATCGACGCTGGTGGCGTCGGTCGAGTCGGTCATCGGGGTCCTTCCAGCGGTGTGGCGGATGCCGGGGCCCGGCGCGGGATGTCGGTCCTCGAAGAAGGTGATCCTAGAAGAACGTGGAGCAGTGCGGCTCGGCGTCGGTGCGCAGGAGCGCGTCTGCCTCCGCGAGCGTGCCCGACCGGTGCTCGTCCGCGCCGAGGGCGAGCGCCAGGTCCCGGAGCCGGGTGCCGCCGAGGTACGCGCCGCCGAGCGCGGCGACGGGCAGGGTGAGGTCGGCGGCGCGGTCCGTGGGCCGGCACGTGGCGCCGTCGGGGCCGGCGTCGAGCAGGAGGCGTCGCGTGCCACCCCATGCGGCGTCGTCGACCACCTCCAGGACCAGCGCGCCCTCGCGCTCGTACCTCCGCGCCTCCAGGGCCCGCGGCACGTCGAACAGGCGCAGCCAGATGCCGTCGATCGTGTCGGTCGGGGTCGCGGCGCGCCCATTCGTCAGGTGCCAGCGCACCGGCTCGCGCTCGGGCCGCGCCTCGAGCTTCACCCTGGCCACGAGATCCAGCTCGAGGAGGAACCGGATGAGGCCGGCATACGCATCCGGCGTCAGGGCGATCAGCTCCTGGACGGCGACCTCGCCGGCCGGCTCGTGGTGGTCCCACTTCGGGTCGGCCTTGTACCGCGCGTAGCCGTCGACGGCTCCTGCATCGTCGCGGTGCAGGACCACCCAGCCCTTCCAGCGATCGCCCCAGGGCTCCTCGCGCAGCCCGAGATTGGAGTCCCAGGCGACCTCGCGGCGGCTGATCTCGCCGGCCCGGCGCGGGCGCCATGCCTCGAACACGCCCTTGAGCACCTCCTTGACCGCCGCGTCGGGGGGCACGAGGTCCACGCTGCCGGCCGGCTCGCCGCGCATCCGCGTGGCGCGCGCCCGGATGTGCCAGTCCGTGATGTGACTCGCGGGCGCGTAGCCGAATCGCCCGTAGATCTGGTACTCGGAGGCGTAGAGCAGGCCGACCGCCTCGCCGCGCTCCACGAGGGCCGCGTGCTCCTTGGCGGCCATGCCCGTGAGGATGCCCCGCCGGCGGTGGGAGGGCAGCACGGTCACGGCCGAAACGGCCGCGGCCGGCAGCGGTGCCCCGCCCGGCACGGTCAGCTGCGTCGGCCAGGACCGGAAGGTGCCACACGCCCGGTCCCCGTCCCAGGCGACCCACAGGCGGGCCGGGTCCCACGACTCGCGCAGCGACTCTGCGACGGCCCGCGTGTCCGGCCGCTCCAGGAAGGCCGTGCTGATGACCTCGATCGCCGCCTGGTACTGCTCCGGGGCGACGTTCCGGATCTCGATGCCCATGGCGCCGACTCTAGCACCGCGCCCTGCCACGTTCGCGCGTCCGACGGCGGTCAGGGCGGTCCAGTGGGCGCTCAGTGACGCGCCGGCACCGCCGCCCCGAGGCGTGCCCGGACCGCCGCCGCCAGGTCCCGGTGCCGAGCGACCCGCGGCATGGCGACCGTGCGCAGGTCGGCGAACGCGAGATGGGCCCGCAGGGCGTCGGTGAACGCGCCGGGGAACCCCGGGTTGGCGTCCGACATCGGGTCGAAGCCGTCCTCCCACCACAGCCCGAGGATCCGCAGCGTTCCGGTCCGGCGGTCGATGCGCGGCTCGATCCGCCCCACGAACCGGTCGCCGTAGAGCAGCGGCAGCACGTAGTAGCCCCAGCGGCGCCTGGCCGCCGGCACGTACACCTCCCAGCGGTAGTCGAAGCCGTAGAGGCGCAGCAGCATGTCGCGGTCCCAGGCCAGCGGGTCCAGGGGCGCGAGGAACACGGCGCCCGCGCCGTCCATCGGCCCCCCGGCCGCCACCTCCGCCTCCGCGGCGTCGAGCAGTGGCACCTCGTCGCCCGGCACGAACCGCAGGCCCCGGAACCCCTCGACCTCCAGCGGGACGATGGCGCCGTCCGCGACCAGCTCGTCCCGGAGCGAGGCCTTGGTCGCCGAGTCGCCGACGCCGGCCCAGAGGCTGTACTCCCCCGTCGCACCCAGGAGGCCGTTGGCCCGGTACCGCGACAGCAGCTTGTGGCGCCGCTGCTCGCGCTCCGACGGGCGCCGGGCGAGGAGGTCCGCCGGGAACAGGCGCTCGGTCAGGTCGTAGATGCGGCGGTTGCCCTCGCGGCGGCTGATCGCCAGGATCCCGGCCTCCGCCAGCGCCTCGAGGAGCGCGCGGACCTGGTTGGTGGGGCGCCAGTACCAGTCGATGGCGGCGCGCGGCGCCACGTCCGTGGACGACAGCGGGCCGCCTTCGCGGATTCGCCCGAGGAGCTCCTCCACCAGCGGCGCGTGCTCGTCGAACGCGCCGTCGTCGTGGCCTTCGCGCCGCTTGTCCCACGTGATGCGGTACCAGGGCAGCTCGGCCGTGGGCACCAGCGAGAGCATCTTGTTGTAGGTCTCGTACAGGACGCGGTCCCGGTAGAGCAGGTCGTCCGTCCACGAGCGCCGGTACCCGCCGATCCGGGCGAGGAGGGTCAGGTCGTGATTCCGGCCGGCCACCTCGAGCGGGTCGAACTGCAGCGAGCCCAGCCGCTCCATCACGCGCAGGACGGACGCCGGCTCCGGCGGCAGGTCGCGCGGCGGCGCGAGGAGGTGGCGGCGGGCGAGGTAGCGGCGCGCGGCGGCGGCGGTGACGGATCGATGATGGCTCACGGGAAGGAGGGTACGGGAGCCGGTCGCCGGGACCTGTCAGGTACCTGCGGGCAGCGTGTGATCCGCGCCCGGCTCAAGCTGGTCACGCGACTCGGGTACGGCAGCGCCCGCGGGCACGTCAGCCCCCCCGGGCACGGCAGCCCCCTCGGGCAGGGCGGGATCGCCGGCGGCGGGGGGCAGCCCCGACTCGTCGATCGCGGCCAGCACGAGGCGCCAGGTCGCAGCCACCATCGCCGCGGCCGGCACCACCAGGAACATCCCGAGGATGCCGGCCACCTCCTGGCCCACCGGGATGGCCATCAGGACCACGGCCGGGTGGAGGGAGAGGCTCTTGCCGTAGACCAGCGGCGTCACGAAGTTGCCCTGGGCGATGTTGAACACGACCGTGAAGATGCCCATCAGCACGATGTCCGAGGTGGTCCCGAGCGCGACCGCGACCAGGAACGCCATCGCGGTGCTGAGGAACGAGCCCACGTACGGGATGAACCCGGCGAAGAACCCGAGCACGGCGATCGGGAGCGCGAGCGGCAGGCCCAGGATGACCATGATCAGCCCGCTCGTGATCCCGCCGAACGCGGAGATCACCGCGGTCCCCAGCATGTAGCCGGCGAGCACGTCCACCGCGCGGCTCCCCGCCTCGGCGATCGGTGCGCGTCGCGTCGCGGGAAGGCGGTCCATGGCGCCCCGCCACCAGGTGCGGCCGCCGCGCAGGAAGAAGAACGTCATCAGCAGCGCCAGCAGCAGCGCCAGCGCGAGGCCGACCATGCTCGCGAACAGCGCGGCGACGTCCACCTCCAGCTCGGACCCGACCTGGAGCAGGAGGTCCCGCAGCCACGTCAGGTCGAGGCTCGCCGCCCCGCTCACGGCGACATCGAAGACCGCGCCGAGCGGTCCCAGCGTCATGCCGATCGCCAGGAGGCAGATCAGCGCGACCAGGGTGGTCGTGCCGACCGTCGACACCGCGGACGCGAGACCCCGGCTCCACCCGCGGGCCGCGAGCCGGTCCACGAGCGGCAGGAGCGTGGCCGCGGCGACCACCGCGATCACCGCGGGGACCACGACGGACGGCACCCGGACGATGACGCCGATCCCCAGCCAGCCGAGCCCCGCGAGCACCAGGCCGCGCCATGACCACTGGGCCAGCCGGTCCAGCCACACCGGGACGCCCACGGGCAGGTCGGGCCGGGCAACGGCGACGGCGGCATCCTCGGCGCCACCCCCGACGGCACCCCCACCCGGCCCGAGGTCGAGGGCGACGATCACCGACCGCGCCACCGCCAGGCCGAACACCGTGACCGGGAGGAGCGCGATGAGGCCGAGGAACCCGAACAGGGCGAGCCCTGCAGGGATGGCGACCAGGACGATCACCGGGTGCACGTCCACGCGCCGGCTCATCGCCGTCCCCTCCAGGAGGCGGGTGGCGACGATCCATGCCAGCACGAGCGCGACGAGCACGAGCGCCGCCGGCAGCGGACCCCCGAGCGCGAGTGCCGCCAGCGCGACGGTCGTGCCCCCCGCGATGGCCCCGAGGTACGGCACGAAGCCCGCCGCGAAGGCGATCGCGCCCAGGGCGCCCGCGAGGGGCACGCCCATGACGGACAGGACGATCCCCACGGTCAGGCCGTCGACCGCGGCGAGGACCGCCGTGCGGCGCACGTACCAGGCGACCCGGAACATGCCGTCGCGAGCGCTCGCGGTGATGGCCCCCACCTGCCCGGGCATCGCCGAGCGCATGAGCCAGGCCCAGCCCCGGTCGCCGTCGGCGAGCAGGAAGTAGGTGAGGAAGGTGCCCAGGACCAGGACCGTGCCGACGCTGGCGGCCGTCCCGACGACCTCACCGAGGTCCGGGCGGACCGAGGCCCGCACCGACCCGGCGAGGCGGTCGACGATCGAGGACACGGCCTCCGGGGCGCCAAGCGCCGCCAGCTGGTCGCGGACGTCCTCCAGGCCCTGGTCCACGGCCGCGATCACCGCGCGCAGGTCGGGGATGAGCACGAACAGGACCAGCACCGCCGTCCCGACGATCAGGATGGCCCCGCCGCCGAACGTGATCGCCGCCGAGACCTGCCGGGACATGCCCCGGGCGCGCAAGCGCAGGGCGGTGGGCGTGAGGGCACAGGCCACCACGAGCGACACGAGCGTCGCGGTCGTCGAGAGGGGGATCGTGTAGGCGACCAGCCCGAGGACGATGACCATGAGGGCGGCCGCGAGGACACGCCAGCCGATCGCCCCCGACCGGACCAGCCACGGGGGCACGAGCTCCGGCGTGTCCGCCTGCATCAGAAGGGCCAGATCAGCGGGACCACGAGGACCGCGACCACGAACGTCACCCCCAGGAGCGGGAGCCCCAGCTTCCAGTAGTCGCCGAAGCGGTAGCCGGCGGGCCCCATCACCATCAGGTTAACCGGTGTCGCCACGGGCGTGAGGTACGCGGCCGACGCGGCGATCGTGACCGACATGAGCACCGGCCGCACGTCCACCCCGAGGTCCGCGGCGGCGGCGAGGGCGATCGGGATCACGATGAGCGCCGTCGCCATGTTGCTGATGAGCTGGCCGAACACGGCCGTCACGAGGAACAGGCCCGCGAGGAGCGCGGTCGGCCCCAGTGGGCGCACGACGGCGACGAGCGCGTCCGCGATGACGCCGGCGGCGCCGGTCTGGGTCATCGCCGTGGAGAGCGGGATCATCCCCGCGACCAGCACCACGGTGGTCCACGAGATGCCCCGGTAGGCCGCCTCCACGGACAGCACCCGCAGGAGGACCAGCAGGCCAGCGGCGACCAGGCCGGCGACCGCGGACGGGACGATCCCGGTCGCGAGCGCGACGATCATCCCGACCAGGATCGCGATCGCCCGCCCGGCGCCCCGGCCCAGCGGGACGGCCTGGCGGCGCACCACCTCCGGCGCATCCACCGCCAGCACGCGCCGGTCGCCGGCGTGGGCCTCGATGGCGTCCCACGTCCCCTGGAGGAGCAGGATGTCGCCGGCGGCCAGGCGGATCTCGCGCGGACCCAGCTCCTCGCCGCCGCGCGCGACGGCCAGCACGACGACGTCGCCGGACTCCGTGACCATGCCCGGGAACGCGGTCTCGCCGATGAGCGGCGAGCGCGGCGGGATCATGACCTCCGCGATGCCGGACGAGCGGTTGACGAGCGCGGTGGCAAGATCCAGGTGGGTCGAGACGGCGCCCGTGCCGGGGTCCGAGGCACCGGCGGCGCCGGCCACGACCCGGCGCGCCACATCGCTGTCCGCGAGGCCGTACTGGTCCACGAGGGTCCGCGCGTGGCGGCTGAGGTCCGCGGGCATCGCGCGGGGCTTGCGCTCCGGGAGGAGCCGGGGGCCCAGGAGCAGCACCACGGCAATGGCCCCGAGCAGCAACGGGATCCCGGCCAGGGCGAACTCGAAGAAGCCGAACCCGTGCCCGGTGAGCTCCAGGGCGTAGTTCGACACGATGACATTCACAGGCGTGCCGGTGAGCGTGAGCATCGATCCCGCGTGCGCCCCGAACACGAGCGGCATCAGCAGCTGCGACGGCGCCCGCCCGGTCCGGACGGCGATCACCACCACGACTGGCAGGAGCGCCGCCACGGCCCCGTTCACGCTGATGACCGCGGTGAGCGCGGCCACCAGCAGCATCGTGAACAGGACGAGCCGCGATCGCCCCTGGCCGGCCCGCTCCACGAGCTGCGCGCCGGCCCACGCGGTCACGCCCGTGGCGTCGAGGCCCTCGCTCACCACGAACAGGCTCGCGATGAACAGGACCGTCGGGTCGCCGAAGCCCGAGAGCGCCATGGCCAGTGGCAGGATGCCGGTCGCCCACAGCGCGAGCGCGACGCCGATCGCGACCAGGCCCACCGGCACCCGCCCGGAGACGAAGAGCAGCACCGCGACCGCGAGGATCGCGTAGACGATCGCGATGTCGCTCATGGCGTGCTCATGCGGCGATGGCCCCGGCGCCCGCGCTCAGAGCGCGACCGGGTACCCGGGCCCCAGCGGCAGGCCCAGCAGGAACCAGGCGATGAACAGCAGGATCCAGACGACCGCCACGATCACCGCGTACGGGAGCATCAGCGAGATGATCGTGCCGATGCCCGCGTCCGCCTGGTAGCGCTGGGCAATGGTCACCATGAATGGCAGGTAGACCATCAGCGGCGTGATCGTGTTGAAGGGCGAGTCAGCCACGCGGTACGCGGCGAGGCCCGTCTGTGGCGGCACGCCCAGCTGGACGAACAGCGGGATGAAGATGGGGGCGAAGATCGCCCACTTGGGGATGATCCCCGGGATGATGATGTCCAGGGCCATGATCACGACGATCATGCCGATCAGCAGCGGCAGGGCCGGGATGCCCGCCTTCTCCAGCACCTCCGCGAGGGCGATCGCCAGCACGCTGGGCAGGTTGGAGAAGTTGAAGTAGGCAATGAACTGGCTGATCATCAGCAGCATGAAGACGAGGCCGCCGAGGCCCGCGAACGTCTTCGTGACCGCCGCGATCACCTGGTTCGCGTTCGTGAAGGTCTTCGCCCCGACCCCGAAGGCGATGCCCGACACCAGGAAGATCATCGAGATGATGAACAGCAGGCTGTCCATGAACGGCGTGGTGCCGATGATGTCGCCCGTGACCGGGTCGCGCAGCGGGGCGCCGGGCGGCAGCGTGAGCACGAGCACGAGCGCGACGAAGCCGAGGAACGCGAACAGCGCGTAGCGCAGGCCCTTGGACTCGGCGGCCGGGTCCACCTCCTGATCGTCGCCGGCGGCGTCGACCGTGCCGGCCCACCTGCCGAGACGCGGCTCCACGATCCGCTCGGTGATCAGGGCGACCACCACCGCGAGCACGAGCGAGCTGACGATGCTGAACCAGTAGTTGGCGACGATCGTGAGCGGCGGGCTGCCGGTGGCGCCGAGAGCCTCGTTCGTGATCTCGGTGATCATCGCGTCGATGGGGCCAAGGATCGGGTTGACCCCGAACACCGAGCCCACGGCCGCGAAGCACATGGCCATGCCGGCGAGCGGATGTCTCCCGATGGACAGGAACGCCGCCGCACCGAGCGGGACGAGGATCAGGTACCCGGCGTCCGACGCGACGCTCGACATGATCCCGACCATCACGAGGATGAAGGCGAGGAGCTTCCGGGGGGACGCCGCGACGAGCTTGCGGATCAGCGCGCCCATCAGGCCGCCGGCCTCCGCGACGCCCGCGCCCATGAGGGCCACGAACGTGACCGCGACCACCCCGAACCCGGCGAAGTTGGCCACGAACGACGTGAAGATGAACCGGATTCCCTCGGCGGAGAGGAGGCCGACGATCGGGATGGTGACGTGTTCGGTATGCCACCCGTTGTCGAGGTTGTCGCCCGTGTTGGCGTCCGGGTACGTGGAGTCCGGGTAGTAGTCCGGGCTGACCTGCTCGGTGTTGGGCACCACGATGGTGTCCGTGACGCTGACCCCGGCGATGGCAAGCACCTGGCTCAGCACGATCACGCCGATGATCAGGTACAGGAACATCAGCACCGGGTGCGGAACCTTGTTTCCCGCGACCTCGACGAAGTCCAGCAGGCGGCCGATCGCGCCCCTCTGCTGCGGTGCGGCGGCGGCCGTCATCGCTCCTCAACCCTCCCTGCGGCGCCGGCCCGGCCGGCGGTCCTGTGCCTGCTCCCTCAGCCCGGCTTCGTGAACCCCAGCGCGAGCGCGATCAGCAGCCGGGTGCCGAACGCGGTGGCTCCGGTCGAGCGCCACGAGTCGTCCTCGTCGGTCATCATCGGCCCGCAGATGTCCAGGTGCCCGAACGGCACGCCGGCCGTGAAGTCCTCCAGGAACAGCCCGGCGGTGATGGTCCCGGCGGTGACCCCGCCCATGTTCCTGATGTCCGCGATCCGGCTGTCGAGCTGGCGCCGGTAGCGCTTC
>Ga0302263_10000789_pt1 | contig 12080 bp, 9 predicted proteins | sample II_Fen_N1_4_FD_194564 | JGI IMG/M metagenome (GOLD analysis project Ga0302263, IMG submission 194564) | Peat permafrost microbial communities from Stordalen Mire near Abisko, Sweden - II_Fen_N1_4 | ecosystem: Environmental > Terrestrial > Soil > Wetlands > Permafrost | place: Sweden: Abisko... | reverse complement strand
ACCACCCCGAGGGCGCCCCCGGGCCGCTCGACGCGCTGGCCGTGTTCGACCGCTTCGCGGACGCGTGCCGGCGCAACGCGTGACGGACGAGATGACCGACGCCTTCGTGGCCGCGGCCCTCCCGGTGCCGCCGGTCCACGCCCACCGCCCCAAGCCCGTGTCCGTGCTGATCCTGGGCTCGGGGCCGGTCGTCATCGGCCAGGCGGCGGAGTTCGACTACGCGGGTACCCAGGCCTGCCGCGCGCTGCGCGCCGAGGGCGTGCGCACGATCCTCGTCAACTCCAACCCGGCCACGATCATGACCGACCCCAGCGTGGCGGACGCGGTCTACCTCGAGCCGCTGACCGTGCCCGCGATCGAGGCGGTCATCGCGCGCGAGAAGCCGGAGGGCCTGCTTGCCGGCCTGGGCGGGCAGACCGCGCTCAACCTCGCGATGGAGCTCAGCAAGGCCGGCGTCCTGGAGCGGCACAACGTCCGCCTCCTTGGCACCCCGCTCGAGGCGATCCGGATGGCCGAGGACCGCGAGGCCTTCCGGGACCTGCTGGACCGGATCGGGCAGCCGTACGCCCCCTCCTCCATCGTGGAGGGCGCCGACGACGAGGCGCGCCATGCGTCCGCCAGGGTGGCGCTCGAGACCATCGGCCTGCCCGCCATCATCCGGCCCGCGTTCACGCTCGGCGGGACCGGCGGCGGCATCGTGGAGACCGAGGAGGCCTACTGGGAGCGCGTCCGGGCGGGCCTCCGCTCGAGCCCGATCAAGCAGGTCATGATCGAGCGCTGCCTCGTTGGCTGGCAGGAGATCGAGTACGAGGTCATGCGCGACGCCGAGGACACGTGCATCGCCGTGTGCTCGATGGAGAACGTGGACCCGCTCGGGGTCCACACCGGCGACTCGATCGTCGTGGCGCCCGTCCAGACCCTGACCGATGCGGTCCACCAGCGGCTCCGGAGCGCGTCGCTGGCGATCATCCGTGCGCTGGGCGTGGAGGGCGGCTGCAACGTGCAGTTCGCGCTGTCGCCGGACAGCACCGAGTACGCGGTCATCGAGGTCAACCCGCGCGTCTCCCGATCGTCGGCGCTGGCGTCGAAGGCCACCGGCTACCCGATTGCCCGCGTCGCGGCCCAGATCGCCGCGGGCCGGACGCTGGCCGACATCCCCAACGTCGTGACGGGGACGACGGTCGCCGCCTTCGAGCCCGCCCTCGACTACGTCGTGGTCAAGCTGCCGCGCTTCCCGTTCGACAAGTTCCCGGGCGCCGACCGGCGCCTCGGCAGCCAGATGAAGGCGACCGGCGAGGTCATGGCGATCGACCGCACGTTCGGGGCGGCGCTCAACAAGGCGCTCCGCGGCCTCGAGCAGGCCGGCGCGGGCCCGATGGGCGAGGACCCGTCCTGGGCGCCCACGTTCGCCTACCTCGCCGCGGTCTACGCCGGCATCGACGCCGAGCAGGGCGGTGCCGGGTTCGACGGCCTGCCGGCCGAGGACGCGCCCATCCGCTGGACCGATGCGGGTGGCCAGGCCTGTGAGAGCTCCCGCTTCGCGCAGCGCTCCGCCGCGCCGATCGTGCTGAAGCGGTTCCTCGAGCCCTCCGACTCGCGCCTGTGGCGGGTCCTGGGGCTCCTGCGCCGTGGTGTGCCGCAGGAGGTCGTGCGGCGCGCCACCGGGATCAGCGCCTGGTTCCTCGCCGAGATGGGCCGCAACGTGGCCCTGGAGTCGGACGTGCGGGCGATGGGCCCGCGCCTGGTGGACCCCGAGGACGCCGACGGCGCCGCGTTGCTCGCCACCGTGAAGCGGGCCGCGTTCAGCGACAGGGACCTCGCCTCGCTCGCGGGCATGCAGGAGGCCGCGGTCCGGGGCGCCCGCCAGGCGCTGGGGATCGTGCCCGGGTTCGCGATGGTGGACACGTGCGCCGCCGAGTTCGCCGCCGAGACGCCGTACTTCTACTCGACCTACGCCTCGTCCGGGTCGCCCGCGGAGGCGCCGCCGGTCGCGCGGCCCGCCGCGCTGGTCATCGGCAGCGGCCCGGTCCGGATCGGGCAGGGGATCGAGTTCGACTACTGCGCCGTCCAGGCCGCGGACGTCCTGCGCCGCAACGGGTGGAGCGCCGTGATGGTGAACTCCAACCCCGAGACGGTGTCCACGGACTTCGACGCCTCCACGCGCCTCTACTTCGAGCCGCTGGACACGGAGAGCGTCCGCAGCATCATCGAGTTCGAGAGCGCCGGCTTCCGGAACCCCGACGGGACGATCGCGATGCTGCCGGCGGTCGTGGCGTTCGGCGGCCAGACGCCGCTCAACCTCGCCGCGCCGCTCGTCGCCGCGGGCGTGCCGCTGCTGGGCTCGGACCTCGAGGCCATCGACCAGGCCGAGGAGCGGACGCGGTTCTCCGCGCTGCTGGACCGCCTCGGCATCCCGCAGCCGGAGGGCGGCATGGCGGAGTCCATCGAGGAGGCGCTCACCCTCGCGGAGCGCATCGGCTACCCGGTCATCGTGCGCCCGTCCTTCGTCATCGGCGGACTGGCCATCGACTTCGCCTACTCGCCCGACGACCTGGTGCGCCACCTCGCGGCCGCCGCGGTGGTGGACCCCGACCGGCCCGTGCGGATCGACCGTTTCCTCGAGGGCATCGAGGTCGACATCGACGCCGTCTCGGACGGGAAGGACGTCCTGATCCCGGGCCTGCTGGAGCACGTCGAGCGGGCGGGCGTCCACTCGGGCGACTCGATCGGCGTCTTCCCGCCGCAGCACGTGGCCGAGGGCGACCAGAGCCTGATCGTCTCGACGATGCAGCGCGTCTGCCTGGCGCTCGGCGCGAAGGGCCTGGTCAACGCGCAGTTCATCGTCCGCGACGACGGCGTGTACCTGATCGAGGTCAACCCGCGGGCATCGCGGACCGTGCCCTTCATGTCCAAGGTGACCGGCGTGCCCATGGTGGAGCTGGCGGTCCGGATCTCGCTCGGCGAGACGCTGGCGTCGATGGGCTGGGAGGACGGATTGCGGCCCGTGCCGCCGTTCGTCTCGGTCAAGTCGCCCGCGTTCTCCACGGCCAAGCTCAAGGGGGTGGACCCGTCGGTCGGGCCGTTCATGCAGTCGACGGGCGAGGTCATCGGCATCGCCGTGGACCCGCGCGTGGCGATGGCGAAGGCGCTCACCGGCGCCTCGCTGATCCCGCCGCGGGCGGGAGACGGAGTGGCGCCCCTGGTGCTGCTCTCGGTCGCGGATCGCGACAAGTGGGGCGTGCCGGATCTCGGGCGCGCCCTCGTGCGGGCGGGCTACCGGCTGGCCGCGACCGGGGGCACGCGCGCGACGCTCGAAGCGGCCGGCATCACGGGGATCGCCCACGTCGCGAAGCTGGGCGCGGAGCCCGTGGGCGACGAGGTGGGGATCCTGGAGCTGATCGCCAGCGGTGAGGTACGGCTGGTGGTCAACACGCCGACGCCACGGTCCGGCGCCGTGCGGGATGCCGCGGACATCCGGCACGCGACCATCGCCGAGGGCATCCTGTGCTTCACCTCGATCGAGACGGGGATCGCGGCGTCCGAGGCGCTGGACCCGTCCATCTTCGACGAGATCGCGGTCGTGAGGTCCATCACGGACTGGGTGCCGGGGGTCGCGGCGGCCTCGTAGGGTCGCAGCGGTCAAGCCGGGTCGCGGCGGCCTATCTGGGTCGCGGCGGTCCGGGCTCAGCCGACCCGGGCGACCCCGGGTCGGGGCCGCACGCCCGCCTGCTGCTCAACCACGATGGACTGGCCGAGGGACCACAGCGTGAGCGTGGTGAGCGCGACCATCACGATCGCGAGCGGGATCTCGCGCCGGCGCAGGTTGCGCCGCGCGCCGGGCAGCGGATCCGGGTCGTGGATCCTGCGGTGGCGCAGGTCGCGGGCGGCCTTCCCGTTCCCGTTCCCGTTCCAGTGCGCCGCCGCGTCCAGGTCCCGCTGCGCGGCGACGTGACCTGCCCAGGCGCCCAGCATGTGCCCGCCCACCACGGCGACGAGCTGCGCCGTCCAGACGAGGCCTGGCGGCAGCCACCCGGCGGACGGCTGGAAGAACGCGGTCCCGAACAGGTCCCAGCCCTGCTGGAGCGGGTCGGAGACGGCGACCGTGATGCGCTCGCCGTCGATGAGCAGGTAGGTCAGGTAGTGGGCGATGAGGTAGCCGACGGCGATCGGCAGGAGCCCGGCACCGATGGCCGCGGGGCTCACGGCCCGCGCCACGACCATGGCGGCCCCCGCGACGATCCCCAGGAAGGCGAACAGCAGGACGGTCTTGGCCGCCAGCCCCGGCGCCCCGAACAGCGACGCGAACGCCACCGTCTGGGACAGCCCGTCGAAGATGATCGAGCCCGTCGCGACGGCCACGAGGATGATGCGCGGCGTCTCCCAGGACGCGGTCAGCAGCCCGGACGCGAAGGGGCGCCGCTGGACGGCGTGGTCGTCGACCGCGTCGCGATCCGCCCCAGGAGCGGTGGCCGCCGCCGGCTGGATGCCGATCGCCGCGAGACGGTTGAGCGTCCGGAACCAGACCGTGAAGGACTCGCCGGCGGCCCGCCAGCCGTCGCGACCGTACTGGGCCATCAGCGCGAGGGTGAGGAGCGTGTACCCGGCGAGGATGAGCGTGAGCTCGGCGGTGCCCGGGACCACGACCAGCTCCAGCCAGACGACGAACAGGAAGCCCGCGACCGCCGGCCATAGCCGTGCCCGCCGCGGCAGCGCCGTCGGCGCCCAGCCCTGCACCCCGAGCCGGCGCAGGAGCACCGCACCCATGTCGTGGAGCGTGGCGAACGGGTCGAGCCACTCCCAGACCGGGAACACCAGCGCCGAGAGGATCGCCACGCCCACCCAACCGTAGACCCACAGGAACAGGCCGGCGACGGCGGCGCTCGAGGTGCCGCCCGCGATGCCCTGGAGCATGATCCACGTCCACGCGAGCAGGCCGATCGCCCGCAGGCCGTGCCGGACGGCGGCGGGGACCGTGGTCACCCGGCCCGGCTCCGGCGGGGCGGCCCGCATGTCGCGCGCTAGGACGAACACGAACGAGAGCGCGACCGTGGCCGCGGCGCCCATGAGGTAGACCGCGAGCGGCAGCGGGCTCTGGTAGGTGGGCGAGAGGCCGTGCCCCAGCGCGACCACGGGCCCGCCCAGCATCACGGCGGCCGCGGCGACGACCCCGGCGAGTCGCGCGAGCGGCCGGGGATCGTGCCCGATGGTCGCCACGGGTCAGGCCCTGCGGCTGCGACGCAGGATGAAGGCCCCCAGGCCGGCCACGATGGCCAGGCCGAGGATGATCGGGAGGAGGACGTCGGTGCCCGACGACGAGGTGGTCCCGGCGTCACCGCCACCCGCGCTCGCCGCGGGGGCCGCGGAGGTGGCCGCCGAGGGGGCGACGCCCGACGCGGCCGACGCGTTCGACGGCGGGGTCGTTGTCGGCGCGGACGCCGGCTCGAGCACCGTGAACGACAGCGTGCCACGGTCGAGGTGGCCGTCCGTCGACGCGGAGGTCCACTTGATGGTGTAGGCGCCGGGCGCCAGCGTCAGGCCCGCGAGCGTCATGACCGTGCCACCCTGCTCGACGGCCTTGCCCGTCCCCACGGCGCCGGCGGGCCCGTCCAGCACGAACGAGCTCTTCGCCTGGTCCAGGCCCTCGGTGAACGTGAGGGTGATGACCGTGGGGGGCGTCGCGAGGACGGCCGCGTCCTCGGGATCCGACGTCTTGATCTCCGCGTGGGCGAACGCGGGTGCCGCGACCGCGACGACCAGCAGGAGCGCCGCCACGACGGGGGTGATGGATCTGGTCGAGGTGCTCACGGCGGGGGAGTCTACCCGCGCATGGCCGGTTGCGCAGGGGGCAGGCCCCGTCGGCTGCGCGACGCCGCGCATCCGGCGCGCCGCCCCGGGCGAAGACAGGGGTGAGCAGTGCTGCTGCCGCCCGCCCCTGGAGTCTCGATGTCCGGCCTCTCAGCCCCCGCACCCATCCGCACCATCGCCCCGGCACCCGGAGACGACTACGTCCCCGGCGTCTGCAACATCGGCCCGTGGGAGATCCGGCGCCGGCGCGCGTCCGCCATCGGGGCCTTCGTCGTCGCGGCGGCCCTCCTGGCGGTCCTCGTGGCGATTGGAGCTCCCGCCTGGATCCGGCTGGCCCTCATCGCGCCCCTGTGGGGCGGGGCGATCTCCTGGCTGCAGGCACGGCGCCACTTCTGCGTGGCCTATGCCTTGGGCGGCATGGCCAACTTCGGCGACGGCGCGGCCACCCGTCGCCCGGTCGTGGACCCGGCCCAGCACGCCGCCGACAGGCGGGCAACGGCGCACCTGCTGCGCGACGCCTTCCTGATCGCGATCGTGCCGACCGTCCTGGCGGTCCTCCTCCCGGTGTAGGGACGGGCGCGGGACGGGCCGTCAGGACCCGTGGCCGGCGACGGTGGTCCCGAGCGAGATCAGCCGGCGACCCAGCGTCCCGCGCGTTCGGCCGAGCAGGCCCATTCGGTCGTGCCCGTCCCGGCGCGGACCCCGGACCTCGCACGCGGTCGTGCGCAGCTCCGTGATGCGCTCGGGGACGAGCTGGTCGACGCCCGCGAGATGCAGTGGCTCGTGCATCGATCGGTCTCCTTTGCGGCGGTTGGCGGGGTACCTGGTCTGCGGCGATCTCACTGGTGTTAGTCCTTCATCTAACTCGAAGGGCCGCGTGGGACGCGGGGATGGCGATTCACGTGGTGGAGGGCTAGGTGAGGTAGCGCTTGAGCTCGGACGACGCGTCGTCCAGGCGCTCGCGCCGGAGGCTGTAGTAGGACAGCCCGCCTTCCTCGGTCAGCGTCACGAGGCCGGCGGCCCGGAGCTGCGCGAGGTGGTGCTTGATCGTCGGCTTGGACAGCTCCAGGCGCTCGGCGATCTCGGTGAGGTACCAGTCACGGTCCCGAAGGAGTCGCAGGATCCGCAGGCGGGACGGGTCGCCCAGGGCGCGGTGCAGCCGCAGGACGCCTTGCGGTGGGGCGAGGGGATCGTGCGGCTCGAGGGCCGCGTCGGCTACGGGGTAGACGAAGATCCGCCAGTCGCCGCCGGTGAACGTGAAGTTGTAGGGCCGGACGAGGTAGGACGGGGCGAGGACCAGGCGGCGGACGCCGGGCTCGGACAGCCAGCGGATGCCGTTGGTGGTGCGCTCCACGAGCTCGCGCTGGCCGAGGGTCGCCCGGTCGTCTGCGCGCAGGGCCACATCGCGCTCGATGATCGTGCGGAACCGTGCCTCGTGCTCCCGGTAGGCCGGCAGCCAGGCGGCCATCCGGTCGGCGACCGAGCGGATCAGCGCGTCGGGATCGTGGAACAGCCCGGTCAGCCAGCCGTGCTTGTGCTCCGGCCAGCACTCCATGAGCCGCTTCGCCGCCTCCGGGTCGCCGCCGAGCGCCGCCGCCACGTCGTCGTGGTGCTCCGGGTCCCCGAGGTTGTCCGCCAGCACGACGTTGGCGAACTCGGCGCCGGAGGTCGAGCGCAGGAGGTCCACGTAGCCGGCGGCGTCGGTCACGTCGGGTCGGTCGACCAGGAGGCCGGCCCCGAAGATGCACAGGTCGTCCTCCATCTCGGGCCCCGTCCAGGTGGGGATCGCGGCCCGGGAGGCCGCCAGCCAGGCCTTGTCCTCGGCCGCCAGCTCGTCCTGCTCGCCGACCTCGACCGCGAGGCTCAGGGCGAAGTCGAACGCCGTGCGCACATCGAAGGTCATCGGCAGCGCGGCGCCGGAGCCGACGCTGCGCACGGGGGCGCGGACGGGGCTGGCGGGGATGGCGGGGCGGGACGGAGCGGACATGTGGTTCCTTTGCATCGAACCTGTGTTAGATGATTATCTAACACCCAGACCGAATGTCAAGCGCACGAGTGCCCGGCGCACGGGAGGAGGCCACCTCGCGGCGTGCGTTCGCGCGGTCCGCGGGCGAGGAGGAGGGATCACGCCATCGCGATCACGGTGCCGGCGCGTTCGCATAGGCCGGCGTCGCGATGATCCCGAGATCGGCCAGCGGCCAGTAGCGGAGGATCCCGCGCCCGATCACCGACGAGACCGGGATCGGCCCGAAGGCCCGGCTGTCCTCCGACACCTGGCGGTGGTCGCCCAGCACGAACAGGTCGCCATCCGGCACGATCCAGCGGGCCTGGCCGGCGGCCTCGGTGGGCTCGACCGTGCCGCTGTCGTCGCGGTACAGGTACGGCTCGTCGAGCACGACCCCGTTGACGGCGACGGTCCCGTCGTCCCGCACCTCGACGGTGTCACCGCCGACGCCGATGACGCGCTTGATGAACGGTTCCTTGCGGCTGGTCACGGCCGGCGACGGCTGGAAGACGACGACCTGCCCGCGAGCATAGGGGCTCCAGCGGGGCGTGAGGCGGTCCACGAGGACGTAGTCGCCCTCGGCGAAGGTGCGCTCCATCGAGTGCTGCTGGACCTGGAATGGCTGCGCCACGAAGGCCTGGATCACGAAGAAGATGACGAGCGTGAGGACGAGGGTCTCGACGAGCTCGATGACGAGGCCTCTGCCCCCGTGGCGACCGGCCGCCGGGTCCGCCTGCTCGACGTCCGGCGCGGCACCCGGCCTCACGTCCGGCGCGGGATCCAGCCCGACGTCCGGCGCGGGCTTGTCGTTCGACTCGAGCTCCACGGTCCCCCCAGCGGCGTGACGGTTGGTCCCGGTCCGCATCCTCGGTCGGCCGGCCCGGGACGTCAAGGCGCTCGCGCCACCCTCGCGTGTCCGTCGCGCGGCGGTCGAACGGCGCGATCCCATCCCTGCCCCCTCGCCGGGAGGGCGGAAATGGCCTCGACCGACCGCCGGCTCACGGCGCCGGACCCCACCAGATCGGACCCTGCCCGACCGATTCGGTCGCGGGCACGGGCTTCCCGCCCCGGCGCGCCCTACAATCGGCGGCAACCCACCGCTGCCGAGGAACCTTGACCGCATGCCCGTCCCCGTCGTCGAGTTCTCCGACGAGCGCCTGCCCAACGGCCTCCGCCTGATCGTCGCCGAGGACCACCTCGCGCCCGTCGTCGCCGTCAACGTCTGGTACAACGTCGGCTCCAAGCACGAGGTCCCGGGCAAGACGGGCTTCGCCCACCTGTTCGAGCACGTGATGTTCCAGGGGTCGGCCAACGTGAGCAAGGCCGAGCACATGGCCCTGGTCCAGGCCGCGGGTGGCACCCTCAACGGCACCACCTGGGTGGATCGCACCAACTACTTCGAGACCATGCCGAGCCACCAGCTGGAGCTGGCGATCTGGCTCGAGGCGGACCGGATGGGAACGCTCCTCGGCGCGCTGTCCCAGGAGAACCTGGACAACCAGCGCGACGTCGTGAAGAACGAGAAGCGCTGGAGCTATGACAACCGGCCCTACGGCTCCTGGATGGAGAAGACGCTCGCGCTGCTGTACCCGGAGGGTCACCCGTACCACCACCCGACGATCGGGTCGATGGCTGACCTCGACGCGGCCTCGCTCGAGGACGTGAAGGCGTTCTTCGCCACCTACTACGTGCCCAACAACGCGGTCCTCTCGGTCGCGGGCGACTGCGACCGCGCGCAGGTGCGGGCCTGGGCCGAGAAGTACTTCGGGCCCATCGCGCCCAACCCGGACATCCCGTCGTTGCCGGACATGTCGCTCCCCGAGACCCTGGGCGACGAGCGCCGCGTGACGGTCGAGGACCAGGTGCCCCTGGCTCGCATCTATTTCGCGTTCCGCGCGCCGGCGTTCGGCGACCACCGCCTGGACGCGATCGACCTCGCCGGGCAGATCCTCACCGGTGGCAAGGGCTCCCGTCTCCACAAGCGGCTCGTCCGCGACGAGCGCCTTGCCCAGGACGTGGCCATCTTCACGCTCCCGTTCGTGAGCGGCGCAGCCGCCTGCATCGGCTGGGCGACGGTGCGGCCGGGCGTCGCCATCGAGAAGGTCGAGGCGGCCTACCTCGACGAGCTGGAGCGGCTCGCGCTCGAGGCGCCGTCCGACGACGAGCTGGCGCGCGCGAAGGCGCTCACGGAGGCTGACGAGCTGGGCTCGCTGGCGCGGGTCGAGGAGCGGGCGGACCGGCTGTCGATGTACGCGACGCTGTTCGACGACCCGGCGATGATCAACACCATGCTCCCGCGCTACCTGGCGGTGACCGCGGAGGAGATCCGGGACGCGGCCCGCGCCATCTTCCGCGCCGACAACCGCATCGTGCTGACCTACGTGCCGAAGACGCCCGGCGCGACCACGGACGAGTCCGGCGACGAGGAGGCGGCATGAGCGCCGAGGGGATGATCAGCCGGCGCCCGGTCCCGGGCGAGCCGCGTCCCTACGAGTTCCCGGACACGGTCCGGGCGACGCTCGCGAACGGCCTGCGCGTGATCGTGACGCCGATGCCCCAGCGCGAGCTCGCGGCCGCGTCGCTCGCGCTCCGCGCGGGCGCCGCCGACGAGGCCGACGCCGTGGGCGGCGCGACCGTCCTCGCCGCCCGCGGCCTCACGGAGGGCACCGAGGTCCGCGATGCCATCGCGCTCACGGAGGCCGCCGAGCGCCTCGGCGCCAGCATCCACGCCGAGGCCGGCTGGGATGCCACGTCGGCGGGACTGGACGTCCCGGTGAGCCGCCTCGCGCCCGCCCTGGACCTCCTCGCCGAGGTCGTCCGGCGGCCGAGCTTCCCCGAGGCGGAGATCGACCGCCTGCGCGACGAGCGCCTCACGGACCTGCTCCAGGCCCGGGCGGACCCGCGCCGCCGCGCGGACGAGGCCTACGTCTCGTCCATCTACGCGCCCTCCAGCCCGTACCACCGCCCGGCCGGCGGCGCCGCCCCCACGGTCGAGGTCCTCACCCCGGTCGAGCTGCGCGCCGTCCACGACGCCGCCTATGTCCCGTCCCGGGCCGCGCTCGTCGTGGCCGGCGACGTGGACCCCGACGAGGTCTTGCGCGTCGCCGAGGCCCTCTTCGGCGACTGGGGCGGCCCGGACGAGTCCGAACCCCGGCCCATCGACGACACGAGCGCCGTGACGTCGCGCTTCGTGCGCGTGGTCCACCGTTCGGGCGCGGTCCAGAGCGAGATCCGCATCGGCCACCCGGGGCTGCGGCGGCTCCATCCCGATTACCACGCCGTGGCGGTGATGAGCGCGATCCTGGGCGGCCTCTTCAACTCGCGCCTGAACATGAACCTGCGCGAGGAGAAGGGCTACACGTACGGGGCGAGCGCGGGCTTCGACCTCCGCCGCGCGCGCGGCCCGTTCACGGCCCGCGCCGCCGTCAACACCGAGGTCACCGTCCCGGCGCTCCACGAGTTCCTGGTCGAGCTGGACCGGATTCGCGAGGCGCCGGTGACCGACGCCGAGCTCAAGGCCGCGCGCGACTACCTCGTCGGCGTGTTCCCGCTCCGGTTCGAGACGCCGGGCCCCGTGGCCGGGTCGCTCGCCGGGCTGTTCGTCCACCGTCTCCCGGACGACGAGCTGGAGCGGTACCGGGGGTCCATCGAGGCCGTCACCGCGGCGGACGTCCAGCGCGTCGCCCGCGAGCACATCCGCCCCGAGGCCGCGGCCGTGGTCCTGGTGGGGGACCACGACGCGTTCGGCGAGGCGCTCGAGGCGGCGGCGATCGGTCCCGTTGAGGTGATCCGCGACGCCGATCCCGTGCCGCCGGCCCCCGACGCCGAGGGCTGACCGTCGCGGTTTGGGTTCCCGCTCACCAGGGCCTGGGCGTGCGGGTCCGGCCCTGCGCGGGTCGCGGGCGAGATCGCCCTGACGGGCTGAAACCTTTGCCTCGTCAACTTGCTCTGGAGTGGTGAAGCGGCACCAGCGAGGGATGCCGCGGAACCTTCGGAGCCAGCCCACATGCGTCTCAGCACCACGTTGATCCGGTCTGTCGGGACCGTCGTCGTCGCCCTGTTCCTCGTGGCGGCCGCGGCGTTCGCGACCAGCAGCTTCGTTGCCGGCGGCCGGTCGACGGACGACAGCAACCCCGTGTCCGTGGCGGCCGACGCCACGGGCACCCCCGAGGCCACGGAGACCGCCGGGCCGACGGAGACGCCGGACGCCACGGAGACGGCCGAGCCGACGAAGGCGCGGGACAGCAGGGAAACCTCGGAGCCGGCCGAG
>Ga0302263_10000788_pt1 | contig 12082 bp, 11 predicted proteins | sample II_Fen_N1_4_FD_194564 | JGI IMG/M metagenome (GOLD analysis project Ga0302263, IMG submission 194564) | Peat permafrost microbial communities from Stordalen Mire near Abisko, Sweden - II_Fen_N1_4 | ecosystem: Environmental > Terrestrial > Soil > Wetlands > Permafrost | place: Sweden: Abisko... | reverse complement strand
CCGGAACAAGCTGGGCGAACCGGACGCGTCGGGCCGCCGATCGCCGATCCCGATCGAGGGCTCCGAGTTCACCCTGCCGGCGGACACGGTCATCCCGGCGGTCTCCCAGGCCGCCGACCTCTCGTTCCTGCCGGTCGAGGCCAGCTTCCAGGTCAACCGCGGCCGCCTCAAGGTGGACCCCGCGACCTACGCCACCAACATCCGCGGCGTGTTCGCCTGCGGCGACTTCGTCACCGGCCCCACGACCCTGATCGAGTCGGCCGGCCACGGCAAGAAGGCCGCCTACGCCATCGACCGGTACCTCGCCGGGCGCACGGACGTCACGGTCACGCCCAACGTCAAGATCACGAGCTCCTGGCGCCACGACATGCCGGAGCTGTACGACGTGCTGCCGCGCCAGCACATCCCGATGGTGGACCTGCCGGCCCGGATGCCCAGCGTGGACCCGTCGGTCAACTTCACCACCCCCGTGGAGCTCGGGTACGACACGACGGCGGCGGTGGCCGAGTCCACGCGCTGCCTCATGTGCAACTACAACATCTGGTTCGACCCGTTCCGGTGCGTGCTCTGCGGCGCCTGCGCCGACGTGTGCCCGGAGGGGGTCATCCACATGGTCGACGTGAACCAGCTCAAGACCGAGGGGCTGCTCCCCGAGGTCGAGGAAGCCTACGGCTGGGCCCAGGGCGCGGCCATGATCCTCGACGAGGAGCGGTGCATCCGTTGCGCCCTGTGCGTGAAGCGGTGCCCCTTCGATGCCATCACCATGGAGCGGTTCGAGCTCGCTGAGATCTCGAGCGACGGGCGGCTCTACAAGGAGTCGTACCGTGATGCCCAACTCGCCGGGACCGCCGGCGTGGCAGGAGGAGCGTAGGTGAGCTTCCTGGAGCGGGTCGACCAGTCCATCCGGCGGAGCCCGGTATGGCGGTCGATCTTCCGCAACCCGTACCCGGACGACGAGCGGTCGCGCGCGTACGCGGTCATGAACAACGTGTTCCTGCACCTGCACCCCGTGCGGGTCCGGCAGCACGCGGTCAAGTTCGCCTACACGTTCTGCCTGGGCGGCCTCAGCTTCTTCCTGTTCCTCGTGCTGACGGTCACCGGCGTCTACCTGATGTTCTTCTACATCCCGTCGGAGACACAGGCCTACTCGAACATCCTGGACATCCAGTCACGCGTGGCGTTCGGGTTGCTGACGAGAAACATCCACCGCTGGGCCGCCCACCTGATGGTGTTCTTCGTCTTCCTGCACATGATGCGGGTCTTCTACCACGGGGCCTACAAGCCGCCGCGCGAGTTCAACTGGGTCGTGGGCGTCGTGCTCCTGCTCCTCACGATCATGCTCTCGTTCACGGGCTACCTGCTCCCGTGGGACCAGATCGCCTACTGGGCCATCACCATCGGCACGAACATGGCCGGCTACGCGCCGCTGTTCAACACCCCCTCCAAGCTGCTCCTCCTGGGCGGGATCGAGGTGGGCCAGAACACGCTGTTGCGGTTCTATGTGCTGCACATCATGGTCTTCCCACTGGTTGCCGCGATCTTCCTGGCCGTCCATTTCTGGCGGATCCGGAAGGACGGCGGGATCTCCGGTCCGCTATGACAGCCATCTGCCGACTTGACGGCCCCGAGGGACTGGCCCGATGACCGACACCAAGCAGCCCGAGACGCGCGTCGTGCAGCCGGTCGATCCTGCGCGGCGCACGGAGATCGACAAGCAGCGCGTCCCCATGTCGGCGCGTCCGTACCGGCTGCTCGCGCTCGTCAAGCAGGACGCGGTCGTCCGGGTCCAGAAGGAACCCGACGACACGGTCATGACCTGGCCGCACCTGCTCACGATCGAGTTCATGGCCGCGACCCTCATGAGCGTCTTCCTGCTGCTCATGGGCCTGTTCATGAACGCCCCGCTCGAGGACCTGGCCAACGGCAACGTCACCCCCGCGGTGGCCAAGGCGCCGTGGTACTTCCTGGGCCTCCAGGAGCTGCTCGCCTATTTCCACCCGACGGTCGCGGGCGTCCTCGTCCCGACCTTCGTGCTGGTGGGCGCGGCCCTGATCCCGTTCATCGACCGGGCCAACATCCTCGCCACGCGGCCCTCCGACCGGAAGACCGCCGTCGTGCTGTTCTCCCTGTTCTGCGGCCTCGGCCTGTTCGTCACGTTCGTCGGGATCTTCTTCCGGGGTCCCGGCTACTCGTTCGTCATCCCGTATCTGACGTTCTTCCAGATCGGGACGCCGGGCCTTCACTTCGCCCTCTGATCCGAAGGAAACCGGACTCATGAGCAACTACCAGGTCGAGCCCGCAAACAAGCCCCAGGCGCTCACGACGGAGGCCCTCAAGGCCGTCCGCCACGAGCAGGTCCAGGGCGTCTCGCGGCGGGAGCTGCTGCGTGGCTCACTGGCCGCCGGCATGGGCCTCTGGCTCCTCGAGGTCACCGCCGGCACCGTCGGGTTCCTGTGGCCGAACCTCCAGGGCAAGTTCGGCGGCGACGTGGTGGTCGGCACCCTGGACCAGGTCAAGTCCAAGAACTCCTCCCTGCCGATCAACGAGGGCTTCCCGGCCTACTACTCGTCTGCCAAGGCCTTCATCATGCTGGTGGACCCCTCGCAGCAGCAGTTCATCCCCGGCGAGGACCTCACGGGCGACGGCACGTCCGTGAACGTCCGCGCGCTCTACCAGCGATGCCCGCACCTCGGCTGCAAGCCGAACCCGTGCATCAAGAACTTCTGGCTCGAATGCCCGTGCCACGGTTCGCGCTACGACCGCCTCGGCATCAAGGCCGCGGGCCCGCAGTACGGCCCGGCGCCGCGCGGCATGGACCGCTTCGGCGTCAGGGTCGACAGCGACGGCGTCCTCACCGTCGTCACCGGCAAGCTCACCCTCGGCCCGCTGCCAGTCGCCCTGGGGCAGCCCGGCATCATCCCGCCGCGCACCCCCACCGGGTGCATCTAGCCACCGCGTCCGTCGCCCGCCCGCCCGCCCACCGAGGAGTCCGATGACCGACCAGCCCGGCCGCCCGCCCGAGGAGCGCCTGCCCGCGCCGCGGCCGTCGTCTGCGCCCGTGCCGGCCGACCGCTTCTCGGCGCCGCCGTCGGCCCACCGCAACGACCTGACGCCGGAGCGCGCGGGCCGGATCGTCCGCCAGTCCGCCAACGCGCGGTGGGTGGGCTTCCTGGCCGTGACCCTCGTGGGCCTGTTCGTCATCGGCTACTACTTCTACGAGCTTGGCCTCCCGGGCAAGCTGTCCGTACCCCGCCTGGAGCAGGCCGCGGCCGCGCAACAGGTCACGGAGGTCGAGCGCGGCTACAACCTCTACCAGGCCAACTGCGCCCAGTGCCACGGCACCAAGGGGGAGGGCGGCATCGGGCCCACGCTCAACCGCCAGGACAAGCTGTTCGCCCACCTCAACCCAGACTACCTGCGCAACGTCCTCACGGCCGGCGGCCGCTACGTCTGCGGCAACGCGAGCTCCGTGATGCCGGTGTGGTCGAACACGGGCAACCCGCCGGGTCCGCTCAACTACAAGCAGATCGACTACCTGATCGCCTTCATCCGGGCCCAGAAGGGTACCGAGTACCGGATCCTGAACCCGGCCCTCGCGGAGCCGTCGATCGATCCCGCCACCGGCAAGGAGGCCACGTTCGAGGGCTGGGTGGACCCGTCCTACGCCCCGGCGCCCGGCGCGACGCCGTTCCCCGCCTGCTGGTCCGACGAGTTCAAGGCACCCGCTTCGGCGGCGCCATCGGGATCCGCCGCACCGGGCGCCTCCGCCGCCCCGGGCGCCTCGCAGGCGCCGACGGGCACGGTCGTCAAGGAGGTGGCCGCGGGGATCGCCTTCGTGAACAAGGACCTGGCGGCGCCGGGCGGCGCGGCGTTCCAGATCGAGTTCGACAACCAGGACGCCGGGACCCCGCACAACATGGAGATCAAGGACGCCAACAACGGGACCGTCTTCAAGGGCGAGATCTTCAGCGGCGCCGCCGTGAAGACCTACGACGTGCCGGCCCTCACCGCCGGCGACTACACCTTCGTCTGCTCGGTGCACCCCAACATGACCGGCACGCTGAAGGTCGGGGGCTGACGCGATGACCCAGACCGCTCTTCCCGTCCCGCAGCACGTGATCGCCCGCCGCCGGGCCTTCTTCGGCTTGTTCAACGCCGACGGCTGGCCGTGGGCCATCGTCAAGTCGCTGTTCTGGTTCGTCCTGATCATCATCCTGCTCGGCTACATCCCGGACCGCGCCTACTACTTCACCGTCCAGAAGACGGTGGACGTGGGCCTGCTCGCCTGGTCGCCGGTCAACTTCTGCCCGCCCGAGAACGAGACGCTGCCGTGCCCGGTCCCGGCCGGCGCCACCCTGCCCTGGCACCCGGGCGCGTCGCAGGCGTCGCTGCCGGCGCCCCGCACGGACGGCTCGGCCGCGGTGATCGGCCAGAACTACCTGTTCGCCGGGGGCTCGGACGGCTCGAGGGCCGTCGCCGACACCTACGTCACGAAGGCCGTCGGCATCGGGAACATCGACACCTGGAAGCCGGGTCCACCGCTCCCGGAGGCGCGCAGCGACGCGGCCTCGGTAGTGGTGGGCAACACGTTCTACGTGATCGGCGGACTGGGCCCCGACGGGAAGCCCACCACCACCACGTTCAGCCTGACCATCGCGAACGACGGGTCGATCGGCCAGTGGGCTACGGAGGCCAAGCTGGCGCTGCCCTCACCTGTGGCCGGCGCCTCCGCGGTGCCGGTCTCCGACGGGATCGTGGTCATGGGCGGCACGGACGGCACCGCCGCCACCCGGAGCGTCTGGAAGAGCCAGGCGGCGGCCAAGACCGGGAGCCCGCTGCAGCCCTGGGTCGCGCAGCAGCCCCTCGTCGAGGCGAACACGGACGGTGTCGCCGCGCACGTTGGCGACGTGATCTTCCTCATGGGCGGCACCAACGACCAGGGCCAGGTCGTGGCCACGGTCCAGATGGGCCACGTCGGCGGACCCAACACCACCACCGCCGACCCGAACGCCATCGTGGATCCCTGGGCCGTCAGCGCCCAGACCAACCTGCCCGGCGCGCGCACCAACATGTCGGGCTTCACCACGAACGGCGTCATCTACGTCCAGGGCGGCTCCGACGGCACAGCGCCGCGGACCGAGACCCTGTGGACCACGCCGGACGCCAACGGCATCATCCCGGGCTGGCAGCACCTGGCCCAGACGGACCTCGGCGAGGGCCTCGAGGGCTCGGCCGCGGTCGTGTCCGGCTCCCACGCGTTCCTGTTCGGTGGCTCCACGAGCGCCGGCCCGACCGCCGGCGCGGCCCGGACCAACCTGGCGCCACAGCCCCCGTTCTTCCAGGTCGGCATCCTCGGGGCCACGCTCCCGGCCCTCAAGCTGGACGGCGAGATCGGCCAGCAGATCGGCTACCTCAACGCCGCAACCGTCGGCGCGATCAACTTCATCCTGCTGATCCTGGTGGGGTACGCCTTCAACCACAAGCAGCAGGTGCAGGCGTTCGTCGCCAGGCGGCGCAAGCGGGGCTGACGGCCCAACGGCTTACCGGCCGCCGCGGACGCGCCGCCAACCGCGGGCTCATCGGCCGCCCCGGGACCCCGCCGGCCCCGGGCTCGGCGGGCCTCGGGCTCGGCCGCCGTCGCGAGCCCGCGGTCAGCCCGCCAGCTGTCCCTCGCCGTCCTCGACGGGTCCGTGCCTCACCGGCAGCCCCGCGCGCTGCCAGCCGTCGATGCCGCCCGCCACGTTGCCCACGTCCTCCCAGCCCTGCCCGAGGAGATAGCCGGTCACGCTCGTGGAGCGGTTCCCGGACGCGCACATCACCAGGATCGGACGGTCCCTTGGGATGTCCTGGAGCCGGACGCCCAGCTGGGACATCGGGATGAACAGCGACCCCTCAACGCGCACGGATCGGAACTCGTCGAGCTCGCGGACGTCCAGCAGCACCGCCGGCCTGACCGGGTCGCGGCGGCGGATGTCGGCGTAGAGCGGGTCGAGCGCCGGGATCGCCGCGGGCCGGTTCATGCGAGTGGGGTCCTCCGGATGACGGGGGCTGGGGCCGTGGCGGCGAGGGACGGGTCGGCCAGGCGGGCGTCCACGTCGGCGAGGAGCGCCGCGACGTCCACCCCCCAGGCGGCCCCGAGGGGCAGGGCCAGCGCCAGGTGGCGGCGGGCGCCGGCCAGGTTCTTGATGATGCCGGGCGGGTTGCCGCGTCCGGCGTGGACGCAGGCCGCGGCGACCTTGATCAGGCCCTGGTGGAGGGCGCGCTCGGTGAGGTCGTCGGTGCCCATCCAGGCCGGCTCGAGCAGCTCGTGCGCCTCGAAGGGTTCGCCGCGGGCATACGCGGCGAGGCCGGCCTCGAACGCCGCGCGGCGCGCGGGCTCCGGGAGGGGGCGGTATGCCTTGTCGCGATCGCCCTGGCGGACGAGCGCGGGACGGGGTCCGGGCGAGGACGCGGGCATGAGCGGAGTGTACGGCGCATCGGCGTGCAACCCATGCGAGGCTCCCCGAAGGGGCCATACCGGGCCACCGGGCCGGGGAGGTACGTTCGCCCCGTCGCGGACGGTACGGGGAGAGGAGCCGCGACCTTCGCGGGGCCCGGGCCCCGCGCGCTCGAGGCAGCTCATGGGGATTCACGCCCGCGACGCCCAACGCGCCGCGGAAGACAACTCCGGCGACCGGCGGGCGCGGCGGTGCTGATGCCGCCCCTCGCGGGGATCGCCGACACCGCCGACGCCGCCGAACGCATTGCGCACGCGTTGACCCATGCCGCCCTGGGCATGTCGATCGTCGCGCCCGACGGCCGGTACCGGTACGTCAACGAGGCCCTGTGCCGGATGCTGGGCAGGACCGCGGACGAGCTCACGCAGCGCTCCTGGCGGGACACCACGGACCCGGACGACATGGCGGCGTCGGAGCGGGCGACGGTCGACATGCTCGAGGGGCGGCTGGACGCCGTGCGGCTGCTCAAGCGCTACGTGCGGCCCGACGGCTCCCTGCTCTGGGGCGACCTGTCGCTCAGCTGCGTCCGGGACGACTCGGGTGCCGTGACGTCCTTCGTCTCGCAGGTCCTGGACGTGACGGAGCGCATCGAGGCGGAGGTCGGGCTCCGTGCCTCCGAGGAGCGCTACCGGACCCTCGTGAGCGAGATCGACGGCGTCGTCTTCGTCCACGACCCGGTCGCGGGCATGACGTTCTGCTCCGGCCAGGTCATGGACCTCCTGGGCTTCCCGCCCGAGACGATGGTGCTGCCGGGCGCCTGGGTCAGCCTCGTGGTCGAGGAGGACATGGAGCGGGTGATCGAGACCTGGGAGAGCGGCGACGAACGAGGCGAATACGACCTCGAGTACCGGATGCGGCGCGCGGACGGCGCGGTCATCTGGGTCGAGGAGCGCTGGCGCTCCACGAGGGACCTCGACGGGCGCCTGATCCGCTGGTCGGCCGTCGTCGCGGACATCACGTCGCGCAAGCGGCTTGACGAGACCCTCGCCCGGACCGATCGCCTCGAGGCGGTGAGCCGTGTCGCGGCGTCGGCGGCCCACGACTTCGGGGAGGTGCTCACGCAGATCCAGTACGCGCAGGGCAACCTCGCCGACGGCGTTGCGACCGACGATCCGCGTGTCGAGGACGTCCGGGCGATCGGCGACGCCGTGCGCCACGGGATCCAGCTCACCAAGCAGCTGCTGGCGTTCGGGCGGGACCGGGACGAGACGGACGCCGCGCCGCTCGACGTCGCGTGGCTGCTTGCTGACCTTGAGCAGATCCTGCGGGGCGTCGCCGGCACCGCGGACCTCTCGATCCACGTCGCGGCGAACGGCCTCACGCGTATCACGCGGAGCGCGCTCGAGCAGGCGATCCTCAACCTGGTCATCAACGCGCGGGACGCGATGCCGACCGGCGGCGCGATCCGGATCGGCGTCGACCGCGAGCAGGTAGGCCCCGACTCGGGCCTCGGCATCCCGGCCGGGCCCTATCTTGCCCTTGCCGTCGAGGACACCGGGTGCGGCATGCCGGACGAGGTCCGGGAGAAGGCGTTCGAGCCGTTCTTCACCACGAAGCCCCACGGGAGCGGGATCGGGCTGCCCAGCGTGTACGGCACGATGCGGTCCGTTGGCGGCACGGTCCGCATCAGCAGCCTGGCCGGCGAGGGCACCACGATCTGGCTGCTCATGCCCGAAGCCGCCCCGGTGGCCGCCGCGGACGCCATCGGCTGAGAAAGGGTCCGGGCTCGCGGGTCAGGCCCGGGCGACCCCGTCGGGGAGCGCGCCGAGCGGCTTGCGACCCGGGAACCCCTCGTCTGTCCCGTGCCAGAACCCGACCCGGTCCTCGCCAAGGCGCCAGCACAGCCACACCGGCCGCCCGGCGGCGAGCGCCGGGAAGTCGAGGAGACCGGTGGCGATGTCACGCAGCACGATGTCCCGCTCGTCCAGCCAGGCGACGTCGGCCTGCATCTGGTCCACGATGCCCCGCATCCGGAGCCTGAGACGGCGCAGCTCCGGGTCGTCGCCGTCGGGGAGCGGCACGTCCGCGAGCAGCGTCTCCACCAGGTCGCCTTCGCGGGCGCGGAAGGCGTCGCGCAGGGTCACGAGCTCGGTACGCTGGTCACGCAGGCGTGCCACTACCGTCGCCAGGTCTGGGACGAGGGCGTCAGCGTCGGCTGGACCGTAGAAGCGGGACACGGCAAGATTGTAGCGGTCGGTCCTCCAGGGACCCCGTCCGGGGGTCCTCGTCGCGCGCTGGAGCTGCCTCGCCTGGTCCGATGGGACCGGGACCCACTGGCCCCAAGGGACCATAGATGGATCGTGAGCGGTGGAGGACCCTTGGGACATCTTCTGGGAGGTCTCGTGTCCGGACTCATCGCGCGCCTCGTCCCCGGCTTCGCCCGCCCCGCCCCATCGGGCGGCCGGTCGATGTCTCTCGTCGCCGCTGGCCTGGCGCTGCTGCTGGTCCTGTCGGGGGCGGCCGCGGTCGCCCCGACGCAGGCCCTCGCCGCGAGCGCGCTCGCCGCCCGGTGCGACGGCGCAAAGCTGCGCGCCAGGCCGAGCACCGCGGCCCACGCGTACCGCACGCTCAGCGCGGGCTCGAAGGTCGTCGCCGTGGCCAAGGTCAGCGGCGCGCGCTGGAGCGTGAAGTGTGGCGGCGCCTCGTCGTCCGGCACCGCCTGGTGGCGGATCAGCTCGATCAACGGCAAGAGCGTCAAGTCGCTCTACGGCGTGAGCTACGTGTACGGCGCCACGGCGCTGTTCAAGTCCGTGATCGTCCCCGTGGGCCTCGTGACGGCGTGCTCCGGCGTGAGCCTGCGGACCGGGCCCAAGACGACCGCGACGCTCAAGGTCAAGCTCGGCGCGGGCACCCTTGTGACGGCCTATGGGGCGGTGGCCGGGGGCACGTGGAGCGCCACCTGCGCCGGCAAGGCCACGGCCGGAGCAAGCTGGTACCGGATCACCGTCGTCAACGGCAGGAGCGTGAAGGCGGCCTACGGGGTGACCTATCTCTACGCGGCCCGCGGGCTGTTCAAGGCCCCGCCGGACACGTCGTCTCCCGGGACCCCGCCCGCGCCCACGCCGACGCCCAAGGCGACACCCTCGCCGACTCCGACCCCCGCGCCCACGCCCAAGGCGACCCCCGCGCCCACGCCGGCGCCCACGATCAACCCGGCCTACGTCGAGGGGATCGACGTCAGCCACTGGCAGGGCACCATCGACTGGGCAGCGGTCGCGGCCGCGGGCAAGCGGTTCGCCTACCTGAAGGCGTCCGACAGCTTCGACTTCGTGGATGCCACCTATGCCACCAACCGGGCGCAGGCCAAGGCGAACGGCCTCCTCGTCGGGGCGTACCACTTCGCCCGCCCCGACGCCACGGCCGGCGACGCCGTCGCCGAGGCCGACCACTTCGTCGACACGGCGACGCCGGCATCCGGCGAGCTGCTCCCGGTCCTGGACCTCGAGGTCACGGGCGGCCTCGCGGCGACCGACCTCCAGGCCTGGGTCAAGGCCTTCATGCAGCGCGTCTACGACCGGACCGGGCTGCGCGCCGCGATCTACACCTCGCCCAGCTTCTGGTCCAGCAAGATGGGCAACACGGGCTGGTTCGCCGCCAACGGGTACGTCACCCTGTGGATCGCGCACTGGACCTCGGGCCCCGCGCCCACGCTCCCCGCGAGCAACTGGGGCGGCCGGGGCTGGAGCTTCTGGCAGTACACGTCCGACGGCACGGTCCCCGGCATCGCCGGGCGCGTCGACCTGGACCGGTACCGCAGCGGGGACTTCAGGCCCGTCCAGGTCCCGTAGCCGCGCGAGCCTCGCGGCGCCGGGGTCCCCGGACCGGGATCGGCGGCGCGACGCCCGGACGTAGACTGCTCGCCAGCATGGACACGAGCGGCACGGCTATCGGCCCCAGCGCGCTGATCGAGCGGATCCGGGCGTCCGTCATCGGCGAGGACGAGGCCGTCGCGGGACCCTACGGGATCCGCCGCGTGACCTATGCCGACTACACGGCATCGGGGCGGAGCCTCTCGTTCCTGGAGGACTACATCCGCGAGGCCGTCCTGCCGCTCTACGCGAACACCCACACGGAGTCCTCCGGCACTGGTCTGCAGACGTCGCGGTTCCGCGAGGAGGCGCGGCGGCTCGTCCTGGAGGGTGTGGGCGGCGACCGCGGGCGCCATGCCGTCATCTTCTGCGGGTCCGGCTCCACGGCGGCCATCAACCGGCTTGTGGACGTCCTGAACCTGCGCATTCCCGCGGACCTCGACGACCGCTGGGACCTGGCGTCCCGGATCCCGGCCGGCGAGCGGCCGGTGGTGTTCATCGGGCCGTACGAACACCACAGCAACGAGCTTCCGTGGCGCGAGTCGATCGCGGACGTCGTGCTGATCCGCGAGGACCGGGAGGGCCACATCGACCTGGGCCAGCTGGGCCGGGAGCTGGAGCGGTATGCGGACCGTGCGCTGACGATCGGCTCCTTCTCGGCGGCCTCGAATGTGACCGGGATCGTCTCCAACACCGCGGCGATCTCCCGCCTCCTCCACGAGCACGGGGCGCTGTCCTTCTTCGACTTCGCGGCGGCGGCCCCGTACGTTGCGATCGAGATGGATCCCCCGGACGACCCTCTCGCCGGCATGGACGCCGTGTTCATCTCGCCCCACAAGTTCATCGGCGGCCCGGGCACCCCGGGCGTGCTCGTCGCCCGCCGGGAGCTGTTCCGCAACCGCGTGCCGTCGATGCCGGGCGGCGGCACGGTGGCCTACGTCAACCCCGTCGAGCACGTGTACCTCTCGGACATCGAGCACCGCGAGGAGGGCGGCACCCCGGCGATCGTCGAGTCGATCCGCGCGGGCCTCGTGTTCGGGCTCAAGGCGGCCGTGGGGGTCGAGGCCATCCGCGACCGCGAGGAGGCGTTCATCCATCGAGCGCTGCTCCGCTGGGAGGCCAACCCGTCGATCGAGATCCTGGGCAGCCACGAGGCGGAACGGCTGTCGATCGTGTCGTTCGTCATCCGCCACGACGGGCGGTACCTGCACCACAACTTCGTCGTGGCGCTGCTCAACGACCTGCTCGGGATCCAGTCCCGCGGCGGCTGCTCGTGCGCCGGACCGTACGGGCACCGGCTGCTGGGCATCGACCTCGAGACGAGCCACGCGTTCGAGCGCGAGATCGGGCGCGGCTGCGAGGGCATCAAGCCCGGCTGGGTCCGCGTCAACTTCAACTACTTCATCAGCGACGCCGTGTTCGAGTTCATCCTCGACGCCGTGGACCTCGTCGCGACCGACGGCTGGAGGGCGCTGGCCGACTACGCGTTCGAGCCCGCGACCGGTCTCTGGCGACACCGCCACGGGACGCCCGAGCCGCCGCTTTCCTTGCGCGACATCGGGTACCCCGACGGGGTCATGACCTGGCCGTCGCACCGCCACCACGAGCCGGAGTCGCGCCTCGCGGGCTACCTCGACGAGGCGCGGGCGATCCTCGCCCGGCCGCCGCGGCCACTCGACTCGCCCACCATCCCGGCCGGATCGGTGGGCGCGGACTTCGAGGACCTGCGGTGGTTCCTGGTGCCGGAGGACGTGGCGGCCGATGGCTGAGTGGCAC